>JAABUQ010003552.1_pt1 | contig 28331 bp, 41 predicted proteins | sample 5560001 | NCBI WGS metagenome assembly JAABUQ01 (sample SAMN10711888, study PRJNA513371) | rock metagenome | isolation source: Antarctica rocks | place: Antarctica: Victoria Land, Finger Mt nord | collected 2015-12-18 | reverse complement strand
ATAATATTTTTAATAATATAATAATTTTTTATTTTTAATTATTTAAATATTTAAATAATATAGCTTTTTTAAATAATAATTATTATATAAGTATTATAATTTCTTAAGATTTTTATTCTTAAATAAAAAGAAATAACTTTTAAATTTTTTAATTTAAATTTTTTATTAAATTAAACTTTTAGTTTATTTATTATTTTTTTTATATATAAAAATATTTATAAATTATTTATATAAATAATTATAATTATTTTTTTATTATTAATAAAGATAAAGTTATTTTTTTAGAATTACTTAAAGCCAAAATTTTTTAATTTTGTTATTAATATTATTTTATTAAAAATAATATAAGCTAAAAGCTTTAATCCTTTAACTTTTTTATTTTATATTCGATATTAATTAAAATTATTATTAAATTTTAAGAATTTATATTTAATACCCTAGAATTTGAATTTTTATTTATAAATATTTTTATTATATATTTAATAAATATATTTAAATAATTTTATATAATTAATATTTAAATTTATTTTAATTTATTTTTTATATAATATTTTTCTATTAAATATTATTATAAAGAGTTTCTTTTTAATATATATTATAAAATTTATTTAAATAATATTTTAATATTTTATTTAATAATATTATTTTAATAAAAATTATATAATAATATCGACTTTTATTAAATATTAATTTAATTAAGAGTCGTTTATATTTATAAATTAATAAATTTTTTTATATTATTTTTATATAAATAATTAATAATATATCTTTTGATATTTTTTTTTAATATAATTTTTAATATAATTATTAATAAGGCTTATTTTTTATAAGAGAAGAAAATAAATAATTATTATATTATATATTTATTTATAAATATTAAAATATTTTTTATATTATTTTTTATAAGAATAATTTTTTTATTTTTAATAATATTTATAAATTATTATTTATTTAAAAGTATTATTTACTTATTCCTTATTGACTTATAATTAAAAATATAAAATTTTTTTCTTATAATACAGACTTTATATTACTATTCCGATAATATTATATTTTTAAACTTATTGCTTTGTTTAATATTTATTTTAATAATTATTTTTATTATACTTTTTATTATTAAAATTATTTTAATATATTTAAAATATATATATTAAAGCTTTTATAAGGCTAGAATGTTGTTTATTCTAATATTCTTAATATATTTTTAATATTTTAAAGGAAATTAAAAAATAAAATTATTATTATTTATTTTTTAATTTAAAAATAATAATTTTTTTATTTTATTCTTAATATCAAAAAATTTTCTTTTAAATAATATTATATATCCTTTTTTAATTAGCTTTATTATTAAAATAATATTATATTAACTATTTAAAATATAATATATATTTATTAATTTAATTTCTTTATTATTATTAATTATTATAATAATAAAGCCTTTCCCTTTTGCTATTATAATAATATTATTAACTTTATTAATAAAATAATTATATATATAATAAAAAATAAAAAATTAATATTTAGGATAAATATAAATCTTAATTTTTAAATTTAAATAAATATTTAATTTTTTAAATATTTTATATATTAATTATATTATTAATATTTTTTTAAAATTAATAATTGTTTTAAAGTTATATACTTTTAAGACTTATCTCGTTTTCTCCTTATTATTTTTAAAGAGGAGTTTTTTATCTTTTAACTTCTATTAATTAAGATAACAGTTGTTATTTAAATAATAATATTTTTCTTTATATAAAATCCTTTATAATAAGAATATTTTGGTCTAATACTTTTATTATTTCCTTATTTATTATTATTATTTTTTTTTCTTTTGCTTTTTAAAATTCTTTATTTTTAAGACTTTTAAAGAGCCTTCCTAACTTCGTTATTTATTATAAATAAATATTACCTTAATAATCTCCTTAAAAATAATATCTTTATTAATATTATTTATAATTTGAATTATTTATTTTTAATATTATTTTATTTTATTTAAAAGACCTTTTAGGAATAAATAAATTAATATATTCGCTAATATCTTTAAAAATAATAGAATTTATATTAATTAAATATTAAATAGTTATATATATAATATAATTATTCTTTTTTTTGGAATTTATTCTTTAAAAGCTTTTATATTTTTATAATATTCTTTTTGTTATTAAAAAAGTTTTTAATATATAATTTATATATTAAAATAATAATAGTTTAAACTTTTTTATTTATTAAAGGTAAATTATTATTAATATTATTTTTATTTTTATTAATAATTAATCAAGATCCTTTTTTAATAAAGGTAGTTTATATTTTAAGTATTTAATTATAATAATTAGAAATTCCTTTTAAGATAATTACCTTTCTATATACTATTTTTATAACTTGATATAAAAGTAAATAAAATAATAATATTTATAAATTAAAAGTTTAAATTTTTTTTTTATATAAATATATAAACGTTAACTAGGCTTATAACCTATTAACTATAAGAGACTTTAATTATTTTATTTATTTAAAAATATAGATTTATTTATATACTCGGCTAATCAATCTAGGCTTTATAAATAATAAGGTATTTAATAGAGCTAATATACCCTGAGTAATAGCCTTTGTTGTTTGGTATATAGCCTGGCTGACAGTGATCCAGGATTGCGATATGCTAGACCTGATTTGGCTTAATGCTGCTGGAGAGACTGCCCCAGCTATTCTCCAACAGGCGGTTATTCTGGACCTTAGTTATACTTTAGCGCGACCAACCAGGCAAGTCTTTATTCTATAATATTGCATACTTGCAATACCGAAACCATACACCATAGATGTGTCCAATCTTTACGCATCCAACATGCGTCTGTCATTATTCCTCTGGTTCCCGTCCATCATAGCCACTATTGCTCTGTCACTTCCACCTGACCACCAAGCATCGTTACCTTTCATACAGGAAGTTCCAGGTCTAATGAACTCCTATAAAGATCGTCAAGCGGTTCCCGGAGACTCTCCTGCATTCTACGTCGGTGATCCAAGTAATGATATACTATCCATCAACGCCTTAGATCTCCTGCCAAATCCACCCATTGAGTAAGTCCCAAAAACTCGAAAAATATCATCACATCATATACATTACAACGTTGAAGAAGAAACCTACTGACACATCTTGCCCTTCCCACAGCCATATGACCCTACGCCTCAGAGGAAGCCTCACCTCCGACGTCGGTTCCAAAGCCCGTATCAAAATCAGTGTAGCATTGAACGGAACTGTCGGACCTAGCGCTGAGAGCGACTTGTGCTCCCAGGATAAGCTGGAGATCACGCAGAACGGGACGAGAGTGTGTTCTCTCGCGAGAGGATCCGTCGAGATGTCTTATAGCGTGGTCATTCCTTACTGGTGGATGAAGAAAGGTAATTATACGGTGCACGCGCAAATGCACACTGTCGATGGCACCAGATTGACTGGTTTCGAGGGTACGGTGTCGATTAATGGGGAAGCTGGTAGCGATGGGGATCTTAAGGCATGATGAAGAGGAAAGGACGTGGAGGCCGCAAAGTTTTGCGTCAGAGCTGGGTGCTGCGGGGATGTGAGGGACGATCAGTGCGAGTGGTGTTGAATAGGGATCCATTCGACTATAGCACTATTTGGTGACAAGTCATTCCTACATAGTGGTGTGCTTAGCCCATCACACCTAGCTGCAGCTGAAAGGGAACCACGGGCAGAGGGAACAGTGGGGGAGCAAGAAAGAGTAGTCCAGAGGCGTGACTGGTGGGAGACTGAAATGGTTGCTTAATGCCCGAACAGAGCTGCCCTGTTGGTATCATTGACACTTGTGAAAGCTGTTGCCCACCTAGCTAAGCCTCCAATTATTTAGACTCATCTTCATGTCTGATGCCTATTGCTGATTCGCGTCACTAGGCTTTGACTTCACATACGGTAAGTATTGCGAATTATAAATAGCCCGACGCCCGCCGCTTAAAAGTCAATAGTGTTGAATGAGTGAGAAGCAAAGCTTTGAGGTGGAGCCTCAGATTGCATGGAATGGAGTTAATGGAAGGATAAATGGGGACTTGCTTTATTGTACAACCTCACGTTTATCCTGGTCAGTATTAATATCTTGAAGCTATTGGAATGTCTCACTGATTACAGCCGTCAATACAAACGTCCTCCGCTTTGTGGCGTGTAAGATTCACTGTTGCATATTCCACTAAGCCCTGTATAAAGAACGCTCAAGCACGACTGACTACGCGTTCGGTCTCCTCAATAGCTCAGCAACATTGATAGGACCTCCTCTTAAGTTCACTTTGAATTCGATAACATAAGCAAAACAGGTAAAAGTGCGGTAAATTGGATCCTAAATGGTTCCCTTTCTCCAACCAACGTCCTCCCAAAATCCTCGAGAGGATCTCCAGTACCATCTTTTCCACCGCCACCCACCAGCCCCTCAAAGGGTGTTTTACCGCTCACCACACAACGAGATGTCCACTTGATCTTGCTTGCTGTGTGGCTATTGACAGGTAGTCACACGTTTCATCGACCCAAAGCGATCTTTTTCTTTCACGGAGCTGAAGGGTCTGCAAAGCATAAAGGAGTTGCTTCCCAAAAGGACAGGTGAGCTATACTGACGCCTAATCTCCACACGAGGCTTGAGATTACTTCATCGCGTTTTTAAAAATCCATGCTCGAAACAGTGCCTCGTAGTCCTTAGCCCCGTCAACAGACTGGCACGTGAGGACATATTCGACATCATCGTCACTTGAACTTGTAATATTCCAGCGGTGCAGATATGGTTCAAGTCCTGGAACGACAAACAGCTGCTGCGTTCGTGCGTTGAGGGAAGACAATCGATATCGATAAACGATATAGCTCTTATACCTGTGATCTGATTCTCGGAATAGATCGTGAGTCCTCCAAGGGGCAAATGAGGTCATCGAGGCTATTGAAAAAAGCGTGAGACGGATTGCTGGTGGTATCCTGAGTGGCTATCGCGAGTCGCGGGATGATGCGTGCCTGCGGCAACAATAAATCGCTCCGTGGTCGTTCGTCCCATGCAACAATGGGCCAAGCTGTCCAAGACAACATTCCAAACGTTAGTAATCCGAGAATCCAGAAAGGCCGATTCTTTGAAAGACGTCTTATCCAGGCTTGTGCTCTAGAAGTGTGGGCTCGATGGACATTTCTTTGAAATGTCGGCATGCCTAACCCAAAGCGCATGGTTAGATGCCTTAGAACAACAATTTGGGTCCCAGTAGTGAAGGAGACTTACCTTTGGTCCACGCGAAGGTCATTTTGATCAAGAAAATGGCGACCAGGCTTAAGATAAGCCACAGGAGAAGCTGAGAGCTGGTGTTCAAGCCAGGAACGTAGGGGATCAGTGAAGCCCAATCGACGTTGTTGTAAAGAAGGGTCCAACATCTAGGGATGTCACACTAACAGTTGTCAGATATTTTCTTCCTTACTAGGGTGCTCATCATACGTATGCCACGCTGGCAAGAAAGCATATCTTCGCCACACGTGTCACTGCGCTGGATCTCGACCAGATAGACGAGGAATCGTAATTTTGGGTTTTGCACAGTACCTAAGCTCCCAATTAGATGTTCTGGGCATCAAACATGTGAGATTCAGCAGACATGACTTACGAAGTCTGAGTACTCGTATCCAAGGAGCATCCCAAGTACAAAATTTGTAAGTAAGAAACTGATTGCACTACCAGCGACGATCCAGGCGGTCTTTGCATCGTTGGAGTAAGCACCAGAATTCAGCTTCTTCTCTTTCGGCCATAGAAGGCTGGCTTCGCTCGTCGAAGTTCGAGGTACGCATTCGGGTTTTATTGAGGCCAGTATCCAGAGTATTGAGATAACAATCAGGATGAATATCTTGAATGCCGCTAAAGCCTGGGCCGGACGTTTGCCTGGTTTCCTAGAGATGGCGAACAAGAAGCAAATAGCGGCTAAGTCGAATGATAACACAGAACGGAGACTATGGGTATCATCTCTCCAAGGTCGGAAGAGGGAACACTGCATCAAGAGACCTAGAAGAGCCCCAATACAGGCCCCTCTGTACAACAGGGTATCTACGGATTCGGCAGAGCTGATCGTCTTGCTTGATCTGCATTCCAGCTGTAGGATGCTAGACTTAAAGATGTTAGTGGGCTCGGATGGAAGGCAGCCCACGAATTTCTTCCTTTGTTCAGTCATTGACCCGGTCGTTGCTTGCCACTCTTTGGTCTCACTTCTGTTCCTTTCTCCAACGTCAAAGCACCAATGTGGAAGCGATGGACCGAATTTCCATTCCATCCAGGCCAAGAAGGTGCATGTCGACAGGACAAGAATAGAAGGCCACAATAGAAGAAAACAGAAAGTGCGTAAGTCAAGGCCCCCAAGGAGACACCATTCCGGAATAGTAACGAAGCCTATGCCTGAATGAAATCGGTATTAGCTCACTTTTCATAAGAGAGAGTATCGGCGCCCTTTACCAATTATGCAAATTAAATCAAAACAAAGTGTCGGCCACCTCGGCGTGAACCCTATGCCGAGCGCACTACAGCGATTATATGCGGCTTCAGAAGGATCGCGTGATTCGAATAGTGCCGCAGAAAAAAGCATTTCCTTGGAAACCTGGCGTTGGTGGTCTAACATAGCATCTTCGGCATCATGAGGTGGTGGAGGATCTAGATTAGACGATCCAGCGGCCACGGCACGTTGCGAGACGGGAAATTCTGGCTTATGACCAAATCGCTTTTCTACGTCTTTGAAGACACGATAGGCTGGTATGATGAATGCTGTATTTGAGCTTGGATCACCGGATACAATATGACCGTACACGTTTCCGGTCATTGCGTCTAACACCCAAGACCCGGAGTCGCCATCCACTGGCGAGTCATGAGCCTGAAACAACATGATCAATCAACAGATAGAGTACTTACTGGTTGGCCGCTCCAACTCTACCTGCCACAACTCCTGGAAACTTTCACAGCCGGCCATTTTGAGATAGATCGGATTCTCTGATATCGAACCTCTCACGCTGCCAGTGGTACCTGTCATAGCGATTACTAGACCATTATGAGGCTGTTGTATAACGTCCCGTATCACTAGAGTCTGCGGAGATTTCTCAATTCCTTCGGATACTTTGACATGATTTAGTCGGCAGAGGCTCGATGTCTCCAGAGGAAAAATCTCGTAGTCCAGCGGACCGATTACAGAGCTGGTCGAGATACTAGCAATCTTTTCCTTTTGTGTATTTGTGAAAAGCTTTGAAGTGAGATCTCGACTGAATTCCCGACTGCGGGTGCTCCCAGATGTCTCATCCCTTTTGTCAAAGACACTGTCCGATTTGGTTGAGACACTGGAACTCTGGAGTGATTCAACATCAAAGTCGCTCTTGCTGGCTATTGAATCTAAAGTCAGTTCCTGCAATCCAGTTTTTTCAGGTTGGATGATCAATACCTCTGCTTGTCACATTGACATCGACATTATCGTCGCTTTCAAAATCACTATCCTCGTCAAAGTCAAAGCAATGCCTGTTCCCATCAGAGTCTAGAGGTTCTGATCCGACTTCCAGAAATGCATGCTGGGCAACGATGGCGTGGTATCGGTCACCCAACTTAACAACTCCGGACATTGTGGTAGATCGGTCATGACCAATGCTCAACAGGGCGCCACAAGGCCCATCGCGCGGGTCGACAAGATATACATCAGTGTCAATAGTACGTTCATGTGCGAGGTTCTTAGGGCGATCTTTGGAGCGAAAGACGGCGGGTGTCTTCTCTTGTGTCCTGATGCTGACTTCTGGATGATCTTCAAGGATCCTGCTGTCTTGGAGAAGGGCCTTGGCGAATTTCCTTTGTCTGCGACTCTTCGAGCTGAACACAATGGTCGGTACGCTGCTCTCGACATCATGACCCACCATCCACATATCGAATGACATTGTGGTAGCCTTGTCCTCACCTTGTTGCATCAAATCAGTATTATTCTGAAGCAGCTCTTTAACTGAATCTCCGATGTCATTCATTAAATCGAGAGCTGGTCCGGTGACTTCCCAACATCGAAGGCCGCTGACTATGACGCACTTTTCCCCTACAGAGAGATGGGGGTCTGGCCAAGGTCGTCTCTTAATTTCGAGTTTAGTGGTTGCTGTACGAATCAGATCTGGTATCGTCATGTTGTAAACACCTCTTCGAGGGCACGTAATTGCAGGATTCACTCTTGACTATCTAATTACAGCCTATAGTGAGTCATTGCACAATCAAAATGCCTTGGATTTTGGTCTAATGTTGCAGAAAGGGACATGAAGTGGTGGATTCATAGAGCGTAAAGTGAATAGGGTGATGAGTATACGGCTCAACCCCTATTTGGTAATTAGTGATGAGGCTAGCAGGTTTGTGGAAGGCGGACGGCTTTCAGGGGGCAGTGTCTTGGGGGTGGTGGCGCAGCGCATCATGCCAGCGAGTCGCAACGACAACCACAGCCAAAATGCGTCGAAAAATGCGCCAAATGCCAATTGTGGAACGTCACCATATTAATTGGGCGGCTTTCAGGGGGGCAATGTCATCGGGGTGGAGGCGCAGCGCATCGTGACAGGAAGACGCCACCACTGCGGTGGCCAAAAATGCCCGTCGGCGCCTCGAGTTCGAATTTTGCACTGCGCACTCCCACTCTGTTGTTCCTCGGTCAATGGCCTGGTTTCAACGCCTCAGGTGCTCTATGCTTTGTGAATTGCATTAGCTCTTGCGGTTTTAGATCATAAGTGAAGATATGTCCAAGAGCTTGGAGCGCAAAAACAACAGCCTAACTTTGACTACCCTTGCCCTCGGGCGTCAAGAATGGGAAATCCTTCGAGACATGAAATCATTTGTGATCTACTCGGATTCATTTTTTCAGAAGCAGAATTCAAGTCTAAATATAATAAGTGTGACTCATTCTTCAATGATTGGTATGACGAGCAATGCGAATCTGTGGGGGTACTACCGGTAAGCCTGGTAGGTAACTTCAGCTTGCTCCGATCAACAATATCAGAGCCTCGGCAGACGGTGCTGGATGAACACCTCGCAAAAGGCTCCTCCATCATATACCATGGCGATCATGATACACAAGCAAGGCAGGACAACCGTCGTCTAAACTCCAATGCGATTAAGGAGACTGCGAACGTTCAACTGGCATTGCTGGCCAGAGTTTGGTTGATGGTCTCACTCGACTCTCCGAAATACTCTCTTTTCCTTGGGCAAGGCACTTCCTGGCTTAATGAGTCTAGCTTGATAGATACTATTAATAATGTGTTCAAGCCGGGAATGGAATTGTCAGAGAAGACCAATTTTCCGATGGGATTTACAGCCGCCAATCTCGAGATGATTGCTGGGATCCAGGTCGTTTGGACAAGCAACCTTGCTGATCACCTCAGCCTTACTTGCGATGATACCAAAGTCATTCTTTTCCATCAAGTGTCCTTCCTGGAGCTGCATAAAAGGTCGAATGTGTAAGCACTCACTAAGATCAAACATATGCTACTCAGACGCTTATGAAGAGGTACAGCCAGATTTATCCGCCCGATTTCATTGACGAAACTTTTCGCACGCTGGCTTTATTGATACCATCCACTTCACAGCGATCAAAGCGATGGTTTCAGAGGAAAGGGAAGCAGTTACATCTGGATCCTAATGCCGGCATATACGGACCCTTGAACGCAGCAAGTCGGCATAGCAGCAAATTTCATTACTGGCAAGAAAGACTGGTCATCCTAAAGCAGACCTTTGATGATTCTGAGCCACACGATGTCACGTCTTGGTGGTATGATGATCGTAAGAAGGTCCAGTGGTACACCTTCTGGGTGGCCTTTCTGGTTCTGATACTCACGATTTTTTTTGGACTGCTTCAAACCATAGCAGGTTTGGTTCAGGCATGGGCTGCAGTAAAGAGTATGCCGAAGCCTCAATAAGACTCGAATCTGAATTTGATTAAAGCACCCCAATGCTAAGTCCCCGCCTGAATGGTAGACGCAGACCCTCTGGCGAACCTTCAGCCCACAGACTGAGGCAAAGTAGCTCTGCCACTTAAGACAGAGCGCTCTTGCCAAGGTATTTCCCTCCTTTGTAGACTGTGTTGGAGAGCTCAAATAACTCCGGACTCGCTGAATCATTTGATTTGCGACCTAAATTTGGCAGAAACAAATAGTCGATCAGGACTATGCCGCCCGTTCTCTGCAGCTTGGTGACTTCTTGTTGTTTTTGCTAGGGAAGTAGGCGCTTTACGGAAGCTCGCGCCCCATGGAAACTCAGCTGAAATGTATGATGACGCACCATTCGATAACGCCTTGACCAGCTTGCCTAGCATGATAAGAGCGCCCAACGAAATTATGATAGTAGCTGCAAGACCAAGATGGAAAATTCGCAACGCGTAAGCGTTGTCGATTAATCGCTTCATCTATTGGACCCCTATGTTTGACTGGCTGTCGTTCAATGCGTATGACATGGGAGTACCCTCGGAAGCTTACTATGCAATGCCACTTGTCAGTCTCGAAGCGATAGTAGTTCTGTATAACGTCCTTGTGCGCATGGGTGTGCAGTGTTACCAGATGTAGACTTCCGTCAGTGTGGAAGGCGCCTGGTCGTGGGGTAAATAGTAAAAAGTAAGAGCCTGTGACAATTAGTCAACACAACTCAAGGTATTCATGGCTTGCCGCCATGAGGAGTTTTGAAGGTCAAGGAGTGAAAATCGGTTGTATTGTCAGCACAGGATTAAATTTTGAGTAGGGGAGCTCCCGATCTATATAGTAGAAAAGAGGTAAGTGTCACAACCATGTAAAACAATTGAAAAGGACACTGCCTGCGTCGACGAGCAGAATGGCCACAGTGAGTTTCAGGTTGGACTTTCAATGCATCCGAAGACCGAGCATACCCCCTTGCAAAAGCTCAAGACGGCCGGCTGTTGACGGTCACCTCCTTTTCTGGGAGCCAAGGTATATTGCGTGCTAACGCCAAAGCCAAAGTATTCCCGGCTATCGTCAACTTATTGGTCACGTGAGTCTGCAAAGAATGAATGACCGCCGGATCCCCTGTAGTCCGCACCTGGTACTCCTCAAGAGAAGACGTGACCTCAATCATCCGAGGGGCTACAAGACGGAGCACATCTTGGAGTTTCAGGGCTGACACGTGACTGAACTTCCCTTTGAAATCGGTCCGCCCTCCGTTCTAGATGCGTTAGCCGTCAGATTGTTTCTGCTTGTACAGAGTATTCTTGTGGAAGAAGACTCGCGTGCAAGAGGTTGCTTTTGAGGTCGTTTATAATAACCTCCATCCCCTGAAGATTGATGAAGTCGTTGAGAATGGCTATTACTGGAGGCGGAGGGCACTGTACTTATTACGATGGTGGTCAGCATTGCTTTGAGCCAGGAATGGGGTCCTTGAACAAAGGAGCTTTTTTTGGGGGGTTTATAAAACAAGAACTGACCTCGATCAGTACGTAATGGAGGATGGTTTTTCATAGTCCGAAAGCTGCTAGTGATTGCCCAGTCTCGAGCCATCCAGAGCTCAATTAAATGGTCCACATTGGCCACCAAGGTCGGACAATGTCTCTAGCGCTCTTTATAGTCATATCGCCGACAACATGCATTCCAATCCACCAGAGGCTAACTTGATTACAGTAGTCGAGGGCGTATTCTGGAATCCCATCATTTGTCAGTCATACGATCTAATAGATCATCAAACCTAGGAATGAACATACTGTCGCCTCTGAGTACATCGGTCGTCCGCTCCATGAGCCTAGAGCTTTGAGCTTGCGCGTTGTCATCCACACAACGCTTCAAAAGGTCACCAGGCTCCTCTCCATTCGAGCCTGATGCGGTGTCGGTCTCTGAGAAGCTATCTGCAAACTGCGGCGGACTCTGGATAGAGAATCTGTCGACTTGAATCACCTGGTCGCTGTCCGCCATGGGTACAAGGTCGCCTAGTGGTCCTTGTTTGTTAAGATCTTGGACAGTGTCTTCTCCGTTTGGATATGGGTGGTCATCAACAGCGCAAGTTGCTTGTTATTTCATGGAGTGAGTGAACAGACCTGGGAAGGAAAGTATGGACATATAAGGGAAACACCTTTTTCTCAAGACGAAGCACGCGTCCACGGACTACGCTAGCCTTTACAGCGATGGCGAGTCCGTAATTAATTCTCATTGTGTTGAGGATTCAAGTAGACCTTGGAGAAGAATACGACGTAGGTATTGATCCTTGTATGTGTAGTGAGAGCTAGAAAAGTTCGGAGACAAAGAAGTTGCAGGGAAAGTATGGGGGCGCTCCAGCAATAGAGAATGGTTGGTAATTGGGGACGAGACCTCTGTTCATATAGAATGTGCATTGAAGTGCTTATTAACAGATGCCATCCAGCGTCGTCCAGGTCAGAAGGTCCCAGGTCCGGATCTACGACATTCCAAAACTCATCGAAACGAAGAGATAAAACGTACCCTTCCTGTCCTCCAGCTGTCGGCATGACTAGTCCGGGGATCGAAACGATATATGCTGCCAAAAGAGGACGTCCCGAGATGGCAATGCCGCAAAAGAATCAGAAATCTCCGCTGGTATCAAAAAGACCTCCGATCGGAAGTCTAAAAGTACGCTATAGCTGGGGTGCTCATGGTGTAGCACAGAATGAAACAGGGCCTGGAATGCAAATTTGTTTCACAGTCCACGGCAGCCCTTTACGTACATGGAGAGATGCCTTATTCACAATAACAAAGGTACAACGTCGAACCGAGAATGACGTACCGCTCCACCCAAAGGCAATACAAAGTAGAAAGGCTCCCCGCAGTTTCAATGGGCAGCTTCAGGATGGTTAAATTACAGACGGCTCAGCCGCCAGGAGGACTTGTTGCAGTTGACGTATGAATCTCGTTGAATAACTGATATCAGATTGTCAATTCAACGTGATATTAGATTGTTGATTCAACGTACTATTATATACTACTACAGGTAATTGGCTGATTAACTTAATTACTATAGTTGATTAATTAATTACTTAATTGATAATATAATATTTATTTATTTATTTATTTATTTATTTATTTATTTATTTATTTATTTATTTATTTATTTATTTATTTATTTATTTATTTATTTATTTATTTATTTATTTTTTTATTTATTTATTTATTTATTTATTTATTTATTTATTTATTTATTTATTTATTTATTTATTTATTTATTTATTTATTTATTTATTTATTTATTTGATTACTACTTTTCCTTTAATACCAATTAATATATAATACAATTTTAATAAAAGTTTAATATAATATGTATTGTACTTCCTTAAGTAGTTATAACGTTGTTATTATAGAATATCCGAAACGGTATGTATTAAAAAAAATTACAATAAAGAATTTTTTTCCCTTTTTATAATCGCTTTAGAATAATTATTCTTTACGTTAATTTTGTATTATATTATTATTAAAAATTAACGGAATAATTAATTATTTTAAAACGTTTTTTAATTTTAAACCCCGATATTTCTAAAGTAATTAAATTAATATATAAAATATATAAAATAGAAATAACAAATTATTAACATAATTATTCTTATATTTAATAAAATTTATTTAAAGTTTATATAATTATATTTTATATTTAATAAAATTTTATTTAAAGTTTATATAATTATATTTTATATTTTATTAAATAATTAGTTATACAAACAATAAAATTAATACATTTTGTTAATAGATAAATACAGGGTAACAGTGATATAATATTGCAAAACCAAGGCTTAATATTTAATAATTAGGGCAGCGATATATTATCGCGAATACAGCTAGCAATTGAAACTTCAACTAGCATCATTATCTACCTAAGATAATATAGTCGAAAGGTGAATTTAGTCAGTTGATTGATAGTTCAACGAGATTTATACGTCAACTACGACAGGACTTCGTCTTGGTTGTAGATTAGACCTTTCTTTGAGGAGCTTTAGAAATGATTGAGCTTGTGCATTTGGAAAGCTCGACACCATTCCACTACGCACTCGCACTCTCGACAACATTGTCAACCCACAAGCAAGCGGTACAGTCTGACGTCCTTGTCCCACACGGCTGATTCAAGGAAACCACCATGTCCGATAGCCGCACGTCTCTGGGTCTTCACATCCGAGCTTGACCAGCTCGTCGACCATAGCATCTAGAAATTCCATTCCATCCGTATCGGGCAGGCCCAGTTTTCTCGTATGCAATTGGCCGTGAATGATTGCCCTGAACTGCCATGAGACCATGAGGCGCGGCAGAAACCCCGCTCGTTCCCAGTCGATAATACCCACAACGCGTAGTCCGGCTTGTCTCTCGGGGGGGAAGCGGACTTGCAAATTCTTGTCCCGTGGCGGATGCGGCTGTCCGTCAGAAATCATGAAATGGTCTGGAGCCGGATCCATATGGCATAAATAGAACTCTTCTCCCAGGCTGGGTGGCAGCTGCAAGTTTCTCTTTGATGTGTTTGCGGTTGCGTACTCATGGAGCTGTTCGGGCGTGAACGGTCCGGCCGCTCTGCCCGGCTCCATGTCTTCGTTGTATTCTTCGAATCGCCAAACCATCATACCGTCAGCGAAAGGCTCTCCATCAGCGGATACTGACACGGGCGAGGTAATGTCTCCAACTGCCTTTATATGCAGCGCCATTTCTCTTAATAGGCGCTGCTGGTGCTCCTCCGCCAACCCCCACCAGGCGTCGAGCATAGCGACTCCACGAATCTCACGCATGATGATAAAGTAACAGAACCAATCCGGATCTTTCCAATCGTAAAGCGGTTCCGGAATGGGGACAGACGGCGCCTTTTGGCGGATGAGTTCCATAGCAGCAGGTTCCCTCCTACTTCCGCCCAATCCGAGCCACTTCAACTTGACGAGCACGCAATTGCCCATCCTGAAAATGGCCATACTGCGATTCTTCTGGGGCGCCACAACGCCGAACATCAACTCGGCGATATTGCTCCCATCGTGCTTCCTGGGCATTTCAGAGGGTCGGCGTCGAATACAGACACGAACGTTGCTATCATCAACCCACGAGGTCAAGGAGTCATCAGGGACTTCATCCCAGACAATTTCGCAGATCATGTGGACCCCCATGGCCCATTGGCCTTCGCCGGTTTTTCAAATAGCATTCTCCGGCTGCGGTTTCGCCCATCCATCACGCTCGGCAGGGTGGATGATCATGGTGATGAAGGGTAGACGTATGTATTGTTTCGTAATATCTAGTCATGCGTGATCTAGACTGACTGCTCAAGGCATGGATTATGGAGGGGCATTTATACCCTAGATCCAAATACTATATTCGCGGCTTTCATTCGGATCGACCGCAAACGGAAAGTATCGCTTTGTGCCGAATTCCTTTCATCTTTTGCTGGAGTGAAGCCGCACCACCTTTTGCGTGACCTATCATGGAGGTTCTGAGGCTTCGTTGAACGCTTTTAGACAATGGACGAAAACGGCCTTGACTGGCACTTGCTTTTCGTCGACTGAACATAGGCAAGATCAGGCCGGATGAGACGAAGTAGGAAATAATGGTCTTGTGCCCACCAGATCAGAAGACAAAGCCCTCAAAGCAACCACGGAGAAAAGGGGGTAATGATAATACCCATGAATTCGGACCCTATCGCCGCCACTAGAAGAACATGTGAATGAATCAGCCCATTCCTCTGGAGGTCACAAGTCCCGTCACACTACTGCGGCCACCATTACCCGTTGGCTTCTATCCACGAAACGAGAAGCAGACTTAAAGCATCTTTATTGATGCCTGCAAAGCACTTCACACACCAACCGGCCCCTTCCTCCCCCTTGCTCGCCTCTCACGAGTATCACCGTGCACACCAGCATCAAGGCCTGCCCCAACTTCATCAGTAAAGATCAACAATACAAAAGATGGGGTACGCACAACCTGTATGCTCTTTGGAGCTCTTACGGCTGCTGTTGTCCAGAGGCGCAAGGTCGAAGCGCGCCAAAATCAAATGGTGGCAGCCCGTCATAAATGGATGCAGTTATGTTCGAATCAGACAAAGCCTCGCGGACAATGCGGTCTGGTAGTCTTAATGGAGCCCTACATAGCTCATTTCCACAGCGCTAATTGCGTAAGATTTTTCGGTCCGGATCGAATGGCCTAAGGCCTGAGGGCGAGATATTGGGGCTGATGTCATCATGACGGCAAGCATTACATATCGTCATGTCGACAGATGTTGCACTCTTGACAACATCGGTTGGACGGAGAGGCTGGCGTCAAATCGAAAGGACTGGATCACAGTGAAAATTTGGATTACGGAGAAAAGGAGAGTTGTGGGAGGTTTGATCTTTTAACAGGCTTGGTGCAAAAGCTTCGGTCAGGATATGGGGAACATATATCGGTTCATGGAGCACTTCTCGCTCACCTTGCCTGTCCTAAACATTGAAAGACATAGCTTTGCACCAGCAAGCAAGGAACCCTTTGTGCACGTGAATGCGCCGTGAAGAATCACAATTAGATCAACCTCTGATAGATGCCGCGCTCGTTGCTCCAGCGGGAGTCGCGGAGCATTGAAATATACATAATGAGAGTGTGCGGTCCGTGTAGCTCTTGCAGAACGATCGATCAGGGGTACTGTACCCTACGACTCCGATATAGAGACCAGGCTTGGCAGTCTCATGACAGTCTTTGGCACCATCATGGAGCAGTCCATGCGTAATGGCTAGATTAGGATACATCTTAGATACCAAGAGCGGCAACCTTGACAAGGGACCAAGATCTCAGAGCAAGATGTCTAACCAGCGACGCAGCTTCAACCCGACTTTTTTCACATAGTAGCCTTGGCGGACGCCCTTCCCCATGATGTGGACTGACCCGCAAGCGTCAGTGACGGGGGCGAAGCTGGTGCGTCGCATGCGGCTGAAGAAGGAACAATGAAATTTTTGACACAACAAAAGCAGACCCTGACACAAACGAACCATCCTCCAGAGACTGTTCAGCTCGACGTTACCGCTTTCAGTCGTTTCAGCCATAGGTCTGACAATGGTTGGGAAATGCAGGCCAAACAGCTAGGTCCTTTACACAGTCTCATCAGTACAAAAGCGACAGACGTCAGAAATCAGCACCATTATTGCCTCGTGAATGGATCACTGTAACGCGTAGACAGGCTGGATTGATGTGTAATGCTGCTTCTACGGAGTGCTCTAGTTGAGTGATCATGCAAGATAAGTAGTCATTCCATTCCCTCTTTCGAGTAGAAAGGCAAGAGTCACGTGCCTTACTCAACCCTAACCCTTGCTCCCACTAAGACGGCTATATTTCCGTCCCCTCGACCCCCAGAACCCACATAATCTGGAACAGAGGTACCTATCACCTCGACCTTCAAAAAACCCCCTTAACCCTCCCCTCTCAAAAAAAGAGAGAGGGAAACAAGAGAATGAATGGAAAGAGGGAGAAGGGAAAAAGAAAAGAGAGCGCGACACCTGCAGGATTTGAACCTGCGCTCACGAATGAAACAGATATCAAAGTTATTCGAGTCTGTCGCCTTAACCACTCGGCCAAAGTGTCCACCTTGACGAAAGCGCCTATTTAATTATTTATTCCCAGTTCCGAAAGGGAGCAGTCCCCACACACCCTCTGCCGAGAATAGAGAATTTCATTCATGTTGGAGAATGAGAATGACACTGTTTCACCCAAGAGCTCGAATACCCCATCGTGGTCTATCTCTACAAGCGCACGAGATCGGGATAAATCCTTTGGTTCTTGGGGAAGATTCTATTGCAAATTACCTAAGTACCAACTGCTGTCGCTTCTATCTATTTGCACTATCAACCACTACTGTAATCAATCTTTTTGTATGCCTCACTGCTGGTGCCTCTCCATCAGCTCCTGGAAGTGGTTCGCATACCTTTGCCTGACTCGGGGAGAGGATGCTAGGTTTCAGATGTCGTAGCTGGATGGATTGCTCTGAGCAGTTGTGCAGATGTGAGTGGTGGTGGGTTATAAATGGCTGGTGTATTGCTCTGCTTTGTTTGCTTGTGATTGATGCTGTGCTGGTAAGTTTGAATGGGGCTCCGGTTCAGAGATGCGGGTGATGGAGCAATGTCGAAGCAAGGCTTTTCGGTTTCCTCAGAGAGAGCAAGGACGTGGCTTCTGGGAGCCGATGGTTACAACTGTGCTAATGCGAGGCTAGTGCGGGATACCGCACTGTCCTGATGCTGTGGGGAAGAGATCTACCATTCCTGCTCATCTTCTGGTCGATCAAGGTCAGACAAGGTGTTGTTAATCCCATCGGGCTTGTCGACTGGTTTGATGACTGGGAAATCTCGCTCGTCTCGCCCCTCCATTCCGAGAAAGCCTCCAGAGATGATGTGGATAACATGGCCAAAACGCTTCGTATCACGAATGCCACATCTTTCGCTCCCAGACTCCATATGGGCAATCAACGCCGTCGTGCTGCCAAATAGCTTCAGGCATTTGATGCAGCGGTGGTCCGTTCCGTGGTGTACGCCGGAAGAGAGATGCATTTTCATGAAATCCTTATCAAGGTATCTCACACTGCGCAAATGTGAGCTCCAGATTTGGAAAGAAGGATCTGAAACTGCTTACTCGCAACGTGTAAAAGGACATTGATACTTGCCATCTATGTCACGAGTAAATTCGTGATGGTCCCAGTCGGTTTTCATTGGTTCCGCATCTTCTGCCTTTCCTGACAACCTAGAATTTGACTCCTGTTGGGTCCAGCTTCCTATGACCGGTGTTGGTTTTGCGTCCGGGAACAGTCTCAGGGACCATGCGCCAGTAGAAGACGACAGCTTATTATCCTCACCTCGAGAGGATCGCAGCCGCTCCCCTTGAACGGTTGCTTGAGAAATCTTGGATACTGTGCTCTTCGCACCGCCACCAATGCTGGAAAGATCATCAAGCTCACTGCCTATAGCAGGAACATCGGAGTCGAGTATATTTGGTTGGACAGCAAGACCATTCGAGCCTGTGGTTGTAGATTGTCCTGCAGCCGATTGTTGCTCCGACCGTGCTGTGTTTGCAACGTTCGCCTCTCCTTGGTAAGCAAGACCATCCAAATGGAGGGCAGCAGCGGCACGATTTTTCATCATCTTCTCCCTGAGCGATGTAATCCTACTCTTGTCGTTCTGAAGGAAATACTCTTTCTTAGGGCATTGGTTGCTCTCAATGTGGGCCATCAAGCCGGCACCTTTGTTGAATATTTCTCCACACGCGTAGCAAGGGATGATTTGCTTTGGGGGGTGTGTCTAATCAATCAGCTCGAATTGCTACGCATCAAATCGAACCCATTGACATACCTGACGTTCGTGACGGTCCTTGCCAGCCTCACTCTTGAAATCTTCGCCACAAAATTGGCAGGCAATATGTCGAGGACTGCTAATCTTGTGCTGAACAAGATCGTCCCAATCCTCACAATCAACATCGCACTTTCTACACCAGTCATGTTCCTCTTCCTTGTGTTCTTTCAATTCGAAAAGTTTCCCGAAGCCCATACTGCATTCAGCGTAGGAGCAAGGGTGTAGGCTGTCTTGCTTTGCATGTTTCGCCGCTGTGCCGGGATTCATAGTCTTTGTTGGCTTGGTTGGAGGCGCCGGTTTGGCTGGTTCCTGTTTCGGTGGATCGGACGGAGCCGTCCTGCGCTGCTCATCTTTGTGTGAGCTTTTACGATCCGAGACTAAGGATATCGACGTGATTTCCCTCTTTGCGATCTGAGGTAAAGTCTTCAGGCTCGAAGTCTTTGACTGGCTCGCTTGTACTCCTATCGGTCCTTCCTCCGTGGCTTTTGAGGCTGCTGCATCAGAATATGAACGAGTCGAAGGGAGCGAGCCTGGAGGCCGCAAGTGTGGAGGTAGCCTGTCTGGAGCGGTATAAACAGATGGCCTCGTATCTCTAGTTGGGAGCCTGACACTTTCACCGGACCGTTTATGACCAATGCTTGTGAATGGATCTGGACGAGAAGATGATCCTTCGTTGATACTGCTGGCCGTGGGGATGGAACGTTCATTGGCGTGATAGGTGTCATTCCCGTTCGGAAAGCCTCCTGCTTTTCTGACAGGCTCTCCAGTGGCGGCAGGAACTTTGACTGGCTCACCATAGAGGTGGCGGTCGATGTTTTTTTGAGCCGCTTTCAGGGAAGCAAGGTTCCAAGCGCGTACCTGGTCTTCTTTCGAGGTTTCGTTTTGTGACTTGCGATTCTCCATTGTGGGAGCGACCAGGGGGTGAAAGTGAGTCAAGAGAAATGGAAGTCTGGCAGTGCGTGGTGAGGATTTATGGCAAGAAGTGATGGTCCGGATGTAGCAAGAAGTTCTCTGAATCAGAGGCTACAAATGAGCCATCGGTTGATGTCGATGTTTGCTGATGCTTGACGATGGAACACTTGCCAGCCCAAGGGCTTCTTTTGGAATGAAGGACTCTGGAGAGAAGTATTGAATAATTAACGTGACGATTCAGATGGTGAGCCAATGATGATCAGCTCAATCCAGAGATGTCCGATTTGGCAGTTGACTCACAGGTGATGATTGAGTCGCAGGTACAAAGGCTTAAGAGACGGACTGAAGTCTTGTTAAAGCGAAGATGACAATAGTGGGGGGGGCTCGCCTCGTATATTTGATTGATGAAGCCCTGAGGGTCGAAAGGATGAGAAACTAGCAAGGACGAGTGTAAGGAATCGGATTGCCTGAAGCTGGACCCTTGAGGCCTTGTTTAATGTATTTGCCTCAGAATGAACCAGTTTGAGTTCTTGAATGAGAATTGTTGTCAAAGATGTAGAGAGGATGTGGGAGAATTTCGATTGGACGTGTTCTTTGACAGAAATTTTGGATTTGAGAGGAGTAAAGAACAATGCCGTCAAAGGCCTTGGGTGGCCTGTGGTTGGCGCCGAAGGTCTTTATGACGTGAATGAATGAAGATACTATAAGTTTGATGAAGCGCATGAAGATGTTCACGAATTCTGAAGAGGTAGAAGGTCTTTTGCCTTGACTTGTTGCATGAAGCAATTCTCGCTGTGTTCCAATGATACCTCACAGCCGAAGCTCCTCCTAAACGAGAATCAAGTCTTCACATCACCCCCTTCGCCACCTACGGTGCTCCAGCATCTCTCAGCAAAAGCCAACGCCTTACCCAGCTCGTCCGCACGATGTCAGCATCCCCATACCAACCACCCGCACGATACGCTACTTGCCCCAAAAGCAACATCCACAGCATCTCCGCTTCCACACCCGACCCCCTTCCCCTTCACTTCGAAATCCAGTCCTAGTACCCGCCCGGCTAGCATCCTCAAACCTCTCCACTTCCTCCCTTGTAGCCTGCAGCACCCGCTCCTGCCGCTCCCACATCGCCAGCGGCCGGTGTGGATGTGCAATGAACTCGTGGGCTGCTAGTGCGTTGCCGGAGGGTGAGTGCACAACGCCGAGCTTGGAATTGCTGCTAGCCGTGCCTGGGCAGCTACCTCGGGTTGTGGTGCCACAGATATCGTTAATGAGAGAGCGGGGGTCGATGATTTCAGAGATACGGTGAAGGTGCCTGGGAGGAGCGGGTTGGGTGATGACGTCTGAGGGAGATTTAGGGCTTGAGGGACTGCTCGGTTGGCCGGGGCTGCTGATTGTGGGGAGGAGGGTGATGGAAGATGCGTCGGAGGTGCGTTTGTCTTTGGATGGTTGTTGGCCCATGTTGAGTGCTGGTGCTGGTGGTTATTACTTGGAGAGAGCTCTGGCGGGCGATGAGTGCCTTTTGTTGGCCTTCAATTCGAGAACAGTGTCTGTTACATAGAAGGACGTAACGTGTAATGAATTTCTACAGTTCAGTGATCAATAGAGATTGCGCAGTGCCTCGATCCTGAGATGGTTCTCCAGATCGTGGCTGGGGATCGCTCTTCACCGATTCAGCTTCGTTAACACCGCATTTTGAAGTAGATCGAAGGATGAGGGGAGCAGCCAATCAAGCAAGAGATCGATCACAGAAAATTTTATAGATGGTGACACAAATTTGGCCAGGCATCTCAACATGTATCTTGCAATTGGCTGGTACAAAAGTAGGCAATTGGGACACGGCGACAAGTCAACAAGCCACGTTCGGGGAGCATTCAACACGTGTGCATGAGTGTAGTACACATGGTACATACGGTACATATGCACTCTACTAGATGTCTAGAATCTTGTGAACGGAAGCCTTTGCATCTGTCAGCATCGGATATGACCACGCACTACTGTATAGACTCACCATTTGCCTCTGAGCGTAATAACAGCCCAATTGTTCCCATCCTTGTCCGTCTCCTTCTCAACCTTGGTTGAGAATGCAATGGCGCTCATGATTCCATCTCCAAACTTTTCATTCAGGATCGCCTTGAAGGGGTAGCCATAGTTCTGGACGATTTCATACAATCGATAGATTAACGGCTCCTTGGGTGGCATGTCCACTGTCTGCCCTCGGAAAGGGTAGCCGGCCAGTTGGTCGGTGAGCTTAATACGCTCTATACCGAGGATTGAGGACAGCTTCTCAACATCTTCCGGTGAAGTCTGGGCTTGGCCGTAGAAAATGGCAGCCACAGCTACTTCGTTTCGACCCAATTCCTTGCCGATCTGTTCGAATGTGAGGTTCTTGGCTTTTTTGGCATCAAAGAGGGTAGCGGCTTGGATTGGGAGGCGGTCTCGGAGGGACGTCTATGGTGATGATCAGCGTAGAACTTTGCCCTGGGCTGTGAAGGAGGATGGGAGGCTCACATCGAGAGTCGCGATCTTGGTGGTAGCCATTCTGGATTGGATCAACGGACGCAGGATTCGGCGATGAACAGGGAGTCTTTTGAATGTTAATGATCCAGGAAGGCGTCGGCTAATAATTGAAGAAGTCATGATTGCAGGCAGGAGAAGGTAATATTTATGGGATCGAGGGGATATTGAGAAAACGAGAGCGTCATCGGGTGGCGGGGGCTACTGTACCTTCCTCATTCGCCATTTTCGCGTATTCTTCCAGTCTGGATCAAGACAGCGTCCAAGGTCTCATGGGAATAAGCTGTTGATCGTCTACTTGGCTCGAATAGAAGAATGATCCCGTCTCCTTGGGGTTATGTGGGCGCTCTGTAGTGGAATCAATTGATACCCCACGTACCGTCAGTTTCTGAAGTCAGCATGCTCCTTATGCAAGCATATGATTGGTCGTTCGAGAATCTTTCAGCTGCTTACGCTGTTATACTCCGACATTCTTCTTTCCTACATTCTGATGATTGACACGCCTGAATTGTAAAGTCATTGTTGTTCCACAGAAGAATAATGGATCATAACTCTGGTCGTGGGCCTGAGAGAGAGGAAGAGTCACTGCCCTATGGGGATTATCATGACCCACCAATCGGAGATCCAGAAGGCGAGCAGGACTTTGATGGAGCAGGCGGAGTAGGAGGAGAACGAGGATTGATTGGAGACACATATCGAAAGTTTCGTGGTAAATACCAGCAGCCACAGACTGGAGTCCCTCCCTCAAACGGCGGGTCGCAGCCAAAACCCGGCCTCGGATCATTCATCCTGGGCAAGCTGCATGATGCGGTGCAAGACATAGGATCCCAGATTGGTCAGAATCTTGGTGGTCAGGGACCAAAGCATAGCCACACGCATACCGGCGCCCAGTGCGACGATGGCATGCATGACAATACTCAGCATCGGTATGGCAGTTTCGCAGCTCAGAGAAGCGGCAACGACGTCAAATGGTTCATAGATGGTTGTGGCTACTTTTGGGCCGTTTCGATGGCCCTGGAGCGAGCTACTCAGTCAATTTGGATACTCGATTGTGAGCATCTCCAACCAAGACTGATCTTGCTATTTCTAAAATCTGACCCGTGGATTAGGGTGGCTGTCTCCGGAGTTATATCTACGAAGACCTCCATCCAGGAACGAGCATTACCGCGTCGATCGAATGCTACAAGCTGCTGCTCAGCGCGGTGTCAAAGTCAACATCATCGTTTACAAGGAAGTTGAACAGGCTCTGACCCGTAAGTACCTTTCTCCCACATTGCCAAAACATCTCCATTCTCTCCTACCGAGGGGTACCGATTCTGTGACCAAGGCTTTGAGCGGACTCGGTGTAGCCGCTACATTTGTATCTCTTGAGCATGTGGAAAGGGAGAAACCGCTGATTGAGCCGCCCCTGACAGTCAATTCCGCTCACACCAAACACACCCTTGAGGCTTTACACCCAAATATCGCCGTATTTCGGCACCCGGATCATCTCCCTGACGCTCAAACACTCGAGTCGTCTTTCATCTCTTCACTGCGACACCTTTCTCTTACTGCGAAGACGGCGTCACAATTGCCGTCTGATGCCTTAAAGGCGATCTACGGCGTGAATGAGGATGTTGTCTTGTACTGGGCGCATCATGAGAAGCTATTACTTATCGACGGCACAACGGCTTTCATGGGGGGCCTCGATCTTTGCTACGGTAGATGGGACACAAATCAGCATCAGCTGGCGGATTGCCACCCATCCAATCTGGAGGACATTGTCTTTCCAGGACAGGACTACAACAATGCAAGGTACGTTCCACTATAGTCCATATCCTTCACTATATGCGTCCGCTCCATTTCATTGTTCTCATGTGGCTACTGACAAGTCCGTAGGATCATGGACTTTCAAGACGTTGCCCACTGGCAAAACAACAAGCTGAACCGAAAAGACAGCTCAAGGATGGGCTGGTCGGACATTTCTATCAGCTTGTGTGGCCCTGTAGTTGAAGATCTGAGGGCTCATTTCGTAGAGCGATGGAACTTTATTTACGACGAGAAATACGATGTGCGGAGTGAGGCGAGGTATTCGAGACTTGCTTTTACCGAAACAACAGCAGGTGCAGCTTCTAATACGACTTCATATGTACCGGGTGCAGCTACAAGACCATACGAATCATACCAATCATCACCATCTCAAGGTGCCCAATTGTTACCCTATGATTCGACTGGTCAAGGGTATCCGCCACCACCGCCGAGACCTCAAGGCTCCAGCCAGACTCCTGGGGAATATCCGCCTCCTCCACCAAGACCTGGGGCCAGCGGCCCATATAACCCGCAAGTTCCGTATTTCCCTCCGCCACCAGTAAGTCGCGGCTTGGAGGACGATGCAGCTGAGTCAGGTGGAACTCGAGGGAACGTTCCCACTGATTCCGCCCCTTCTCCCCATCACCACTACGGTCAAGATCTGGAACGAGAGGCAATGAGTCTAGAAGGGAGCATGCGGGAAATGCTCCATGAAGAGAGGCAAGATGTCCGCGATGAATTCTCGCGCGGGAACGAACATCATTCGGCACTCCGTGGGAACTTTCAGCAAGCAGGAATACCGTGTCAAATTGTGAGGAGCTGTACTAAGTGGAGTCACGGTGTACCGACCGAGCATTCCATTGCAAATGCTTATATTAGCATCATTCAGAACAGCCAGCACTTCGTCTACATCGAAAACCAATTTTTCATCACAGGGACCTTCGACGAGCAGAAGCCGGTGCAGAACAAGGTGGGAGCAGCGATTGTGGAACGCATCCTACGAGCTGCACGAGCTGGAGCAAAGTACAAAGTCATTGTGGTCATGCCTGCGGTCCCTGGATTTGCTGGAGATCTCAAGGACGATGCCAGTCTTGGCACACGAGCGATTATGAAGTACCAATACAACTCGATCAACCGTGGCGGACATAGCATCATGGAGATGGTTGCGAACGCCGGATTTGATCCTACGGAGTACATTCGTTTCTACAACTTGAGAAACTACGATCGCATCAACGTCAGCGGAGCCATGAGCGATGTCGAGAAGCAAAGTGGTATGGATTACGAGGCTGCTCGAAGCGAGCATGATCAGGCTGTCGAGCTTCCCGCAGAGGAGACCAGCAGTGAATACGCAGGACGCCCATCCTACCAGCAATATCAACAGGCTACTGATCAGATGAAGCAACAACACCGATTGAATACCAAGATTTCGGACTCTGTGAGTGATTGTTACATGCTTGGAGGTCGAGACATCCGCGATGTTCCCTGGACGAACGGTGACTATGCCGAAATTGATGCCTTCGTCAGCGAGGAACTTTATATTCACACCAAGGTACGCTAATCTATTGACGCTTCGATGGGACTCACTGATGGAACCTAGGTTCTTGTTGCCGACGATCGAATCGTCATTTGTGGTTCCGCCAACTTGAACGACCGCTCCCAATTGGGAAGTCATGACTCGGAGATCGCTATCGTTGTTGAAGATCCAGCTTACGTTGAATCTTACGTGGATGGAAAACCTTACCGTGCAGCAAGATTCGGGGCTTCATTCAGGCGACACATCTTCAGAAAGCACCTCGGCCTCCTTCCCGTGCAGAACATGGAGCGCCCGGACCAGAATTTTGCACCAGTCGGTGTGCCTAATGCCTACGACTTCGGATCTCCTGAAGACCAAGCCGTCATGGATCCTCTTTCCGACAATTTCCTTAACCTATGGAACACTCGTGCAAGGACCAATACAGATGCATTTGGCAAGATCTTCCACCCTGTTCCTCACGATGACGTTCGCACCTGGAAAGATTACGATTCTTTCTACGAGCATTTCTTCAGGGAAGCCGACAAGCAGGTGGACGGTGCAGATGGGAACAAGAAGCCGTCAAGGTACATGTGGGGCCACGTCGTTGCGGAAAACTTTTCACCCGGGGAGCAAGGAACGAGAGAGGTGAAGGATATGTTGAGCACAATCAAGGGGACGCTCGTTGAGATGCCTTTGCTGTTCTTGATCAAGGAGGATATCGCCGTTGAGGGGTTGAAGTTGAACGCTTTTACCGAGGAGGTGTACACCTGATGTGGACAATCGTTCACGTGTGTTACTGATCTAGAGGTTGCCTCCTATTAGTATGGTGCAAGGGCCCTGTTGCTGATGAGATATGACCTTGGGCTTAATTCCGAATCGACTTGCTCCTCGCTGGACAATTTGGTACGGCTATCGCGATTTCAATTGCTATTGCTATTCCTACGGCAATGGGCTTAAACACATAGAGATTGCGCGGCTCATGTACTAGCGGATATAATTTAGACAGCATTTGCAACTTCAAGCAACGTGGCTCTTACAGGAACAATACTAACGACGAAACAAAGGATTGATCTTTGGAATGTTGTGATGGAACTGCGCTAGCGCCGAAAGCGGTATCTTCCACTTCTCTCACGTTTCTCTGCTGTACACTCAAGGCACCTTCTGAGATACTCGACCGAATGTCGAATCGCACAGTTGCAATCTGTGGCAGCGTCGATTCCTGTGAATATGGTGCGATATCGCCAAGTCACCATATCAATTTGCTCTCCATGAAGTATTTGTCCATACCAACCATGACCTTGGAGGTACTTGGTCACTGTCTATTCACGCTGAGTATTACAACGAGTAATATAGTGACCACTATCAGCAACTTTCCTTTACGTCATCCAGTGACCTGATTTTGCAATTCCTGCGCTGTGCTTGTCGTGCCTTGACCCCGAGAACCTGCCCTCAACGAGGTGGAGCATGCCAGCCACATTGTTACTAGAGACCATGATGCAGTGGCGTTCAACTCGGCCAGACCTCAAGACCGCCCATGATCCTTCACATTTGCATAAGGTGACCGTCGCAAGGGTAGCACGACCTCTATGACACCGCCCACAACCCCTCCTCCCCATTTATTCACACCCCACCAACAATACTAAGCCAGCACAAGCAACAATATCAAGCCACCACAAAGCCACCACCTCCGCGAAAAAAATCTCAAACAAAGACCTCACTCCTCATCAGGCGAGGAGCGTAATATCAGCAATCGTCACACCGATTTCACGCTACTGGATTGCATTGAGCAAGAGCCAAGGAGTATTAATACGACACTGCGCCGAGTGCTGGCAGGATTCTTCCCTTCTTCTGTTTTCTTGCATTCTAGAAAACTTCCACTTCGATTCCTCAATCAACACATTCAACCGCACTTCTACATCAACACCTTCCAACCACTCCTTCAACCGCACACACATCAACCACACACATCAACATCTCAACATCTCAACAACTCACATCCTCACCCTCTCACACCCACCCACAAAAGCCACAACCCAACCTAACCAATACAAACCCATACCACACCCAACCAAATCTCACAAACAATGTCCCCCTCAACAACCCAAACCCAAGCAGCACCAGCCGAGATCCCCCAGCCAAAAGAAGCACGCGGTAAGCCGTCCCCCTTCCTTCCTCCTCTCCCCCCATCAAACCCCCTTAAGGGCCCCTTCTTCCCCCTTCCCCTCCCCCTACGCCCTTCATCCTCTCTCCTCCCTCCCCTCCATCCTCCTCCCCTCCACCCTTCCCTCTTTCCCTCCCCCAACCACCTCCTCCCCCTCCTCCACCACTTTGCCCTAAGCAGAAT
>JAABUQ010003551.1_pt1 | contig 28332 bp, 31 predicted proteins | sample 5560001 | NCBI WGS metagenome assembly JAABUQ01 (sample SAMN10711888, study PRJNA513371) | rock metagenome | isolation source: Antarctica rocks | place: Antarctica: Victoria Land, Finger Mt nord | collected 2015-12-18 | reverse complement strand
AGCCGCCTTGCTGGAGGAAGGCGACCTGCGAGCCCTGGGGGGCGGTGGGGTTGCCGGCGGTGAAGGCGGAGGAGTTGGCGGAGAGGCCGGCTCCGGCGGCGAACGACCAGGCCGAGCCGGCCGGGCCATAGGCGAACGACCCGGACCCGACGGCGACCGACTCGAACCCGGCGTCGACCACCGCCGGGGCGGCCGGGGGGGACGTGGAGTTGGGCGTCAGCGTCAGCGAGGTCGGCAGGAACGTGTCGTTGGCGCCGTTCGGGTCGTTGGCCCCGCGGATCGTCCGGATCGCCAACGCGTTGAGGCCCGCGTGGAGCGTGACCGGCCCCAGGTTGAAGCTCGCCGACTGGAACACGGTGTAGGTGCCCAGTTGGGCTTTATCGCCGAGGAAGACCTGGATCAATCCCGGCGAGAAGTTGCCCGGGCCGTTGCTCCCGGTCGTCAACGCGAGGTTATAGGTCCCCGCCGTGGCGACGTTCAACAGCCAGGTATTGGAGTGATCCGTGCTCGGGACGGCGAAACTATCGCCGAGGGAGTCGCTGGCGATCGGCAGGGGACTCGTCGCCGCGGCGGAGATCGGGACGCCCACGGTCGCCGCCTGATTCCCCGCCGCGGCGAGGTCGACGAGCCCCCGGTACTTGGCCGCCAGGCTCGGGTTGGCCGACTGGTAGGGCTCCGCCGCCGCCCAGATGTTCTGGGGCGACGTGGCCGCGTAGGGCCCCGCGAAATACATCGCCAGGTCGCCGCCGGCGGCGTACCAGTCGAGGTAGTGCTGCTTGACCAGGTTCTCCATCCGCGGGTCCCGCGAGGCGGCCAGCGCGACGGCCGCGTTCGCCGTATTCCCGTTATCGCTGATCGACGGGCCGCCCTCGTAGGCGACGTTCTTGAGGTTGTAGTAGGTGGCGATCGTGGTTTCGGTCGCGGTCCACGCGAAGGTCCGCGCCTCGGCGGCGGCCAGCGAGTTGAGGGCGGCGTCGACCGACGTGTAGTCCGTCGGGCTCCAGTAATTCGCGCTGCCCATCCCGTAGAAGAAGTTGCTCGGCGCGCCGTACGCGGACTCGAACCACGGGAGGGTATGGATATAGTACCAGGTGTTGGTCTCCTGCCAGCCCAGGACCGGCCGGATCTTCGAGTAGGTCGGGTCGGCGCCCAGGACGGAGCGGAAGTCGTTCGTGATCTGCATCGACCGCTCCAGGTAGCGGCGGCCGGAGGCGAGCCCGAGATCGTTGTTGCCGTCGCTGTTGAGCTTCGTGCCCCCGGCGGCCAGCTCTTCCTTGGTCGCTTCCCGGTTGTAGGCGTAGGGATTGTAGATCCCGCCCCAGACCTCGTTGGAATACTCGAAGTAGACCTTGAGATTCGGGTTGAGCCCGGCGTAGGTGACGCCGTTGACGGTGTCGCCGTTCTTGATCAGGCCGGCCAGCCGGGTCACGTAATCGTCGGTGGCCGGGCCGGGGATGTTGATCCACATGTCGGTATTGGTCGCGTTGGCCAGCGCGATCTGGTATTCCCAGGCCTCGCCCGGCGCGGCGTTCGCCGGCGAGACCTGCGATCGGGCGTCCGGCAACGTCCGCTGCGACCAGTCGAGCGGGGCGAGCAGGCCGTTGGTCCCCATCTTCGCCCCGTAGAAGTTGGCCCCGTCGACGTTGAGATAGCGGATCGCCCCGAACGGCTTCAGGGCGTTCAGGAAGTCGTCGGTGAAGAGCTGGGTCGTGTTGGCGGCGTAGCCGGGCCGGATCAGGTGGACGTCGGACACGCCGGCGCCGGTGGGGCTGGCGGAATTGACGGTGTTCGTGAAGTTCAAGATCATGAACGCCCAGGCGTTGCGCGGGACGACGAGGTCCATCGTCGTGGTGTTGGTCGCGGCATTGTACGCCGCGTTCTGGGGCGTGACGATGTTCAGCCAGGCGGGCGCCGCGACCGTCGCCTGCCCATGGAACGAGAGGTGGTAGGTCCCCCCGATGTCGGGCGGGATCGCGTAGGCATCGGGCCCATTCCAGGGCATGTTCACCCGCTGATCGAGGACCATGTACGAGGCGTCGCTGGTCGGCCAGCCCTTGGCGTCCTGGGTCAGCGGCGTCGTCCCCACGGACGACCAATCGTTCCCTTCCTTCATCAGGTCGACGAATTCCAGGCTGCTGGCGAGGCTGATGCCGAGCGGCCCCGCGGCCAACATCTCCCGGTTTTCGAGCCCGGAGTGCGCGGACGATTGGAACCGACGGGCGCGACGCTGCTTCGTCGAGTCGCGGCGAGTGCCGCCGCGATTGGCGAGGAACTGCATGACGGATTATCCCCTGTCAATCTGGATGCATGAATCTCGTTGGGCTGCTTATTTCGAGTCTAGAACGGATTTGGGCGATGCGGAGGTGGGGGGCAGCCCATTATGATTTGATGGGAATAATTGTCAATCGACCGGGGTGATTTCGGGGGAATACACGGCCTTGCTTGACAGTTTTCGGTGTCCAGAATCGACGCGACGCTTACAATCCTATAGCAATTATCATATTAAGAATGCCAAGGCGGGTCGACGGCCGCGCGATCGCCCAATCATTCATGGGCCGCCCGGGCGGCGTCGAGTCACCAGGACAGGTAGAGGTCGCGGATTCGGGTCGGCTGGCCGGGCATGGGTCGGATCGTCAGCCAGTGGGCGAGCTTGCCCGGTGCGTCCCGATCGACGCACGGCCTGCCGTCGACCCGGACGACCTCGGCGCCGCCGACCCGGCGGATCTCGACCGGATGCCAGGCCGGAGACGTCGGCCCCGCCGGGTCGCCGGCCCCGGCCCCGCCGAGCCGGTGGCCGAGGATCTCCAAGGCCGAAAGGTCGGCCGGCCCGGCCAGGACGTCCAGGGTCAGGGTGAACCGATCGGGCAGGCGAAGGCGGAGGTCGAACGGGCCGGTGTCGTCGCCATCCGGCGCGATCACGAGCTGGGGCAGGCGGAACGAGCGGGCCGCGTCGGTCGCCCGGGGCCTCGGGTCCTCGACCCAGGCGGCGATCCCCCGGAGCGTGAGGCAGGACGCCGCCAGGGTCGCCAGGGCGACCGTCGCCGCCGTGGTCCAGCGCCACCAGGCGGGCGGGCGATCCTCGATGGGGAACGGGCACTTCAGGAGCATCAAGATCCGTTGGAACAACGCCGAGGCCGCCCCCGCCGAGGTGGCGACGGGACCCTCCGGGGGTTGGGCGTCGCCGGGGGCCCGGGCCTGCGCCAGGCTGAGCAGCGACGAGGCGTAGCGGCTCGACGTCCCGAAATGGCCCACCGCCCGGCTATCGGCGAGGAATTCCTGATCCAGCCGCATCCGGTCGCGGGCCCACCAGGCCGGCGGCAAGAAGAACCAGAGGGCCTGGGCCAGCGAGGCGGCCGGCCCGAACAGGTGGTCGCCGGCCTCGGCGTGCGCCAGCTCGTGGAGCAGGCCGAGCCGGAGCCGGTCGACCGCCTCCGGGCGATCGAGCCCCGGCGGGATCAGGATATTCGGCCAGAACAGGCCGATCAGGACCGGCCGCCCCACGCGATCGGAGACCAGAAGCCGCGGCTTCCTCCAGGCGGCCTCGAACGGGAGCGACCCGAAGAGCCGGGCCGCCGAGGGGGAAGGCGCCCGGGCCCGGCGGATCACCCGGGTCGACCCCCAGAGGCCGAGCAAGAGCCAGCCCAGGGCCAGCGACACCCCCGACCCGTACCCCAGGACCAGCCCCCGGCCGACCATCCGGGGCCACCCCGGCGCCCGCCTCGGGCCCGGCGGCCCGGGAGGGCCTCGGTGCCGGACGGGGTCGGCCGGGTCGGGGCCGATCGCTCGTCCCGGCCGGCCCGGGCCATCGCCCGGCGGGTCGAGGGAAACGCCCCGGTCGTCCTCGGTCGCCGGCAAGATCGCCAGGAGCGGGCGCCACAAGTCGATCCGGGGGACCGGGTTCAGGGCGGACAGGGGGAGCAGGACCAGGCTCGCCATCAGGCCGGCGCGGGCCCAGCCCCGACGCCTGGCCGGCTGGCGGCACTGGACCATGACCAGGATCACCAGGCCGAGGATCGCCGTCGCCGCCAGGCTCGCGTCGAGCAGGGCGGCCCCGAGGCGGTCGACGTACTCCGTCATCCCCTGGGCTCCCCGGGCGGTCGAGGGGCGGGGAAGCGGCCCGCCCCCTTTCGATCAATCCGCTTCGGCGGCCAGGGCGACGGCCCCATCGGGCCGGCCGTCGGCCGCCTTCTGGGCCTCGTCGATCATGGCCCGGAGCCGGTCGAACTCCGCGGCGCTGGGGGGCTTGGTGTCGAGCAAGGCCACCATCATCCGGTCGATGGCGCCGTCGAAGACCCGGTCGACGAACCGCTTGGTCAATTCGCGGATCGTCCGGTCCGACGATTTCTTGGGGATATAGATGAAGGTCCGCCCCTCGACCACGTGCCGGACCAGCCCCTTCTTGTCTTCCATGATGTTGAGCAAGGTCTGGACCGTGCTGTAGGCGACCGGGCCGGCCGACTTGTTCAGGTCGTCCTGGACCTCGCGGACGCTCGCCTTGCCCCGTTCCCAGAGGATTTTGAGGATTTCCAGCTCGCGGTCGGTCACCATCTGAACTTTGCGCACCGTCGGTCCTCCGCAAAACGATTCAACTCGTTGACGTAAGGTAACGCCCGGAAGGCGGCTTGGCAACCCGACGCCCGCCGATTTCGCCGCCCCGGTGCCATCAAGGCCGGTCCCCATGCCTACGCCCGGGCCGCTCTCGAAGGACGCCTCGGGCCCGGGGAATCCCGGAAAATCGGAACTTTCTCCAAAAATTGTGTCATTTTAAGGGGAAACTTCTTGCGTCGCGGATGCCACGATGTGACGATCTTCTCGCCGACGAAGCTCGGGATCAACTCTCCAACCCCGACCTTTCGGCGACGGTCGCCCGGTCCATCGCCCGATGCCCGGTCGGCCACGATTTCCCCACGGGTTGATCGCGGCCCACTCCCCTGCCGCCGCGAGCCTTCCGCGACCGACAGCGCGTTTCCCCCCAACCTGGTCGATGGTGCCATCCCTCGGGCAGTCCCGCGCCCCGGATTTTTTGCTTCCCCAGCCCGGGTTCGCCGGCCGCCTCGGGAGGACTGCGCCCCCCCACGTCTCGAACGATCACCCGCCCCGGAGACTCCCCTTGCCGCCCATGACTCGTGATGTCGACCGATCGCGTCTCCGCACCCCGGGCCGGATCGCGGTCGCGACCTTCTTGGTCGCGGCGCTGTCGATCCCGGGCTGTTCGGACTCCCCCGCCAGCAAGGATTCCCGGGTCGTCCCGCCGGCCGGTGGGACCCTCGAACCGGACAAGCCGATCACGCCCAACATCAAGTCGTCCAATCCGGCCCCCAAGGCCGAGCCGCTCTGAGCCGCCCCGCCTCCCCGATCCCTCCCGACCCGTCGTTCCCCTCCGGACGTCCCCGGTCCCTTGATGAGGAGTTTGGCCCGCCATGATCCGACCCACCCCACGACGCGCCGCCCTCCGCGGCTTCACCCTGATCGAACTGCTCGTCGTCATCGCCATCATCGCCGTCCTGATCGCCTTGCTCTTGCCCGCCGTCCAGGCCGCCCGCGAGGCCGCCCGCCGGTCGCAGTGCATCAACAACCTGAAGCAGCTCGGCCTCGCCGCGGCCAATTATGCCGATCAGCACGGAAGCTACCCGATGAACTCCTACTGGAGGTACTGCGGGTACAACTACCTGTCGAACTCTTTCGGGGTGTTCGTCCCCTTGCTCCCGTACGTAGAGCAAAATCCGGCGTTCAACGCCATGAACGTCCAGCTTTGCACCCTGAACCCCGAGAATCGCACCATGTGGGGCATCGGGTTCAATAGCCTCTGGTGTCCCAGCGACGGCCTGTCTTCACAGATCGGCTCGTTGCCGGGCAACAAGGTCTCGCCGATTTACGACGCCACGCCGCTGGCGACATCCTTCTCCAGCTATGCCGGCTGCACGGGGACATGGATGATCTCGCCGAGCCCACCGAACATGCCCGAATACTACTACTTCAACCCCAACTTCGACGCCGACATTAACAGCATGATCGGCATGATCCACATCTCCAGCTCGCACAAGATCGCCGAGATCCTTGACGGCACCAGCAACACGATCGTCTTCGGCGAGCGGACCCGGGGCATCCTCGACAACTCGGCGCCTTACTACCAGCAGCAGAACCAGGAGTTCTGGTTCACCGGGCTCCGGACCCAGTTCACGACGATGTTCCCGATCAACCCGCAGCGGAAGATCCCCAACGTCAAGTCGCCCAACATCGTCATCACCTCCAGCCCGACGGCGACCGACTGGGTCTTCTCGGCGTCGAGCAACCACCCGGGCGGGGCGAATTTCGCCTTCTGCGACGGCTCGGTCCGGTTCCTCAAGGACACGATCGACACCTGGACGCTCGATAACATGGGCAACCCGCTCGGCGTCACCTACGATTCGGGCCTTGGCCAGTTCAAGATGGCCCCCGGTACCAAGGTCGGCGTCTACCAGGCCCTCTCGACCCGCGCCGGCGGCGAGGTCATCAGCGCCGACGCATATTGATCGGATCGGGGGCGTCCGCGCCCTTCGCCGTCATCCCCCGGCCCGCCCCCCGGCCCCTCTCGCCGGAGGGGCGGGCCGTCCGCGTCCCGGGGTGTCGTCGGCCGCCGCCTTTCTGGTATGATGGGGCCGGACGACCGCCGAGACGGCGGGCAGCGACAGCGAGGGTTCATCGGCCATGACGCGGATCTCGATCTATGACACGACCTTGCGCGACGGGAGCCAGGGCGAGGGGGTCAACTTCTCGCTCGGCGACAAGCTCCGGATCGCCCAGCGGCTCGACGACCTGGGGGTCGACACCATCGAAGGGGGCTACCCCCTGTCCAACCCCAAGGACGAGGCGTTCTTCCGGGCCGTCCGCGACCTCGACCTGGTGCACGCGAAGATCGCGGCCTTTGGCATGACCCGCCGCCGCGACATCGCCGCCGAGGACGACGCCGGGATGCTCGCCCTGGTCGGCTCGGGCGCCCCGGTGGTCACGATCGTCGGCAAGAGCTGGGACTTCCAGGTGACCGAGGTCCTCGGCGTCTCCCTCGACGAGAACTGCCGGATGATCGCCGACTCCGTCGCCTTCGCCGCCAGCCGGGTGTCCGAGGTCGTCTACGACGCCGAGCACTTCTTCGACGGCTTCCGCCGGAACCCCGACTACGCGCTCAGGACCTTGCAGGCCGCCGTCGCCGCCGGCGCGAGCTGGCTCGTCCTCTGCGACACCAACGGCGGCCGGCTCCCCGACGAGGTCGCCGAGGCCGTCGACCAGATCGTCCGGGCCTTCTCCGTCCCCGTCGGCATCCACACCCACAACGACGGCGAACTCGCCGTCGCCAACACGTTGGCCGCCGTCCGCCGCGGCGCCACCCAGGTCCAGGGGACCGTCAACGGGATCGGCGAGCGGTCCGGCAACGCCGACCTGTGCTCCGTCGCCGCCAACCTCGCGCTCAAGTATCCCGGTTACGACCTCCTCCGCCCCGGGAGCCTGGCCCGCCTGACCGAGGTCTCGCGGTTCGTCTACGAGACGGCCAACATGAACTTCCGCCCCGGCCAGCCGTTCGTCGGCTCCAGCGCCTTCGCGCACAAGGGGGGGATGCACGTCCACGGCATCCGCAAGAACGCCAGCAGCTACGAGCACATCGACCCGACCCTCGTCGGCAACGAGCGCCGGGTCCTCGTCAGCGAGCTGTCGGGCAAATCCAACATCGCCGAGAAGCTCGGCGAGCACGGTTTGGAGCAGGACCCCGCCCTCCTGTCCCGGGTCCTCGACCGCGTCCAGGACCTGGAGAACGAGGGCTACCAGTTCGAGGCCGCCGAGGCGTCGTTCGTGCTCCTGGTCGAGAAGCTGGCCGGCCGATTCGCCCCGACGTTCGAACGCCTCGGCTACCGGGTGAGCGTCGCCGGCGAAGCCGAGGGGGCGCCGCCGATCACCGAGGCGACGGTCAAGCTCCTCGTCGGCGCCGCCCTCGAACACACCGTCGGCGAGGGGGACGGCCCGGTCAACGCCCTCGACGTCGCGCTCCGCAAGGCGCTCGAGCCGCACTTCCCCCGGCTCAAGGAGATGCGCCTGGTCGACTTCAAGGTCCGCGTCATCAACGACCGCGCCGGCACCGCCGCCCGCGTCCGCGTCGTGATCGAGAGCCAGGACGGCGCCGACGTCTGGGGGACCGTGGGCGTCTCCGAGAACATGATCGAGGCCAGTTGGATGGCCCTGGTCGACGCCTTCGACCACAAGCTCGCCAAGGACGCGCGGATTGCTTCGCGCGTTCCCCTGGCTGGCGCGAGTTTTTGAACCAACCGCCGGATCAGTCGGAGGTTCGAACCCATGAGCACGACCCGGATTCCGCTCGACAAAGCGAGGATCGCCGCGTTCTGCCAACGGCATAAGATCGATCGCCTTTCCCTGTTCGGCTCGATTCTGCGCGACGACTTCGGGCCCGAGAGCGACGTCGATGTCCTGGTCGAATTTCGGCCGGGATCGACACCCGGCCTGGCTTTTTTCGCCATGCAAGACGAACTCTCCGAGATTATCGGCCGCCGTGTCGACCTGAATACGCCCGAATGCCTGGGTCGCTACATTCGCGACGAAGTCCAGAAGGAGGCCAAATTCATCTATGTCCAGACACGATGAAGTTAACTTACCTCAAGCATATGCGAGATCATGCCGTTGAAGCTTTGTCATTTAGTAGAGGGCGGACGCGAGACGACCTCGACCGCGACCGGATGTACCTGCTAGCGACCTGTCGCTTGCTGGAGATGATGGGTGAATCCGCGAATCAACTTCCTGTCGGTTTCCGAGATAGCACACCTGGGATCCCCTGGAAACAATTGATCGGGCTGCGTCATCGCCTGGTCCATGCCTACGACGAGATCAACTTCGACATCCTCTGGAACATCGTGACGACCAGCTTGCCGCCAATCGTCGTGGCGCTCGACGCCCTGATTGGCCCCTCGACGCCCGATATTGTTCCGCCTTGATCCCCTGACCGCCGGAGCCTTCGCCGGATGGTACTCTCGCCGAATGCCGGGCCGATCGCGCCCGAGGAGCGCATCGCCACCTTGGACATCCTCCGGGGGTTCGCGCTGCTGGGCATCCTGATCATCAACACCCAGGGCTTCAAGGCACCGTCGGCCGGCTGGCGCCTCGACGGGCCGAGGTTCCCGGGCCCGCTCGATCGCCTGGTCGACTGGGCGGTCGACGCCTTCGGGTCGGGCAAGTTCAACGCGATCTTCTCGTTCCTGTTCGGCGTCGGCCTGACGATCCAGGTCGAGCGGGCCGAGGCGCGGGGGGCGTCGTTCGTCCGGCCCTATCTCCGGCGGTTGGCGGTCCTCCTGGCCCTGGGGCTGGCCCACGGCCTTTTGCTCTGGGACGGCGACGTCCTCCACGTCTACGCCGTGCTCGGCCTGGCGCTGGTCCCGCTCCGCCGGGTGCCCGATCGCGTCCTCTTCGCGTTGGTGGTCGCGCTCCTGCTCGTCCCGGTGGGCCTGGCCGCATATCGGGCCCAACACCCGGGGCCGCCCGAGCATCCCCAATCCTACTGGCAAGCGAAGGCGGCCGAGCAGGTCGAGACCTTCGGCCGGGGGTCGTACCCGGCGATGGTCCGGGCCCGGCTCGCCGCCCACCGCAAGGCTTACGTCGAGGACGGCTGGGGTTACCAATTCTTCGGCCAGATGGGGGTGACGATGCTCCTCGGCTTCGTCGCCGGGCGTCGGCGGATCTTCCAGGACTTGCCCGAGCACCTGCCCCTGGTCCGTCGGGTCTTCCGGTTCGCCTTGCCCGCCGGCCTCGTCTGCGCCCTGGCCTACGCCTCGGCGGTGGCCCTGGGCGGCGACGATGACGAGCCCACCGCAGCGGGTGTCCTGGTCGCGGTCGCCTACGAACTGAACCGGCCGCTGCTTTCGCTCGCCTACATCGCCGGCCTGACCCTGCTCTCGGTCGACCCCGCCTGGCGGAGCCGCCTGGGGCCGCTGGCCTCGGTGGGCCGGATGCCGCTGACCAACTACTTGATGCAATCGGTGATCGTCACGACGATCTTCTACGGCTACGGCCTTGGTTGGTTCGGCCGGGTCGGCCCCGCCCTGGCCTTGGCGATCGACTTGCCGATCTACGCCGCGCAGGTCGCGTACAGCCACTGGTGGATGGCCCGGTTCCGCTTCGGCCCCCTCGAATGGCTCTGGAGGGCGGCCACCTACGGGCGATGGCCCGAGTTGCGGCCCCGGCGGGCCCCGGACGCCCTCCCATGACTAAGCCCAACCCCCCCAACCCTCCCGCGACCGATCGACCGGCCCATCAGGGGCTCCGTTCGCTCGGGAGGATCATCGGCGTCCTCATTTGCGCGCACCTGGCCCTGTTCGCCGCGGTGGTCCCGGCGGTGGTCGGCCACGAGGTCGCCCGGCTCTGCGTCGAGGAGGGCGGACGCAACGTCCTCACGTCCGGCCCTGGGCTGGCCCTGGTCGCGATCATCGGCCTCTCCGCCGCCGCGACGGTCGCCTTCGCCCTCGCCGGCCGGGCCTGCTTCCGGGGGGACGTCCGGGGCGCGTTTCGCCTGGTCCTCGCCGCCTTGGTCGCCGGGGCCCTGACCGCCCTGGCGATCGTCCGGCGGTGAATCGCCGCCGGATTCTCGAAAGCGCCGCATAATTCCCCCCCGGGATTTCGGATAATATCCGGGAAGCCTCGCGACCATCCCCCGGGGGCGTTGGCTTCGTTTCTTCCCGCGACACCCGATCGGGCGACGACCACATGTGGGCCAGCGGGATCATCACCAACGGCGAGGTCGGTTTGGGTTCGTTTTTCCCAACGCCCCGACGCACCATCCCGCCCCCCCCGTCTGCCTCACCTCGTTCTCCGCGAGAGGGGCCGGGGGTGAGGGTCGCGGCACGACCAAGAAGTTCCGAAAAAGTCTTCGATGAACCTCACGCGACCGGCCACGCCCCTCATCCCAACCCTCTCCCGGGGAATGAGGGGGCCAGAAACGCCTACCCCCGGCCCTGGGTAGGACCGGCCGATGGGATGGCCCATTGGCTTCGTTTTTCCCGGACCCCACCGGGCCCGGGAGCCAGACCCATTGGCTTCGTTTTTCCCGGCCCGCCACCCCATTCCCGGGAAGGGTCTCCCCATGTCCGAAGCCGGCCGGCGTTCAACCCCGCCCGTCGCGCGGTCGCACCCCGCCTTCGCCGTGGCCGAGGCGGTCTGCTGGTTCGTGGGCGTCCTGACGCTGGTGATCGGCGGCTATGGCGCCTGGTGGACCCGGCGGGTATTCGCCTTGCTCAACCCCTGGGTGATCCTGAACAACTTCCATTGTGTCCGGGTCATCGCCTACTTCGCCGGCTGCCTCGTCCTGGGGTGCGGGTTCCTGATTCTCGCCCGGAGGGTCCGGGTCCGGCCGGCCTGGCTGGTTGCCTACCTGGGCGCCTCGGCGGTCGCCGCCGGCTACTTCATGGGCGAACTGGCCCGGTGAGCGGCCTGGCTCGATGGAAGTCCGAGACTCGAACGAGGGCCTCCCGATGATCGGCGTGGACAACCCGCATCAGTCCCCGAGGGCCGCGATCGAGGGGACGGGCCCGACGCCCGGGCGTCCCCTGCATTACACGATCGCCTCGATCACGTGCGTGCTCAACGGGACGTTCGTCCTCGCCTGCCTGGCCCATGGGATCTGGCGGGTCGCTTTGTTCAGCCGGCCCGAGGAGTGGTTAGGGCTCGTGTCCTGGGGCGGGGTCCGGCTCTTGATCTTCCTCCAGGTGGTCCCGACCTTGTTCCTGGCGGGCGCCTCGTTCTGGCGTCGGCGAGGCCGGCGCGGCCTGATTTTCGTCGGGCTTGGCATCGGCTTCGTTTGCCTCGCCTTCTCGCGGCTGCTTCCCCCCTGAAACCATCGTCCCGGGCCGATCTCGACCCTCGCGGCTCCATCCTCCCCCGGCATCCTCCCTCGGATCTCGCATGACCACCGCCGAACTCCCCAAGCAGTACGACCCCCAGGACGCCCAGCGGCGCTGGTATGCCTTCTGGCTCGAAAAAGGGTACTTCCACGCCGACCCTTCGAGCCCGAAGCCGCCGTATACCATCGTCATCCCGCCGCCCAACGTCACGGGGGCGTTGCACCTGGGGCATGCGCTGAACAACACGATCCAGGATATCCTGATCCGGTGGAAGCGGATGCAGGGGTTCGATGCCCTCTGGATGCCCGGGACCGATCACGCGGGGATCGCCACCCAGGCCGTCGTCGAGAAGCGGCTCCGCGTCGAGGAGAACAAGACCCGCCACGACATCGGCCGCGCCGAACTCGTCCGGCGGATCTGGGAGTGGAAGGACGAGTACGAGGCCCGAATCCTCGGCCAGCTCCGCCTCATGGGCTGCTCGTGCGACTGGAGCCGGACCCGGTTCACCCTCGACGAGCAGTGCGCCCGCGCCGTCCGGACCACCTTCTTCCGCCTGTTCCAGGCCGACAAGATCTTCCGGGGCAAACGGCTGGTCAACTGGGACGTCCAGCTCCGGACGGCCGTGGCCGACGACGAGATCGAATACGTCGAGTCCGCCGGCCACCTCTGGACGATCCGCTACCCCGTGGCCGACTCGACCGAATCCCTCCACGTCGCCACCACCCGCCCCGAGACCATGCTCGGCGACACCGCCGTCGCCGTCCACCCCTCCGACGAGCGGTATCAACACCTGATCGGCCGATCGATCACCCTGCCCCTCACCGGACGGTCGATCCCGATCGTCGCCGACGCGATCCTGGTCGACCCCAAGTTCGGGACCGGCTGCGTCAAGGTCACCCCCGCCCACGACCCCAACGACTACGCCTGCGGCGTCCGCAACCACCTGGCCACGATCAACCTCCTCAACCCCGACGGCACTTATAACGAGAACGCCGGGCCCACCTACGCCGGCCTCGACCGCCGCGAGGTCCGCAAGCGAGTGGTCGCCGACCTCGAAGACCAAGGCTTCCTCGTCAAGGTCGAGCCCCACGCCAACCGCGTGGGCCTGTCCGACCGGAGCAAGACGCCGATCGAGCCCTACCTGTCCGACCAGTGGTTCGTCCGGATGGACGACCTGGCCCAGGGGGCGATGGACGCCGTCACCTCGGGACAGGTCACCATCCACCCCGACCGCTACGCCCGGAGCTACCTCGACTGGCTCGGCGAGAAGCGCGACTGGTGCATCAGCCGGCAACTCTGGTGGGGGCACCGGATTCCGATCTGGTATTACTCGGGCGCGGAAGGCGACCTGAAAGCCGCCTTCGGCGACCGGCCCGCCGTCGCCTACCGCCCGGCCGAGGCCGGCGGCTGGCTCGTCTGCGGCGAGGACGACGCGGCCATCGAGGCCGGCCGCGCCGGGCTCCCGCCCGGTGCCTCGTTCGAGCAAGATCCCGACGTCCTCGACACCTGGTTCTCTTCCGCCCTCTGGCCGCACTCGACCCTCGGCTGGCCCGAGGATACCCCGGAACTGGCCAAATATTACCCGACCGACGTCCTCTCGACCGCCCGCGATATCATCACCCTCTGGGTCGCCCGGATGGTGATCTTCGGCCAGTTTAACCTCCAGGAAGTCCCGTTCCGGACCGTCTACATCCACCCGGTCATCCAGGACGGGAACGGCAAGCGGATGGCGAAGTCGGCGGGCAACGGGATCGACCCGGTCGACGTCATCGACCTGTTCGGCGCCGACACGCTCCGGTTCGCCCTGGCGATGCTCGCCACCGAGACCCAGGACATCCGGATTCCGGTCGAGAAGGCCAAGCTCCCCGACGGCCGCGAGGTCAACACGTCCGAGCGGTTCGAGCAGGCGCGGACCTTCCCCAACAAGGTCTGGAACGCCTCGCGGTTCGCCCTGATGAACCTCGAAGGCTACGAGCCGGCGCCCTTGGAGCGGGAAGGACTCGCCGTCGAGGACCGATGGATCTTGAGCCTCTTGTCGAAGGTCGCCGCCGAGACGACCGCCGACCTCGAAGCCTTCCGGTTCGCCGAGGCGACCCGCCGGCTCCGCGACTTCACCTGGAACGACTTCTGCGACTGGTACGTCGAGTTCCTCAAGGGGCGGCTCCGCGACCCGGCGACCCGGCCCGTCGCCCAGCGCGTCCTGGCCGGGGTCCTCGACGGCCTCTGCCGGCTCCTCCATCCGATCGTCCCGTTCCTCACCGAGTCGATCTGGCAGGCCCTCGGCCAGGTCGCCCCGGCCCGCGGCCTCCCCGCCCCCGCCCCGGCGGCCGAGAGCGTCTGCATCGCCCCCTGGCCGAGCTACCCCGCCGACTGGCTCGACCCCGAGGCCGAAAGCGTCGTCGCCCAGTGGCAGGAAAAAGTGGCCGCCTTGCGCAACCTCCGGGCCGAGCGCAACGTCCCCGACCGGGCCAAGATCCGGCCGATGATCGTGGCCAGCGAGCCGGTCGCCTCGATCCTCCGCGCCGGCGAATCGTTCATCCGGGCCCTCACCGGCTCCGAAACCCTGACGGTCGCCGCCGAGGCCGATCGGACCGGCGAAACCGCCGTCCTCGTCCTGGCCGACGCCGAGATCATCCTGCCCCTGGAAGGGCTGATCGACAAGCAGGCCGAAGCCGCCCGGCTCCGCAAGTCGCTGGCGGATCTCGACAAGCAACTCGGAGCGATCCAGGCCAAGTTGAAGAACGAGGGGTTCATCGCCCGCGCCCCCGTCGAGGTCGTCGACCAGCAACGGGCCAAGGAAGCCGAGCTGCTCGCCCAGAAGGCGGCCATCGAGGCGCTCCTCAGGTCCACCGGGCCGCCGCCCGGCCCGGCCGCAAGTTGACGCTCCGCCGGGCCGGCCTTATCATCGAAGCGGGTCGATCGAAGCGACCGGACCGGCGATGGTGGATCGGCACAGACCGGCGCGGCGGGCTTTCCGGCGTCGACGCGAAAGGGGCGACCGACGTGGCCGTGCAGATGGAACTGACCCGGATCATCATCAGCGAGAATAATGATCAACAGATCATTTTCCTCAAGGAGATCGACGGCGAGCGGACCTTCCCGATCGTCATCGGGATCTTCGAGGCCACCAGCATCGACCGCCGGGTCAAGGGCCTCCCCGCCCCCCGCCCCCTGACCCACGACCTCCTGGCCAGCACGATCGAACTGCTCGGGGGAGAACTTCAAGACATTTACATCAGCGAACTTCGAGATCATACGTATTTCGCCAAGCTCCGAATCCGCCACGAGGGCGAGCTGATCGAGGTCGATTCCCGCCCCAGCGACGCCATCGCCGTGGCCGTGACCGTCGACGTCCCAATCTTCGTCGCCGAGGAAGTACTCAACGAGGTCGGCCAGTAGCCGCCCGACCTGTCCCGACCGAGCCCAGGCCCCCGGAGGGGTGGCAGAGTGGTCGATTGCGGCGGTCTTGAAAACCGCAGGGCCCGCGAGGGTCCCGGGGGTTCGAATCCCTCCCCCTCCGCTCCGACTGGAACCGACCCGAAGCGTCAGACCCCGACATTTCCAGGGTTTCCGCCCCGTCCGACACCATCCCGCCCGACTCCCCTCCACCCATGCCGATCACGACTGGAACCGACTCGAAACGACCCGAAACGTCAGGCGCGCGCTTCCCGGGCGCTGCCAAGCTCCCGGCCGGATCGGTGCCGGTCCGGGCCAGGGACGCGGGCTCGGTCCGGGGGGCGTTGCTGGCCTGATCCGGCAGCGCGTCGAGCGCGGCGGCCTGGTCGAACAACCCGACGTGGGCATAGGTGCCGAGGGTCAGCGTCGGGGTCGAATGCCGGGCCAGGGATTGGACCACCTTGACCGGGGCCCGGCTCATGGCCAGCGCCGTGATGAATGCATGGCGGAGCCCGTGGAAATCGGCGATCCCGGAATCCGTCCGGTAGGGGACGCCCGCGGCGGCCAGGTCGGCGCGGATCAGGTCGGCGGTCCGCTCGGGTAGGTTGAAGACCGGGGCGTCGGCGGGGCGGGTGGCCAGCCACGGGCGGAGCGCCGCGGCCAGGTCCGGGCGGATCGGCTGGACATCGTCGCGGCGGCGCTTGGAGTAGGCGGCGGCCACCGTGACCGAGGGGGCCTCGTCATCGAGCCGGAACGCCCCGGGCCCGAGCGACCGGAGTTCGGCCGCTCGGAACCCGGTGCCCAGCGCCAGGCGGTACAGGGCGGCCCGGTCGGGACCGGCCATGCCCAGGACGACCGGGCCGGCCTCGGCCGCCCGGATCAACTTGGCCTGTTCGTCGGGGGCCAGGGCGCGACGAACCCGCCGCTTGTCGGCGTCGGGGTTCGGGCTGGTCAGGTGAGCCAACCCGTCTTCTCGGGTCCGGCCGTCGCGCCAGAGCCACCGGCTGAACCCTTTGACGGCCCTGGTGTAGTGGTGCAAGCTCCGGAGCGAAACCCCCCCGTCGCGGACCGCCTTCAACGCGGCCTGGACCCGCGACGGGGTCAGCTCGGCCAGCCGACGGGCCCCGCCTTGCTCGACCACCTTTTTGACCCGGTTTCGGCACAAGCTGGCGTGCTTGGCGGTCGACCCCTTGCCGACGAGGAAAGCATGCCAGTCGGCGACGTGGTCGGAGAGGGGCCGGTCCTCCTGGGCCGCCAGGGCGTCCATCCTGGCGTCGATGACGCCCCGACGACGCAGGTCCGCCTCGGACTCCGCCCGTCGCGCCATGGCCTCGGTGGCGGCCTTGTCGGAGCATCCCTTGACCGCCCGCCGGACCCCCTTGGCATCCTGGTAGGCGAAATACCACGACGAACCCGGGCGCTTCCGATCCTTCGATTTCTTGTACACGCTGGCCATCGGTCGGGTCCTTCCTGGGGGATCGGGCTGGGGGATGAGGTCGCCGAGATGATCCGTGGTCGTCAGCCGGTCCTGACCCGGCTCCGTCTTCGCCGGATCGCCTCGACCCGGGCGAGTTGGTCGTCGATGGCCTCGCGAGCGGCCAGGAGCGACGAGGCGGCCCGGTCGAGGGCCTTGGGCGTCCAGCCACCCTCGGCCGAGGCCCGGGCGATCCCGCCCGCCTCATCGAGGGCGTCGAGGGCCGCGAACAGCTTGTCGAGGTGACCAGCGGCCCGCTGCCAGGCGGCGGAGGCCCGGGGCGGTGGCGGCAATCCGGCGGAGGGCATGGGGTCAGTGGTCCATTCTGGCCAGAGCCTTGACCAAATCGGGTTGCTTGGAGGACCGGCACTCGGCCAGGGTATCGGCCACGTCGCGGCGTGCCTGCGCTGCGATCACCTCGACGTCGGACTCGTCGCATCCTTCCGACCGAGCGGCCGAGATCATGGTATCGATCTGGCGTTGATAGATTTCGTCCTCGGCGTGGCCCTGGAGGATGTCCATCACGACGGCCACGCGGGTGATGTGCTTGAGACCGTCGATCATCTTCGGGGGAGCATCGAGCAGCCGGCTCCTGGGTTCGTTCCGGGGGGATCGGTTCGAAGGCATCGGGCGGGGTCCTCGGAGGGGTCGGGGGAGGGGTCAATCCCATCCGGACAGGTCGCCCGTCGGCCTCGAAGGGCTCGACCCGGTCGCACGACCACGGAACGGACTGCCATTGGTCGCGGTCGTCTTGAACGGGTCTGGTGGCGAGGGGGAATCCTTGGCTTTCGCGACGATCCGGCGGAACGCCTCGGCCTCGTCGGACGGCCACGTATATCCGGCCTCGGCCAGGTCATTAGCCAGCCGGCCCCATTGCTCGCGGAGCGGGTCCGGCCAAGTCTCCAAGATCCGTCGCCAGGGCAGAGCGGGGGGACCGGTCGGAGGGTTTGGTTCCGGGTCCGTCGGCTGGTCGTCGGCTGACAGCAGCTCGATAATTGCGGCCTTGTGTTCGCCGATAGAAGTCATCAACTCGGGGGTCATCACCCCTTCGACGGCCCGATACCTCAACTCGCCCGATCCGAGCCAAAGCCTGACCCCGAGCGACCGGCAAAGCTCCATCAAGTAAGCCGGCCAGTCTCGGACCCCTTGGACCCCTTGGACCCCTTGGACCCCATTTGGGGGGTTGCGCTCATGGAGATTACTGTAAGCCGGATTAACCCCCAAATGGGGTCCAAGGGGTCCAAGGGGTCCACGATCAGGAGTTGCGGAGGGATTCAAGGGATCACCCCGACTTCCCTCTCGCCTTGCGGGTCGCGGAGCTGGATTCCCAGATACCAGGTCCCGTTGCTGTCGTGTTTCTCGATGCCCCTTTCTTCGATAGCGGTGCCAAATTTGGTGAGAGACATGGGTCGTTCATTGCTGGCCTCGCACCACTTCTTATAGCGATCGAAGACCTGACCAGCCCGGACCCTCAACGTCAAATGCTCGATGGTGCATTGATTGAGGAACGAGCCGACGATGTCCTGTTCCTTGCGATAATCCTTGGATGCGTCGGTGACTTGCTTGGGCTCTTTCAGACCCCCCGCCTGCCACTCCAGGCACCCCCTGACGCACCAGGCGAGAATCCCCCGATACTCGGCTTTGAGTCGTTCCGGCATCCGCTTGTCGGCCTTGGCTCCATCGACCGAGACATTGAAGGGGATCAGGCGGAGTCGTCGCCAGATCCCATGATCCGTCCCGCGTATGACGGGCTTGTGGTTGGTCGCGAGGATCAGGGTATGGGTCGGGTGAAACTCCCAGAAATCTTGCCTCATCTGCCGGGCCCGGATCTTGTCGCCCCCGGTCAACTCCTTCACCATCGTCTCGTTGAGGTGCCGACCACTCTCCGTCTCGATCGCGACCACCAGCCTTTTGCGGAACAGGTCGGCCCGGTCCGTCGGGTGGGAATCCGTCTTCTTGGCCATCAGCATGTCGGTCGCGCACTTCATCGCGTAGTCGGTGCCGAAGACTTCCCCGATCGTCCCGAGCATCGTCGATTTGCCGTTCGACCCGTGCCCGTAGGCGACCGGCATGATGTGGTCCCGGATCACCCCAGCCATGGCGCAGCCGCAGATTGCCTGAAAGTAGTCGATCAACTCTCTACTGGCTTTGAAGAACAGATCGAGCGTGCTTTCCCATAGAACGCACTTCGCGTCTGGATCGAAGGCGACGGGCGAAAGGCCGGTGATAAGGTCTTCGCGGCGGTGGGGGCGGAGCTTGCCCGTCTTTAGGTCGATCGTCCCGTTCGCGCAGTTGAACGACCAGGGATCGGCGTCCATCTCGTCGTGGAGGATCGGAATCCCATCCTTGGCCTCGGCCAGGTGGATCATGGCCGCGATCCGGGCGGCGTTCTCGCTCTGAACCGCCCATTTGGCAAGGGCCTTTCGGGCGTCCTCGTCTTCCTCCCGGTTCGCCTCCTGGTAGATCGATCGGACCGTCTCGTAAGAGCGTCGGCGGGCGTCCCCCGACTTGTCGACGGCCCATCTCCGCCCGTCCCAGACGAGCCAACGATTCCAGGCATGGCAGTAGCGTAGATCGTGGCCATGCCGGGCGACGAGCCGTTCGGCGTTGCCCAGGTCGGTGCGGTTGAATGGCTTCTTCCGGCCGACCCCGGGCGACCCCCCCCTCGACTGGCCGTCTCCGGGCGGTCCGTCCTCGTCGGGGCGATGGATTCGCGGGCTCCGGTCTCCTTCGAGCAACCAACCTCGACGAGTTTCGACCTTGTACGCCTCGTCGACCTTGTGTCGCAGCTCCGTCTCCGACCAAGGCGGCTTGCACGTCGGGTTGTAGGTTTCCAGGAGCAGGCGGAGCAGGGTGTCAGGGGCAAGGTTGAACCCCGGCCCGACCTTGCAAGCCGCCTTGAATGCCTTGTCGTGTCCTCGTTGCCCGGAAACGGCCGGCTCGCACTTTTGAAGGTAGGCGACGGCTCGTTGCTCGGCCGTCCAGTCATTGTTTCTCGCGCCGAGCTTGGACGCATCCGGTGCCTTTCCCGCGAAGTGGCCCCCCGCCGGATTGGGCTCCGAGGGATCGCGAGCGAACGGGTCGACCCGTTCCTCCGAACCGAGTGGTGGACTGTCGGCTTTCGGTGGGGCGACCAGCCCCGCCAGGACCTGATAGAAGGCGTCCGGGACGCTGGCGACCGTCTGGCTTCCGGTCCATTGTCTGGGCTCGCCATCGGTCCCGGGGGTCGGGGGGACGACCGACTGGACCTGCTTGACCACCTCGGCCGACTTGTACCCCCCGAGCCGAAGTTCCAGGCCGGGGAGCTGGTCCGACTTGTAGACCCCGGCCCGCTGCCCCTTGCCCTCCAGCGGCCTGAGCCCGGGCATGATCGGGCCGAGGCGGTCCGGGTCGGCAGTCCCCAGCCCGTGGCCGCCCCGGGCCGACCTCCAGCCCATCGACTCCACCAACTCGCCCCCGAGCAACTTCGCGCGGGATGCCTCGACCTCGGGCCCGTCCCCCTCGATGTCGATGAGCCATTCCCCGTCCGGAGCCCGGCCGGGGCCGAGGCAGATCCCGACCCCGGCATCGGGGAATCGTCGGAACGTCGCCTTGGCCCGCTCGACCGTCCACCGTTCCAGGCCCCAAGCCTTGCCGATGGGTTCCTTGCCCTTGGCGGGTTCGGGCCGGCCCGGGATCTTCGCGCCCCTGGGGTAGATGACGACCGGCCAGAAGCCCCGGGCCAGGAAATCGAGGAACGTGTCGAACGGGGTCGCTCCGTCGTCCGTGGATGTCAGTTTGCGGGCCGCGCTCAACGTCGTCCTCCCGGCCCCTTGGAGCCGATGAAGACGACGCTGTAGCCCAGCGCCCGAAGCTCGCGGGTGGCGGCAATCCCGGCCTTGGTATCGCGCTCGTCGGCCGCCCGGAGCAGATTCAGGAACGCCCGGACGCGAGGGTCGTCGTCCGGGGCCGACGTGGCGAGGGAAGGGGTAGTGTTCATATTTCCCCCCCGGCTTCCAGCCACGCCTGAATGGTCCCGACCCGCCACCTGACGGCGCGCCCAAGGCGGATGTCCGGCTTGGGAAGGCGGCCTCCGGCGATCAATCTTTCGGCGTGGCGGCGGGAAATCCTCAAGGCCTCGGCCAGGTCCGCCAAGGTGTACAGCAACGGTTGAACCGATGATGTAGAATGAGTCGTGGGGCGATCGTCCCCGCCCGGCTGGTCCCCGGGAGGGCTTGTGCTACGGGGCGCTTTTTGGTTCATTGCAGGTGCCTCGGATCGGGCAAGGGAATCCGTTCTAGCGGATTCTCCGGCCTCCGTTTCGTGGTTGTTCTGGACTGGACAACGGGCCCCGCGAGGGGCCCCGCGTTCGTTTCAGACTTGTTAGGGGGGGCGGCCTTCGGACCTGATCCTGCCAAAGAAGAGGCCGAGGTCCGCCCCCTGTTAGCTGGCCTGGGACCGGTCGCCATAGGTCCGGGCGATGAAGGCGTCGACGGAGGACGCCAGGATCGTGGCCCGGACCGGGACGGGCATCGAGATTTCCTGGAGTTCGCCCAGCCTCACCAGCTCGCGGACGGCCGTCTTGGTCATCCCGAGTTGCCTGGCCACTTGGCTGATACCCACCCGTTTGGGGGCCATCGTCGTCGTCGTGGTCATGTGTGATTCCTTCCTTGTGATGCCCTTCGAAACGAAACAAGCCGGAGGCGGGAACCCTGGGATGGGTCCGCTCCGGCATGCAATGGGGGTCCGCGCGTAGTACCCCGACATCGCAAGCTGGAACGGCCCGAGAAACCGTAGGCGCACACCGAAACACGATGGTCGTCGTGTCGAGGGTCCGCTTACTTGCTCATTGTGGGCCCGCCTAAAGCAGGCCGACGACAAACGGGTCTCTCATGCGCGGCGCCGAAGCGCCTACTGCTCCAGATCGAAGGTCGGGGGAGCATGGAACGTCGTCGAGCATCGACGATCGTCCAAGTCGCCAGTAGGCTATCCGACCTTTCCCCCGATGTGAAGCCCAGACAACCAGGAAATCTCGGAATGGTTCGTTGCCCCACAAACTCAACTATGCCGCGCCTTGACGGACGGGAAACCGGTCCCATCGGGGAAAAGCACTAAAGTTTTCGGATTGGTCGGACTAGGGTAAGTTTCCCGAAGCAATCGGGTCAACCCGGACCTGGTCGCCTTGCTTGGCCGTCGAGCCGGATCATGGCGATGAGGGAGGCGAAGCGCGAGGCTTCCCGGAAGTCGACGGCCGGACGGTGGCGGGGGCGTTTCGGTGGCTCCCTCACGACGCCCGCCCTCCGTCCGGTTTCAGGCACTCGCCGCACAGGGGGCGGACGATCATCCCCCGCGCCTCGGAGGCGTTGACGATGTCCGGGCTGATCCACACCGCCGAGCCGCACTTCGAACAGTCGGCGGTCTGGTAGCCGCGCGGGACGAACGGGGCTCCCCCGACCCGGGCGCAGACGACCAGCGCGGCCATGCCCGCCACGTCCCTGCCCTGGTGAGCCAGGGCCAGTCCCACGACCTGGTCGTGGGTGCGGCCGGTTGGCCGGAGAATTCGCCGAGGGGGCCGTCGTCGCCGGTCTCTCATTGGTCGCCCGCCTTCCCCCGTCGCTTGGGCGCGGGCTTGGGGGCGTCGGTTTCGCCAGCCCGGGAATCCAGTTCCCTGAGCATCTGAGCGTAAGCCTTGTCGACTCCCGGGCTGGCGAGGTCGGACAGTAGCTCGGCCACGCTGATCCCCCGATGCGTTGCGATCATCTTTGCCTTGCCGACAACGGCCCGATCGATCTTGACCGCGACATCATCGCGTTCAGACTTCCGGCCTTTGAGCCTTGCCATTTGCGGTTCCGCTAAATCGACCACGACCAGGACTCCAGTAACCATTAGCCGAATTGTACAGCCAAGACGATCTTGCCGCACCTGATCTAGTATTCGGTTCGGTTACTGAACAGTCAACCATAAACAAAAATTTTTTGGTAACTGTACTTGTATTTGGTAACTGAAAGGCGTACTATGATCCTGTCAGCCAAGGAAACGACCCCGACCCCGACCCCGACCCGGAGCCGCCCCGATGCTCATCTCCCTCGCCGCGATCGTCCTGGCCTGCGTCATCGCCCACGGGCTCACCAGCGCCGGCCTCTGGCTGGCCAGCAAGGCGGGTCGCCTGGCCCCGACCGCGACCGCCGTGGTCTACCTCGTGGCCCTCGGCCTCGGCTACTTGCTCCCGTTCGTCGTCATCAACGGCCTGGTGTCCCTGGTCCGCGACGAAGCCTGAAACGAAGAGGGGCCCGGCGTGGCTGTCACCACGCCGGGCCCCGAGCGGACCGAAGCCCCGTACCCCTATCACAGAGTCAAGGACCGATCCGATGCAGACTCTATCCGCCCCCTCCGCCGTGGTCGAGATCAAGGGTGCCAGCTACGCCGTCGAGGCGATCCCGGCCGGCGAGTTCGGGGCCTCGGCCGTCCGCATGACCAAGCTGGTCTCGGGCGAGTCTTACGACCTGCTCCGGGCCCACGACGGCCAGGCCTCTTGCTCCTGCCCCGACTTCATCGTCCGCCATGCCGACAAGGGGACGTGCTGCAAGCACCTGACTTACGCGGTCCACAACCGCCTGCTCCCCGCCACCCCGGCCCGCCACCCGGCGCCGGCGCCGGCCCCGAAGCCCACCCCTCGGCCCGTTCCCGTCCCGAAGCCCGTCCCGGCCGTCGCCCCGGTGACCCAGGCCGACCAGAAGCGGGCCAGCTACTTCGGCTTGAAGCTCCCCGCGCCGGCTCCCGTGGCCGTCGAGGCGGCAACCCCCGCGCCGGTCGTGGTCTCGGTTCTCGAGCCCGCCCCGGCTCCCGAGCCCACCCCGGCCCCCGAGATCGACCCCGAGTGGCACCACCCGACGGCCTGGACCCCGGCGGCGGTCCTGGACGACGGCTCCCGGCCGGCCCGGGTTCGGTGGTACGAGCCGACCCCCGAGGAAGCGGCGTTCGACCTGGCGTTCACCTTGGCCGCCGCGGGGGAGTGGGCCGAGGCGCCGGCCGGTTACACGGACCGCCAGAGGGCCGAGTTCCGGCGGGGGACGGCGGCGGGGTTCCCGCTCAGCCCCGACGGCAAAGCGTGGCTGTCCGACCTGGAACAGCAGGCCGACGCCCGCGACCACGACGAGCGGATGGCCCTGGCCTTCGGCGACCCCGCCGATCAGGTCGCGGCCCCCGAGGCTTGCGGCGTCTGCTGACCGCCCGATCGACCGGACCGGGGGCTTGCTCGCCCCCGGTTTCGCGCCTCCAAAATTCCACGATTCCACCACCCAAGGACGCCGACCATGAGCATCGAGTCGGCCCGCGACCAGTACCGAGTCTTCAGCGACATCAACGCCGTGCTCCCGACTTTCGCCTGACCACGTTCCGGGGCGGCCGTCCGGCCGCCCCCTCCCCCTCGCCGAACCATCAGGAGGTCCCCCCTCATGGACGTCACGTCCCGCGATGAAGAGACGCGCCCCGAACCGGCCGGCGCCCGCGAGCTGGCCCGGGAGTTGACCGCCCTGGCCATCACCAGGTGGGAGGAAGCCCGGGCCCGGCTCGCCCGGCTCGAAAGCCCCCAAGGGCAGGCGGCCGACCCGACGAATAAGTGGGGGGCCCTGGCCGCCAACGTCATGCTCGACGCCGAGCGAAACCTCATCCTGTCCCTGCTAGCCTGGAAGCCGAGCTTCCGGGTTTGGGACATTCACCACGCCATGAAGGAACACCGGGCGCCCCGGGCCGTGGTGTCGTCGGGCCTGCTCTACGCCGCTGTCCCGGACCCGCTCCACGACCCGAGGGAAAGAACGACGACCGCCACCACGTCATGCGAATCGTGGTCGTCCCGATGGCCTCCGTCGTGTACCTGGCCGCCGCCGACTGACCTGCCTCGCCCTTGCTCTCCTGACGACACGATGGCCCCGGGTGATGAGCCCGGGGCCATCGTGTTTTGACGCGATGAACCGAGCGAGGGTCACTTGCTGGGCTTGCTGACTTTGATGGTGAAGACCTTGCTGTCTCTCGGCTTCCCGTTGGCGCCGATCGGTGTCAGGGTCACGGTGGCGTCGCCAGTCCCTTCGGCCGGCAGATACGCCCTGAGTTCGGACGTGGCCCCCGGGGCTGGCCTTCCACCTGGCCCATTTCCAGAGGGCGGGACCAGGACGATTGTGGCCTTCCTCGGGAGGACTCCTTCACCCTTGATCTCAACCTTGACATTGGTGATGAAATACTCCGGACCGGAATCTGAGTAAGTGTTCTGATCAATCTCGATCAGGTCTCCGACCTGCGCCTCGTAAGTGCCCGCCTTTTCGAGGCGGACCAACTTTCCGGGGGTAGGCTCCTGGGCGGTCGCCATGCCGACCATAGTCAGGGCCATCGTTGATGCCAAAGCGAGAACTGTCAACTTTGGAGTCATGAACAAGCTCCTCGTGATCAGACCATAGAAAACCCCGGGGAACCCCAACGGGCTAGTATACAGATACGCAGTTAACGTGCCATTGGCAACAAAAATATCCATGAATCTCCGTTTATGGCGGGTCTGGACGCTTCGAAGGTAAGACGGCCACGCCGATCCCTCCGGGTCGGCGTGGCCGCTTCCGCTGCTGGACACCTTGGGGCGGTCGGTCGGTCGGTGGATGAATACCCCGACACCGGACTTCATCGCGGCGCAATCGGCGATAAACTCGGGATGACACGTCGGCCCGTTGCCCTACAATGGTATCCATGAGGCTCCGCGACGCGGCGGGCCTCCCTCCCCCGACGACGAGGGGCCACCGCGATGAACGGCCACGATGACGGGGGCGGTCGACCCCGACGAGCTTCGCCGCTTCGACGAGCGGCTTGACCGGGCGAAGGCTTCGGCCCGGGCCGCCGTCCTGCCCTCCGGGGGATCGGCATGACCCGGGCTGAGGCCGGCGCCAAGTACCGCGAGCGAGTCATACACATCCGGGCCGAGGCGGAGGCCCGGGACCGGGCCCGCATCCAGGCGGAGGGGCCGGCGCCAGGGCCGGAAGGGTGTCCACGACCGACCGGCCGGGGACACCCCGCGTCGGCGCGGGCCGACGACGGCGAGCCTCGGTCGACCCCGGCCAGTTGACGGTCAAGCTCGGCCCGCTGACAGCGTTGTCAGGTGGTCGAGGAAGCGACGTTCGCAAGGTCCGCGAAGGGGCGGAAAATCATGATGTCCGTATTCTATCGGCGTTGCTCGACCGACGAGCAATCCGAGTCGGGGGCCGGGCTCAAGGCCCAACTCGATGCGTGCATGGCCCATGCCGACCGAGCGGGGTGGGACCGGGCCGGCGACTTCACCGACGAGGGGGTCAGTGGCGCGGCCCCCCTCGACAAGCGGCCCGGCTTGCTCGACGCGCTGGCCCTGGTCGGCCCCGGGGACGTCCTCCTGGTCGCCAAGCGGGACCGCCTCGGCCGGGACCCGATCGTGGTCGCCATGATCGAGGCCGCGGTGAACCGCCAGGGGGGGCGGGTGGTCTCGGCCGCCGGCGAGGGGACCGACGGCGACGACCCGACCAGCGTGCTCATGCGGCGGATCGTCGATGCCTTCGCCGAGTATGAACGCCTGGTCATCAAGGCCCGGACCCGGGCGGCGCTGGCGGCCAAGCGGAAGCGGGGCCAGCGGACGGGGTCGGTGCCGATGGGTTTCGACCTGGTCGACGACGGCGAGCGGTCGAAGTCCGGCCGGCCCCTGGCCCTGGTCGCCAGCCCGGTCGAGCGGGCGACGATGGCCCTGGTCGGGGAGCTGAGGGCGGCCGGGGTGTCGCTCCGGGGGATCGCGGCGGAACTCGACCGCCGGGGGATCGCGCCGAAGCAAGGTGGCGGGCGATGGAGGCATACCGCCGTGGCTCGCATCCTGGGCAAGGCGGCCGCCACACCATGAGGGCTCGACCATGACGACGAAGACGAGGGCCGCCGCGACCGATCGCCGGTCCGTCAGCCACCAGCTCCGCGAGGCGATCGAGGCCGACGACCGGACCGCCTACGCCCTCGGCCGGGACGCCGCGGTCGACCCGGGCGTGATCCAGCGGTTCCTCAACCGGGAACGGGGCTTGACCCTGGACACCGTCGACAAGTTGGCCTTGGCCCTCGGCCTTCGCCTTGTCGAGACCGGCCGGACCCGGGGCCGGCCCTCGAAGCCGACCCGGACCGCCACGCTTCGCCCCGAGGCCGTCGAAGATGAGGTCGGGATCGCCGACGTCGAGGCCAACCCTGAGCACTCCGGTCCACTCCCGACCATCGCTGGCCACTCCTGACCATCTCCGGGTATCATGAGCCTTCCGGGTCCGTTTCCGACCACGAGGACGACAACCGATGGCGAGCGTGTCGGAGGGGCGGAAGCCCCGGTACGGGTCGGCGGCGGAACTGGCCACCTATTCCGGCCTCGGCGTCAAGACCGTCCGCCGGCTGGTCGATGCCGGCAAGGTCCGGGGCCTCAAGGTGGGTCGCCGGCTCCTGATCCCTTATGCCGATCTCGACCGCCACATCCTCAAGATCGAGGACCACGGGAGGCCCACCATGTCCGCGATCTCCACCCTCTCGACCCCCGGGACCAGGCCCGCCCCCTTCGTCCCGCCGATCACCCCCGAGGAACTGACCCGGCGCAACCAGGCGGCGATGGCCTTGCTCGACGAGTGGGCCGCTGACTCCGAGGGGGAGCAGGACCAGCGCGAGACGATGGATGTCCTCCGTCGGGCCCTCGGCCCCGAGCGGATCGCCTCCAGCCGGCCGGCGATCCGGTGAACCGCCTGATCCTGCTCGACTCCGAGCCGACCGGCCTGGCGAGCAACCCCCGCGAGTCCGAGGCGGGCTCGCGGTGCATGGCCTGGCTCCGGGGCCTGCTCGCCGCCGGGGTCCGGGTGATGGTCCCCGAGATCATCGATTACGAGGTTCGCCGCGAGTTGCTCCGGGCGGGCAAGGTCAAGGGGCTCGCCAAGCTCGACGCCCTGGGCCAGCAACTCGGCCTCCTGCCTTGCGGCGGTCCGGTCCTGGTCGAGGCGGCCGGCTTGTGGGCCCGGGCCCGGACCGGGGGCTATCCCACGGCCGATGACAAGGCCCTCGACGTCGACGTGATCCTGGCGGCCACGGCCATCGTCGCGGGCCGCGATGGCCTGGAAGTGATCGTGGCGACCGGCAACGTCGGGCACCTCGGGCGGTTCGTCGACGCCCGGCCGTGGGATGAGATCACCCCTTGAACCGGACCCCGGGAGGCCAACTTGATCGAGAACCCCGAGCCCTCGCCCGTGGTCGTCCCGCCAGGTCGGGGAGGCCATCGCCCCGGATCGGGTCGGAAGTCCAGCGGCTACATCGCCAAGGGGGGCGGCGACCGGACCTACGCCCGCGCCCTGCTGTCGGCCCTGATGAGGGACGACGACCAACCGATGGACGTCCGGGCCCGCGCCGCCGTGGCCCTCCTGTCGGCCGGGCGGGGCGCCCGGAAGCCTGGTCAGGACCGGCGAATCTCGCCCGAAACCAAGCGAGAAATCAAACATAGGAGTTACGCAGTACTGAACCCCTGTCCGTGCAATGCCGTCGAATCCGAGAGGGCTTGGGAACGTTGGGTCGGTCGGGGGATTTCTTGAGTCACCAATTGACCCC
>JAABUQ010003550.1_pt1 | contig 28338 bp, 24 predicted proteins | sample 5560001 | NCBI WGS metagenome assembly JAABUQ01 (sample SAMN10711888, study PRJNA513371) | rock metagenome | isolation source: Antarctica rocks | place: Antarctica: Victoria Land, Finger Mt nord | collected 2015-12-18 | reverse complement strand
TCGGCTGGCATCCGGTTGGCGACCCGAAGATGCAGGCCAGCGCCTGCTTCATCCTCTCCGTGGAGGACAGCATGGAGTCGATCCTGGAGTGGAACACCAAGGAGGGGATCATCTTCCGCGGTGGCTCGGGAGCGGGCATTAATCTTTCGAGGATTCGTGGCTCGATGGAGCCATTGAGCCGCGGGGGCACCGCCTCGGGGCCCGTCTCGTTCATGCGCGGCGCCGATGCCTGGGCGGGCTCGATCAAGTCCGGCGGTGGCACCCGTCGGGCCGCCAAGATGGTCGTGCTCGACATCGACCATCCCGACATCCGCGAGTTCATCTGGTGCAAGGCCAAGGAGGAGGACAAGGCCGCCGCGCTCCGGGACGCAGGCTTCGACATGTCGATCGACGGTGACGGCTTCCACTCGATCCAGTACCAGAACGCCAACAACTCGGTGCGGGTCACCGACGAGTTCATGCGGGCGGTCGAGAACGATGCCGACTGGCGCCTGATCGGCCGGGCCAGCGGTGAGCCGGTCGGAGACCCGATCCCGGCCCGTCAGCTGATGAGCGAGATCGCTGAGGCCGCGTGGCGCTGCGCCGATCCCGGCGTCCAGTACGACACCACCATCAACCAGTGGCACACGTCGCCGAACTCCGGGCGGATCAACGCCTCCAACCCGTGCTCAGAATATATGAGTGTTGACGACTCAGCGTGCAACCTCGCTTCGCTGAACCTGATGAAGTTCCGCCGCGCCGACGGGACCCTCGATGTCGACTCGTTCAAGCACGCCGTCGACATCATGTTCCTGGCGCAGGAGATCATCGTCTCCCCCTCGAGCTATCCGACCGAGCAGATCGGGCGCAACGCGCGCGCGTTCCGTCAGCTGGGCCTGGGCTACGCCAACCTCGGCGCCTACTTGATGGCGGACGGAGTGCCCTACGACTCCGACGCCGGCCGCGGCACGGCGGCGGCGATCACCTCGCTGATGACCGGTCGCGCCTACCTCGGCTCCTCTCGGATCGCCGCAGCCATGGGCGCCTACGACCACTACGCCGAGAACCGCGACGCGCACAACGCCGTGATGCGGATGCACCGCGACGCCTCTTATGCCATCCCAGATGCGGCCTGTGTAGACGGCGAGCTGCTATCAGCCGCCCGCGCCTGCTGGGAGCAGACCATCGCGGCCGGCGAGCAGCACGGATATCGCAACGCACAGGCGACTGTGCTGGCCCCCACCGGGACGATCTCGTTCCTGATGGACTGCGACACGACCGGGGTTGAGCCCGACTTCTCGCTGGTCAAGTTCAAGGAGCTCGTCGGTGGGGGCCAGATGACGATCGTCAATCGCACCGTCCCGCTGGCGCTGCAAAAGCTTGGGTACAACGATCAGCAGATCGAGCAGATCGAGGCCCACATCAACGAGCACGGCACGATTATCGGGGCGCCCGCACTGACCGTCGAGCACCTGCCGGTGTTCGACGTCGCCGTGGGCGAGCGCGCGATCTCGCACATGGGCCACATCAAGATGATGGGCGCAGTGCAGCCGTTTATCTCCGGAGCGATCTCCAAGACCGTCAACCTGCCCGAGACGGCCACCGTGGACGACATCGCCGACGCCTACCTGCAGGCCTGGAGGGTGGGCATCAAGGCCCTGGCGATCTACCGCGACGGCTCCAAGACCGCGCAGGCACTGCGTACTGACGCCCAGAAGCAGAAGCCGGTCGTGCACGCACCGAGCGAGGCTGACATCGAGCGCGCCATCGCCGATGCGCTGGCCCAGGCGCCGCCGAAGCGTCGCCGGATGCCACGCGAGCGGCAGTCGATCACGCACAAGTTCTCCCTGGGTGGACACGAGGGCTACATCACGGCCGGCATGTACGAGGACGGCACCATCGGGGAGATCTTCCTCACCGACATCGGCAAGGAGGGCTCAACCCTGCGCGGGATGATGAACTCGTTTGCCACTGCGATCTCCATCTCGCTGCAGTACGGGGTGCCGCTGGAGACGCTGGTGCGCAAGTTCAGCTACATGCGCTTCGAGCCCGAGGGGATGACCACCAACCCGGAGATCCCCTTCGCCAAGTCGATGCCCGACTACATCATGCGCTGGCTGGCCTCGCGCTTCCTGGACGTCGACCTTCAGGAGGAGCTCGGCATCCTCACCCCCGCGGTGCGTGCCCGCAAGGCGGCCGAGGACGCGATGATCTCGCACGTCGGCGATACCGACGGGCCCTCCCACCCCGCCGACGGCGGTGCGGAGCGCTCGGGTGGAAACGGCGGCGCCGAGCGCCCCGGCGGGAACGGCGGCGCGGCACGACCGGCGACCTCAGCACTCACTGACACTCCGCCGGTGCTTCCAGCCGTCGGTCGCGGTCTCGACCTAGGGCCGGCATGCCAGCAGTGCGGAGGCATGATGCAGCGCACGGGCAGCTGCTACACGTGCGGAAGCTGCGGGTTCAACACCGGCTGCGGGTAGTCGCGCCCGTGTGACTGACACGCTGGTCTTGGCCTCAAGGATGGACACGCGAACGCCTGCACTGCACGTTGCCGACAGCCACGACTTGATCCGCGTGCACGGCGCGCGCGAGAACAACCTAAAGGACTTCAGCGTCGAGATCCCGAAGCGCCGGCTGACGGTCTTCACCGGCGTCTCCGGCTCGGGCAAGAGCTCCCTGGTGTTTGGCACGATCGCCGCGGAGTCCCAGCGGCTGATCAACGAGACTTACAGCGCCTTCGTGCAGGGCTTCATGGCGACGCTGGCACGGCCGGAGGTCGACGTACTCGAAGGGCTGACGACCGCGATCATCGTCGACCAGGAGCGGATGGGCGCCAATTCCCGCTCCACCGTCGGCACTGCCACGGACGCCAACGCGATGTTGCGGATCGTCTTCAGCCGGCTTGGGCAGCCGCACATCGGCTCGCCCAACGCGTTCTCCTTCAACGTCCCCTCGATCCGGGCGAGGGGTGCGATCACGATCGAGCGCGGTGCCAGCAAGACCGTGAGAAAAAGCTTCACCCGCACCGGCGGCATGTGTCCGCGCTGCGAGGGCATGGGCAGCGCGACCGACATCGACCTGACCCAGCTCTACGACGACTCCAAATCGCTCGTCGAGGGCGCAATCATCATTCCCGGCTACATGGCGGGCGGCTGGAACATTCGGCTCTATAGGGCGTCGGGCTTCCTCGACCCGAACAAGCCGATCCGCGACTACACCAAGACCGAGTTGCAGGACTTCCTCCACCGCGAGCCGATCAGGATGAAGATCGAGGGCATCAACATGACCTATGAGGGGCTGATCCCACGGGTCCAGAAGTCGATCCTCTCCAAGGACAAGGAGGCGATGCAGCCGCACATCCGTGCGTTTGTGGAGCGGGCGGTGACTTTCACTGCATGCCCTGAGTGCGGCGGCAGCCGGCTCAACGAGGCTGCCCGATCCTCGCGGATCCAGGGAATCAGCATCGCGGAGGCGAGCGCGATGCAGATCAGCGACTTGGCCGAGTGGGTCGGCGGCCTCGACGAGCCGTCGGCGGCGCCGCTGCTCGCCGCGCTCAAGCAGACCCTTGACTCGTTCGCGGAGATTGGCCTGGGCTACCTCTCGCTCGACCGGCCGACGGGCACACTCTCGGGCGGCGAGGCGCAGCGCGCCAAGATGATCCGACACCTCGGGTCGTCTCTGACGGACGTCACCTATGTCTTCGACGAGCCGGCGATCGGGCTGCACCCCCACGACATCCAGCGGATGAACGAACTGCTGCTGCGGCTGCGGGACAAGGGCAACACAGTGCTCGTCGTGGAGCACAAGCCGTGGTCGGCGATCGCGATCGCCGACCACGTCATCGACCTCGGCCCAGGCGCCGGCACCGAGGGCGGCGAGGTGGTGTTCGAGGGCACTGTCGAGGGGCTGCGGGCCAGCGGCACGCTCACCGGACATCACCTGGACGACCGCGCCTCCCTGAAGCCATTGGTGCGCGCGCCGTCGGGGTTGCTGGAGGTGCGCGGCGCCAGCACTCACAACCTGCAGGGCGTCGACGTGGACATCCCGCTCGGTGTCCTGGTCGTCGTCACCGGGGTGGCGGGCTCGGGCAAGAGCTCGCTGATTTGCGGCTCGGTCTCTGGGCGCGACGGAGTGGTGTCGATCGACCATGGCGCGATCCGCGGCTCGCGACGGAGCAACCCGGCGACGTACACCGGGCTGCTCGACCCGATCCGCAAGGCGTTCGCGAAGGCCAACGGCGTGAAGGCGGCGCTATTCAGTGCCAACTCCGAGGGCGCCTGCCCCAACTGCAACGGCGCCGGTGTCATCTACACCGACCTGGCGATGATGGCGGGCGTCGCCACCACCTGCGAGGAGTGCGAGGGGAAGCGGTTCCAGGCATCGGTGCTGGACCACCACCTCGGCGGTCGCGACATCAGCGAAGTGCTCGCCATGTCGGTGACCGAGGCCAGGGAGTTCTTCGGCGCCGGCGAGGCGCGGGCGCCGGCCGCACACGCAATCCTCGACCGGCTCGCCGACGTCGGGCTCGGCTACCTCAGCCTCGGCCAGCCGCTCACTACGCTGTCCGGCGGCGAGCGCCAGAGGCTCAAGCTGGCGACCCGCATGGCCGAAAAGGGCCGCGTCTACATCCTCGACGAGCCGACCACCGGACTCCACCTCGCCGACGTCGCGCAGCTGCTCGGCCTGCTCGACCGGCTCGTTGAGTCCGGCAAGTCGGTCATCGTCATCGAGCATCACCAGGCGGTCATGGCGCACGCAGACTGGATCATCGACCTCGGTCCCGGCGCCGGCCACGACGGCGGCCGGATCGTCTTCGAGGGCACACCCGCCGACCTCGTCGCCGCCCGCTCCACCCTCACCGGCGAGCACCTCGCGGCCTACAGCGGCACCTGACCGAGGCCCTCGCGTCAGGGAGCTCGGGGACGGTCCACCCGTCGACGGTCCACCCGTCCAACCCGTCTCTCACCCTCTTTGGCCCACTGGCCCTAGCCCGCTCGCGGCCGCTCCGGCAGCCTCTCCTTCTGCACCGAAACGCGTTAGGAGCGACGCGAGTGGCCAAGCGACAACGAACCTGCGGCAACTGAGGCAGTGTCAATTGCCGTAGTCCTGCCGGGTGGGGGCGCTCGGGGGGCCTATGAGATCGGCGCGCTCTCAGTGCTCCTGCCGGCGCTGCAGGAGCGGGGCGAGCGCGTGTCGATCTGGTGCGGGGCGAGCGTGGGCGCGATCAACGCGGCCGCGCTCGCCTCGCTGGCCCAACCGACGAGCAGGTCCGCCGGGCGGAGGCGCTGTGGCGAGACCTGCGCAAGCCGGACGTGATCGCTCGCCTGGTCGGCGTGGGCGGCGCCCGGATGCTGCTGCGGACCCTCGGGCGCGCGGCCGGGCTGCCCCGTGTGGGACTGGCGAGCCTGCTGGATCCTTCTCCCCTGGCCGCCAGCCTGGACCGCTGGATCGACTGGCACCGCCTGTGGCTGAACGTCGGCAGAGGAGAGCTCGATGCTGTGTGCGTGATTGCCACGGCGCTCCCATCCGGTAAGTCCGTGGGCTTCCTGTCCAGCCGCGACGACGCGCCGCGCCGCATCGACGGGGGCATCCGCTACGTCAAGACGCGGCTCCGGGGCGAGCACGTGCGGGCCTCCGCCGCGATCCCGGTGCTGTTCCCGACGGTCGAGGTGACCTCGCCGCGGGCCGCCGCCGGCCACTACACCGACGGCGGCACCCGGCTCAACAGCCCGATCAAGCCAGCCGTCGACCTCGGCGCGACGAAGCTGATCGTGATCGGGCTGGAGCCGTTCGCGCCCGGTCTGGATATTCCGGCGACCAGCGGCCGGCAACCGAGCATCGCCGACGTGGCCGCCAACGTGCTCAACGGTCTGCTCGTCGATCAGGTCGGCCAGGATTTGCGACGGCTGGCGGCGATCAACTCCTTCTTCGTCGAGGACTCCAGCACCGGCGCCATCGGATCGCCTCGGAGCTACCGGATCGCGCGGGGCCACGCCCCCTACCGCCCGATCTCCTATGCCCTGGTGGCGCCGCGGCGACGCGGAGAGATAGGTCGCGTGGCCGAGCAGACCTTCAGCGAGCACTACGGCGGGCTCCGCGGCCTGCGCGACATCGACTTCGCGGTCATGGCCCGGGCGCTGGGCAGCGGGAACCGCTCCCGGGGCGAGTTCCTCTCCTTTCTGCTCTTCGAGCGTCACTTCGTGCAGGCGCTGACCGAGATGGGCAAGCGCGATGCGACCCGCTGGCTGCGCCGACATCCCCACTTCTGGTGCCGCGGCGCCGAGCACGACCTCGCCATCGGCCCGCTGGATCGCCAGCAGGTCATAGAGCAGGGAGTGCTGGAGGAGTTCCGCACGCGGCGGATGCTGCGCGGTGGTGGCTGACGCGCCGCTCAGTCGAGTACCCAGGTGTCCTTGCCACCGCCGTTCTGGGAGGAGTTCACCACCAGCGCGCCGGAATCGAAGGCGACCCGGCTGGAGGCCGCCCGGCATCAGCGACACCTGGTGACCGGCGAAGGCGAACGGGCGCAGATCCACGTGCCGCGGCCGAAGCTGCCCGTCGATCACCGTCGGATGCCGGGACAGGGTGATCAACGGCTGGCTGATGTAGCCCTCGGGACGGCGCGCCAGCTCCTGCGCCAGGTGCTCCAGATCCTCCGCCTGCGCATGCGGACCGATGACCACCCCCTTGCCGCCGTGGCCATGGCGCGGCTTTACGACGAGCTGGTCGAGGTTGGCGATGGTGACCTCGGGCTCGCGCGATGGTGACCTCGGGCTCGCTGGCCACATGGCTCGTCGGCACCGAGCGCAGCAGCGGCTCCTCCTCCAGGTAGAAGCGGATGAAATCCTCCACGTGACCGTGGACGAGCTTGTCGTCGGCCAGCCCGTTGCCGAAGGCGTTGACGAGGCCGAGGTTCCCCGCCAGCCACGCCGGCAACAGAACGGCGGCCACGTCGGTCAGCTCCCCGCGCTCGTCGTAGGCGCGATCCTCATCGGTGCGGCGGTATACGACCCCCACCGGCTCCACGCTCCCGTCCGATAGGCGAACTCCCAGCCGCTCCCCCACCACGTCGAGCTGATCGGGCGTGGCCAGGATCGCCCCCAGCCGCTCCGCCGCGCGAGCGTGCTCGTAGTAGGCGACGTTGTCCGGACCATCGGTCAGCACGGCGACCGAGCCCGGCGGCGCCCCGGGCCGCCCGGCGGCACGCATCACTCCCGCCAGCAGCTCAAACGTGGCCGGGTCGACAGGGCGCGGCACCGGCCACCCCTCGCGGGGCAGCGCCCCCTGCAGCGCCTCCTGCAGAGCCTCCCGCGCCGCCAGCGCGTAGGCGTAGCCCGAGGGCGTTCGCACGTTGTCCTCCAGGATGAGAAACTCGCCTGCGAGATCGCGGACGAGGTCAAAGCCGATGATCGCGGCCGGCCATCGCTGCGGCGGCAGGCGCCCGACCAGCTCGGCTTCGAAGCCCTCCGCGTCCTCCACGGTGCCCCGCGAGAGGATGCCCTCCGCCACGGCGCGCTGCGGACCGTAGGCGTCGATCAGGAAGCGGTTCAGGGCGCGGGTGCGCTGCACCAGACCGGCCTCGATCCTCCGCCACTCCGCGCCGGTGATCAGCCGCGGCACGGGATCCACCACGAACGGACAGCTCCCGAAAGTCACCCCCCGGTCCCGAAGGCCTTCGGCGACCGATTCCTGCAGGGCGATCAGATCGAGGCCCTCCAGCGCCTCCAGCAGCGGGTCGTAAAGCGAGCGCGGAGCGCCGTCGAGCTGGCGATCCTCGTCGAAGACGGGCTGAAGCTCAGATTCCATGGCTCGTCAACCACAGCTCCAGCAGGGCGAGCTGCCACAGCTTCGACCCCTCGAGCGTCGTCAGGTGGTCGTTGGGGGCGGCGAGGAGCTTGCGCACGTGATCGGGCCGGAAGACCCCTCGCGCGCACACAGCGCGCTCGTCCAGCGTCTCCCGCACCAGCTCCAGCGCCTGGCCCTCCAGCGTGGACAGCGCCGGCACCGGGAAGTAGCCCTTCGGGCGGTCGATGACCATCTCGGGAAGCAGGCTGCGCGCCGCCGTCTTCAGCACCCCCTTGCCGCCGTGGGCGAGCTTCAGCTCCGGCGGGCAGGCCGCCGCCAGCTCCACGAGCTCGTGGTCCAGGAACGGCGTCCGCGCCTCGAGGCCCCAGGCCATCGTCATGTTGTCGACCCGCTTGACAGGGTCGTCGACCAGCATCACCTCGGTGTCGATTCGCAGCGCCCGATCGACCGGCTCCTGCGCCCCGGAGCTCCTGAAGTGCTCCTCCAGGAACTCACGGCTGGGGTCGAGCTCCAGCAGATAATCGGGCTGCAGCGTCTGGGCGAACTCGTCATGCGGACGGTCGAAGAACTCCGCCTGGTAGGTGTCCGCGCCGCCACCCGTGCCCTCCGCCACCGGCGCGTACCAGGAGTAGCCGGCGAAGACCTCGTCCGCACCCTGGCCGGACTGCACCACCTTCAGCGACTGCGACACCTGCTGGGAGAGCAGGTAGAAGGCCACGGCGTCGTGGGAGACCATCGGCTCGCTCATCGCCCGGACGGCACCGTCGAGCGCCGGCAGCATCCGGTCGGTGGGGACGTGGATGCGGTGGTGGGTGGTCTCGAACACGTCTGCGATCACGTCCGAGTAGCGGAACTCGTTGCCCTCACGCTCGCCGACGTCGTCGAACCCGACGCTGAAGGTCTCCAGGCCACGCTGCCCGGACTCAGCCAGCAGCGCCACGATCAGGCTGGAGTCAAGGCCGCCTGAGAGCAGCACCCCGACGGGCACGTCGGCGACCATGCGGCGGTCGACCGCCGTACGCAGCGCGGCCAGGATCGCGCGGGCCCAGCCGTCCCCGCTCCACTCGGCGTACTCGGTGCGACGGGTGAAGCTGGCGCGCCAGTACTGCTCGCTCACCCGCTGCCCGTCCGGCTGGACGGTCATCACCGTCGCCGGCGGCAGCTTCCGCACTCCGCGCAGGATCGTGCGCGGGGGCGGCACCACCGCGTGCCAGCTCAGATAGTGGTGCAGGGCCACGGCGTCGAGCTCGGTGTCGATCCCGCCCCCGGCCAGGAGCGCCGGCAGCGTGGAGGCGAAGCGCAGCGCACCGCCGACCTCGGCCAGGTACAGCGGCTTGATCCCCAACCGGTCACGCACGAGCACCAGGCGCCCGGAGCGATGCTCGTAGAGAGCAAAGGCGAACATCCCGGCGAAGCGCTCGACGCACCCAGCGCCCCAGTGGTCATAGGCCTTTAGGATCACCTCGGTGTCGCTGGTGGAGAAAAAGGCGTAGCCCGCGTGCTCGAGCTCGGTGCGCAGCTCCCGGTGGTTGTAGATGCAGCCGTTGAAGACGACCGTGAGGCCGAGCGCGGCGTCGACCATCGGCTGATCTCCGGCCGCGGTCAGGTCGATCACCTTCAGCCGCCGATGTGCGAGCGCCACCGGCCCGCAGGCCCAGGAACCGGCGCCGTCCGGTCCACGGTCGCTCATCCTCGCCGCCATCCGCTCCACCGCATCCCGATCGGGGGCACGACCGACAGCCAGCTCGCCGGAGAAGCCGCACACGGCTGGGCGCCCGCTCAGGCGGCGCGCGTGAGGCGCGCCGAGGCCTGTTCGAACCGCTCAGCGGAGGCGACGAAGGCGCCGAACAGCGACGCCTGCGGCCGGCGAGGGACGAGGCACTCGGCGTGCCACTGCACCCCGAGGACGAAGTCCCGGTCGCTGGCCTCGACGCCCTCGATCGTGCCGTCGGCTGCGCGGGCGCTGATCACCAGATCCTTGCCCAGCTCCGCGATCGCCTGGTGGTGGAAGGAGTTCACGCGGGTGCGATCGGAGCGCATCGTCTCGCGCAGCCGGCTGGATTCCTCCAGCGTGACCCAGTGCGTCGCCTGCTCCCCGGGATGCGATTGCCGGTGGTTGATCCGCTCGCCGACAACATCGGGTACGTGCTGGTGCAGCGTGCCCCCGCGCGCCACGTTGAGCACCTGCAGCCCGCGGCAGATGGCCAGGATCGGCAGGCCCCGCGCATCGGCGGCCCGCGCCAGCGCGATCTCAAAGTCGTCGAGCTCTCGCCACGTCGGGCCGATCAGCTCGTGACGGCGCTTGCCGTAGGCCACGGGATCCAGATCCGGCCCGCCGGAGAGGCAGACTCCACTGACGCGCTGCAGCAGCGGCTCCACCAGATCGTGGCGGAGCGGAGGGACGACCATCGGGATGGCGCCGGCATCCTCGATCGCCTTGAGGTACTTGAGCCCCAGCGCCATCTCCAGTTGCGGCGGCTCTCCCTGAGGCGTCGCGGTGAGCGGATGGCTCGGACGCAGCTCCGAGGTCGTGACCGCGATCAGCGGCGGGGACGTCAACTTGCGCCTGGTGATGGCTCCTCCCTTCAAGTCGGCTTTGGGCTCGATCGCGACCAGCGCCATCGGCGAAGGCTCCCCCGATTGTGGCGTGCTGACTTTGGCCACCGGGCCAACGTGTGAGCGGAATCTTCATCCGTCCGTCTCCTATGGCGGCGTCGATCTCTCGCAATCATGATCTCCGGTGAGGATGTCGCCCGCCTCGCCCGCACCGGCCCCACGATGACTCTGCTCTCACCACAGGACATGACCGAAGAGCGCTTGCCGGAGTGGGCATTGTGGTCGCCGTCGATCCCGCCCTACTCCGTCGGCCTGGAGGAGGAGTTGATGCTCCTGGACCCGTCGGACTTCTCGCTGGCGCAGGCCGGCGAGCGGGTGCTGGCCGCGCTCCCGGCGCAGGTGGCGCCCCAGTTCGCCGCCGAGACCCATGAGGCGGCGGTGGAGCTGGCCACCTCGCCTCATGCCAGCGCGGGGGCGGCGAGCCGGGAGGCAGCCGCGCTACGAGAGGCACTGCGGGAGGTCACAGAGCGCGAGGGCCTTCGGGCGGCTGCGGCCGGCACCCACCCGAGCGCGCTGTGGAGCGACGTGAAGGTCTCCGGCGGAGCTCGCTACCAGCTTGTCCAGGAGTCGATGCGGGCGCTCGCCCGCCGCGAACCGACGTTTGCCCTGCACGTGCACGTCGGGGTGGGCGACCCGGACAGCGCCATCACGCTGATGAACCGGATGCGCGCGCACATCCCCCTGCTGCTGGCCGTCTCGGCCAACTCGCCCTTCTGGCAGGGCCGTGACACAGGCCTGGCCTCGGCGCGGACCTCCATCTTCGGCGCCTTCCCGCGCGTCGGCATACCGCGCGCCTTCTCCTCCTACCCCGAGTACGTCGCCGTCGTGGACCAGATGCTCCGCTGTGACGCGTTTCCGGAGCCCACCTTCCTGTGGTGGGACGTCCGCCCCCAGCCCCGGCTGGGCACGGTGGAGGTGCGGATCATGGACGTGCAGTCGACGGCCGCATGCTCGGGAGCGCTGGCGGGACTCGTGCAGGCGATCGCCCACTTGGAGCTGGAGGAGGGCTACCACAGCGACGAGCTCCTGCACGCTGGCGAGATCCTCGACGAGAACCGCTTCCTGGCCGCACGTGACGGAATGGATGCCCGTCTGATCGATCCGGTGGCCGAGTGCCGGCTCCCCGCCACGGCGCAGCTCCGGCGGCTGCTGGAGAGGGTCCGTCCCCACGCGCAGCAGCTCGGGTGCGAGGACGGGCTGGCGCACGTGGCGGAGATCGCGGCCGACACGGGCGCCGAGGTGCAGCGGCGGCTGGCCGGGCGCAGCGGGCTACGCGGTCTGGTGGAGCTGCTGGCCGACGGCTTGGCCGCCGGCCGCTGAGCGGCGCCAACCCGGGGCCGGCAGGCGGTGACCCGGACCCTAGGTCCGTGGTCGCCTGGCGATCAGCAGCAGCGTGTGGCCTCCGAGGGCAGCCCGCCGGCGTGAGCCCAGCCGGTCCAGGGGGTGTAGCGCCCGTTGCACGGCTCCGGGCAGGCGCCGCCAGGTGTAGGTGAGGGCATGCAGCTCGGGGCGCAGGCCGGCGGCGCGCGCGGTGGCCACCAGGATCCGAGGCGAGAGGGGGATGTCGTCGGGAGTGCCGTGCACTCTGGTCGCTAACCCGAGGCGGTTGGCCAGCGTCAGCCCCATCCCCACGGGGTGCCAGGCGCCGGGCTCGACCGCCACCAGCGCGCCCCCGGGCCCCAGCAGCCGCGCCGCCTCGGCGAAGACGGGCAGCAGCGGCCCCTGAAAGGCCAGGTGGTGGAGCACCAGGCGGTAGAGCACGACGTCAAAAGAGGACGCCGGCAGCCCCGTCTGGCCGGCGTAGCCCACGCGCACCTCGTCGGCGGTTCCGCTCTCCCGCACGCCCGCCACCCGCTGCGCGTCAGCGTCGACGGCGGTCAGCCGGAACGCCGGGGCTGGGAACAGGTGCCGTCCCGGGTTCCAGCCGGCGCCGACCGACAGCACCTCGCCGCCGGTCAGCCCCAGCCGGCGGTGGAGCAGCTCCCGCTCACGCTCCATCACGTGGTCGTAGTGGGTCTGGAGCGCCGCCGGGCGGCTCAGACGGTCCAGCAGGTTGTCCTCCCGGTAGGGCTCAGAGCCGCCCGGGGACGACGGTCCCGCCGGGCCGGCGAAGGCGCCTGCGGGGTCGCTGAGCACGCGCCGGAGTCTAGAGTTGCCGCGCCCGTGCCCCCGCCCGACGAGCTGACCGAGGACGAGCGCCGGCGCGTGCGCAAGACCTGCGAGGCGACACTGCGGGAGAACTGGCGGGAGGGCCGGCGCCACAGCGACGGAGCGCCCTTCGCCTACACCTGCCCGAGCCCCGGCCACTACCCGTGGCAGTGGTACTGGGACTCGTGCTTCTCGGCGATCGTGTGGCGGCGCTTCGATCCCGGTCGCGCGCGCCGGGAGCTGGAGTCGCTGCTGGCCGCGCAGCGCCCGGACGGCTTCATCGGCCACACGATCTTCTGGAACACGCCGCTCACCGGGACGCGCCGCTTCACCTACAACGTGCTCTCGCCGACGGCGCCGATGACGGCCACGATCCAGCCCCCGTTGCTGGCCTGGGCCTGGCGCATCGCGGTCGGCGATCCGCGGGAGGTCCCCGGGATCGCCCGGCAGCACGAGTGGCTCGAGACCCATCGCGACCTCGACGGCGACGGGCTGATCTGGATCATCCAGCCCGACGAGTCGGGACTGGACGCCTCGCCCCAGTTCGACCCGATCTGGGGGCAGGAGGCCCACGGCCTGCCGGGGTTCGTGCGCTTGGTCCGCCGCAACCGCCGTCACGGCTTCGACCTGCGCCGGGTGGCTGCCGCCGGCGGTCCCGTCTGCTGCGAGGTGATGACCAACGTCCTGCACTCGCTGTCGCGAAGCGCGGTGGGCCTGCCGTCACTGACGAGCGCGATCGTGGCGCGCATGTACGACAGCTCCCACGGGCTGTTCTGGCCGATCGCGTGTCCGCCGCACCGGCCGCGGACGCCGCTGACCTGGAGCGCGCTCTCGCCGCTGGCGCTCCCTGACCTGCCCGAGGCGATCGGCCACCGGCTGGTGCGCGAGCACCTGCTGGATCCCGAGCGGTTCTGGCTGCCCGTGCCGCCGCCCTCGGTGGCGGCCGGCGACTCTTCCTTCTCGGTCCAGGACCGCGCTCGGCTGGGGTTCAAGCGCTACTGGCGCGGCCCGAGCTGGGTCAACGCATCCTGGCTGCTGTGGCTCGGGCTCGTCCGGCTGGGCTATGCCAGCGAGGCCAGGCAGCTGGCCGCTCGCGTGGGGCAGGCCGTGGAACGCAGCGGCCTGCGCGAGTACTACCACCCATACACCGGGGCGGGAATGGGCGCGTCGGCCTTTGCCTGGTCGACGCTGGCGCTGGAGATGCTGGAGCCGGACCCCAGGGCGGCGACCAGCTACCTGGCGCCCTAGAGGCGCCGACGCAGGCCCAGAGGGTACAGCGCCATCGATACCCTCGGACCGCCTCAGTCAGCACGCCGGCCCGATCCGCTCGGTGGCGGAAGCGACCCTCCCGGTGTGGCAGGGAGAGGCGGCGAGCGCCTATGGCCAGCTCGCCGAGGGAATGGCCTTCGGCTACCAGGTCGCCGCCACCAAGTCGGCCGACACGGCGGGGGTATACCGGGGCCTGGCTCGCGAACTGGAGCGCTGCCAGCAGGAGGGCCAGCGCGCCCTCAGCCAGGCGGCCACTGGTGTGACCAGGTCACGAGCGACTTCGCCAAGGTCACCACCGCCAAGACCAATGGCGCGACCGCGCAGACGGACGTGCAGATCGCGCAGAGCCAGCTGGGCGCCGCGACGGCGAGCCCCGGCGCCGCCGCCCGCGCCCGAGCCGCCACTACGATGGCGGCCCTGCGTGAGGCCGAGGACCGCCTCCGTCGCGCCGAGACGGAGCTGCACCGCGCCCAACGCGCACTCGATCACGCTGAACAGGAGCTCGCGCGCTGGCAGCGGCTTGGGCGTCAGGCCTTTACGGAGGCCGAGCGTCGCCACCGAGCGCGTGACCGGTCTCGCTTCTCGATCGAGCCGCCGCCGATGCCCAGCCTGATGAACCTGGCGATCCGAGCATGGGTCAGCTCTCGGCCACGGCGCCCGCACGGCTTCAGCCGCACCATTCCGGTGGCGGGCTCCTGGGCACCTTTCTCGACATCGTCCAGACGGGCTCCAGCGCGCTTGCCACCCTCAGCGGCGGCTGCGCGGCGGTTATGTTCTGGAACCCCATCGGGGACGGGTGCGGCGCCGTGGCCCTGGGGGCCAGCGGCGTGTCCGCTGCCGACGGCTGGGTCCAAGCTGCGACCGGGAACGGCTCGGTTGGCTCGGCGGCGCTCGACACGGCGGGGCTCCTGGCCGGCGGGGCTGGCAGTCTGGCCAAGGGCGCTGGCGAAGCCCAGGTGGCGGAGACGAAGTCGCTGCAGGCCATCGCCGATTCCGGCGCCGTGGCGAAGGGCGCACGAGCGGCGCTCAACGGCAGGATCGCAGTGATCAGGAACCAGGGCTACGGGGACAAGGCGGTGGGCAACGTGCTCGACGGCAGCTCCACCGCCGCCGCTGGGGGCGGCACGGCGGACTCAGCCAAGAAGCTCTTCGGGGACGGCCCTTGACGCCGCCCGGAGCGCAGGAGGCGGTGCCACGGAAGCCGCCGACGAAGGTGATCCTCACCTCCCGGGCCAGAGCGCGCATGGCTGTGGCCGTGGTTCCGTCGGTCGCGACCGTGCAGCTGGCGTGGCTCTCCCGCGGCGTCGTCGTATTGGTGCTCGTATTGCTGGAGCTCGGCCTGTGGCTCGGCTTCTGGTGGCGCTGGGGGCGCTACTGGCACCCGATCAAGGAGCTGCGCTGGGAGCTCTCGCAGGAGCGCGCGGCCCGGTGCACCCCCGCTCACGGCTACGAGCCCTTCGACTGGGCGTGGTGGCGCTGCGGCGGGAACCCCAACCGCACGCCCGATCCGTAACCGGAGCGCAAGAACTGGGCGCTACCGTGAACGAGATGGATACCGATACCAATTCCACCAGGGAGACCCAGTTGACCGACGTGCAGTGGCGTGAGCGGCTCACGCCCGAGCAGTACGAGGTGCTGCGCAAGCACGGCACTGAGCGTGCTTTCACCGGCAAGTACTGGGACGTCAAGGAGGACGGCATGTATCGCTGTGCCGGCTGTGGCGCCGAGCTGTTCCGCTCGGACACCAAGTTCGACTCCGGCACCGGCTGGCCGAGCTTCTACGAGCCGGCGGTGGCCGAGAACGTGGAGGCGCGCACCGACCGCAAGTTCGGCATGAGGCGCACCGAGGTCCTCTGCAAGCACTGCGGCGGACACCTCGGCCACGTGTTCGACGACGGACCGAACCCGACCGGGTTGCGCTACTGCATCAACTCCTGCTCGCTGGACCTGGACGCCCGGTAGCGCCCGCTACGAGCGCGTCCGCCTGAGCCTTGGCGGGCGCGAGCGCGATCGTCGCTACGCGGCCTTCCAGCCACCCCCGAGGACTCCTGCGGCGTCGAAGCGTGGAGCCCACCTTCCCCCCTGATCATTCCCCAGCAACTCAGCGGTGCTCGCGGGAGGGCGGAGCTCGGCGGCGCTCACGAGAAACCGGTTGAGCGTCCCGCGGAACGCGAGGTACCGCCTGGCATACAGGTACTGCACCAGCATCGCGGGTCCCTCCACCAGCGAGCGTCCCGCCTCGAGCTGATCGAAGCTGCTGTTGCGCGCCGCGCGGTGCAGGTGGTGCTGGAACTCGAGCGCGTGGGTCAGCTCGTGCGCGAGGACCTCCTCCCCACCGCGCGAGCTCCGCTCCGCCCCCCGACGCAGGTAGATCTCACCGCTCCGCCGGTCGAACAACCCCGCCGGGTCCACCGCGCCATACAGGATCTGGGCGATCGTGGTGCCGACGGGCGCCGCACCCAGCAGCTCGAGCGCCTCGAGCCGCTCGATCAGAGCGAGCTCGCCCCCGGGAACGCGACGCACGAAGTCCGAGGCCGCCGCTCCAACTTCCCGCGGCGGCAGCTCACGCGCGATGATCGCGCGAAGGGTGGCGTCGCTGACCACTTCGAACGTCGGCAGGCGCACGAACCGCAGGCCGCGAATCTGCTCAACGCGGGCCGCCACCTGCCCGACCGAAAGCTCCCGCCGTCCCGATCCTGACGATCGCACGAGCAGCCAGATCCCACCGCCGAGCGCAACCACCACCAGAACCAAGGCGAACCAGCGGCGGCTCATCAGCGCACGGTAGCGCCGAGCTCTCAGGCGGCAGCGCGCCGCTCACGCAGCCTGCGGACCAGCCACACCCCCACCACGACCACCACCACCACGCCGGCGGCGGCGAGCCCGAACTGGGTGATGAAGTGGGCGGCGGCGCTGCCGCCGAAGTAGCCGGCCAGGCCGAAGGTGGTGCCCCAGGTGACGGCGCCGAGGGCGTTCCAGAAGAAGAAGTGGCGGAACGGCATGTGGTTGATCCCGGCCAGCCACGCCGCCGCCACTCGCACCAGTGCCACCCACCGACCCAGGAACACGGCCTTGTTGCCATGACGCTCGAAGAACCGCTCGCCGGCGGCAACGGCTCGCTGGCGGTGGCTCCTGAACGGTCCCCGGCCGGTGAGCACGCCCCGCCCGAGCCGGCGCCCGAGCAGATAGCCGATGTTGTCGCCGAGGATCGCCGAGGCGATGCCGATCACCAGGACGAGCCAGATCTGGAGCTTGTGCTGGCTGGCCAGCACCGCGGCCAGCACCAGGGCCGTCTCGCCGGGCGAGGGGATGCCCATCGACTCCAGCCCGATGATCGCGGGCAGCACGTAGCCGAGGCTGCTGGATACGCCGATGCCGAGGACGTGGATGAGCACCACCAGCGGTTGGACGAGAATGACTGCTGCGCGGCCGATCATCACGCACCGTTGCGCAGCACGGCCAGCAGCGACAGCCCTGCCGGCAGCCTCCTGCCGGCAGACAGCCACCGGGCCTCCAACCGCATCGGCAGCTCCAGCACGCCGTTCAGCCATGCCGGCCCCAGCTCCAGATCCGGGGCGTGGTCACCGTTATCACGCTGGCGGCGCTGAGCCAGGCGCACGAGCGCCGCCGGCGCCAGCAGCAGGCTGTTGAACGAGGTCATCCGCACCGGCTCCCATCCGGCCTGAACCGCTGCCGCCCGCAGCGACCCCCGGCCGTAGCGGCGGAAGTGGTGGTTGGCCTCGTCGTGGCGCGACCACAGCGCCGGGTAGGCGGGCACCGTGACCAGCAGCCAGCCCCCGGGGCGCGTCACCCGCCGCAGCTCGCGCAGCGTGACACGGTCATCGGGCGTGTGCTCGATCACGTCCAGGCAGGTTATGAGCTCGAACGTCCCGTCCTCCCAGGGCAACTCCTCCAGACGGCCGATCCGCACGTCGAAGGACCCGCGTCCGCGGGCCACCGCCGCCGCCTCGGGGCTCAGCTCTATCCCGGAGACGCGGCCGAGGCCGGCCAGCTCCTGGAGCGTGCGACCGGAGCCGCAGCCGGCATCGAGCACCTCCGCGGAGGGTGGCAGCGGCAGCCGCGCCAGCTCGGCCCGGATGACCCGCCGCCGTCCGCGAAACCACCAGTGATGCTCGTCGACATCGAGCATCGCCTTCATCAAGCGATCGTCCATGACGCTGATGCTGCCAGCTACACGACTGCGACGGCGTCCTCCTCGGGTGCGCGCGCTCGCGGGAGCCGGAGGGTGAAGGCAGTGCCGGCCTGTGACTGGGCCTCCAGCACCAGCGTTCCCCCCATCCGCTCGGCCAGCTCCCGGCCGATTGCCAGGCCCAGGCCGAAGCCGGCCTGACCGCTCGTGTCGCGTCCGCGGTGAAAGCGAGCGAAGATCAGCTCCCGCTCCTCGGACGGGACGCCGGGGCCGTGGTCGCGCACGCGCAGCAGCGACTCGGGCTGGCGCTGGCACTCCACTTGGATCTCAGAGCCCTCCGGGCTGATCCTGACGGCGTTGTCAAGCAGAATCCGCAGGATCCGCGCGACGCTGCCTGGATCGCCGAGTACCCACACCGGGCCGGCGCCATCGTCCAAGCGCGTGTCGATCCCCCGCTCGCTGGTACCGAGCTCGAACTCCGCCAGCACCGCACGGCTGAGCTCTCCGAGCTCCACCGGCTCTGAGCGCAGCTGCACCTCGGCATCGATCCGGCTGAGGTCGAGCAGGTCCGCCGCCAGCCGGCCCAGCCGCCTTGACTGCGCCCGTGCGCGGGCCAGCAGCGAGCGCGCGTCCTCCACGTCTGGATCCTCGCTGCGGAGGTCCTCGTCGAGCAGCTCGAGCATCCCGTCCAGCGAGGTCAGCGGCGTTCGCAGCTCGTGCGAGGCGGTGGCCACGAAGGCGCGGCGTGCCTCCTCCTGGTGGCGGAGGCGCTCCTGCATGATCGCGAAGGTCCGGGAGAGGTCGCCAACCTCGTCCCGCGCCCGATCGAGCGGAACCTCTACCCCGGGGCCGGCTTCGGCCATCTCCAGGGCCGCTTGGCGCAGCCGCCGCAGCCGCCGGACGAGCCGGCCCGAGAGTGGGATGCCGAGTAGGAGCGTCAGCACCAGGCCGGCCAGCGCCGCGGTGATGAAGGCATTGCGTACGACGGTCGTGGCCTGGGCGATCTCCCCCGCCGGCCGGCGTACCGCCAGCACGAACGGCAGCCCGTCGCTCTTGAACGGAACCGCGACACGAGCGAACTCGGTGCTGCCGATCAGGCCGAAGCTCTGCACGCGGCGGTGGGTGCGGAAGACCGCGGCGGCGTCGTCGTACTGGTCGAGCACGAGGTCAGGGTCGATCGTCGGCGCAGGCAGCAGCAGCTCACCGCGACCGGAGGCTCCCGGGTACCCGAGGACGTGGACGATCGTACCGGCGCCGATGCGGCGCTCCAGGGCACGCAGGGTGCCCCGCAGGCTCGCGGCGGTCTGCTGCTCCCTGGCTACGACGCCGAGATCGGCGAGGTGAATCCGCTTGAGTGGCGTCGTGGAAACCTTGCCGATGTCCTTCTGGAGGCTCTGCAGCGCCGCGCTGCGGAGCTCGTTCTCCAGCGGCCCGAGCAGCGCCGCCGCCGCCACCCCCAGGGTGGCCACTGCCGCCACCAGGACCACGCCCACGATCCGAGCGCGCAGACCGAGTGCGGCCCGCCGCGGTCGCGACCGTGTCACGCGCATCGGCTCTAGGGGCCTCGCAGGCGGTAGCCGGCACCGCGAACGGTGAGGATGTGGCGGGGCTTCTCGGGTTCGGGCTCGAGCTTCTCACGAAGATGCCGGATGTGGACGTCGATCGCCCGCGGGTCCCGGTAGGCGCTGTCGCCCCAGATCGCCCGCAGCAGCTCCTGGCGGTTGAGCAGGCGTCCGGGATCGGCCATCATCGCGTCGAGCAGCTCGAACTCCGAGAACGTGAGCCGGACCGCCCGCCCCTCGACGCTGACCTCGCGCTGGGCCCGGTCGAGCTTGATCGGCCCCACGACGAGCATCTCGTCACCCAACGCCCTTGTGCCAGCCCGGCGCAGCACGGCGCGGACACGGCTGCGCAGCTCGGCCAGACCGAAGGGCTTGGTCACGTAGTCATCGGCGCCGGCCTCCAGCCCCAGCACGGCGTCGGCCTCGGAGTCCAGCGCCGTGAGCATGATGATCGGGACGACGTTGCGCCGTGCTCGGAGCGTCCGGCAGACCTCGTAGCCGTCGGGTCCGGGGCCCAGGGCGACGTCGAGCAGCACGATGTCGAAGTGGTCGGTGCTGGCCCTGTCGATCGCCCCGTGGCCGTCGGCGACGGCCGTTACCCGGTGGCCCTCACGGGAGAACGAGCGGGTCAGCATCTCCCGCAGGTCGGATTCGTCGTCCACCACCAGGATGCCGAGGGAGCCTTCGGCTCCGCGGACGCCGGCCGGACCGGGGGGCGAGGACTGACTATCGGTGCTCATCGCGCGACGAGCGTCGGCTCACGTACCTCGGGGGCGTCCACGTGCTCGTGGCCGGTCACACTACGGCCCGCCGGTACCAGGCGCCCGGCCGCGGCCACCGCCCACAGCAGCACCACCCAGGTCACTGTCGCCAGGGCCACGTGCACCCAGACCATGTCGGTCGGCAGCTTCAGCTCGTACTGCACGCTGCCCACCAGCCCCTGGGCCGCCAGCAGCACGCCCAGGGCCGTCAACGGCTCCTGCACGTCCGACCCCGCCTCCCGCCGGCGCGCGAGCAGCCAAACGGCGATCACGGCGACGCCGAACAGCGCCGCGATCGTGGCGTGGCGATGAATCACCCACTGGAGCGTGCCGGCGCCCTTGAAGTGCAGGCGGTGGATCCGCTGCCCGGGGGACCCACCGGCGTGGGGCCCGGCGGCGGTGGCGGCGGTCCCGACCAGGATCGTCAGCGCGCCGAGGGGTGCCAGGGCCCGGATCGACCACACCGACAGCCGGTCGGCCGAGCGCGGGCGGGTGCCCGGCACGTGGCTACTCCGCCAGGCCAGCGCCACGGCGGCCACGAGCACGATCATGGAGAGCGCGAAGTGGGCCATCACGAACCCGGGGGCCAGGTGCTCTCTGACCGTGAAGCCGCCCAGCACCGCCTGCGCCACCACCCCCAGGGGCAGGGTCAGGGCCAGCAGCGCCAGGTCACGCCGGAAGGGGCGACGGGTGAAGGCCAGCACCGCGGCGACCACCGTCAGCACGCCTACGAGCCCCGACAGGGCCCGGTTGCCGAACTCGATCAGCGCGTGAGTGGAGAGCGGCGGCAGCGCCTTCCCATAGCACCGGGGCCAGTCCGGGCAGCCCAGCCCGGATCCCGTCAGCCGCACCGCGGCCCCGGTCAGCACGATCAGCGTCAGCGCCGCCAGCGTGAGCAGGGCGACGCGGCGGTACTGGAGCGGGGTGACGGCGAGGCGGGAGCGCAGCGACATGAAGGGACCGGGGCGATCGCTAGGCGGCGTACTGAAACGGGAGGTTAGCCGCGATCTCCGCCAGCCGGGGGGCCGAGGCGTCGCGGGCCGAGGGGATCAGCTCCACCTCGGCAGGCCACTCGATCCCCACCGCGGGATCGTCGTAGCGAAAGCCGCCTTCGCCGCTGGGGTCGTAATAGGAGGAGACCTTGTAGACGACGTCGGCGATCTCGCTGATCACGCAGAATCCATGGGCGAACCCATCGGGGCAGAGGAGCTGGTGGTGCCGGGCGTCGTCGAGCACGAACCCCTCCCAATGACCGAACTGCGGGGAGCCGTGGCGGACGTCGACCACGACGTCGAAGATCGCGCCGCGCGCACAGCGGATCAGCTTCGCCTGGCCGGGCTGGAAGTGCATGCCCCGCACGACCCCGTACCGGGAGCGGGATTGGTTGTCCTGGACGAACTCCTCGTCGATCCCCAGCTCGCTCAGCATCGCCTGGCGGAAGCTCTCCAGAAAGAACCCGCGCTCGTCCCCGTGGACGGTGGGAGCGAGGAGCACCGGACCGCTCAGCTCTGTCGGCAGCACGCGCATGAGGAGGGCGGATGCTAGAGGTCGCCGATGGCGAGCCCCGCTGTGGTCCTCGTCGGGCAAACTGGCCGACGATGCGCGTACTCGTCACCGGTGGCGCCGGATTCATCGGCGCCAGCACCGCCCTCGGCCTGCGGGCCCGACACCCGGAGTGGGAGGTGATCGTCTTGGACAACCTCCGCCGCCGCGGTAGCGAGCTCAACCTCCCCCGCCTGCGTGAGGCCGGCATCGCGTTCCAGCACGGCGACGTGCGTGAGCTGGAGGACCTACTGGCCGTGGGCGAGTTCCACGCCCTGGTGGAGTGCTCGGCCGAGCCGTCGGTCCTTGCCGGGGTGGGCGAAAGTCCCGCCTACGCCGTGGGGTCGAATCTGCTCGGGGCCTACCACTGCCTGGAGACGGCGCGGCGTCACGGTGCGCAGATGGTGTTCCTCTCCACCAGCCGCGTGTATCCGGTGGCCTCGCTGACCGCGCTGGCGCTCCGCGAGACCGACAGTCGCTACGAGCTCGCCGAGGAGCAGCCGATGCCGGGAGCCTCCCCCGCCGGGATCTCCGAGGACTTCCCGCTGCAGGGCGCGCGAACCCTGTACGGAACCACCAAGCTCGCCGCGGAGCTGTTGCTGGAGGAATATCGGGAGAGCTACGGGCTGCGAACCGTGGTCAACCGCTGCGGGGTGATCGCCGGCCCGTGGCAGATGGGCAAGGTCGACCAGGGCGTCTTCACCTACTGGATGCTGGCCCACCACTTCGGCAGGGAGCTGCGCTACATCGGCTTCGGCGGCAGCGGCAAGCAGGTGCGGGACCTGCTGCACGTGGAGGACCTGCTGGAGCTGATCGACCGCCAGCTAGGCGATCCGAACGGCTGGAACGGGTTCGTCGGCAACGTCGGCGGCGGCCGGGAGTGCAGCCTGTCGCTGCTGGAGACGACCGCGTTGTGTGCCGAGATCACCGGCAACGAGCTCCAGTTGGTGGCCGAGGGGTCCGAGCGCCCCGGAGACGTCCCGATCTACCTCTCCGACTGCCGGCGGCTGCACGCCCACGACGACTGGCGCCCGCGCCGCGGCCCGCGGAAGATCCTGGCGGACATCCACCGCTGGATCGCCGAGCACGAGTCAGCTCTGCTACGCAGCCTGTAGAGACCGCGCTCAGGCGCGACGGCCTATGACCAGGAACTGCTTGCCGACGAACCTCCAGGCCGCGGGAGTGCGTAGGTAACGACGGGTCAGCACCGGTGAGGGCGGCAGCCGCCCCGTAAAGGAGTAGGGCAGGAAGCGAGGCTCGACCCGCTCGACCTCCCAGCCCGCCGCGTAGACGTGCTCGGCGATCGCCCGATGCGTGAAGATGAGAGTGTGGTCGGCCATGTCGAAGTACTCCCGCGCGCAGAAGCGGAAGTTCGGGCCCATGATCGCGATCCGGCCGCCTGGGGCGGTGGCGCCATGGATCCGGGCGAGGAAGGTGGCGACCGCCTCCTGGGAGAGCAGATGCTCCAGGAAGTTGGACACGAACACCCCGTCGAAGTGTGACTGCGGCAGCTCCGCGTCGAAGATGTCGGAGACAACCGCGCGCACGCCAAGTGCGTAGGTCCCCTCCGCGTAGGCCACCTGGTCGACCGCCCAGCGCTCGGCGGCGGGGACGGCGTTGATGAACTCGCCGCGGCCGGCGGCGGGGTCGAGCATGCGCTGGGGCCGCCCGAGCTGCTCGTGGATGAATGGCGCGATCTCCTGCCACACCCGGACGCGGGCGTCCTGGTCGACATCGCGGAAGCGGAACTCGTACAGGCGCTGGTAGTCCATGGGCCGGAGTAGGGTAGGCGACATCCTTTAGATCCCGTTCAGCGGCTACCCTCCGCCGGGATGCCGACGGCCATCGTGACAGGGTCGGGGGGGCTGATCGGTTCCGAGTCCGTCCAGCATTTCGCGCGGGCCGGATATGACGTCGTGGGGCTGGAGAACGACATGCGGGCCCGGTTCTTCGGGCCCTCGGCTTCCACCTCGCACACCACAGAGCGCCTCCGGCACGAGCTCGGGGGTTCGTTTCGGTCGCTCTCGATCGACATCCGCGACGCCACCGCCGTGGAGCGGGCCTTCGCCGAGGTGGGCGCTTCGCTGGAGCTGGTGATCCACACCGCGGCGCAACCCTCCCACGACTGGGCGGCCTCCGATCCCCAGACCGACTTCGCCGTGAACGCCAATGGCACCCTGAACCTGCTGGAGGCCACGCGCCGGCATGCGCCGGCGGCGACGTTCATCTTCTGCTCCACCAACAAGGTCTACGGCGATCTGCCCAACCAACTGCCGCTGATCGAGCTCGATCAGCGGCTGGAGCTGCCCGAGGATCATCGCTACCACGGCGGGATCGATACCTCGATGTCGATCGACGGCTCCACCCACTCGCTGTTCGGGGTCTCCAAGGCCGCCGCCGACCTGCTGGTGCAGGAGTACGGGCGCTACTTCGAGATGCCCACCGTCGCCTTCCGTGGTGGTTGTCTGACCGGCCCCAACCACGCCGGTGCTCAGCTGCACGGGTTCCTGTCCTATCTGATGCGCTGCACGATCACCGGTGATCCGTACACAGTGCTCGGCTACGGCGCCAAGCAGGTGCGCGACAATATCCACGCCGCCGACCTGGTGGCCGCCTTTGAGGCCTTCCACCGCTCGCCGAGACCCGCGGCGGTCTATAACATCGGCGGCGGGCGCGCGAGCAACTGCTCGATGTTGGAGGCGATCGTCGTGTGCGAGCAGATCGCCGGCCGGGAGCTGAGCTGGACGCTGTCTGAGCAGAACCGCGTCGGCGACCATCGGTGGTGGATCTCCGACACGGGGCCGTTCCGTCGCGACCATCCCGGGTGGGAGATCACCTACGACATCGAAGCGGTGCTGCGCGAGATCCACGACCACAACTTGGAGCAGTGGCGCTCGGCGGCATGAAGCTCTCGGTCGTGATCCCGGCCCACAACGAAGTGGAGTCGATCGCGCAGACGGTGACCAGCACCGTGGCCGAGCTCAAGCGCGCGGCGATCGACTACGAGGTCATTGTCATCGACGACGCCAGTGGCGACGGGACCGGCGAGGCGGTCAACGCGCTCGCGGCTGAGAACGCGGGCGTTCGCTGCGTGCGTTCTCACCTGCCGCCGGGTTTCGGCCACGCTGTGCGCGCCGGACTGGAGGTCTACAGCGGCGACGCCGTGGCGATCATGATGGCCGACATGTCCGACTCCCCCCGGGACCTCGTCCTCTACTACCGCGTGCTGGAACAGGGATACGACTGCGCCTTCGGCACGCGGTTTGGCAACGGGGGCAGCACGGTCGACTACCCGCGGCTCAAGCTGATGCTCAACCGGATCGTCAACAGCGGCATCCGCCTGCTCTTCCAGCACGGCTACAACGACACCACCAACGCCTTCAAGGCCTACCGGCGTGAGGTCATAGAGCAGATCCAGCCGCTGCTCTCAAACCACTTCAATCTGACCGTGGAGATACCGCTCAAGGCAGTCGTGCGCGGCTTCAACTTCGCCGTCGTGCCCGTCACCTGGACCAACCGCCAACACGGGAGCTCCAAGCTCAAGCTCAGCGAGATGGGCAGCCGCTACGCCTTCATCGTCCTCTACGTGTGGCTGGAGCACCACCTCAGCCGCGGGGACTACCGCCGCCAAGACCTGCTGACGCCGCAAGCACAGTCGTCGCCGAGCGGCGCCGGCCGCAGCGACTAGCTCTCCCCGCCGGGAATCCGGTGACACCGTCGGCTCGCTAACTTCCGCCCTGTGACCCGATCCCTGAGCTTCCTCAGCGCAACGAGCTAGCGCCGTGAGCGTGACCGAGCGTCTGCTGGAGCGGACCAGCGTCTACCGAGCGTGGATGGCGCCCCAGACCGAGCGCAAGTTTGCTCCGATCCGCGCGCACACCGACCTTGGAGCGGTCCGCCGGGTGCTCGACGTCGGGTGCGGGCCGGGCACCAATCGCAGCCAGTTCGGCGACGCCGACTATCTGGGCCCTGTCAGGATCCTGTTCCGGGTCCGCGTCCGCGATGTCGACTGTGCGTTCAAGATCTTCCGCCGCGAGGTGCTGGAGAGATCGACATCGAGACCACCAACTTCTTCGTCGACACCGAGCTGGTGGCCAAGGCACGCAAGTGGAACTTCCGCATCGTGGAGAAGGGCGTGCGCCACTACCCGCGCCTGGCCGGCGAGACCAAGATCGAGCCCAGCGACATACCCCGCACCCTGCGTCGGCGAGGTGCTCGACCGCCACCACCAACAACAACGCCGCCGGGTGGCGTAGGGCAGCCGCCCGGGCCCCACGAGCAGCATATTCCCCAGGCGCCTGATCGACCGGCAGCCTGCTGAAGTTCAGCGAGCTGAACACTGGCCGCAGTAACGGATCTCGCGGAGGGTCCTGGCACCAACAACCTCAATCGGGCAGACTGCCGCGCACGGGCCCGGCGACCACCCAGCTTGAAAGAGGATCGATACTGACTCAACGGCATTCGCAGTTGGAGGAGCGAAGCGAGCTTCTGGAAATCGAGCGGGCGCGGGCGCGGCAAGTGGTCGAAGACACTCAAAGGGTCCGTCTCATGGCGCATGACCGCTCCGCTGCGGGCCGCAAAGCGGCATCGTCAGCCGCCCTCACGCTAGTCACCTCGACGAGGGCGTGGGCGCGCCGGGAGCTCGGTTACCGGCCGTTTCTGATCCTGCTCGGATCGGGCATCTTCGTCCGCCTCGCGGTCATGGTGATGTACTGGCCCGCTTGGCTTCAGTCAGTCGATTCCCCCCGATTTGCGCGCATTGATCCGCAAGCGATCTTCGGCGACTACTGGATGCCCGCCGCTTATGCGGTGTTTGCGAAGTCGCTCCGCGATCTGATTCCCGCTCTCGGGGTGACGATCGTGATCCAACACCTGATCGGCCTCGCGATCGGTGTCGCGCTGTATCTGGCCGTGCGCCGCTTGGGCGCCGTGAAATGGGTCGCGTGCGTACCAGCTGGCGTCGCGTTTCTGTCCGGTGATCACGTGTGGCTCGAGCATCAGATCATGGCCGATCCGTTCATGACGGCACTCGTCGCCTTCGGTCTCGCGTGCGTTGTGCGCGGCCTGGTTCCGGAGCTCGACCGTCGCTGGCTCGGCGCCGGCTCGGCGCTGCTGATGGCCGCGGCCCTGACGCGCAGCGTCGCGCTCCCGCTGGTCCCCGTGCTGGGGTTGATCACGGCGATCTGGGTCGGTGGCGGCGCTCGGATGCGCGCTGGCGCTGTGCTCGTCGCGGTACTACCGGCGCTCGCCGTGTTCGGCTTGTACGTGGGCGCTTTCGAGCTGGAACACGGGCAGTACCTCGGACTGGGCGACATGGGGGGCTGGAACCTCTATTCGCGTGTGGCGCCGTTCGCCGACTGCTCTGATTTCACGCCCCCGGCCGGGACGAGCCAGCTCTGCGAGCACACGCCGCCTGCGCAGCGGGTCGGATCGCTCGGTTACGAGTGGGACAGCGGATCGTTCGGGCGGCGGCAATTGCCGCTCGGGGCGCAAACGTCGGCGACCATGGAGCGGTTCGCGGTGCAGGTGATCCTCCATCAACCCGGCAGTTATGTGAATACGGTGCTGACCGACCTGGCCCGATTCGTCGATCCGAGCGTGGGGCCACAGCGCGCCTACAGCGGGCAGCCGCGCGAGCTCCTGTCCTTCGGACTGCGTGATCCGGCCACCCTCAAGCTCGTGCAAGCAGAGCTGTCCAAGGGATATACCGGACTGAAGCTCCACGTCGTCGGGCGGCAGATCTTGACGAGCTATCAGAATCTGTTCCGTGTCGGCGGACTCGTGCTCGCGCTGCTCGTCGCCCTGACCTTTATCGGCATGTTTCTCGCTCGCGGGCCGGCGCGGCTCGGCGTGTTCCTGTTCGGTTCGGCTGGGCTGGTCCTGTATGCGGTCCCCGTATTGACCCTCTCGTATGACTTCAGGTACGGCATCCCACCGGAGACGTTTGTCGTGGTATCGGGAACGCTCGGCGGAGCCGCCCTGATCGCGCGCGCTACCGGCGCCCGGCTATTGACCTCAGCGCCTGATCCGGCCGGCTAGATCGCGCAGCCGAGAGGTGATTCGCCAGCTCCGAGAACCGACGAGGCCCGTCAGTTGCTGCTCGAGCTCGGCGATCGTGCCCCGAGGCTGCTCGAAGAGCAAGTCTCGCGGGCCCTCCGCGCTGGCCCGCGACCGGTACTCGGCGATCATGTCAGGGACCGGGTAGCCGACGCTGCCGTAGGAGTGAAGCTTTCTCGGACTGTCGTCCACGTCGTCGACGATCACCAAACCGAGACCCCCCCAGGCCTCGTGATGGAAGGGCTCGGCGCGTACCAGGTAACCGGGAACGAAGTCGAGGTCGACATAGGCCGAAGTTCCCCTTGTAGTCAGGTGGTGGAGGCCGGGGATCCCTGTAGTTGTGGGGATTCCGGCCTTTTTGTTGTCATTGTATGTACCCACTACTAATAGGTTGTGTGGTGCGGTATTGTCTGGTTATGGGGCGTCCTGTTCGGCAAAGCGGTGC
>JAABUQ010003549.1_pt1 | contig 28350 bp, 26 predicted proteins | sample 5560001 | NCBI WGS metagenome assembly JAABUQ01 (sample SAMN10711888, study PRJNA513371) | rock metagenome | isolation source: Antarctica rocks | place: Antarctica: Victoria Land, Finger Mt nord | collected 2015-12-18 | reverse complement strand
AAGACGCAAACGAATATAATCCATACCGTCGCTCTAGATCTTGAATGAGAGGCTTGAGCGTAGGCAGGGTGGTGACGAGGGTGTAGCCAGACCAATAGCCAACTCGTGCTCGAAAATACCGCTTAATGAGGGCCTTGAGAGCAGGATGCTGAATGAAGGAGAAGTCAATCGTGTACGAGCCTCCATTTTTGTGTTTGGGATAGTCGGTGGTAATGCGTCGGATATCGATGCGATCCTGTTCCCATTCTGCGTCGATGTTCTGCGCTAAGGGGATAGGTCCAGGCCCAAATGGATTTGCTCGTCGGAGAACCATCGTACATTTAATTCCTAGACCCCGTACCCAGGCACGAAACATCGGGTCTTGCACTGCAAGGTACCAGGGGCCGTCAGACGCATATCCTGCTTTCTGACACAATGCTTTGCGAGAAAGCGTGTGATTGAGAGGGTCTTGCAGAACATGCCAAAACCGTTGTTGAGTAGGAGACAACCCTTGCTCAATGGGAATGCGTCCAGCTAAGGCAGCAGCAACAGGCGATTGTGGGACTGGGACGGGAGGAGAGAGTTGTTTGAGGGCTTCAACCCAGGCACGAAACGCATCGTCTTGCAGAGCGACGTTCCATGAGGTCTTAGAGCGATATCCTGCCTTGTTAGCTATCTCCTGCGAGGAGAGGTGCAAGGTAGTAGGATCGAGGAGAAGAGGCACAAAGCGTTGTTGCGTTTTGGTGAGTGACTCAGGAGGAGGCAGATCAGGATTCAATGGGTTTGTTCTTCCTTTCTTGATACTCACGCCATTTCTGACTCAGGTCGTCCTCGTTGAGGTGAACGTAGGTATTGATGGTGGTCTGGACGTTGGCGTGTCCGAGTCGTTGCTGAACATAGCTAGCATCCCATCCTGCACGAATGAGTTCGGTTGCGTGAGCATGTCGAAGCTGATGGGCATGAAGTGGAACCCCACTTTTGTGGCTGTAGTGACGAAATAAGGCTTTCACCGCTTCACTGCTGAGCGGTTGCCCATAGGTTGGGAGTCCCATCTGGTCCCGTGCATCTTTCTTGAGCACGACAAACACATGGTCGGTATCGAAGGTATGCTGGAGCAAAAGGGTATCGAGAAGCGTCATCACCTGTGGGTCCAAATCGACGAAACGCTCCTCTCCTTCTCGCATTCCTTTCGCCAAAGCCCCATTGCCAAGATCATGTCGTCTTCGTATCCAAAGCCCATTGCGGTGAAACTCAATATCTTGGATGAGGAGTCCTAAGACCTCACCTATTCGCAACCCACCGCACCTCAGAAGGAAAAGAATACAGCGAAACTGGAGGTTGTCGGTAGAGGTCATAAACTGTTCAAAATCAGCATCAGAAAGCGACGTAACCTTCTTCTTTGGCTCCTTGAGCTTCAACGTATGCTTCGTCATTTTCCCGCGACTGGTATGCACCAGAAAAGGTTTAAAGCGGCTAAAGCGATTAGATATCTGTTCGTAGACAATGGGACTTGTGAGTATCTCACCTCGCTGGAGATGGTAACGGTAGAAGCTGGTGACGGCAGCCAAGATAGTGTTGACACTTCGCTCACTCCGTTGGCTTTCACCCCGTACATGCTGAATACCAGTGTGCTGATATGGGTTACGGAGCCGTTGGATGAACTGCACGAGATGATCTGTCGTGACATTATGCCAATCGAGACGGGCATCTTCCAAGAATGCAAAGAAGTGCTGCAAGTGACGACAGTAGTTTTCAAGGGTATGAGGAGATTTCTCCATTGCAGCGAGGTAGTCCAGATAGTGCTTTACTGGAGCAATGAATGAGCAGGCTTCATCGACTAAGTACAGTCGTCTTCGATGCTCTATCATCGCCCAAACAGCTTTCACCATCAAACACCTCCCTTACATAGCACAAAGTGTATCATGCCTTACGTTGATGAGCAATACGTATTTCTCACCATTAGAAAAGACGGGACGTGAAAAAAGATATGAAAAGGTTTCTTTGATTACTTTCTTTACATCATTTTGTGCATATCTCCATAACGATGCTGTACTCCTCCACCCGTGGCGAGAAGAGCGAAAGTGCCTTTATGAAGCGATGCGAAATATCCCCATACAGACTGAAATTGGAGGAAATTTGCACCACGTTGTGTTCTTTGAGCAACGCCTTGATCTCAAAGGCTGGTGTCCCCATTGCGATGCCTAACTTCTTTGCCTGTAAGTTACGTGGAATACAACTCATCAGTAGGAAAGATACATAGTACGAATTTCCTAAACATCCTCAAAGATTTCACTACATGATATTCTCTGTGGATTACTACGAGAGAGTATATCAGGAACAGCATATCTCGTTGCAGCGAGAGAAAAGCCTTCTTCAAAAGGAGAATGGAATAACATGACTGATATTCGCTGGGAGTGTTACCCTTTACTCACATATACACCGCTCATGTGTGCTTGGTTACAAATTCAAGCTCATTTAGGCTTAGCCCCTAATACGATTGATGCATATGGTCGGGCACTTGAGGACTACTTGCGCTTTTGTCATCATCAGAGTATCAGTGTTGAAGCGGCAACGCAAGAACATGTCGCCTTGTATGTGCATGATCTCGCCTCTCGACCTCACCCACATCACAACAGGATTCAAGCTCTCAATTCTGATAGGGGACTTGCCAATGCAACTATGCAACAACGTCTCACAGCCATTCGACTCTTCTACGATTACCTTGTCGAAGAGGGCCTCCGTCCAACAAATCCTGTTGGAAGAGGTCGGTATACTCCTGGCAAGGCACTACCAGGTACCCATGAGAGAGGACTCATTCCCCGATACCACAAACTTCCGTGGATTCCTTCTGAGGAGCAGTGGAAAGCCATTCTTGAGGCAACCAAAGCAGAGGTGCTGCGAAACCGCCTCATGTTCGCTTTTGCCTACGACGCTGCTCTACGACGCGAGGAAGTATGTATGCTCATGACAAGCGACATTGATCCATCGCACTGCACGTTGCGGATTCGTGCAGAGACAACTAAGAACAGAATGGAGCGGGTCATTCCCTACTCTGAAGAGACCAGTATCCTCTACTCTGCCTACCTTCGTGAACGTCGGTTGATGAGTCGAAATCGTGGTCCCCTTTTCCTCTCGGAGTCAGACCGAAACCTAGCACATCCTATCTCTATTTGGACGTGGTCGAAGGTCGTCAAAGGAATTGCTGAACGGTCGGGCGTCCAGCAATTTACGACCCATACCTTGCGCCATTTGTGTTTAACCGATTTGGCACGCAGTGGATGGGAACTCCACGAAATTGCCACTTTTGCGGGGCATCGGAGTGTCGAGACAACCATGCTCTATATTCACCTCAGTGCGCGTGACTTGTCTCACAAGCTGAACAAAGGGATGCAATCTATTCATCGATGGCGCGTGGCAATGCTAGCGGAGGAACTCCAATGAATACTTTCATTTATACGTCCTCTCTTGCGAGGCAATGGCAGTGGCCTCTTGATCTTACACAATATGATCGAGGAGTACTATTGAGCGAAGCGGAGTATGCTGAACTGGATACCTTAGTTCATCGGTTTGGCACTGAGGGGAGTGGCTGGTACTCTCAAGCATACACAGTTCTGCATCGCTTGCTGCAACCACTCAACGACGGACTCAATTTTGCGGGAGCGAGCAACTCATTCAAGCGCAGTTCCAACATGCGTGCGACTGCAATTAGTCTGATGTTACGAGCCATGCATCGTTTTCAGACCTCCTTTTGGGCATTCACCTCTTCGCAATGGCTCGATCTTCTTGGAACAGACTATTACGCGTACATGAGGTATCATGGAGACAAAGCAAACTGCCGCCAGCATCTGATTGCAGTGAGCTATCTCCTATGCGGCTTTCGAGACCTTCGCTCACTAGGAAAAATTGAATATTATGCTCTTGCCAAAAGAGTCTTTGGAAAAGATGCCGTGGACGCTCCCATTCAGTCTATTGGGGAGGAATTGACGCAATGGGGGTATGGAAGACAACGATCAACGACCTACGTCACCCAGGCATTGTGTAGAGCTTTTTTACTGAATCGTAGTCCATGCTTACAGGACCTGACAACAGAAATTCTTGAGGAGGTGTATCGTACCTATGACTCTGCTTATATCAAGCAAGGTCTGGTAATGATTTCCAACGTCCTTTCTCATCAGTCTCTCATTACTCGTCCAATGGAGTGGGCGACGCAAAAGAAAGAGGACCTTCTGCAAAACCATCGTGCATTAGAAGGAGTTCCTCCTGAATGGGCACAATGGTGCCAGCGATGGTATGATACCTCTACATACCAACGGTCGAGTCGGGTGAGCGCAATCTACCGCTTGTTTCAGGTCGGACGCTGGCTTGCCCAAGTACATCCCGAGGTGACCAGCCCACAACAGTGGACACGCGAGTTAGCAGCAGAGTATGTTGCCGTGGTTGATCGGATGACGGTAGGCCAGTTGTCCAAGCCTGGGAAAATGTTTGCGGACAAACTAGGAAAACCAATTGATGCCAAATCGAAGGCATCACATTTGGGAGCAATACGTGCCTTCTTCAAAGATTGTCACGAGTGGGGATGGATACCGCGCGTGTTTAGCCCTGAAAGGTCGTTTGCAACCCCACGCTCTGTACGTGCAAAGATCGGTCCAAATCCACGAGTGATTGCAGATGATATTTGGGCAAAGCTTCTGTGGGCAGGACTCAATCTCACCGAAGAAGATATTCCAGCAGGTATCTACCAAGCAGGAAGAGAGCAACGCGGTTCTTTTTACCCCATCAAAATGGTTCAAGCGATGGTCATGGTATGGCTGTTTTGTGGCCTCCGTCGAGACGAAATTCTTCGTTTGCGCGTTGGGTGTGTTCGTTGGCAGAGGGAAGATCATGTCATCGTCGGAACAGATGACATTCTGCCAAAGGATACCGTGTGTCTCCTTGACGTTCCAGTGAACAAAACGAGTACAGCATTTACCAAACCAGTAGATATGGTCGTTGGTGAGGCGATTGCAGAGTGGGAACGTATACGTCCTGTTCAACCAAAGAGTGTTGATGCAAAAACAAGCGAAATCGTCCAGTACCTGTTTTTCTATCGTGGGAAACGCTTTGGCCTTTCATACCTCAACAACCGTTTAATTCCAATGCTGTGTCAGAAGGCTGGGGTCGAAGTGCAAGATGCACGAGGCAAGATTACCAGCCATCGAGCACGTTCGACCATTGCATCTCAGCTCTACAATGCGAAAGACCCCATGACACTCATTGAACTGAAGGAATGGCTGGGTCATCGTTGGCTCTCCTCCACTCAGAGCTATACACAGATATCGCCCACGAAGCTTGCGAAGTCATTTGTGGATGCAAGCTATTTCAAGCGTAATCTTCGTTCTATCGAAGTCCTCATCGACCAAGATGCGGTGAAAAATGGTGATGCAGCGGCTGGTGAACCGTGGAAGTTCTACGATCTGGGACATGGCTACTGCACCTATGATTTTTTCGATCAGTGTCCCCACCGGATGGCGTGTGCAAAATGTGCATTTTATCATCCAAAGGGATCGCACCACACACAACTACTTGAAGGGAAGGCCAATTTGCAACGGATGCTCCAAGAGATTCCGCTCAGTGAGGAAGAGCGAGCCGCCGTCGATGATGGAATTACAGCAATGGAAAAACTGTGCCAGCAGCTTGCGGATGTTCCCACTCCTGCTGGGCCAACACCAAATCAGATCGTTACCAATGAACAAAGAAAAACTACTGTAATTCCTGTTGAGCAAGTATATCGAAAAACGTAGCATGGAGCAATGCGTTTGAGCAAACGAAGGAGGTACTCTCCTCTCTTTTCCTAAAAATTGCGTGGGGTAGCAGGTCTCTCATGTGACAAGAGAAGAGAAAGGGAACGACGATATGCTTGAAAGACATTCACCATCAAGATATCCTCAGACGAAGGAATCTCTTCACGCTCAAGAGGGTACTCAGACCATTCACGCTGGACCTCTCGTCGTCGTAGAGGAACGAGTGGCAGCGGCTCGTCCACGACTGCTCCGACTTGCTCAACTCAATGGCGTCGCCTCTGATGCGGTGGAAGATATCGTCCAGGAGACGCTGCTAGAAGCGTGGTATCACTTGTCCTACCTGCGTGAACCAAGTCGCGTAGATGCATGGCTTGATGGCATTTGCCGCAATATGTGCCGACGCTGGCGGCGTACCATGCATATGGCGCAGGTCCGCCAGGAATACCTCTCCTTCCAAGATCACGACGAGGATGGAGATGAGAGAAGGAAAGCAGAAGATATCGCCGACCCACTCGTACCTGACCCTCTTGAGGAGTTGCATCACCGGGATTTGGAGGTACTTCTGGATCGAGCACTTGGACACCTTTCTCCTGTTGCGCGTGAGTCCGTAGAGCTATATTATCTCGCGGAGCTTCCGCAACGGGAAATCGCCATGCGGCTTGGGGTAACGATTGGTGCGCTGGAGGAACGACTTCGTCGTGCCCGCCACAAACTTCAGCACGTCCTCAATGGAGTATTACGAGCTGATGCGGAACATCTTGGGATCGAGGTGAAGTCGGAACACGTATTCGGCTGGCGAGAAACGCGCGAGTGGTGCATGTTCTGCGGTCGTCACCGCCTACGGGGTGTCTTTGAATCACTTCCCGATGGTCACATCGATCTGCGTCTGCGTTGTCCCTCCTGCTCACGAGACGAGAAGAGTGATATCACGAATTCAGGAGGCTTCATCCCCTTCGATGGGGTGCATTCCTTTCGACCAGCACTGCGTCGCATGATGCAAGTAATGCATCCCTATTACGAGCAGGCGTTGACACAAGGCTGGCAGTCCTGTCAGCAGTGTGGAGCAGTCGTACAGGCACAGATTCTTGGGCCCGATGAACGCGAGACAGCACCACCCCACCTATCCCATTGGCCTGGGTTCTTGCTCGTCCTCGCCTGCTCATCCTGTGGGCATCTGAACAGTACCAGTCTCAGCATGATTATACGCACCGTTCATCCGGTGGCCCTTCGCTTCATGGAACAGCATCCTCGCTGGATTAGTGAGCCGGAAAGTCTGAGAGAATACTGTGGGCAACCTGCTCTTTGCATGCGACTGACCGACATTACGAGCGCGGCCCGACTCACTCTGTTTGTCCATCGTCACTCCTGGCAGGTGATAGCCACGCTCCAAGAATGACCACATGTCGGCACATTGCTGCTCTCGAAAGGAAAGAACTGGGCACACGGGAGAGGGGAAGCTGCCGATTCACAAGAGAAAGATGTTTTCCAACGGAGGGGACGATGCACCAACGACCAGCCTCATTATGGCGGAACCAAGACTACCTGCTGCTTTGGAGTGGGCAAGCCGTCTCCTCAGTCGGAACAGAAGTATCCCAGCTTGCGTTTCCACTGCTCATTCTTGCCTTGACTGGCTCTCCTGCTCAAGCGGGATTTGCAAGTGCCTTGCGTTTCTTGCCTTACCTCATCTTCACACTGCCCGCCGGAGCACTCGTTGATCGCTGGGATCGCAAGCAGGTCATGCTCCTATGTGATACTGGTCGTGCGCTGAGTTTAGCAAGCATTCCCATCGTTCTCGCGCTCGGACATCTGACCCTGATACAACTCTATGCTGTTTCAACTATTGAAGGGACGCTTTTTGTCTTCTTTAACCTTGCAGAGACGGCCTGCTTGCCTCGCGTCGTATCTCAAGAGCAACTCCCTATCGCGACAGCACAAAACAGTGTGACGCAAAACCTTTCTGTCCTGCTCGGGCCTCCACTTGGGGGTGTCCTTTATCTCGTGGGACAATCCCTTCCATTTCTGGCAGATGCAATTTCTTATGCCGTTTCCGTCCTTTCTCTCCTCTTCATCCAAACGCCATTTCAGGAGCAGCGAACGGCTCCTTCACGCAATCTATGGAGAGAGATTCAAGAAGGGTTTCAGTGGTTATGGCATCAGCCCCTGATCCGTTTTCTTGCAATCTTAACGGGTGGTATCAACATCACGACGTCGAGTCTCGGACTAATTGTTATTGTCTTTGCCCAACACCTCCACGCATCGCCCTTTGCCATCGGACTCATCTTTGCTGGAGGCGGGGTTGGCGGAATACTTGGGGCCATCGTGACCCCGTTTTTCCAGAAGCGGTTTCATTTTGGGCCGATGATTATGAGTACGCTCTGGTTTTGGGCTTTCCTCTGGATGGTGTTAGCAATTACACCCAATGTCGTCCTTCTCAGTATCGTTACTGGGCTCACCTTCGCTGCTGCTTCGCTTTATGATATCGTGCAATTTAGCTATCGGGTAGCGCGAACACCAGATGTGTTGCAGGGTCGCGTAAGCAGTGTGGTTCGCCTCTTTACGTTCAGTGGTCCTCCACTTGGACTTGCATTGACAGGTGTACTGCTCCAAGCTATCGGCATTGTTCCAACAATCCTGATCTATGCGTGTTTTTTTCTCGTCATTGCAGGAGCAGCCACACTCAACACGCATGTACGCCACGCTCCTCCCCTCACCAAAAGCCAAATTGAGAAACAATGATATGAAAAGATGAGCTGTATTCCACATAATCTGGACTCCGCGCGATAACATTGGCGTCGTTGCTGGAAAGCACCACGACTGGCTTACCGTGCAGGGTGACATCAAACAGACGCTCCACGCTCACATAAAAATTGTCGGCATCTATGAGTGCAACAATCATCGCTGTGGCCTTCTTTGCGGTGGTTGAGGGCGTGCAGGAAGCACAGGACCCCTCGTGAGACGGGCACCAACCGCATGAATGGAATAGGTGACCACGCCCCAAATGGAAAAATCATCCTGTTCTGAGACCGTGATGAGAGGATAACGATGGTGCTCCGAGATGAGCAAGACATGCTGCTCCCTAAACTGGATGCGCTTCACGACGAAGCCACCGTTGAGGACGGCAACAATAATGGAATTGTCCACGGCATCCAGCGCACGGTCCACAACTAAAATATCCGTATTGTGAATGCCAGCACCACTCATGCTTTCTCCCTCGACACGGGTGAAATAGGTAAAATCAGGGTGAGGGATGAGCAGTTCAGAGAGATCGAGACGCTTCTCAAAAAAGGACTCTGAGTTAAAGAGAATAGGGGAATTGTTCATCCTTTCGGCTCCTTTTTAAGTATCTCTTCTACTGGAATAAATGTCAATGTTTTGTTTTCTGTACCTAACTGATGAGGTGTAAGTCCTGAAGGAGTAGGAACATTGAGCAACTGCTGGCATAATTTCTCCAAGGCAGTCACCCCATCTTCGACGGCTGCCCGCTCATCTTCCGTCAAAGGTATCATTTGAAGCATTCGTTGTAAGTTTGCCTTCCCTTCTAGGATCTGCGCCTGAGTTGATCCCTTTGGAGTGTAGAAGGTACACTTGGCACATGCCATACGGTGAGGACATTGATCGAAGAAATCATAGGCACAATAGCCGTGTCCCAAGTCATAGAATTTCCAGGGGATACCAGTAGCAGCAGCTCCACTTCTTACCACCTCTTGATCCAGAAGAACTGAGATGGTACGCATATTGCGCTCAAAATAGCCCGCCTTCTCATAGGCTTTTGCCACCTGTGTTGGTGACTTTTTGGCATAATACTGGGTTGACGAAAGGAGCCGATGTCCAAGCCACTCTTGGAGGTCAAAGAGCGACAACGGCTCCTTCGCATTAAACAGTTGTGAGGCGATGGTTGATCTGGCACGGTGGCTCGTAATGGTCCCTCGTGCGTCATCTCGCGGAATATTTGCCTTACGACAGAGCATGGGAATAATTGTTGTGTTGATATAGGTTTGACCGATATGTCTTCCGCGATACGAGAAGAGCAAATGGACAGCTTCGCTCGTTTTTCGATCTACAAAAAGTGGCTGATTCGGTGGGCGCACCCGTTCCCATTCAGCGATTGCGTCTCCAACTGCTCGATCCACCGCCTTTGTAAAGGCCGTACCCGTTTTGTGAATCGGCACGTCTAACATACAGACGGCATCTTTCGGGAGAATCTCATTTGTTCCCACGATGGAAACATCCTCCCGCTGCCAGCGGATACAGCCAACACGCAGGCGAGTCAGTTCATCGGTTCGTAGACCTGCAAACAGCCAGACAATCACGATGGCACGCATCATCTCGACAGGGTAAAACGAGGTCCGTGTCTCTCCTGATTCATTCGAGGAATAGTTCGTCGCCGGTACATCTTCTTCTGTTAAATTCAATCCGGCCCACAGTAATTTAGCCCAAATATCATCAGCAATCACTCGTGGGTCGGGTCCAATCAACGCACGCACTGATCGCGGAGTCGCAAAATACCGATATGGGTCGAAGTGACGTGGAAACCATCCCCACTCTTGACCATCGCGAAAAAATATCCGCAATGCACTACAATGCGCCGCCTTTGCTTCCGCTGATAAAGGATTCCCTTTTCTGCGAGCATGGAAAAATGTAGAAAGCGTTTGAACCCAGTCTCCGATCTTCATGCGATCAACGGCTGCGACGAATGTGACAGCCGTCTCTCGTGTCCAAAGACCAGGGTCAGCTTTCTCAGGGCAGGTATCCGCAATCCAACGTCCTGCTTTAATAAGGATTCTGTAGTTCTTGTGACGAGTGCGGGGTGCGAGCGTCGAGGTAGTAAACCATCGGGTTGCCCAAGACGCCCACTCAGGCGGAACACCTTCGAGCTTATCCCCAAAGCGATCCTGACGTTCCTTGTTGAGAACTTTCTCAAGAGGATATTCGATGTAGCCAAGTTGCACAAGAATACGTGAAATAGCGAAAAGGTCGTCCTTCAAATGCGTTGAAATGGACGCGTTACGAGCTGTTTCGAGAATAGAGGATGTCAGGTCGGGAAGACGTGGACTCCGATTGGCGAGCAACAGTAATGCAATCGAAGCAGGAAACTCGTTGTGTTCACGATACTCACTGTAGCCCCAAGCACGAAGTTCATTACAGACCTCTAGGATAGCATTCTGCACAGGCTCGTCACCAAACACACACTTTGCGAGGGTTGGTAGCCGAAAGAGGTGCAAGAAACGAAGATCGGTAAATCCACATAACATGTAACTGACCAAGAACACGATACGACGACAATTGCGACTTCTTCTGTATCGCTGATTAAAACTGGAGCTATTGACACCAAGAATTTCGCACCACTCTTCGTGGCTCCATCCCCAATATGCCTTCTGTCGAGAAAGCATTTCTTGGCAAAGGACGGCCAGTGACTCACGGCATGCTGGATCAGCCATGTGAGTAATGTTCCACAGATCATAGATGGGCTGAAAAAGCCGAGTGAGAGGCGCACCAGGGACAAGTGGAATAATGTGCGTTCTTTCGCTCAACACCATCAGTCTCTTTTTCCGCGCCACAAGCGGTTCCAGTGCTTTCTCCTCCTCTCTCGTCAGATCAGGCGTCCGGTCATAGCAAGTAATGTCCAGCGGCCATGTCCAGGGTGAGGCAATGTCTGTACTCTTGTGGTTCTTTGTATTCATCTACCGTAACTCCTCACTCATCATCTTCACTCGCCATGCGTGAATAGAAGCCATACCACGTTCGAGTTTTGCTTTCAGATCGCGTCCACTCAAGTGGATGTAGACCATCGTGCTCTCGATGCTCCGATGTCCAGCAAAGATAGCAATTTCATGAATATCCCAATTTGCTCGCGCAAGATCGGTGAGGCAGAGATGACGAAGGGTATGTGTCGTAAACTCAGGGACTCCAGCACGCTCTGCAATCCCTTGAACCACTTTTGACCAGGTCCAGATCGAAATTGGTTGTGCGCGATTGCGTTGGGATTCAGATAAGAAAAGAGGACCGCGACTCTGGCTCAGGGAACGCCGCTCGCGCAAATACGTTGCGTAAAGAATACTTGTTGCTTCTGTGTAGGGGACCAAGCGTTCTTGCAGGTTTTTTGTGGTCTCGGCGCGAATACGAATCAAGCGAAGGCTGGGATCAATATCCTGCGTCGTCAATGCACAAATCTCCTCTCTGCGCAGCGCAGCGTCATACGCAAAGGCAAACATCACTCGATTGCGAAGGATTTCTGTCTTTGTCGCCTGCAGGAGAGATTGCCATTGCTCGTCGGTAGGCAGCCAAGGCAACTTGTGGTAGTGTGGAAGAAGGCTCCGTTCGCGCTGTCCACCAAAACCATTGCTTCGGACGTACCGGCCTTTCCCTACCGGATTCGTGAGGCGTAGACCTTCCTCAATCATGTACTGGTAGAGGAGTCTCACCACGGTCAGACGTTGGTGCATCGTCGCATTTGCCAAACCTACCAACTCACTGTGACCACGTAACTTCGCACCATGTGGATTAGGACGCGTGGCGAGGTCGTGAACGTACAGTGCAATATGTTCGCTCGTCGCACCTTCCCACTGAATCCCGTTCTGCTCACAAAAATGGAAATAGTCCTCAAGTCCTCTGGCATAGACATCGATGGTGTTCGGGGCGCGATCAAGATGAGCCTGCATCTGGATCCATGCCTTTGCTTGTATCTTGTTTGCTACCTGCGGATAGCGTTCCCAGTCAATCTCTTGTTGCATGTGATTCCTCCTGTTTTCGACTTTCGAGAGACGCCTTTGAACTCATGGAGCGGTTACAGCACTACAGAGTTAAGGGCAAAGGACATTTTGAAAACGAGAGGGAAGAGGATGAGTAACTCTATGAATTCCACATAATCCGCAGGTGAGGGGAACCCTGCGCCGACTGCTGGAAGAAATGACACATCCATACGAGATACTCCTTACAAGACAATAATAGAAAAGGAGCAAAATAGGGAGCATCGTGTACTAAATGTAGAAATAACGGTATAATTAGTACCTATGTTCTATTTCGTCTTGTAGAAGAGTATACCCAATAGGAGAGCAAGCAGTCAATGATTTTGAGGAGGAAGTTATCAAGAAGATGAAATGTACCTTACAGAACTCAACGATGCTGGTGTTCAATTTCGTACACGCGAGGGATGACGCGATACGTGTCTTTGACAACGTGTGGTACGCTGAAAGCGTACTCGATGATGAAGCACGCGAAAATGCTTGTTCTGTTCCCTTCTCTAGAGCGTTACAGGGGTGTACTGCTTTCCCTCTTGGTTGCCCTTGGCCTGTTTGAAGTCAAGGGAGCTACTCCTCGATCACTCCCCTCTCATAGGAATGCCTGTGTATTGGTATCTTGCTCATTTCACGGTCACATGCTCGGCCGAGACCAGCGTGTGTGACACAGTATCCTCGTCACATGCGGAGACCATTGCACCCTGTATTGAGTCGGCGCGGCTCCTCGCTCACTCACCATTCACAAAGTGTCGTGGTGGCTGCGCCCACATCGGCACCTCTCGCGCCTGCCCTCTTCTCGTCACACAACTGCCGGATGGTCATCACTGATAGATACACACGTTCACACAAGGTTCAGAAGAGAACTTGCTTTTTCTCCACCAAAAATGTATGCTGGGGATGAAGAAGAGCGCGTGCTATGCGGCGGCTGAGGGTTGTCTCTTCCTGCTGGCACCGTGCGCCATATATAGTCCGTCGGCTCCTCTCCTTCCAAGTTGGCACCGTTTGCCTATATATGGCGCACGGTGCCAGCAGGAAAAAGCCTGCTTCCACCCGCCGCATAGCACGCGCTCTTCTTTCAGACCTTTTCGTATATCGTGTCGGTGCGATTGGAAGCGTGGCGCCACGATATACGCCAATGTCTGCTTACTTTTTTCAGTATGCATATCCTATGCACAACGCCTTCTTCTGCAAAAAAGCGGCAAAGGAGGTGAAGAAACCCTCTGTCCTTTTTTGCAAGGAACACAGAGCGTTCTGCTGCATAGGTCACGCGTTCTGTCTCGAAAGGAGCAGACGACATGACTTCGTTTTGGAACCATGATCCTTTTCTTGAGCGTCTTCAACAGTGCGAGGGAAGTCCCTGGACGCTGTTTGAAGGGCAACATCAGTTGGACCAGCTTGTCCTCCAACCACTTCCTCTCTCTGCTGATTCTCCGTGGGCCGATCCCACGCAGTTTCTTACGTTTCTCACCACCATCGCTCATCGGAGGTTGCTGCACTGTTTTCTAACCCCACACACAGGACAGCAGTGGAGCTTTGAAGCATTGCTCAAACAGACACGACCTTCGTCGCCGCAAGCACTGTCTGAAGCTCTGAAGCAGTGTTGTTTCTGGCAAATCGCGCTTGAGAACTCATCAACACGCACCTGGCAGAGCCATCCACACCTCGTCACGTTCAACAACCTTGGGTGGACCTTTGAGTGGCTGGTACAGATGCTCCTTGAGCGAGAGTATGGCGCACTCGTGCGACGACATGTGATTTTGGGCGAGATACGCGATCTTGGCGAGATAGACCTGCTGGCCTTCCTTCCCAGTGGGCAATCGCTGCTCCTTGAGTGTAAGTCAAGTTCCAAAGGCTTGACGGATCGCCAACTGGATCGTTTTGTCACGAAAAGTCGAGGCTTTCCAGCTGATCGCGCGTTGCTCCTCATTGATACAGACGATCCGCACCAGATGCAGCAACGCATGGGACAAGTAGGGCTGGCGATGCAGCGAGCTTTTGGCAATGCTTCTGTAGGAGCAATACAGAGGCATGCAGGCAGTAGCGTTTTGCATATGCACAACACCCTGTACATAGCAGACACAGGTGGGGGCATCGTGACCACCCTTCAGGCGGTCTTGACAGGGACACCTGAACATCCGTAAGGGAGTCCTTCTGGAGAGATTATTAGTAACGGTGTACAATTAGACCAGAAATAACGCGAGGAATTGACCCACTCCCTTGTAGGATGTACTCTTGTGTTATCACGACACAGGAGGGAACCATGAAAAGGAGTGGGACCATCAATACGATACACGAATTAGCCGCTCAAGGAAAGTCCATTCGAGCGATTGCTCGTACAATGGGAATAGCACGCAACACTGTTCGTCAGTATTTACGAGGCAAACCCGAAGGAGTTCCTCGTCCCAAACGGGGTTCTGTCCTTGATCCCTACAAAGCCCAGATTCATCGGTGGATGCAGGAGGACCATTTGTACAACTGTGAAACGATGTTACACCGCTTGCGTGAACAAGGGTACACAGGGAGCGGAACTATTCTCAGAGACATTGTCCGTCCCTTGCGACCACACCATGTCGGACACCAGCCAGTCATGCGTTATGAAACCAAGCCGGGAGAACAGATGCAATTCGACTGGGGCGAATTCCGGTATGAGCAGAAAGGGCAAGACCACAAGCTCTACGGCTTTACAGCGATCCTTGGTTACTCGCGCATGCGTTTTGTGACCTTTGTCAAACGCTGTGACACGCCAACCATGATTCGCTGTATGATGGCAGCCTTTGAATATTTCGGCGGACTCCCCAAGGCCACTTTAACAGATCGTATGAAAAGTGTCTTCTTGGAGATGCAAGACACGACTCCGAAGTGGAATCCCCTCTTTGCAGATTTCATGGCATCGATTGGAGTGGCTCCACGGGTCTGCAAGCCGTACAAACCACAGACAAAAGGCAAAGTTGAACGCAGTGTCGGCATCATTAAATACAGCTTTTGGCCTGGGGTTCACTTTACCGACATCGATGATCTCAACGAGCAAGCCACTCGCTGGTGTGATCGACTCAATCAGAAAGTTCATCGCACCACAGGAAAGGTTCCGATGGAACTCTGGGTGGCAGAAGCATTAACTGAACTACCGAAAGACTACGCGTGGGAACGCTTTGGCACCGAGGACCGCCGCGTCAGTTTCGATGGGTTCATCTCCTATGATGGGGTGCTCTATGGTCTACCCGCCAATCCTCCCGTCGCAGGGGCAGTCGTGTTGGTTCGTGAACGGCTGCGGGAACTGAGGATTTTTCACCAGGGACAACTCGTTGCCATGATACAGAAGCGACCTCATTCTCATGACATTGTGCTTCATCCCGATCAGTTTCGAGACGTTACGCCAACGCCATCGCAGCGATATCGTGAAACACCAGTAGGGCACCAAACGCAAACTCCTACGGTTGCCATCCGGCCCCTCTCTGAGTATGACCAGATGTTTGGAGTGGAGGTACGCATATGAACGAGTTACTTCAAACCCTCAATCTTAAACATGTAGAAAAGGGAATAGCAGAACTGTGTGAGCAGGCTCGAATGCACAGTTTAACCTACGATGCCTTCCTTCGGCGTGTGCTGATGATGGAGATCGAAGGGCGCAAGATTGCGGCTCAACAGAAACGTCTCACAGCAGCGAAACTTCCAACCCGAAAAACACTTGAAGAGTTTGATTTCTCTTTCCAACCCTCGATTGACGAACGGCAAGTGTGGGAACTCGCTGATCTCTCGTTTGTGAAAACGAACCGAAATGTTGTGTTTTTGGGTCCGCCTGGAGTCGGGAAAACACATTTAGCTCTCAGTCTTGCAGTGAAGGCACTAGAGGCCAACTATTCTGTGCTGTTCACATCATTGTCCAGCTTGGCCGAGGACCTCTCTACCGTTCCTCATCCAAGCTTGAGGCGGCAACGGCTACGCCGCTATCTCACTCCTCGTGTACTTGTCATTGACGAAATCGGCTACGCCAAACTGACGACAGACCAATCGCACTCCTTTTTTGAACTCGTGCGAGATCGGTACGAAAAAGGATCGATCATCCTCACTTCTAACACGAGCTTTTCTCAATGGGGTTCTCTCCTCAATGATGAGATTTTGGCAGCTGCACTGCTGGATCGCCTCCTTCACCATGTGGAGGTGATTTCCGTGAGTGGAAAGAGCTTCAGAATGAAGGAGCGTACGGCGTTAGAGAAAAGCAAAGTAGCCATGAAACCATGAGGAGGTAGTTCAGCCTTCTCTCAAACGAAAGGAGAAATTATGTTCATACATGCAAAGCAAACCGTGACGGTCCACCGACCTGGAGCAGAGGTTTTTGCTCTTGTCTCTGATCCGACAAACGAACCAAGATGGAACCCAACTGTTTTAAGGACAGAGCGACTCTCTGAGCAACCAAACGGGGTTGGCACCGTCTATCGGGAAACGCATCAAGTGATCTTTCGACAAAACACCATGACGTATGAGGTCGTGAGCTATCAGCCAGAGGACCAATTTGGGATTAAGACGCTTTCCGGCGGCCCATTGCAGATCTTCCAGTACACATTAACCCCTCATTCAGAAGGAGTACAAGTGGCGTTGAGCACTGAAGTTCAGGTTCCTAGTCTTCTTGGCTTCCTGGCTCCCCTGCTTCGTCGCATGGTAGGTAAAGAATCTGTCAAAAGTTTGACACGGCTCAAACAGTTTCTCGAAAATGAGACGACAAATGCTCTGTTACCAAGGTAGTGTGTAATAGCTCTCAGGTGTTTTCTGTACAGCGAAGTGGGTCAGTTTGAGAACGCTAAAAGTGGGTCATTGTCGAGCCGCTATTGACAAGATCAAGGAGAGCAGAGTGCCGTGACCTGTCACAACACTCTGCTCTCCTTGAGGAAACAGACCAGATGGCTGGGCAACACTCCTCTCACCTTCAGTAGGTGAATTGCTATCCGATGGTGAGAACATGAAAGGAGGTGATGCGCGAAAGGAGCAATGGTATGTTACACAAGTGGCAACAAGAACGAGCGGCCTCTTTGGGAGTCTGTCCTATCCAATTGGACCAGCAGCACCAGCCGAGGCGGAAACGCCGCGTCTGGTGGCCCCATGAGGAGGTGGTAGCCCTGCTTATCGACGGGGATCACATGCCAGCGCAGTCCATGAGCCTGTTTCAGTCTTATGCAGAACGGCTTGGGACGCTCCCTCTTCACTGGGTCTATGGCAATTGGGCCGCGAACACCCTCAAGTCTTGGCAACAAATTCTCCGCGACTATCCGTTGGAAGCGCGTCATTGCAGACCCGTTGCGTTGGGAAAGAATGGCGCGGATATCGCCCTCACGGTTGATGCTATGCTGTTGTATGACGAAGGCGTGAGGAAGTTCGTCCTGGTCGCCAGCGATAGCGATTATACGCCGCTCATCGAAGTGTTACGTGCTCTTAGTTGTCTTGTGCTCGTGATTGGAAAAGCATCCACGCCTCTTGCTCTGCAACAGGCGGCAAGTGTCTTTCGTCTCATTGATGCTCTCGTCCCTGAACGTCTCTGTCCTATCTATGAGCCTTCTCGTGTTGCACACCCTGTTGTTCTCTCACAGGCAGATCGCGTCGGACCATCCGATATGGCACCTGAAGAGGCAATGCCTTTGCAGCCAGGAGCCACTCCTACACAGGTACAACAATGGGTTCTCGAAAAGCTCATGGTCTATGAAACCACTCCGTATGGGTGGGTTCACGTCCCTGACTTTCGTGATGCCTTGCGTTCGACGGTCCAATTCAGGCCGAAAGACTATAGGTACAAGGATATCATCACGTTGCTCCGGTCGTTTCCAGAGACGTTTGAGCTTCGCCTCTCGCCAGGTGGTAAATGCCCTCCCAAGTGAGCAGGTTTGGCCCTCCGACGTAAGCACTTGCCCTCCAATATGAGCACTGACACAAAAGTTCCTGGGAAAACCGCTCCATATCTAGGATATCATCAGAGGAAGTTGTAAATAACCCGCCAACGCTCACCTGCTCACTGGTTGAGCAACGAGGTAGCTCCCCAATTTACAATCCCTGCAATCCTCGGTTCGCGATACCAATGACAATACGACTGACGTTGACGAACTTGTGAACCTGACGGTCGCCAAAACTGTCCAGGTAGACTTCGCCATCGGTACAACTCAACGTCTCTACATCGCCGTTCAAAGAGCGTACAATCACATCGTCGTGGTGGGAAAACACATCGGCCAATTCGCCTCTTCTGGCGAAGGTCGCCGACTGCAGCCGCTCATAGGGGAACCGATGCACTTGCTTATCCATGCTCGTGAACGATAACTCGCGCCCGATCAACACCCCGCGAATCAACTCATTTTGCTTCGTGACCACGACATCCCATGTTGGCATTCTGTAGAACGCGGAGCGCAGCCAGCTCGGCGGTTGTGATGGAGCATTAGAACGCCCATACTGTTTAAAAAAGGACGCCAGTTCCAAGGTACGTAGAATGCCCTTATCAAAGTCGTGAATAGCGCTGATATCCGTATCTGCCACGTCTGAAAAACCGACTGCGGCCCGAATGTAGTACTTTTTGAACCGGTAATCAATGTTGCTTAGAAACCGCTTGAGCCTACCAATGAAGATCTCGGTTTTTTGTGAGGGATTCTCGTGGATTGTGACGCCATGTCTTCCCTGTCTGTCCTGCACGACATGAGAAGTATCGTAATCTGTATTTGCCTGTTGCGATCTGGGGGGTCCGTTGAATCTGGCACCATATACCCAGTTTGCAGATGGATAATAAACGCTACCACGCCAGTTTTTTATCTCGACGCAAAACAAGCTGCCATATGCATAAATGAGAAAGTCGCTTTCGTTAAATCTGCCAGGCTTTCCCGGTATAGGCACGATAGGATTGAACACATAGAGCAGTTGCTCATCATCCAACACCTGCTGCATATGAAACTCGCCTAGTGCCCCAAAGCGCGATTTTCCATCCAGTTCAACAGTTGAGAGCGCTTGAAAGGCGCGCGTCAAACGCGGAGACATACTCATACACTAACATCCTTACTGCAAAGTTATCATGTTCTCGCAATACGTTTTCTCAGGCATCTCCTAGTCTAGTTGGGGGGCTATCCGCCAGCCACCTCCCAGGCTGTTTCACGTTTCACCCACCGTCGTCCGGTATTAGGAGTGTTCATTTTGCGTTTGTCGTGAGACTTGAAACGCAGTACTCCACTACTTGGAGAAAGGGTCCATACTCTCCCGCAGCCAGGACACTCCACAAGCGCGACACCACTCTTCTCAAAACGCTGGAGGGAAATGGGAACGACCCCAGAAAATGCGCATTTGTCCGATGCGGCAGGAGATGCCTCAGCCTTCTTCCGAGATCGTGCCTCAGTTGCCTCTTCTGTGGGGACCGAAGAGGGAATCTTTTGTTCCTCATTTGGGGAAGAGACCGATTCTGCTTGCGTCTCACTTGTCTGCACGGGTTCAGAAACCCTCGCCTGATCTGCTTCGACGAGAGGCGAGGCTCCGTCAATAACCCAGAGCGTATCATGGCGGAGTACGAGCAGTTCTGCGGCGTGCTCCAGCCACTTGGCCTCCACATCAGAAGCCTTTGCCTCATACGACCATTCCAGAGCGGCGACCACGAGCTTCATCAGATTGTCCATCGTCACACAGCCTGAGCGGGTCGGATCGAGGACTGGTTGTGTGAGCCACGTGTAGATCGATGAAGTCCACTGGCGTAAGTTGAGCTGTGGCAAGAGTGGCTGGTAGACCTGCTCCAAGGTAGCCAGGATGTCGCGAACTTCTTCTGAGGTGTGGCTGGCAATGCGGCAGAACGGCTGCAGCGCATCGAGCCGACGACGCCATTGGAGCCAGGTAGGCTCAGGTTGGTCTAACGTCACCTTCAAGGGAATCGTGTTGCCACGGCCTGCCGCAACCAGACACAATCCAAGCGGATGATTGTATTGCAACTGCCCCTGGTCGGTCACTTCCTTGAGGAACATCAGATGAGGCATGGAGAGATCATGGGCATCATCCACAATGAGGCACTCGGTCCCATATTGGTGGAAGTGTCCCATGAGTTTTGGCTTGCGGGTGCTCCAATGCCCTCGCAGCGGAAGTCCTAACGCCGTGTAGAATTGGTCCCCTAATGCCTGCTCATCGTCATTGTTTTTCGGAGCCACGACCGCAAGAACGGATCGTCCGCCCGTCGTTTTCTGTAGATCGCGTATGCTCATGGTCTTGCCAGCGCCCGGATCAGCAACAATCACATGCCAGGTACGATTATCCAAAGCGGAACGCAGCATGGCCTGCAACCTTCGAGCGAAGGCGGTCTCGATGAACACGTTCTTTCTGAAGGGGGAATGCGTCATCGTTACGGCTCCTCTCGCATCGTACGAACAGGTAAAACACGGATTGGACGATCAGGTTCGGCATCTGGGCGTGCCGGTGGGAGCTTTGGTGGGGCAAGTTTCTTGGCCTCGATACTCGCTAATTGCTCTGAAACGATGGCCGGATGAATGTCCTGGCGTTGGCGGTCCCATTGACGCGCCTGTTCACTTGCTCGAATCTCTGTGCTTCGGCGTTTGCGTGCTGACCCCGCTTCGTCCTGAATACGAGCACGAACGGGCAGCCCTTGTTCACGGGCGATTCTGGCTTGTTCCTCATCGTGTTTGCGCATGGCTCTGGCTTCCCACTCGCTGACGCGGCCCCCCATCAATTGTGGGCAGTAGGCTTCCCCAACATATTCCCCCTCGACAAAAATATACAGGACGCCCACATCGCGGCGGTCGTAATACAGGTCGAACTCACGGCCCCGAAGCCGTGAGAGGAGTCCTGGGCAGACATACCAGCGACCCTGAAACGAGAGTCGGTTGCCGTTTTGCACGCGATACCCATGATGGGGCGTCTTGCGATTCACCGCCTTCATGAGCAACAGCTTCAAATCATCGGGTGAACCAAGATACTGTGGCACCCCGGATGCCACCACGGCCTGTTCCCACAACACGTAACGGCGTTGTTGTCGCAGGATATCGAAGTCGCGTTGGTAATCATCAACGATGGCCTGATAGAAACAGCGCTCCAGTTCTTCCAGGGTCATGCCTCCCGCTTGCGCTGCTGTTTCGGCATCGTGGATGCCGTACGACGAGTTGGGGAGCCTCTTTTCAAAACGTTGCGTCATCCACCGAAAGAGCGCTTCGACCGTTCCTTTTGCTGATGGAGCGTACGGCGGGGCTTGCTCCGTGATAATCCCTAATCGATCCACTAAGACCTGCCGCGCCAGCTCGGAGGTAAAGATCTTGCCCCGGTCATGAAAGATAATCGCTGGCTTGCCAAAACAAGGCCAGGAATGCTCACATCCATTGATTCCGACCAGGTGCTCTTTTCGTTCCAGGCTGACCTTGACCAGGCGCATATAGTCCTCTTCCTTGAATGGCCCCAATGCCAGGACCGCGCCGAGGATGGCTGCCGTTTTGACACAGATGAGCACCGCCGCATGCACACGGCTGGCCACCGTCGTCCCATCGGGAGTGACGACATACAGGTCCATCGTATGCTCATCGACCTGAGTCAGCAGAGCTGGAGCCGGAATGGAGAGCACAAAGGACTCGGCAGATTCACGGGAACGTGGAACTGATTTGGCCCCTTCGCGCATCGCCACCAGTTCCGGCTCCATCTTCAAGTGCTGCACGGCTGTACGCACTTGTTTGTAGGAGGGAAGCTTGACCGGCTTGCCCTGATCCTTCGATAAGCGTGCCGCCACTTGTTGCATTTCGGTATGCTCCCGGATCGCGGTCATGGACAGCCGTGTGGGGAGCAAAAACAGCCGACGGATACACTCGGCGAAGGCCGGGTGAAGCTGCGTCACCCCACGATAGCTGCCATGAGGCACACAGGCAATCTGACCGAGTTGCCTCGTCCGTCTCACCAGTCGCCCCAGCGTCGAACGGGGGATGCCCTCCTGGATCGAGACACTGGTTTGGGTGGCTCCGGCCAGCACCAATTCCACGGCTCGCAGATTCCGGTGAAATTGCTCTCGTACGGGTTCTGGAAGCGTAGAGGCATCAAACGTTGGACCAGGGATCAGCGGAGCCGTCTGGAGGGGAACGGCTGGCTGGATGGCCTCTGGTTCAGGCAGAAGCGTATCTGGGAGAGGTGAGGGCAGCAGAGGTGGAGCAGCAGGTGCAAGCCTCCCCAGAGGAAGATGACGAGAAAGCGTGAACTGCTCCAGATCGACCAGCAGATGTCCCTGGGCAGCCGCTTCTCCCACCACTTTCCAGATGGTTGCTTCCACCAGATCAACGGGAAACTGATGTGAAAGTCTGGCCGCCACTTCTGCGACCTCGGCCATTTCTCCCCAAGGCCAGACCTCCGGCAAGACGGCGGCAATGTCGCCAAAGGCGGGAAATGTCTTGCGCCTAGCATGCAAGAAGACCAAGTTGTAGTGGAGACGTTTGGAAAGACGACGTTCGGTGCCAATCCAGAAGGTACCTTGTTGCAAGCGGACGAGCTTTCGTGCGGCCTCGGCTTTGGCAAGGTTACGATCCTCTCGTTTGTCATCCTCCATGCCTGCCTCAGCGATGAACGGTTTTCCGTTTGTGAATGTTCCCACCACATCGGGCAGATACTGATGGGGCTGGTTCTCAAATGTGTAGCCAATGGCGAACGGTGCATGTTGCGGGATGGGCAACCGGTATGCGCTCGCAAACTGCGGGCCAATGTCGCCACGAGCGTAGCTGGCAACCAGGGGATGATATTCAAGCCAGAGCAGTAAGCGTTCTTCGAGCTGGCTACAGAACGGCTGCCGGATAGTAGTACCCGTTTTGAGACTCGGAATCCATCCTGAAATGGAGCGGCCCGCTATTTTGAACAGATCAATGCCTTCGACTGCCGGTGCAACCATGAGCATCTCCGCATTTCAACGGTTCGTCAATCTCTCGATGAGAACGCAATTTACACGTTTAAGAAACAGTATACCTGATGGAGAGCAGATTTTCCAGGAACTTTTGTCCCAGTGCTCATATTGGAGGGCAAGTGCTTACGTCGGAGGGCCAAACCTGCTCACTTGGTACGGCATTTACCACCAGGACAAGAAGCGATCCATGATGTGCGACGAGTAGAGGTATAAATCCGATACCGGAAAGGAGGTACTCATGTAGCAGAAAGCAGAACGGCGATGGTAGGACACCATCGCCGTTCTGCTCCTCGTTCCATCAGTGCCTTTGACGCCTGTGTTGTCGCACTCAGAGCCATCCCTCATCAGGTACGAGCGCAAGTGGCTCTGGAAGCCATCCAGTGTCTTCTGGTATCTTGTGCCTCGCAAGATACCAAGAACATTCCTCGTAGTCCTGGAACTCCTCGCACACGGCTTCCTGGTGCAGTTCACCTGTCATCAGCCATCCTTCCAACGTCTGCACCACAAGATGGCCTTCCACTCCTCTATAGAGCGCACCGGCTGTCGGACTCAGCGAAAGAGCAACCTTGAATGGATAGGTGATGGTCTTGGTCATAGTCTTTCGTAGTCCTCTACTGCGTAAAGAGACGACGCGTTAGGGTCGCGATAAAGATGACCTCAATGAGCAAGCCAAGAAATGCCTCGATTGCCGCGACGAGTGCTTGGGGATCGCCTGGTGAAAAGGTGCCAACAAAGAAGCCCCTGCCGTGGAAGGCGGTCATGCTCACCACAAAAGCTTCATACCAGGAAAGGTGATGTGGCCCTGGCTTGTTGTGAGCATCAATATCAGTGGCACCATAGAGGTAATACAAGGTTGCAAATCCACTAATAACAGCAAGATAGGTGAGAAAACTGCGCCCAAATCGATAGCCGTAACCTGCCACAAGGCACATGAACCAGGAAAATAGCCAGTTCCCTGCTATTTGTAAGCGATACTTGAGTTTCACTGTCGGCTGAGTCATCTCGAACCTGAAAACCGCCCTCTGAAGTACTTGTGCTCGATAGGTAAAGTGTGCCGCTTGCTCATTAAGCCCTTGTGATTGAAGGGCGACAGCAAGCTGACGGTTTGCTCGAACAGCATGTTCATACTTTTTAATCTGCTCCTCTGTATCTTTTCCTTTTTCTCTACGCCTCGTTTGCTGTGCCTCTTTCTCATCACCCAAGATGGTCACAAGTGACCATTTCACCACTGCAAGATTAGTCTTTCCCCAATACACATCAACAAGTTTTGGGCCACTCAGCTTCTCGTCTATGAGGGTCACATTCTCAAGTATCACTCCGTCCATTTGCGTACCACTCAAATTTGCTTCTTGTAACAGTGCTCCCCCTAAATTAACGTCTTCCAGATGAGCTTTACTCAAATCAGCCCCTTTCAGGTTTGCACCGACGAGATTGGCACCTTCCAAATGCGCCCTGATGAGCTTCGCTTGCTCTAACTGTGCTTGAAAAAGCACAGTTTCTTTCATCTGTGTATCAGGAAGATAGGTACTTTGTAGGTGGACGGCATAAAGCGTCGCCTGATTCATATTTGCCTCGCTGAGATTTACCAGCTCCATGTGTGCGCGGCTAAAATCGGCTCCTTCCATCTGTGCCTTGATGAGCGTCGCTCCTGTTAATATTGACAAAATGAAACAGGCCTCTTTCAACTGTGCATAACTAAGATTTGCTCCTTCTATATGTGCCTGAAAGAGAGACGCGTAGGACATTTGTGCATTGGTGAATGATACGTTGGAAAGAATTGCACCCTCTAAGTGCGCTCCGCTTAGGTTCGCGTCTGCTAAATAGACTGCCGCCTGAGTACGCTGCTCCTCAGTTGCCGTCACCCACGCGTCGCCTGCAAGCCCACCTTGAAGGGCTGCTAAAGGGAGGTTCCGGAGATCTGCAAAAGACAAGTTTGCACCACGTATATCAATCCCAAGTCGTTCTCGTTGGCCTTTATCTCGCCAGTCAACTGGCCCACGCCTATTTTCATGAAGAGCCAGAAGCCATTCGACATCAGCTCTATTCAGCTTTACACCCTTGAAAGGATACGCGCCTTTTTCGATATTAGGCTTGATAGTACGACGTTGTACAAGTTCGTCTTGTCGTTGTGTGCTAATCTCTGGCTCAGTGCGCCATTCCTGTCCTTGCGCTTGCCAATGAACCTTCCATTCTTCTGGAGTCTTTACTAGTGCTGGTGTGGAAGCCAGTATCTGTGCAGGTTGCTGGATTTGTTTCTTCTGCAAAAGTAGAGCTTTGAGTATCTTCAACATATCTTTATACGTTTCTGTGATGAGCGTGAAGCTCACGCCTCAAACAAGCTGGCTTCCACCAGCTCATCCTGCTCATTCGGCGCAACCACTTCATCAGCATCAATCATCCCCGTATCATTGAGGAGCAGAGGGAATCCCAGCACCAGATTGATCGCGGCCACACACCTGGCGCATCGTTGCCCGATTCCGCTTCCTGGCTGTTCAGCGCATAATGCACACTGCCCAGTGAGCGAAGCATGACCTTCTCGCACAATTGGCTGCAAGAATATCGTGCCTTGTTTAGGCACCTGCCCTGCAATCGCCTCGACGCGCCACAGCAGTTCGTCGGCGACAAAGGCGAGGGAATGACGTTGCAGGGCTTGCCACATTGTCTCATCGAGGCCGTGTGGAAGCAACTGCTCCAGGTGGTCGTGCATCTCGTTCCAATCAGGTGTGTTATCCATTCGTCTCCTCGTTTCGTCGCCGACGTGCGCGGCCCTCCTCCAGCGAGAGTGGTTCCGGTAATGCTGCCGGTTCGCGCTGTGGGTTGAGGCTCCCAAGCACATATTGCTTCACTGGATGTTCGTGTGCCCAAGCCGCCAATCCATCTGTGTGTGCCTCGGCATCAAATATCTCGTCTTTGTGGGCATAGAGCAGATCAAGCAGGTGCGCCGTCTCGCTCGCGTTCAGATGATATTGTCCTTTTGGGGTCGTCACGATGAGGTGATCCTCGGTCCAGCGAAAGCTTAGGTTGCTCGTTGTGATACAGTCCATGAGTCTATTTCCCATATATATGTAGAGAAGAATTGTTTTTCTCTTGTGGGTGCTCTGCGTTACGAAAGCTCCAAGCGGTAGCCATCCAGAAACGCTCTCTCGCAGACGCCTGCGCGTTCATGAGCAGAAACCGTACTCATCTGTTGGTTGGATCGGAAGAGGGAGAGATGGGCAAAGTCAGCGGCCAGTATGGTGAGGGCCTCATCGGTGACGACGCGCTGCTGTTCTTGGTGCCAGTGCTTCATCTGCTGGCCTCGCACGTAGGCTTCCTGCTGGACCTGTTCCATTGTTTCTGGCATGTGACGCTCCTTCTTTGCTTCCTGCTTCACCAAGAGGATTGTCCTCTTCCCTGTGCATCGTGCTGAACTATACACCCACGTTCACTGCGTCGTCAATTGGATAGTCCTCTTGTCGCTTCGGCTGTCTCTCTCAACATGCTGTTCGTAAAACGAAGGTTATTTCTACTCTTCCATACAGTCCCCAAAACAGGCCCTTTTTTGTCTTTTTACTCATAGGGAAATCACATTCCATAGTGTTTATATGTACACATGGGTTTCTGTACAAGAGACTCATCACAGCAGAGAGAGAGGGAGCGAACTCAACATTTTGCAGATGAAATACTCGCTCCAAGGCAGTGCGAAAAGGGTTCCCTCATATGGGGGAACCCTTTCCACGAGGCAATTTTCAGGAAGTGACCCATTCCTCTCACGCTTCCTCTTCGCTCTTTTCATTGGGCTGATCAAAGAGACTCGGTTGGTTTTTCTGTTTGAGACGAAATTGCTCTTCCTGTTCGAGCTGCTTCAGGCTTTTTTCTGGTGTTGGTAATTGCTCTGGTGGGGTCCCACCCAGCTCGTTGATAATAAACTCTCGGACCTTGCGTCCCACAGTGAAGTGCGTGGCGTTTGCCTGCTCTTTCCCTTTGATGTTCCCACGTCTCATAGCTGCATCTGTCTGAGAAGCCCGGAAGATATTATCTGCCAACTCTTCAGAAATCATCCAATCGGAAATTTCTTCTTCTGGTGCGAGGTGCTTCAATGCGTGGATGTCGTCTTCTACCAGACCCCCATATAAACCACTATACCCAGCGTTTGCAAATTCAGCGTGTTCCTGCGTCGTTCTGACTCCTGCTTCATGAGCAGTCTGGGCCAGTTTTCGATTATAGAGACTGAGCTGGGCGCGGTAGATCAATCGCTTTTCATCCTCAGAAAGTTGAGCAAAGGTATCAGCATCAGTGAGTTCCTGGCGGCGAGTTTGCTCTGCGAAGTAGTCTTTTGCCAGGCTCACAATAGGTTTGGCGGAATCCGAACTGAGGACGATCATATAACAGGCGTAGCGTGTTAGCTCAACGTCCCGAATAGGAGCCTTGCCGCCTTTAGCACCAACCTTGCGTTGTTTCGTCGTCTCGTGAAATTCTTGGTTCACTGCATGACCATTAAACTCGCACGCAATTTTTGCCTTGGCAATCACCTGCTCAAAGTTTTTCCACTGACTATATCCGAGGAGCTTAGACAGTTCGCGTGCCATCCAGAACTCACGATTCCCGTCTACATGACGGATAGCATCAAAAGGAGAACTCACAAAATTTGGCTGATCCCGCATACTTCATGTCCTTTCACTTGTATCTTTCCGATGTCGGAAAGATATACCAAGTCGCTCTACAGGCGACTTTTACGCAGTTCATTCTGATGTGCTACGAGATGATGCGTCGAGAGAATCTCATTGCTTCCAAGAGCTTCTGGTATCACAGAAAAGAATGTCTTCACAAAAGTAGGCATCCTTCTCGAAAGAAAAATGCGTATGTATGTGCTTCCCTGCGTCTACCCGCCTTTCTGATAGGAACTTCCCCTCATACATTGCCATTTCCATATCTGCTCAGGGAATCCATTCCAGTCACCCTCCTCATGGAAGAGCACCGCATACCCCACTGGAAG
>JAABUQ010003548.1_pt1 | contig 28354 bp, 25 predicted proteins | sample 5560001 | NCBI WGS metagenome assembly JAABUQ01 (sample SAMN10711888, study PRJNA513371) | rock metagenome | isolation source: Antarctica rocks | place: Antarctica: Victoria Land, Finger Mt nord | collected 2015-12-18 | reverse complement strand
AGATCAGCGCACCTAGTTCGCGGTCCCGCGGGTGGGACTCGAGACGCTGGGCTTGCGTGCTGGTTTCGAGGGAAGCTTTTAGGGTTGTGAGATGCGTGAGGAGGGTTGTGTGGTGGGTTTGGAGGGGGGGGAGGGAGTGGGGTTGCGAGGAGGAGGGGGAGGAGGAGATGGGGGGGTTCGTGGGGTTTTGGGTTGCGAAAAGTTGTGTCGGTTTCTGAGGCGATGGTGCTTTGATTGGGGTTGTAATTGCGTTGATTGATGGGGTTGTGGCTTGGGGGGTGATTTCGTTGGCGGCTTTGGGGTGAAGGGGGGTTTTGAGGGGGGATTTGAAGGGGCGGTTTAGAGGGTTTGAAGGGGGGTTTGGTCGGCGGCGTTTGGGTGGGGGGGAGGGGGGCATTGTCGCAGGGAATGGAATTTGGAGAAGATGGGTTTGGGGTGAGATGGAGTGAGAGATGACAACGAATGAATACGTTGAATTGAGCGTGGAAGGTGCAAAGCGGAACGTCTCCATTACCATAGCAGTCGCAATTACACTTTGCACTCCAAAACTCTAAGCGCAGCAAAAATGACTCCACAACCTAAATTGATGTTTTAGTCATTATCTCTGTATTAGGGGTATGTGGCAGTCATAATTAGAGTATAGGTAGACTAATCATTTGCCGTATAAAATAGACGTTCAGCTCTGTTCAGCCCTGTTCAGCCCTATGATCTCAACAACGGAGGGTCCATGAAACAAAACATGGCCAGGCCAAATCTAGCGTGCCCATTAGAACCACCAAAAATATTATATTTCATGAATTTATACACAGTTTTTTACATATTCGATTTCAATAAAACTCTACAGTAGTAATCAATATGTATACTCCTAGCTCTGTAAAAAGTTTGAAGTAAAATCGATAACTTTATAATAGTATGTTTTGCCAGTCAAATTTTAGCCTGGCCATGTTTTGTTTCCACGGACCCTCGGACCCACCTGAAACTACGCCTCACACGCCTGCAGAAATCGAGAAATAGCAGATATTTAATGACTTAAACGAGCCTCCGCATGGGTGAACACACAGTCCTCCCTCAAAGCCCATCCGCGCAGGGAGGTGATTTCTTCATCTGATCGCACTGACTCGCAGCCGCCTTACAAGCCCTCCACTCCGTCTTCGCCTTTCCATTGATCAGCACCGGGCTCGTGACATCGAACGGAATCTTTGGAGACTTGGTGCAGCCATCATCGTTCACCCAAGTTCCCTTGGCGTTCTGCTGTGTCACCTTGTACTGTAAGCCGCAGACACAAGGCTTGTTGTCGTCGCCCGAGGCCATACAAGAGGTGGCGGTGGTCTGGCTGTCGGTCGTGGACCAGGCGACGCTGACACCGAAATCTAGACCGGCGTGCAGGGCTTTGGATACATCGAAGGTGGAGCTGGCGCCGAAGCTGATACTGATGGACTTTGAGACGGCTTTGCCTTCGGTGTTGCTGCAAGCTGTTGTGGAGAGATGTATTAGTGGTTCCTTGATCAATACGATATGCTTGATGGATGGTGGCATGACTTACTGGATAGCCCAGCGGCGCAGGTGTTTCCGTCATAATTTTGCCAGCCGTGGTCGCCGATGCTTTCGGTCGCATCGGATGTGCTGGTAGTAGTGAATTCTTGAATCATTTCATCGCACGCCGTTCCACTTGCAAAGGTGTACTGAGGACGAGCAACTGCTACTGTGGAAAGCACGAGAACAGTAAGAGGAGTGAATGCAAACATCGTTTCTGCTTTGGTCTTGGTATATTGAAACACTGAGATTTTTTGATGAAAAGTGACTCCTCGTAGCTGTCGAATCCGATGGTGAGAATACTGAGAATGCTGGCTTGAGAGTATGAAGAGCACTGAACAGCGTACATCGATGTGAACTTTATATTGCTGAGTCTCGTAGAAGGCCTCCTGGCATCCTTCCAAGATTTATGCGGCAACCCCCTAGAGGAGCGCAATGCTGTCGAAGGAAGACCTGAGACACATTTCAGAGGCACTGAAGGATCTAAGGATGAACTAATCTTACAGTAAGATCGTGTTTCGTCGACATGCAGAGACTCGAGATTTTCCCCAGCTTGAATGTCGCAGACTGGGGCATGCAACGAGCCGCCGTCCATCTCGATGTCTATCCTAAGCCAATCAAGTTGCTACCATCTCACAAAGGAGATGACACAGCCTGGTCGACAATTGTGGGGTCCCTTTTAGGATGCAGAACCTCGGAGAACACCAATTCGGATCTGAAAAGCCGATCTACGAGGCTGCCGCCGAATGAGGATCGGCTTTGACCTTCCCACAAGGTATACCAAAGACGTAAGTCAAAAGACTGAATACCCTCTTGTGGAAAATGTCACGGAAGCTATCGACATGATTAGATTGCAATTCCCGGCAGCCGATTGAGCTCCCTCATCTGGATCCTGTACAGAACTCTAAGTTGCTGGCTCCTGCTGCTTGATGGAACAATTCTACATCGTGCTCCCACCCCTCTTGCTAGACCTCGGCGGAGAGTTCGCTGCCTCGAAGGAGACCAATTGTCCCCGTTCGTTTTCCAAAAAGGGACTCAGTCGTTTCAGCATTGGAATACGCCGTGTGCTTGCATCAAAGGTTGTATTACCACAAGGCGATGATTGTCGCAGTTGAACCACCAACATCGTTGAATGGCCAATCAACTGATGTTGAATTGTCAGTCCAACTGGCGATTGGCCATTCAACGTACTAGTATAAATAATTGGCCAATCACCTGCAATAACAGGTTGACTAGTCATTCAAGTAAGGCCGCTTTTTCACTTTAAACAGTCCTCCGGACGGTTCCCTCTAAACGGTCCTCTTTAGACGGTTCCCTTTCAACAGCCCCCTTTAAACTATGTTTCGAAATAATCGCAAAAGCGAAAAATATTCTCTGTCGCAAAATGAAGGGGATGCGTTTAAGAAGGGCCGTTTAGAGAAAGCCGATTAGGGAGGGCCGTTTAAAGAAAGCCGTTTAAGGAGGGCCGTTTAGGGTGCTCGAAGAGAGACTGTTTAGGGCGGCAGTATACTATCTTAAATATAGTCAACTATCACCCTGTCAAATTAGTTTTCTACCTGTTAGGGATAGTTGCATATTTAGTCAGTTGATTGGCCGTTCAACACGACTGGTGCGTCAACTGCGACATGACAATAATCAATTGAGGATGGTTCAGACAGCAGGTCCCAAAGCGGTGTAGAAACGCTAGACTAAGGCACGGACCGGTATCAGAAGGGAAGACTGCGTCATTTTTTACGATGGTGTTCATCAGCTTCGTATATCTATTCAGCGGCAAAGCAATTCGTCACATCACTTCTGCATGCACGATCCACCGCATTACCCATGAAACATGATATCAGCCTCATATACTCAGCGGCAAAGCAAATCATCACATCAATTCTGCATGCACGATCCATCGCGTTGCCCATGAAACATGATATGCTGTGCTCAAGCCTCCAGAATTCTGCAACCAAGGAATGCTGCAGCTAAGCGCTGCTCGCGTGATCCAGTCGTTGTCCTGTACAGCAGACCAGCTGAAACCTGATGGTCAGATGTAAACCTGCGCTCTTCTCTCCAAATCCTTTTCTCAACACTTCTATGCCCCTCAAAATTCCTCAGACTGCGCTCTCATTTTATGTATCAGTCCCAACTCACTCTCTCGAAAACCCATGATGCCGCACAACGCACATTCCAATCTTTCCCTCTTCATCTTTGCCCTCATATCCTCTACACGTGTATTAGCGCAAACATGCACCCCTCCAATCTCTTTCTCCACAAATGCAACCGGCTCCGAACTTCTCAATAATCCCTTCAAGCCCCCTACTGGTCCCTTCTCCTCACAAGGCTCTGGTGACTGGATCTGGCATATCGCAACCGAATCCCTCCCGTCCACCGACCAAAATACCTCGATTCGCCAAGCGCTCTGGCTACAAACTACCGCCCCGGAAGACCTCCTATCCCCGAATTTAGGCTACTTAGGCTGCGGCCTTATTGCGCATGGGCTAAAACATGACCTCGTGCAAAAGGGGCAGAATGACAATGGCACATGTGAAAGCATGTTCAACCAGAAGTGCATCACAGCGTTGGTGGGTGGGACGGCTGAGTATGCGACGTTGCTTGCGCCATCGCAGGGGATGACAATACATGATATCTGCGCGGAGTTTGGGACGCAGGATAGGCACGGGGTGCCGCCTGATTGTTACGATGCTTTCGAGGGATGGGGTTGGGTTGAGGCTTTCCGTGAGCTGGAACTCGTGTTCACCCACCCTATCATACACAACCAGCGCTGATTCATCTCGATATAGCTTTCGCATCCCCTCAACTATCATCTCAACCATGCAGCAGCATCACGGCGGGCTCGAACCAGAATGCTTCTCGGCCTCTGTGGACGTGGGGGCTGTCAACCTACTCGCCGACGAACATGACTGCGTATGAGAATCTCACGACGCAGGTCATGCCGTTGATCTCGGTGCTCTTTGAGAACCATACTACTGACTTCAATACGACCTTGGGGTATTCGGAGGCGCACTTGACGTGTTTGCGACCGTCGGTTGTGCAAGCTGGAAGCCAGCAGCCGACTGGTGGGCCGACTTCAGGCGCGATGAGAAACTATGTGGTGGTTTCGTGGGGGACTCTGCTCGTTGTGGCAGGAATGACCGTGTTCGGGTGTTTGGTCTAAGGAGCGATACTGCATCAGAATGTAAACGAGCATACAACATGAATCTACGAAACTAATAAGCTCTTACTTCAAACCACTCCCTCACCTCTTTCTCTTCTCCACTCAACCGCGGTGCCCCCAGAAGGCTCCCAATACCCCGAGTCCAACCCATTCAACAACTACCACAATATACCATCGCGCAGTTCTCGCCGACAGAACAAGTCCGCGGGCAGTTCGCCACAACAATATGCTGTCCGGCCCTCTGCCTGTCGCATCTTTACAGCCGTGCACAAAAGAATTGCAGCTCTCACAATCTTACTGTTGCCTACTGAAACTTCCCAAAGCACAATTAGGGGCCCGGACGGAGCAGTAGCTCCTTTGATACTCGGAAGGATCTCCGCTGCAGTTGCTATTGCAGAATGTTTGAAGCCCGCCAGAGGCCATCCAGTGAAATCGTTGTCGGTCTCCAGGCGGTATTCTTTATTCAATTAAGATAATTACATGCTTAATCGTTGAGTGATCAATTTAGTCAATTGATTGGTGGTTCAGCAGCATTGGTGCTTCAACTGCCACACCGGCTCTTGTGCAGGTGGTAGTTGCGTTGGGGTGGGAAAAAGTTGAGCGAGGATGTAAATTAACCGAAGCTAACCTCGATTAATTTACACCCCTGTTCAATGTTTAGTATAAACTCAATATATGCGAAGTATATGTTTAATATATTTTTCTTTATTAAGAAAAATCTGAAATTCTAAGTTAATAATCTTTACAATTTTTTAAGAAAATTTTTATGAAAATTATTTTTAAAAATGACATATATGTTCAATATATATTCAACATATACTCCTGATTATTAAAAAAAAATTTAAAAAATGTTTCTTTTTAAAAAATCGGAGTATATATTAAATATATATTAAAAATTGATTTAGCGTAAAGAATTCTACCCCCGCCGAGGTTACGTCGGAGTTAAGGTTTACACGCTCGCCGAACGTTTTTACACCCCTGCCCAACTGCAAATGATACTTATAGAATCACGCGTGCTTAGGTACTCAAGAGGTGCCAAGCATCCATCTCCTCATCAACCATCCAGAAAAGCACCCAACTTCCACCTCACACAGCAAAAGACCACCACCTCACCTGCGACCATGACAACCCGAATCCCAACCTCAACCTCCATCACCGAATCCTCCGTCATCTCCGCCACCCTCTCCAGCGTCTGGCACCTGATCAAACTCCAAGACTTCCACAACTTCTGGTCCAAGCTCTCCAAGAGCGAGCACGTCAAGGGCGCTTCCCCAGAGACTGATGTCGTCAAGTGGACTTTCAAGGACGGCACCGTGTTGGATGTGAAGCAGGAGGAGCATTCCGTTGGTCTATCCCATTGGGCGATACAAGGGACAGGGCTGATGGGATTTTTTTGTACAGACAATCGACCACTACATCACCTACTCCGTCATTGCATCGACTCCTGCCCTCACGTACTCGAGTGTCATCTCCACGGTGCGCTGTTATGCTGTGACTTCTGGGCCTAATGAGGGATCTACCTTTGTACAGTGGTCGGCGCACTTTTCGTCGGATGCTGATGCTGGTATGCATTACGCTCTCCTTTGCACCAACTAGGGAGTCTGAGATGAATATGGGCTGATTTTGCATAGGTGTTATCGAAGATGCGAGGTTCAAGCGCAAAGAGGCGTTGGCTGATCTTGCTCATGCGGTGGGAAAGAAATGAGTTGGTCTTGTCAGATCACATGAAGTCAACGGCTTGAGCACAGCAACAAAAGCGTTATGGTTGGTGGCCGTTCACTACTTCTGCGCTTCAATCTCCATGTCTACACGCTTGGCGATATTCATACAAACACGAGAACCGCAGCTGAACTGGCATTCCATCACACATTCACCCTACGGCCCCTCTCCTTACTTCGTCGAGACAGCCTTTCAATTATTACAGCGCTGCTTTTTCTTACTCCACTTTGTGACTCTATACTGGTCTCATCCATGGTACAGCACTCGCGCAAATTCTTCTAAAGTTTCTTTCGCTACGCTATTCCTTTTAGATCCAAGTTTTGGTTTGACTTTTATAGACCTTAATTCTTTCAATTCTTTTTTGAAGTTTCGCTCACCGCAGCGCCGTCGCACTCGAGAGAGCAAAGTACTATTTCTGTGTTCTCGTTGAGTAGTCGTGGCCGTGAGTATTGCTACCGCTGCTTCTAGCTTTGCGTTGTTGGCGTGTCGATTGCAGTGACTATGCAGAAACCCCCGAGAAAATGCATCGAACTTCTCGCGGTCCATCTCTATCGTTCTGGGTATGCAACTCCACAGGAGAATTCCATGCAAATTTGGTAGCTTTCCGCCCAAGGTGCTTCCAAAGTATGTCCCAGTATATCTCCTCTTCCCACCAGGCTCACACTCCATCACATTTTCCCCAATCCAATACATCCAACCCTCAGTAAGTCATTCCTACCATCTATGATGCTCTTTGCAAGCCTCTTTTGCTTCTTCCGTCGCTCTCGCAAGTATAGCAAGAAAGAGATCAATCAGACCTCGTCACAGCCGTTGACGACACCAGATACGCAGGTGCAGTGTAAGTCCAGAGCCTACAGCACTCTAATGCATTAGTATCACTAATAGTCTGCAGCAGCATTTGTCTCCCATAGTCTGCGAGTGAACCAAGGGGAATGTCAAGATCCTAGGCCTACGGTAGACCGATCTCGCGTCCCCACTGACGAAATGCCATCTCCACATCCACTCGCAAGCGGCCATCCCGACACAGATCTCCCAACAGCACCTCTTAACCTCCCTGCCTCGAATCCAAATAATCTCGCAGCCACTCTCACTGACATCCCACCTATGCCACCGCCACCACAGCCGCACCAAGCGACCCTCCCCTTGAACATGCTCGCTCTCTACCCAGAGTCTCCCGCAGCACCATCTCTCCCCCCAAGGACACCCAGCCCATCAGCTCATCGCCCCATCCAAGGAGAAGCACCCCTGGCACCCCCCCCCGCCCACCGAGAAACAGAAGAAGACGGCATCCTTCGCCGTCAAGCAGCTTTCCGCGAGGCCCATCAATCGATAGTACGAGCCGCGTCCAGGAGTCTCCACTCCATCACGCAGATGATCCCGGGCGTGCGGCCTGTTCGACGTGCGCGTCCGGCGTCTCGCCCTCGCGGTCTTACACTCTTTGAATGGACCCTGCCTGGGACGTCGACGCGGCGGACCGCTCGCCCTCTGCCGGAGGATATGGCGTCGTATGGGGCGTACCCGCCTGTGACTAGCTATCGGCAGTCAGTACCAGCAGTCGTACCAGCAGTGGTATCAGCAGTGGCACCAGCAGTAGCACCAGCAGCGAATGACGGCTCCCGCGAAGTCGTCGTCCCAGTGGCAGCGGCGACACCAAACCCTCACCCTCCACTCCAGGCGACTGTTGCCCAGCCCCTTTCCCCTCCTCAACCCGCCTCCCAACCAGCAGCGGCAGTGGTGTACGAACACTACCTCAGGACCCGCGTCCCCCCTGCCGACCGTTTGATCCAACTAGCCCAACCCGCCGGCGACGGTGTAGCTGGGCCAAGTCATCCAGCGACGCCACCTCAGCCCACCCCTGAGCAAAGAGCAGCAGCCGCACAAGCGTACGCGGAGTTCGAGTACGGGGCCTACCTCGACAGCGACGTACGCCCCTCTCGCCGCTTAGTCCCCCCCATCCAACCCGCCCTCAGCGCTGAAGGTGCGTGGTTTATCAACGATGGCCCTGAGCTCGGCCCCAATCACCGGCGTACTGTAGAGCGAGCAGCCAGAGGAGTCCGGAGGCTTTGGGACGTTCGTCCGGGTATCGAGGACGGTGTTGCCGAGCCTGACGATCCAGCTCCACCGCCTCGACCCTGGCGTAATACCGCCGAAGCCACGCGGGCTTATGAAGTCATGCAACTCCGGCCGCCATGCCGCCTCTGGCCCACGGAGGGCGCACCCGAAACGGGTACCCCCTGCTACTGGGAGCTCATGCGCCGCAAGCGCGCCATCTACTCGGTCTGCAAGGCCAAGTGCGAAAAGGGGGAGCAGATGATCGTGGAGCGCCGGCTCGATCTCGACCAGCGCCAGATCTGGGGGCCTGGTAAGTATCGGAAGGATATCGAGGCTCTTCACCGTGCGAAGCAGGCGTACGAGGAGTACAAGGAGGAGCGCGATAAAGAGCTTATGGATTTCGAGCGTGATCGCATCACCGAGATCACGCGCTGGTCGGACGAGCTGCATGCGCTCCGCGTGCGGCAAGCTGAGGAGGAACGCGAGCGGGAAACGGAGGCTGCTCAGCGCACCGCGGAGGTCGAACAAGGCCTGCAAGACTTCGAGCGCTGGGAGCGCCGCGAGAATTTCCGTGACCGCGAGGGATTCTTCGAGGTCTGGTTGGGTGATGAGTTGGCGGTTGATGGGGATGCGTTGGAACCGGGCGTGCAGATTGTGAATGGCGAGGTGGTTCCTGAGAGGGGGGAGGATGATGATGGAGGCAGGCAGGGGGATTATAGAATGCAGCTTGAGAGGTTGGCGGAGGAGGTGCCTAGATTTGCCGAGATGAGGGGGGAAAGGCTAAGGGAGGCGGTAAGGAGGGAGAGGGAGGAGGAGAGAAGGAGGATGCTGGATACGGTGCCTGCGGAGCGGTATAGGGGGTTGCTTGATGGTGGGGGAAATCCGATGGGGAGGCCGGGGTTGGGACGGAGGCTCCAGCCGGGGGCTTCGAGAGGGATAGGAGAACTGGATGGAAATGGGGCGGCGGGGGATGAGGCTGTGGATGACTGGGCGGACATTGAGTGGCTTGACGAGAATGGGGGTCTGGATTGGAAAGGAGAATTCGATCTCCTGATTCGCGGAGAGTAGAGTTTGCTGGCGCTGGTGTCCTGGTTTTTTGTGTTTGGTAAGTTGTTCTTGATTTTGTTAATGTGTCTAGGATCTTTTTCATTGAGGAGGTAACGTTGTTGAGGGTGGCTGGGTGAATGGGTTAAACGGCTTTGGATAAGCACCTTTATACTCTGTGTTTGTTCGATATAGAGATTCTATAGAATTATAATGGTACCTAATACACAACCTCAGTATACAACCTCCCTTACAGCCTATCCCGGTGGAGTTGCTTACAAGCTGGAATTTCGACAATTTTCAACTCCCGGTGTCTTCTCCCCACGCTCTTTCGTCCGTTATTTCGTCGTGCTGTTTGCGTTTGTACAGCACGTGTACTGGAGATGCACCACGCTACTTTGAGCTTTTGGATCTGCATCCGTTGCGCAGTAGGAGGGTAGATGGCTTCTCGCGGTACTGCTTTGATGCAGTGTGGTATGGGATGGATGGACTATGTTGTGGTGGAATAGTATGATTGTGCGCTGGCTAGGTAAGGTACTGCTATTGTACATTCCCTCAAGAGGGCTGAAAAATCGAAATCGTTATCACTGTTGCTGTTGATGACAGCAATCTTATCAACTTGTTTCCGGGATGATACCACACTCGATTCAAAGAACAGAAACATAATGATAGAGGGACAGGCTTTGACAATAGACAGCTTCTTGGGCGTACCTATCCTCCGTGGTATTAAAACAACGATTGATCCAGGTGAAGGAGGAAGATAGAAAAAATGCTCGAGCGTCGTCCAGAGCTAGAAATTCAAGGCAAACGCCTCAATTCCTCGTTTTCGACACCCAACACACTCCACCCCATCCATCCTCACAATCTCAAACCCTACCTAACATAGCCACCCGTCTCACTCCTAGTTCATCCCCAATTCTCTCCCCCTGAATCCCTCAACCAACCTCCCGACCTCCCCCAACGCCCTCATACACCCCCACCTTGCCGCTTCCGCCTTCCGAAGTGCTTGTCTCGCCTCCTCAACCGCCTTTTCCGCATCCCGCGCCTGCGTGATTGCATCCACCATGATCTTCCCCAGCTCTAGCAATTTCTCTTTCTGAGGCGACGAACGCTCTTTGCGTGCCGAGTCGAGGATTTGCATCGCTAGGGTTGTGGTTGTGGAGATGTCATTTGGAAGTGGGGAGACGAGAGAGGGGGTGGCTGTTTGGGCGGGCGTGGCGGTTTTGGGTGCGTTTGCTGGGCTGGATCGGCGAGCGCGTGAGGAAAGGGTGGGGCGGTGGACGGGGTTTATTTCGGATATGGGTGGGAATGGGGACCCGTTGGAAGTGATGGAGATTTTTCCTTTTGGTTTCTTGGAATTTTTAGTTTCAGGGGTGTCGGAAGATCGTTTGTGGAAGAGGCCTTTGAAGTTGGAGAGGACGCCTTTGGACAAAGAGGATTGAGATTTGTGTGATTCTTGAGCGGTAGAGTCGCGTTTCGATGTCGGGTGCGTAATGTCGACTTGGGAGGAGCCGTGGCCGTGGAGTGTGCCTAAGTTGTTTTGGCGGCGGTTGTATTCTTTTGAGGGGGTTTGGGGGGACTTCTCTGTTGTGACTGGGGTAGGTGGGGAAGGTCTTGGATGCGTGTAGTCTGGCTGGGCGAGACGGGAGGAGGAGCGTGGTGGATAGCTGCCGGCGGAGCTGGTCCTCGGTCCGGATACGGGCTGATATGGGGTGAAGGGCGATGCCCTGTGGGGGGCCTGATGGTCTTTAATGTTTTCTGCGAAGTCCTTTGCCAGGACTGTGTGATCTTGGGCCGTCACATCCTTGGCCGTTGGCTTTGACCCACTTGCATGATTTCGAGTTATGTGCTCTTTGATGGTCACGGGCATGAAGTCTGCATTGACATTCCGGATTCCGTCTGGCGCGTCCTCAGTGCGTCGGGCCAGTGGATGAATCCACCTAGCTTCTTGTGCGATTGACTCTTGGGGCTCAGCAGTCTTTGGAACTGGTTTGGATGATGCAGTGATGCTGAAATGATGGCCAAGGTGCTTGGGTGCATCGTTGAATGGGTCATTGGTTGACGATTCACTTGTCACGGCTTTGGGTTCATTGGATGAACGCTTAGAGTGATTTCGATCGGTAGTAGGCTGCAGGGAAGAAGATCTGAGGTCTGCACTTCTCGTCTTCTTCTCTCTAGCTTCCGGGTCAACGATTCCAGTGCGTGGGCTTGGCAGGTCGTGGATTGAGAGTGGACGTTCCGGGAGCATTCCAGATCTCGAGATTCCATTCATATTGCTATGACCATGTTGCAGGGCTGTCATAGTCGTCAAACGAGTCTTCTCTTTGCTCGTTGGTGGAGGCAGATTCTCTTTGTTGTTATGGGGACCCATGATATAGCGCTCAGCGAATGGCGAAATGCTTAGAGTTGGGCCGAACTCTGGTGACTTAACAGAAAGACGCTTGAATTGGTAGGCATGCTGAGGAGATTCTTGGATAGACTCCAAAGCATGATCAGTCTGATGCTTCACAGACTGGCTCTTTGCTGGCTGTTCGGGCGCACTGCTTTTCAAATGGTCGACCAGCTCAGTCGACGTACGATCCGCGAAGATGCCAAATTCATCGCGAGGGATCATTTTTTCTTGCCGTTGCCAATTTACGTCTACTTGCGCTTGTGCCTTGTGTCGGACTGGGCTACTTTGCGACGTTGAATTGTTGTGTTGGGGTATAGGGATCGAGCTCTTCCGGGGCTGAACTTCTGGCGTGCTTGTAGCCTGTGCATTGTCCGAGTGTGGGATGTTAGTAGTTGGCACTGGAGGTGCAGCTCTGCTTGGTGGACGGCTTGCAGTAGAAGGACTTGGTGCGGGAGAATCACTTCGAGTACTTCCTCGGCTGCCTGGACGTCGCGGTGGAACAGGACGTCGGCTGCCAGCCACAAATTTTGCTGGAGCGCGATTTCCGCCCATGGAGTCTCTCGATGATTTCGTACGAAGAGTTGAGCTAGATGTTGTGAGAGGAACAGTCGTCCTAGTCTTGGCGCGTGCTTGTGCCTCCTTTCGAGCGTGGTAGCTGTCCGCCCTACTAGGTGCTGGAGATGGCGGTGGAGCAGTGAAGTCAGTGAACCCAACGACCTTGGCCTGATCATCTTTGACGATTTGGCCTACGGATAGTCTGGCGCGCAATGAGGATGTTCGAGTTGGTCTGGGCTCGATAAAGCCCTTGGATTCCCGGGTCGATTTCTCGACAGCAGCCGCGCTGGCTGACAAATTAGAGGGCAAATTCTTCAGTCCTGTCGCTGATGGAGCTCGCCCAGTGATCTTTGCATCATCGTGAAAAGGATCAATAAGGTCTGAGTCACGAAAGAATACGTTATTTAAAGGTGTACGCATCTCTGGTGTAGAAATTTCCTTGCGAGTAATCTTGTATTGTGACGAGTATCTCGAGACTGGTAATTGTTCAACATCGTGTGTCTGGTTGGTCATGTTTCCAAGCTTGGGATATCTCTCGCCATGTGTAGCTTGTTGTGTGAGGCGAGAGCCAGTCTCACACATCATTTCTTGAAGAGTTCCGGGGCTGGTTGGACGCTGGGGATGAAGCACTGGCCAGTCTTCTTCTTGGCCAGTTGTGCCTGTCGGCGAGCGACGCAACGGTTTCTCGCTTGCATCTATAAGAGTTGCCGAGGTCTTTGGCGGACTACTCGTATCGAGCTGTGCGGTGGGCGGACTTGGGAGAGGTTTGTCCAGCGGTGAGCTGTTCTTGCTCTTCTTCTCCGAAGATGGAGGAGACTCTGGTAAATGGACATGGGATGGTGTAGCAAGCTGGGCATATGATTAACACGTAGCCATGACATTGCATTAATCTGCATACCTTGTCCGGAAAAGAAAGTCCTCTCATCCCTTCCTTATAGGAGTGAGGCTGTCCATCAGCCATTCGACGTAGACCGACGCGTTTGGCAGCCGATCTCAAGAATGTGTTGCCGTCACTGTTCTTTGTAGCCTTGACGGATACTGACGTTGTAGCACGAGGACTCTTCGTGTCTGGTGCTGCGAAGGATTGTGTTGAAGAAAATGTTGGAGTCATGAAGTGCGGCGACTTGGATATGCCGAGGTTCTCCTTCTCTGCTGGCGATTGAAGATGTTGATATCCTGCCGGTGCGTCCATCTGACGCTTCACTTTGTTGCTGGCTTGAGCCGTAATGTCATTCAAAGGACCCATCATGGAAGGCTGGCATTAATATGATGGAGAATTGTAGAGAGCAATGATGAGATCCTGTATGGAAGTGTTGACTGGTATAGTACAATCAGTAATGCAAGAAGGAGGTTTCCAAGCACTGGCGAGAAATCAGAGGGCGAGAGAGCAGCTCTTGCACAACTCGAAGAAGGCTGTAAATGTAGAGGTGCGAGGCTGCGATCTGCGATTTTGTAAACACGAAATCACCGAGTCACGTTGAGTATGTTGTGTACGTGTAAATGGCCACCATCACAACTTGACGGCGAATTCCAACCACAACTGGAAATGACAGGCCCCAAACGACGAAAAATAAGGTATTGTGGATATGAATCACTGGGCAATTTTTTTGAAGCTCGCAGAAGGAATCCCCTTCATTGACGAACTTGTGTATCATGAATGCTCGATCGACACTCGGACCCTTCCAGTACGTTGGCGTACACGCTCAAGACCTCAATATCTCGTATTGGTCCTCATCCTCTCATCTCGCTGTCGTCCCCTGCTCCCAGCGACCCCAACTTCCTCTTCCCCGTCCCTGCGGCCCCAGCGTCGTCTCCTTCATCCCCTCCAATCTCCACTACTTCCCATTCTACGGTTGTTTTCCCATCCGAGCTAGTCTCTCCACCTCTCCTCCTTCTGATCCTCCCAAGCTCACTTCCCTGTATCATCTCCTCGAACCACGGATGGCTACGGACCTGCCTCCCCTGGCCTTGGGCTTCAATCTCTCCTGTTTGCTCATTGGCTTCTGCATTCTTTCCCTTCGCTTCGTTTGGTACAGTAGACAGCAATCCCGCATCCTCCATCCGCTCTACACTTTCATTCTTAAAGCTGCCGAGGTTCACGCATATCCAATCGGCCTCCTCCGGACTTTCTTCACTCCAATAGCTAAGTGGAGTGCCACAGAAGCCACAGAAATGGCGTTTGGTTGAGGGTGCATGTGGTGGTGTGAAGACTCGGCGAATTGCCAAGTGACTTTCATCGGGGTAATAGGCGTAAGTTGTACTTCGAATGGTGGTCAGAGGAATACGTAGAGAAGCATGGCCTTCATCGTCCATCAGATAGTGCAGTCAGATGAAGGAATTTCTTTACTCCTACCGTGTTCAGCTTGATCGTCATAAACCACTTGAATGACATCCGAGGGGTTGGGAGGCAATGAGACGAGGAAGTGATTGCGGCCGCAGGAGCAAGCGCCGCGAAGAGGGGCTGTGACATCCATCTTCTGAATTCAAAGGACGAAATGATGCATGTGGACTTTCAGACAATCATGAGCTTTGTTGAGATGTAACTCTCGAATGCTCGGAAGAAATCGCAAAAAGATCGAATGTCTGGCGGCAAGAATTCCGCACCACTGAATAGCTTCATTGACGGAAAGACTCAATAGATGCGCCACCCTTCTACTCGCATCCCTTTTTCATATGCTCTCTAGATCTCTTAGATACAGTCATTACCTACTATCATACCCTAAGCCTAAGAGAATCGTGGCTGCTCAACCATTTTTGCGCCTGCCGCCAACTATAACCCATATGATTGTATCCCCGAAATACATTCCCGAAGATGGCCCAAAGCTACAAGGCTTTGAAGGAGGGCTTTGTCTCAGGTCTCTCTGGAAGCAAAATATCAGAGGTCAATTATGTGACAGCCGTTGCTCCTGTGCGTCCCAAGGGCTCCCTCAAAGAATGCTTCGCTGACATCGAAATGTAGACAGCTTACCTGCTGTGGTCCACCCTTCAGTCACGCCATGCCTTGTTCGTCAAGAACAGTATCCCTGCGCTGATCGCCGACTTCCTTCTTAACGTGGTGGCCCTTCTACTTGCAACAACCGTATACTCCTCGATACCTGTCCCATTCAATGTCCTGCTCCTTACCGCTGCTGTGCTTGCTTACGTATTGCCCCCAATGACCGCTCAACCCAAGAAGCAACTCAATAAAATACGGGGAAAAGCCTCAGATGAGGACCCTACAGGAAGAGACTTGGATCCGCTACCGATCAGGCCATTCATTACTGCGTACCGCGGAACGATGATGATTGTCACTTGCTTGGCAATTTTAGAGGTCGACTTCAAGGTCTTTCCTAGACGCTTCGCAAAAGTTGAGACCTGGGGTACATCATTGATGGATATGGGAGTCGGATCTTTTGTGTTCTCGGCTGGTCTGGTGTCTGCAAGGCCGGTCTTGAAGGCGCGGCTTACCTCGAAGTCATCATCGCTGGTTAGCATGATGCGTGCCTCGCTCAGGTCTTCTCTCCCCCTTCTTGTACTCGGTTTTGTCAGGCTGTATAGTGTCAAGGGTTTGGATTACGCAGAACACGTTACGGAATATGGTGTCCACTGGAATTTTTTCTTCACGCTTGCCCTTCTGCCGCCGTTCGTTGCCTTGTGCCATCCATTGCCAGACACAATTCGCTGCTATGTGTTACCATCTCTACTCGGCTTTGTCTATGAGTTTGCCCTCGATCAGACTGACCTCAAAGCCTACATATTGACCGCTCCAAGGGTTGATCTGTTAAGCCAGAACCGAGAAGGGGTCTTCTCGTTCTGCGGCTATCTCGTCATATTTCTCGCAGGTCAGGCACTGGGATCTGATATCCTCCCTCGGAAGCCTGATTCTGCTAATGATTCATCGACTCCGTGGAGTAAACGAGCGCACATTTTGAAGCGTTTGATATACTGGTGCTTGAGCTGGGGAGCTCAATATTATCTCAGTGCTCATTATTCCCGTGGCAGTATTTTCGGACTTGGACTCCGAACTTCTCGGCGGCTGGCCAACTTGCCTTATGTTGAGTGGGTCGTATCGTTCAACTGTGGTCAGCTTTTGGTGTTCTGTGTTACGGAGACTCTGCTTTTTCCTGGCGTCTACTGGGCGAGAGATAAGATAACAGAGAAGAGACGGACGACAGAAGCCACCAGTAGAGTGATAAACGCCTATAACAGAAACGGCCTAGCCATTTTCCTACTTGCGAACGTTCTGACTGGACTTGTCAACATGACAGTCGATACTATCAGCATGGATCAAATGGGATCTATTGCCATTCTCTTCGTATATGCAAGCCTTCTTACAGCTATTGCTGTCGCTCTGGACTCCTGGAATATCTCCATCAAGATGTGATCGAGAATTTGAAGGTCTCTAGGTTTGATAGTGAAAGTCCAATCATGAGACTACTTCTGATACATCATTGAAATCCGAATAAGAAGCTCGACACGCATCTTGGACAGATCGTAGGTGCATTTGCAGGGGTCCCTACAAATGCATCGAGCGAAGGCGTCAAGCCTGACGAGCCTCAGGTCGTCTTTCCCAGGTCATTGCTCATTCGGGTGGCTAGTGAAAGAAGTTGAATCACAAAACACGCAATTGTGTGATCCTGGAACCCACTCATGTTCTACATCAACGTAAAGCAAGCCCTGATCAACATCAAACAACGCCAGCGGATGACCAAATTTCGTTCATGCAGATCGCGCGCGGAGCCTCTGGAAGTGTCTATTATGACGCCGTTACAAATCGTGCAATTAAGTGCGGAATCCCGAGAGCTATTCTAGCAGTTGATCGCATGGTTTGTAATATTTCACCATGAAAAGAAAAGTGGAAGCTGCCTTCATTGAACTTGGGAGAAAAGGTCAGACACTCGTAGTCTAAGTCTTGATCTCGACATCATTACTTCTGCTACCGCTATGGGCGAGACACTGTCCATAATGCGGCAAGCACAGATAGATGTCGTAGGCGTGAACTTCATATGGGAAGGTGTCTTGACAAAAGGTTTCAAGGGGGCACGACAAGAGTGCGCAGATATGGCTGCTTGACTTCAGTCAATATCATGAGGTTGGGACAAAGCTATTGCTCCCTCGTGTAGCATCTGCATGAAATAACCAACTCTCCGAGCTACATCAGTGGTTCCTATCTAATATTGACTAGTCATCACTCGAACGAAGCTTTCATCGGATCTCCTTGGGTCCTTATTCCTTCTCCAAGGCTAAATCATCGCTCATTCGAAACCAACAACTCAACGTGTGCAGGCTTTTACGACGGTCCTTGCTCTGTCACATCATGACACTAGGGATTATTGCGTGTCCTTTGATGTGAACTCAAAGGTGCGGAACAAGTTATTATAGACATATACAATGGTTTCAGTAGTATTTGGTAAAGGCGCCTCCCATGTGGTTGAAAGTATATTACTTTACTACCACCGTTGTAAAGAGACCATACGTAACACAGCAAAACAGCCGTCAGCCAGTAGTGGCCAAAGTAGTTGTATTGGTTAAGGATCTACCTAGTCACTAAAAGGTGTTACCTGCCATGGGCATTAGGTAATACTACGCTAGTCCTAATTCCATCCACACCGTCTGCGGAGGCACAGGACTCGTTCACTCAGAAATCGCAGGTGAGATCGGAAATTTTCGAGTTTCCGAGTCTCCGAGCGTGTCCGTTACGGGATAACCGAGGACTGTCGGCGCCCGATTCAACACTGGAGGAAGGATAACCGCTCAGATAGGTCTAGCGCAGCTTGGAAACCGTCCTCACTACCTGTACAAGGACTGGTTTCTTTCTTCTCCAATCAACCATGTAATGTCCATTGACATCTCCTGGGACTCTTTGACCACTGGTCCCTCTGGTCTTGAGCTTGCTGAATCGATCCGCGACTTTGTCCACGAAAAATTCCAGCAAGTAGAGCTTCCACGGTTCATTAGCTCCGTCCATGTTCATGCATTCGACTTCGGTAAAGAATGCCCTACTATTGAGCTGAAGGATATATGCGATCCTCTTCCCGAATTCTACGAAGATGATGAGAGTGATGACGATAAGGAAGGTGTCGAGGAAGAAGATGTAGATGGTCAAGAGCATGGGATTGAGCAGGACCTCAGTCATGCACATGGAAATGATGAGGATTCAGGGCTGCCTAGAAGATCCCCCAGGCCCACATTCATAGACACCAGACTCCCGCATCATCATTCAGGGTTCAGCCTGACCGAACACATTGCTACTCCCTTCCTCTCCCGCTCGAATGCCCCCGGGATCCAGGGTGGCACTTCGAATTTGAGCTACTTCCACCTACCTCTCAGTGCTGGTCTATCAGGCACTCAAACACCATTATCAACAGTGACACCATTATCCCCAGTCTGGAGCGACTCTCACCACCATAACCGTCCACCCTCTCCCCTACGCACGCATCAGCCCCAACATCCTTACGCAGATCCTGGCTCTCGCCCCTCGACAGCCCATTCTGGCCCTCACACTCAAAAGCAGATCTCCCCTCAACCCAAAGACCCGAACGGCCATCAAGGTCCCCCAGAAGACCTCGGCCACCCTCTCGATCTGCAAACAACCCTCCACATCTCCTACAGCGGTAGCCTTTCCATATCTCTTACCGCAGAAATCCTCCTCGACTACCCAATGCCTTCCTTCGTAGGCATTCCCTTGAAACTACAGATTACAGGACTTAGCTTCGACGGAGTTGCTGTGTTAGCTTATCTGCACTCACGAACGAGAAGCACCACGAGTGAAGCTAAACTTAAAGCCGGTGAGGGGAATGAGAAGGATCACGGGGACGAAACTAGAGGAAAAGTGAAATTCTGCTTCCTGGGCACAGAAGATGCCAGGGTGATGCTTGGGCCCGACATTGTTTCGACGGGCACTCCAAATCTCAATCATGGCGACAGCGAAACATCTCGCGCAAGTGAGAACATTAACCATGCTCCCAAAGCCAGCGAGGCGCATGATGATCTGCCACTGGGATCTCTACTACGATCTATAAGAGTTGAAACAGAGATTGGAAGACAGGGCGAGGGAAAGGCGGTATTGAAGAATGTGGGGAAAGTTGAGAAGTTTGTATTGGAGCAGGTCAGAAGGATATTTGAGGAGGAATTTGTTTGGCCTAGCTTCTGGACTGTATTGGTTTGACGGTTTGGGTCAAATGGGCTTGTGCGCTGCCCCGAGACACCGGCTTCGGGAAGTTTCATTCTGTCGCTCGCTTTGAGGTTTCCCTCGTTTGATGGCGACAGACGGTACATCCTCACCAGGGATAGACCCCATCTTTCTGAACAAATTTGCCAGCATCTGCATCTCGCTCCCCTTGGATGATGCTCAGAATGATCTTTCCAGAAACCTCTGGATCCCCAGCTTTGCCCCATCCACTCCTGGCTTCTTCGCTCTGACCCCGAAGATTTGATCTCACGAATCCTGGACATACCGCGAACACCTTTAAGGCCGTCGAGTCCATCTCAATCGACTCCTGCAACGCAATCATGTTGAGAGCTGCCTTGCTTGCCCGATAACCCTCTCCGTTGGACAGGCTGCGATAAGTATTCGAAGTTGGGTCGGAGGCCATTGCCATTGATCCCATACCACTGCTCACATAGATCGAGTATGGCTTGGGAGACTTGAGCAACAATGATCTCAAAGCTGCAGAAAGCACCGCTGGCCCAATAACGTTGGTGTCCATGCTTAGCTGAAGGCGGGTCTTGATATCTGGATCTCTGCTACCAATTGCAGCGTTGTTCACCAGTACGTCCAGTCGGCCGAAAGTTTGGTCGACATATGCCACCGCTTGTTTGATCGATGTTTCGTCGGTTACATCTAGCTGCACGGTCGACAGAGAGCCTTTGATGCCCGTTGCCTCGATCTCTGACATGGCGCTTTTTGCTTTTTCGAGCGCTCGACTGGCCATAATGACATGGAAGTCTTTGGATGCGCGGGCCAACACTTTTGCTGTTGCGAAGCCCACTCCAGAATTGGCCCCTGCGCCCCTCATGTCAGCAGATGGTCGACTTCAAGTCCACTTCTGGCATTCCCACCAGTTATGAGAACCGTCGTCAAAGGCATGGTCGAGGTGTTAGGGAACTAAAGGTTGGATCGAGGCTCTGGTGAAATGGATCAATGTTCTGATTGCATTGATTGAAGTGCTCGGTCGTATGTTCAAGGACAAATCATGAATTTATAGACCACATATCATCGGACTGTCGAGTTATGTCCGTCCTTGCGCCGATAGGCCATCGAGCGGTAGATGAGCACTATGTGTTCACGACGAACCCCATGTCAACAGGAGCTACTCTATTTCAGGTGATACCCTCGAGGAATTGAGCCTGTACATAAGCTAGATGTGTGTACTTGCATGCAGTCTCCGAATAAACTTGCGACAGATCAATACTCTGCAACCCGGAGTTAGGATATTGCGGAAGCCAGGTACTATTCGTACCTTATGGTCCAAAAGTCCATCCCTCGATGAATCAAGTTAGTTACAGAGAGATTTAGAAGAGCTAGTCCCTATTGGGAGAAACCCGCGAAGGATTCAGCATGGACAGGGATTGACACAGGAGGGAAAGTCAGCCGAGAGTGGTTTTTGGACCACAGAGGGCTCGTAGTTCGTATCTCTACCTACTACCACTCACCACTATTCAACAAGATCCTCGTCTCACAGTGTTTCCCGTTCCAGATCTCAAGTCGTAGAAGGAATCAATATTTTGTCCTGATGCAGGCGGTGGTGAATGAATCATAGACCTTCGGGAATTATGGACGTGGCTGCATGTTGGCAGAGAATCGATCACAGTTTCTGGGAACCATCATGAGCAGAAAGTAATTCGTAAGCGCTGGTGGGACCGGATCTAGTCTTTGATTAAATCCATTCTTGCAATATTTTGTTCAAGTGTCATGCCATTTCCAAGCGCAGGATGCCAGACATGCAAGATTCGACGTATCAAGGCAAGCGACTCGCCGCACTTATACAGAGTTCGCTAATCCATCGCTGCAGTGTGATGGGGTCCAGCCAGTGTGCCAGAGATGCTTGAAAGCCCGGCGATCTTGTTATGGAATGAACACCGGGCGGACTGGCTCCGTAGTCCACATCGAGAACTCCTACGCAAGCGGCCAGAAAAAGCGTCCGAGGGGACCTCGTCCAAATCCAACAGTAGAGCTTGTCGGAACTTTAGACTCGCCCTCGGTCATTCTGCCAAATCCACCTGTCGATCTGAAAACACAAGCCATTATGTATTACACGCACTATCATTTGCAGACGCTGAAAGACGCCCAGAGCATTTCAAGGGGTATTATCGATGATTTCCTGCCCATATGGACATCTAGAGCCCAGTGTCCCATCCTCGATCTTGCCTTATCTTCCATGGCCCTGGCGGTGTTTTCACGCACGCAGCAGCATCCACTGGCAGCCATAGAAGCTTCTGCCAAATACCACCAACTTCTACAAACTGCCCAAACGACAATCCCTTCCTTGAATGAAGGAAATGTAAACGTCTGCTTACTTGCGATTTTTTTCATGGGTCGATATGAGGATGCAATACACCGTCCTAGTCATCTCATTCGGAGCAGTCCATCTCTTTTGACATTCCAGAGCTTCTCACATCATGATGGGGCGTTGGCAATACTGGAAATTTGGAAAGACCGCCTCAGTCATACTCAGCCTGCGACGGATGTCGTCAAACATACCAGACGTGGATTGATCAGATCCGCTCTATTAAGAAATCTCGTATTGCCGAATTGGATACTGGAAGGTGCCTCTTTCGGTGAGCGTGGCTTGGAGCTTGAATATGATCGCATTGTTGTACGGACTCTCAACGCTCGTCACCGATTGTCCACGCTTCTCAAGGAGAAGACCCAGCTACACCGCATATCCCACGACTTCATTGATATAGCTGAGGAACTAAATCAAGATTTACGGGACACTGACAAGGCATTACGAGACTGGACAGTCCACATCCCACGTACTTGGTCCTTCCAGCGGCATACCTTGGCAGACACTGATCCTTGGCCCACAAAAGACTTCTATTCCCCAACAGTCTGCAGCTACACAAGTCCCGGGCACGCAGCCGTCTGGCATCACTATCATGCCATGAGGTTGCTTATCAATAGTACCCGCTTGAGGGCTCTGAAGCTCCGTCTCCCGAGCTCAGATGACTTTGCCAATGAGCCGCTTTTGGAATGCCTCTCCAACATAAGAGCAATAGCTAGCGACTTAGCATCTAGCGTGCCCTTTTGCCTTGAAAAGTTTAGAGTCGCAACCGTTCCTAAGTCATCGTGCCACCAAAAAACGATTACGCTGAACACAACCGGGGATATCAAGCCACCTATGGCTTCTCTGATAGTATGGCCTATAACTATTGCTTCGAGCCTTGAAGATGTGGATTTCAAGCAGAGACTGTGGTTTAGATCCCAAATCGCACGCATTGGGAGAATATTAGGCGTTGGAGTCTTTGAATCCGCCGAGACTGATCCATGGCTTGAATTATGAAGGAGGTAGAAAAGGTAGTCGTGGAGGATACTCACGGTCAATCGAGGGAGCGACTAGAAATATCATTATCATGAAATAATATCGCTAACAAGAAATGGGCTGTGAGTATGTCGCTGAAGAGAGAAGATTTTTGATGAAATGAATCCACGGAGTTTTAGCGCGGCCTACCATTGCATGGTCCCGTCTTTTCTATGTACAGAGATGCTTTGTAACTAGATCTGGGTAATTGAAACACTTGTGACTCAACCAAGCCAGCAGCTGAAGGTGAACGGAAAGCATGGGCGCAAAATGCGGCGTGATATCTATTCACTCATAAGATTGCTACTATAAACTATGTGTGACGCGACATTGTAAAGCGGCGCTTCAAGCTTGTCTCAATGCGGGATAAGTCCGAGGGCGTATTTTTGTCCCTAAGAACTTACTTACTTGTCAACATCTTGGTTGCATATGTTCTGGTCTGCCAAGTGGCCATGATTTGGTTGTGGCAGCTTCTTGTGCTCTGCAGGCATCGATGATACGCCTCTCATGTGGACTGTTTTAGACCCTCTACATGGAAGCAAGGAGTCATGCAGAACCGAATGTTGCGGATTATATTGCGTATGTTGCCTCGCAGCATTAAACAATCTATATATGCTGATGCTCTGTTCCCTGTACGCAGTTGCCGCATGGGTCTTCTGCATTACTCTTCGAGTAGAAGCGCTCAGCGATCTTGACGATGCAATCCCCGAGCAAGTGGCAAGGAGCAAGTCGGACCTCAAAGCACACGATAATTCCGATCCAATCTCACAACGGCAGGCGGAAAGGAACGAAGAGAGCGATCCGAGTCAAGGTGCGTATTCCTGAGGATCCCGACTTGAAGGAGTGCCGACAATGCTTTCAGTGTCGTTCACCGTCCAAGAAGCTCTTAGAATACTCCAGCCTTTCAAACCCTCCCGCACGAGCTCCTCCAGCTTTGACAAAACCTCTGGTGTTGTGGGAACATCGTTGCACTACGGCAGAGAAGCCTTTTATCTCCTTTTCATGAATGGGCCTCCGAAAGATGAGTATTCAACCTCACAGCCTCAGCATCGAAAGCTCGGCAAAAACTTGAGCCAGGCTGTACGGCTTTTGGAAAGCGCTGCACAGGACCAAGAGCCGGACGCCATCTTTTTGTTGGCCGAGATGAACTTTTTTGGAAACTATACCCATCCACGAAACTACACGGAAGCTTTCCGAAGATACCACCACCTTGCATCCTTGAACGGCAACAGCTCGGCGCAACATATGCTTGGCTTCATGTATGAGACTGGTATCGGAGGAGCAGTGGAAAGGGATCAAGGGAAGGCTCTGATGTATGAAACATTCGCAGCCATGGGAGGCAGCACGAAGGCCGAAATGACTATTGCGTATCGACATCATACGGGTATTGGGACTCCGAGGAATTGCAACGAAGCGGTATATTGGTACAAGAAGGTTGCTGACAAGGCTGTGGCATACTCAAGATCCGGTCCACCGGGTGGCGTGGCATTACCAAAAGATTCATATAGGATAGCGGATGAGATTGGCGGTGTCTACGGGGAGGGAGCGAGTGTAGTCAGCTCGGGTGCTTATGCAAATAGAGCTGGACCCAACTCAGATGCTCATGCGGCCTTCGATGATGTCTTGGAATATCTGGATTTGATGTCAAGGAAAGGGGATCTAAAGGCCACCTTCAGCCTCGGTCGTCTGCACTACGAGGGATCCCGTACCATGAAGAGGAATCTCAGAACAGCAAGGGCTTACTTCATGACGGTCGCGCGCAAGTACTGGCAGAAAGACGGTTCTATCAAAGAGGAAGATCAAGGGACCGCAAAGATTGCTTCAAAAGCAGCGGGATACCTCGGCCGGATGTTCTTTCGTGGCGAAGGCTTGGAACAAAGTTACGAAAAGGCATTGACATGGTTCAAGCGGGGTGTAAAGAATGGTGATGCACTCTGCCAGTTCGAGATGGGAATCATGTATCTCAATGGCTATGGTGTACGAAAGGATGCCGTGGCGGCGGTAGAATACTTCAGAGCAGCGGCCGACCAAGATTTTGCCTCTGCGCAGGTCAACCTTGGGCAGCTGTATCTAGATCAAGGCGACGTCAGCACAGCTACACGCTTTTTCGACCTTGCAGCCCGGCATGGCCACATTGAGGCTTTCTACCATCTTGCTGAGATTAACAACAACGGGATCGGCCGCGAGCGGTCTTGCGGTATGGCAACAGCATATTATAAGCTGGTAGTCGAGAAAGCGGAAGCCATTCACTCCGCCTTCGATGAAGCCAACAAAGCATACGAAGATGGCGACATGCAGACCTCACTGGTCATTTACATGATGGCTGCGGAGCAGGGCTACGAATCCGCCCAAGCCAATGTCGCCTACATCCTCGACGAGCACAAGTCAATTCTCTCTCCCTCCTCCCTTCTCCCCTGGAAACGGCCAACCTCGAGCCTTCTCCGCAACGCCGTCTTGGCTCTAATCTACTGGACACGCTCGGCAAAACAGTTAAATATTGACTCCATGGTGAAGATGGGCGACTATTACCTCGGTGGATACGGTGTCGAAGCCGATATGGAAAAAGCAGCCACTTGCTACCAGAGTGCCGCGGAGATGCATCAATCTGCCCAAGCTTTGTGGAATCTAGGCTGGATCCACGAGAATGGATTAGGCGTGGAACAGGATTTCCATCTCGCAAAACGCTTCTACGACCAAGCTCTCGAGACTAACCAGGAGTCATACCTGCCCGTGAAAATGAGTCTGATTAAGCTGCGTGTGCGGAGTGCGTGGAATACGCTTACGAATGGGAAGGCCAATTCTATACAATCCGAGCCAGGTATGCTTGCTCCGTCATTCCCCTCTTGCCACAGAACCATTACTAACGCCCCTTCCAGAACCGATGAACACTCGCACCGTGTCAGATTGGCTCTCCACCTTCCTTGCCGACCCCCATCCTTACTACCACGGCGAAGAGGACGATTATGATGAGTCCATCCCGGACGGTGTCCCTGCCGTGGAAGGCGATGAATACTACGACCACATCGACGAAGGGATGATTGAGAGCCTCATCATTGTAGGCTTGGCGGCTGCGTTGGTGTGGTTGATATACTATCGCCAGCAGAGAGCGTTGCAAGGTCAGGCGCAGGGACAGAGACAGGGACAGGATCAGCCAGCAGGGATGCCAGGTGGTGGTCATGGGCAAGAGGAGGACAGAGTACCCGAGGGGGAACGGCTACCAGGCCAGCAAGCAGATGGCGGATTCTTTCCTCCGCCTGATGATCCTGCCTTTGGGCCTTGGGTGGCCGGTGGTGTGGGCCATTAGATGGGCTTTAATTTGCATAGCGAGGGTGTTGAAAGGCTCTGGGCTTTTCGCCTGGAAGGGATGAGCAGGGGCGAGGTGTAAATAATGGATTTTCCGTATATCAAGACGACCCTGAAAATGCACAATTCTACAAAGCACTGCCACTTGCCTAATTGTCCAAGCCCTGAGTTGTTTTGGTGTTCATGATGATTTATGTAATCCTGTAGCCTTTCGACATACCTCCGGACTAACATCTCACATTAATCACCATGTCTCCCAGGGTCTTTGCAATACCACTAGCGCCGTTTCTATTGGAAGCGCACCCCTGCCACTATCTTGTAATTTTCTACGTTTGCCAGCAATTGCATCAAAAGATTCGCCATCAGCTCTTGGTGACAAAAACCCCCAAGCCAGGCAGGATGGTGTACGACTTTGGAGACAAGAGGGACGCCTGCTATGAGATGTACATATATCAGAACAAAACCATCGGCGAGATCGCGGAGTACTACAAGCAATTCAACTTCACTCCCAGGTACGTTGCCTGTGCATTACGGAAGATTACATCTCCCACTTGAGCAATTTCCCTTCTGTTACTTCGAATTGCCACGCTCGCTGACTTTCAATCCAGCAAACGAGCTTTTCAGTGTCACTTCAAACAATGGGGCTTCCCTGCAAAGCGGCACCGTCACAGCGACGACCACGCTCTTCGAGACAGGATCAAAGAGCTATGGGAGGTCAACACCCCAAACAAGCAGATGCTTACTATCCTGAGAGACGAGGGTTTCAACGTCTCGGATCGCGAGGTGGCCAACATACGCAAGAAAGAAAAGCTTTTCATGCGTGAACCTCACGCTGCCCTTCCTAAAAGTAGTGAAGTGCAGATCGAGGGATCGGGGGGGCAGCCGAATCAAAATGATAATCAGGCCTTCAATACAACTCCTGTAGCAGGCCAAAAGCGACCGAGTACATCGCAGGATGATCCTCCTCTTCCGCTTGAGGTCATTGTGAAGCGACAAGCTCGCCATACAAAACTACTGGCGGAGAGTGCTGAACGTTTGAGATATGGAACTCGACGTCGTCGTACAAAGCCCTGGCTAGGCGTGCCTCCAGATACCGGACTGCCTCCTCGCTTTCCCTCCGAGCTCACACTAACGGAAAGCAAAGAGTTACTCGGTCTTGACAATGAGATGTATAGGAAATTGCGGGAGACATTTACAGAGATTTGCCGTGCGCACAATGTCATCAAGAAAACCATCAGTGGTCCAGAGATGTGGACTTTCTCCAAAGGAGAACTCATCAGCCAAATGCCGCACCTCCAGGCCATCTTCCGAGGACCAGGCTCAGACCAGTTGAGTCCAACACGGGAGCCCATGGCGTTGGACTTGATATGCATAGATGTCACTAAGAAAATCCGCACGGTCGACAACTACATCCCTCTTCAGGATGCAAAAAATCATCTAGGTCTGACTCCGCAAGAGTCTCGAGAAGTTCGGGGAGGTCTCGACACAATCCTCCGAGCCGACTTCTTCACCAGCAAGAAGGATGTAACGAAAGAGCACTGGGAAGCCCTTAAAGCGAAATGGATCAAAGAGTCACCACGTCTGCAGCGAGAACTAGCAGGTGCAGAAGAAGACCCAGACTGGAATGAAAAGCTCCGATCTGTGGAATACATTGCGCGTGACGTACAAAAACGCCATAGGGACAGCCAAACTAGGAAAGATCCAGCGCGCAAACAATCCATGGCCGAAGCCAGCAAAAGGGCCCAAGCAAAGGCCAAAGCCACAAAAGCCGCTGAACTTGCAGGAAACGAGAACAACCCCTCTACCCTCCCCGTCAATCTCCAACCTCCCCCTCAGGTCCACGCCCAACCCAGCCCGGCTCCTAAACGCCCCGGCCCCAGCAGCCAAAATAAGCAACCCAAGCCCACCAACCTGACCTACGACCCCGCCGAGCCATGGAAGCTCAACCCCTACAAAACCATGCAAATCGACCCTACCCTCCTCTCTCCCGCCTCCCACCCCCACCGCTCCCCTCACCAACAACTCCTCGCAGCAGCCCAAAATCAAACTCAACCCTCCCCCCAGCAACCCCCCCCAGCATCCACCCCCCACCCAACA
>JAABUQ010003547.1_pt1 | contig 28358 bp, 22 predicted proteins | sample 5560001 | NCBI WGS metagenome assembly JAABUQ01 (sample SAMN10711888, study PRJNA513371) | rock metagenome | isolation source: Antarctica rocks | place: Antarctica: Victoria Land, Finger Mt nord | collected 2015-12-18 | reverse complement strand
ATATCAGCTCCACTAAATGCCTCATTATCTATAGGGCCTAGATTGATCAGCCGAGTATATAGATGAGCCTGTATTCCTAGGTAGATAGAGCAATTGAAATCTCCTATAGCCAACACCCCCCAACGGCTATGACCCCCCAACGGCCAGGCACTAAGCCCATTTAGGGAAGCTAATATCAGTACACCTCGCGCACAATGCCTGCGCATTGTGATATATATCTGAAGAGTAGATACTGTAGAGCTCATCGAGGGCTTTCATTCGAGCTCCCATTTGCCTGATTCGGCTGGAAGATGGTGGAGCAATGGGGGCGGTGAATAGTGCCTGGCCGTTGGGGGGTCAATACGAGTATATCCCACACCAAACCTTAAATCCTGTCAGTTTAGGACGGCTGTTTTGCGTGTTGCAACACGTAGCGCGGAGTATCTAAAGCTCAGGAGGCGGTGCGTTCCCCCACAACTGGTAGTCTCCTTCGAAATACGACCAGCTATTGCCTATTCACAAACTGTACTACCCTCAAGATGTAGAAGCCTGCTCATTCATGAACCCAGCCTCAACCCAGTCTGCGGTACGTGGAAGCCTTCTTATAATATAAAAAGTGACCGAAAGCCCTTTCGTCTTCAACGGGTATTCTCGAACTTTGTTCTTTTATGTTCTGCGTTTTCCTTGTCTCCACTTTGCCACTCCATAGTCCGAGACTACATTCCTAATACACTCTGCCCTCGCTTCTACGGTCCTTGGACTCTTCAGCTACGCCTTTGCAACCCCTGTCGTCACCACCGTTCCCAAGTCCATCTATCTCGCCCGCGAAATAGCACCTTCAAATCATGTCTCACAAGAACAAATCACCTACCCAACGCACCTTAAAATCACCCAAATAACGCACACCGTACAACCAACCTGCACCCCGACCATCACCCCTGACAAGAATGGCTATGTTCCCCCAGGAACCTGTCACGCTTTCTACCGCTATTACCCGTCCCTTGACGCAACAGTCGCTTTGTCCGTCTTACTTGTCATCCTCATGACCCTGCACATTACTCAAGCAATCTACTACCAAAAGACGTTCTGTTGGGTCATCTCCATTGCGGCAATCTGGGAATTAGGCGCGTTTGTCACACGCGCTCTCTCCACTCGCAACCAGCAAAATACCTGGATAGCTCTTATAACGCAGCTTCTAGTCCTGTTGGCGCCGCTGTAAGTGAATGCTTTTGACTACATGCTATTCGCTCGAATGGTGCACTTCTACTTGCCCAGACGCTCGCTTCTCGGGATCAGCGCGAAAATTTGGGGGTTGTTTTCGTAACGCTTGATATTGCGTCCTTCATTGTCCAATCCATAGGTGGATTGATGGGGGGTCCGAGTGCAACCCCGGATCAACAGAAGAAAGGCATCAATGTCTACATGGGAGGGATTGGGATGCAAGAGTTCTTCATTATCGTGTTTCTAGGGCTAGTGATCAAGTTTCACCTGGAGAGCAAGAAGGTCGGAAAGGCACAGACTGATCGCCAAGGCCAACGATGGTTGTATACACTGTATGCAAGTCTGGTACTGGTAACTGTAAGTATCACGTGGGCTTCGGTCAGACCATTTTCAATTGTTCGAGGAGCTGGTTGACTTACTTGAGTATCCAGATACGTATCATCTACCGCCTGGCCGAGTTCCCAAGAGGCAACGGCCCTAGTAACCCGTTACCGTACCATGAGTCCTACTTTTATATATTTGAAGCCGTGCCAATGATGCTCGCCATTGCCATACTGAATATCACGCATCTTGGAACAGCCCTTAGAGGACCGGACTCAGAACTAGCTCCGAGTCAATTATGCAAATGTTGTTGCATTAAGAAGAAGGCGAAGAAGTCGGGACATATTGAGATCGCCGGTGAGGAGAGGGTTGGAATGAAAGGCGTTCCCTGACCCTGTTCAATGTCATTGCCGTAGTCGTATTATTATCTAGGCTGAAAGCCTGAAATTAGTCAGCAATAATATATATAGACACATAGGCTAGGAGGTCATTTTATACAGATGCAACAACTGAAATGAGACATCACTGACCAAATTTACGAAGTCAGTACTCCTTTTGAGAGGCCCCTCGGTCCTTCATTGTTCACAGTTAAGCGGTTAGGTCGCTTAAAGCGGCAAGCGGAAGAGTAGCTCCACTTGACCTTGTCCATTCACGTCATATACAGCACCAGGGCACAAAACCTTCACAATCCTCAGGTCACACGGCAATGTACTCTTTTCCTTTACATAATCAGACGGTATGATTGACAGCAGCAGCATCCTTGAAAGCACTATGTTTTGAGGAGAATGAGCAGTAATGTGGCCAGCAAATTGTGCGTTAATGGCCTGGGCACGCGAGCAACTCTATCCGCAGTCACAGCTCAAATTGTTCCGTTCGCTTCTCGATCCCTACCGATCAGGATATGCAAACATTCCGTCTTCCTACTCCCTCCCCGACCTCCAATAGTAAAGGTTGCCAAGTTCCGGCACGAGCTTCCACACCTAGGTTTCGTGGGAGCACCATCTCCCCCATCTTTGGCACGAAACACCTACGACAGGGCTATCCTACCCAATGTGGAGCCTAATCGGGATCACACATGGCCTCAGCCAAGCTGGCGTACCACGAATGCGCCTGGCTTACGAACCGTCTATGCACAGAAGATCAGACACTTTCGGACAAGTACTCTACAGCAAAAAGAGACAGGGCAAGAGCAATCCGACACCTCAAGCCCAACAAAGCAAAATTCGATGGGATATCAGAAGGAGCCGGTCTCAAACAAATCAGAACCTTCAGTAATACCTATCGGGCCCATCAGGGACCGCCTCCCAAATATATCACAGATCCATAGACCGAGCCGCGAAGAGCTTCTAGCAGCTGCTACTGGCTTTTGGTCCCGCCTCAAGGTGCGGTTCAAGTGGTTTTCAATACGGAGTGCAAGACCTTTCAATGCAGATGAAATTGGGGCTTTCTTCTCCTGGGTCCTGTTGGGCCATGTCCTGTGGATCATTTTGGGAACCACTACATTCTTCTCTCTCGCCATCTTTGCTGTGAATACTGTCTTCGCTCAGGAGACAGTGGCTCGCTGGGTAGGCAACTATCTCACAAAGTCCTCTGGAGTCAAGGTGGTATTCGAATCCGCAATTGTCCCAAAATGGGGCGATGGGGTCATCACCTTCAAGAATGTCTTTGTATCACGGCGCCCAGGCCAGGGAACAGGAAAGGTCAGCAAAGGCTCTCCCTCGACTGAGGCCGCCGCTGCAGCGGCTGCAGCGAGGCTAGAGAAGTCGAGAACAGGAGAAGCGCTTGAAGCTGAGGAGGAGGAAGACACGAACTACACCCAATTCGATCTCTCCATCGATACCGTGAATGTGACGCTTTCCTTCCGAAAGTGGTTCAATAGTAAAGGTCTACTTCGTGACGTCGAGGTCAAGGGTGTCCGAGGTGTCGTCGATAGAAGTTCCGTCCACTTCAACGGGAAATACGTGGATCCTAGGACCTACAAGCACGAGCATAATCCCGGCGACTTTGAGATCAATTCTTTCAAGATGGAAGATCTTCTGGTGACGATCTACCAGCCCAACCATTTTCGACCGTTCTCCGTGAGCGTATTCAATGCCGATCTGCCTCAGCTACGGCGCCAGTGGCTTTTCTATGATTTCCTCTCTGCCAACGTGATGTCTGGTTCTTTTGACGACTCATTGTTTACTATACATCCGCGCCAAATGCACGGTTATTTTGGCAGCCAGATGAGCCACAATAACGATGTTGATGGCGAGGCGACCCCTTGGAAGAAGCACAGCCGGTTGAGGATCGACGGACTAAACATTGACCACCTGAATCGTGGTGTAGAAGGCCCCTTCTCATGGATTCATAGGGGCAATGTCGACATCGTGGCAGACATCATGTTTCCAGCAGACGACGATGAAAGTATTGGAAAACTGATGTCCGACTTCTACGAGAGGATGGAAGCCACTGTGACGTCCGATCGAATACTACAACGGAACAGAAACCCTAACATGATGAAGGGCAGGGGCATTGACGAATCAGAGTCGAGAAAGGCTACTGAGGACGACAAACGTTTCATGGTCATGGATCTTCGGGTGCATCTTAATGACATCCGTGCCGCGGTCCCAATCTTTACAAAGGACCTGTCCTATGTCAACAACGCTCTCATCAGACCTATAGTGGCTTACATGAACTCACGCAAGACTTTCATCCCCATCAATTGTCGGGTGGTCAAGCGCGCTGGCGAGTTTGATGGGAGTTGGACAATATTTGACAGCGGCTTGATGGATGATCTCTCGGCTGAGGTAGAAGAGTTTAAGCCCCACATATCGAACGACATGTTGACCCTTTTCCAGACATACCAAGCTTTCGCTCAGGATGTTACAGACAACCAAGCGAAGCTTCGCCGCTTCAAGAAGGTCGGGTTGTGGTCACTGCAACTCGCCGTGCAAGCCTTCTTTATGGGTTTAGCCGGCAATTTTGCCTAGCAATGAACGTGAGTGAAGAAAAACTTTGGCATCGTTGAACATTAGCGAGGCGCTTCTGGGATATTTGATGGCGGCCTAGGGCGGCTTGCAGACATCCGTCTCCTGGTGGCTCTAGTGATATGCCGTGTTATCTACTATGTACATATGGGTATCATCAGACTCAGAATGGCTTCTTCGGAGCCTGTGATCAATAGAAAGAATCTCCCCACACACAACAACGCAGCACTCGAGTGCCGGGTTTAGCTCGCAGTTTTGAGCGAACTTTGCAGCTCAGTCAATCGTAGGCAATGTTTCGGTATCTAGTGACATCGTGATCGAGGATCGAGGATTCGGATCCTCAAGCGGAAGTCGTTCCTGCATAGCGATGGAGGGCCGTGTTTTGTCGCTCCGCGTAGATTTAATTACATCCCCAGAATGGACCTCAAGTAAAGTAAAGCCGTCGGTGTAGCCTCCAACATGTATATTCTTCTTGCGACGAAGTCGACATCTTTGTTCCAGGTAATCAACATCCTGGTAATATCATGTCTGCCCTGCAGGAGGCCTCGGCCGAGGGTGCCAGGACCCAGGACGCCTCGATCGAAGATTTCAAAGATGGTGCATCCTATGACATGTTCCGCCCTAACTATCCCGACGAAGCAGTCGATTCCCTATTGAAACATCTTGAACTCGACGGCTTGAAGCGAGCGCGTATCATAGATCTCGCGGCAGGGACCGGTAAGTTCACGGAACCCCTTTCTCAACGTCCAGAGGGGTGCGAGATCGTGGCTGTAGAACCCCAGGATGCTACAAGGGAAGCTCTGGACAAGAAAGGATTGAGGAATGTGATTGTGTTGAAGGGCGAGGCTAGCAATATGCCGTCGAGAGCCAGAGGTTTGATGCTGTAATTGTTGCTTCGGTGCGTCTCATTAATCGCATGGAAAAGAGATGGATGTCTTTCACAATAATCTCTACACACGCTCATTGGATCGCTAGGCATTTCCTTGGTACGTCTGCCCGCGTTATGTGTCTGAGAAGGTCTAACAGTTTCAAGGTTTGCCAACGACCGTACCCTGGACCTGATACCTGGTGGGGTTCTGGGCAAGATCTGGATTGTCGAAGATTGTATGAGCTTGCTCCCACTTCCAGCAATATCTGCTAATCCAGCGGCAGACAGTGCCCCTGGAGACCACAAGCCGACGACGCAATGGGAGGGTTCATTGAAAGCTATATGTCGATCATTCTAGAATCCATCGGTACGCAAAGTACATGAAGCTTGGCAAGATTTCTTTGAGAAGCAGATGGATAGCAGACCCCTGACCATCGAAACTACAAATCCTCGCTTCTCATTGCCGCTGGGGATCGAACAATTTCCATTCACTCACTGGCTCAGTCGGGATGCATTGTGGGATAGGTTTCATACTCCAAGCTATATTTCTGTGCTGGAGGGTGAAACGCTAGCGGTGAGTTGTGAAAGTAGTTTTGCCCACTGCATAGCTGATGGTGTTTTAAAAGAGCACCAAACAAAAGGTGTGTGAAGTGATGGACGAGCCCGACGTTGAGTGGAATGAGAGAGGAGAGCTCGCGGTGCACGGCCAAACCTCTTCTGCTTGGACGACTGCAATGACTAGGGCACCTTTGAAAAATGGAGGGTGGCAATTTGAGGCTTTTTTGAAAGGATCCTTTTTGGTCGGGATGTCTCAATATCTAGGACCTAAGTAAATCTGACCCTCGCTTACGCCAAAGCCAAACTCAAAGCCACAGCGACGGGTCCAAGCCAGGAAGGCCAGGATCATGACGCAGAGATGTACATGACTAGATCTCTTGTCAGCGAGCAGCACGTAGACTCTGTAATCTCAGACAATTATACCATTATTTCCCCGAATGAAACAGTCTCCATATTCTCTCCTCAGTGAGCCAGCAACGTACTCCTTTGTCTTCTCCATTGCCAGATTCATGTAGCCATCAATAGAAGACAGCAGGCCTATAATTATAGCTTTAGTGCATGATCGACAGGCTGGAAGCATGGATGTTTACCTGTGTACTCGACTCCGGAATTCAACTTGACCTTCACGGGCGCTCCAATGATTTCAGTCAAAAATGAGGAGGGGTCTGAACCCTCCGTGGCGGTACCGCCGTTTTCCATATGAAATCAGGAGAGGTGAGTAGAGGAGTGGGGCTGTGCGATTGTTTTGCACTGGAGTTTTCCTTTCCACGTCAGAACGAAGCAAGAGTCGCCGCTCTGAATCGAATTAATGGCACACACTGTGGAACTGATTACTCGATATGCGTTTACGGAACAAGACCAGTATGAGGTGTTTCACGTGGATCGTTAATTCACACAGGGTTTGTTGATCCTCGTCGACAAAGCGTTTTTCGCAAGTGATATCAATGCTAGTGGCAGGAGACGGTACCTAAGACGATCCTACCACGCTGATTTGTTCATGAGACCCCCAATATCTATCTTTACTGCCATTACATTCCTCAATCCTCAATTACGCTCAATATGATCGCCAAATTAGTCGTAAATGATGACACCGGCAAGCCTCCCCCAGCAAAGCGCTCGCTGTTCAACAAGCCCGCATGGTCAAGACCTTCGAGTTCAGGCACCTCGAACCTCTTTCACCGCTCAGATCAGACCTATATTGCTTCGGCGGCCGAAGCTGAGCGGGAAAGAAAACGGAACATAGCCAAGAAAGAACAGGGAGTGGCGCGTCAGAAGAGGGTTGAATCTCGATCACCCAAGAGAAGGTGCATGTCCGACGACCACGAGGATGAGGACTCCAGTAAAGCCAGCAGCCCCGCCCCGCCACCGGTTGAGAAGACGATACCCGACCTGCTCAAGTCCAGAGCGGACGATGCATTCGCCGCGCTGACCTCTTTGAAGCCGAAGCCTTCGCTCCTTGATGAATATGAAAGCAAGATCGCCCAAAGAATTTCAAGGGATGGAAAGCAGAAGGCACACATCTCCAATGTCATAGATCTAGACAAAGTCGAAGAAAGCCCCACATTGCAAAGCCAGGAACCGGATGCCGACCTGGAGCTCGTTGAGGTTCCAGCGCCCGAGGAAGAGGAGCAGTTTGAGGATGAGGAGTACCCAGAGCTCGCTCGAAGAGCACGAGAAAAAGTTCGGGGGAAGCGTCTAGAAGAGGATAAAATGCCCACAAATTCAAAATCGCCGGACGCGGCGAAGCAGTATTTGCCAATGACCACACCTCCACCTCCGGAGCCCGATCCAGCTCTGCAGATACTCATTACATCGAGCATTGCCAATACTCAGCCGCTCATTGTGAAAAGAAAGTTATCTCAACGCTTCAAAGAAGTAAGGCTAGCTTGGACTGAAAAGCAAGGCTTTATTCCGGAATTCTCGGACGGCATCTTCTTGACATGGAAAGGCAAACGCTTGTTCGATGTGACAAGCTGCAAGAGTCTGGGGATTGCCGTCGACGCGAATGGCCATGTCTCCTCGAAAGGGGACATGATGGGGGATGCGGATGGGAAGATTCATATGGAGGCCATGACGGCGGAAATCTTGGAAGCCTACAAGAAGGGAAAGAAAAACCCCTCCGGCCAAGAGGCTGAGCAGGCCGCTGTGGACGAGGCACCTACGGAAGGGCAAAAGCCCACTGATGAGGTCAGAATTATTCTCAAGGCCAGAGAATACGAAGAGTTCAAGCTCAAAGTGAAGCCTGTATGCACGAGCAGTTCCCTTATGCTGCTTTGGCCACGCTGACATGAGAAAGGCCACCCTAATATCGAAGATCGTAAACACATTTCGCAAGACTCATCAAATTGACGGGGAAAAGGAGCTCTGCTTGATGTTTGACGGTGACCGATTATCCCCCCAGGGCAAGGTAGCGGACACTGAGCTTTCGGACATGGATTATGTGGACGTCTACATCAGATAGGCGACTTCGAGAGAGGGGGGTAAGAATCCGGCGAGCTTATGTACATTCAATCAGATAGCGCATACGTGAGATTATCACTCCAAGAACACCGTTGAAACCGATAACTAGGTGTATTCTAACACATACTTAGAGCAAGAATAAGGACTCGCTTTTTTATGTTTTCCACAAATTGATTGCTTTCCCGAAGCCGCTCAGACTACGGAGTAACAACCCCACCAAATACTGCAATTTGTAAACAAATCTCGCTAACATCCCTCACTTCACTTCGCTTCGATCAACGCCTTGATCCCTTGATCAGATACATCCCGAGCGCACTCACTACTCTAGCTTGGGTGAGTCCACTCGCATATGTTCAAGAAACGAGACCCCCTCCGGTGAAGCCGTCTGCCCCACTAACCTCTCCATTATCATCTACTCAACCATCCTCTCAATTCGTCGAACCTCGAAGAGGAAACAACCAAACACCCACACTGACATCCTTTCCGTAGCCATGGCAATTACCAAAATCCACGCTCGGTCCGTTTACGACTCCCGTGGGAATCCCACTGTACGACCTCACCTTTCCTGCTTAAGATATCTGGCATATTGCAAGAGGCTTACAGTCCTTAGGTCGAGGTCGATGTGATCGACGGAAGAGGCCTCCACCGCGCCATCGTGCCGTCTGGTGCATCAACAGGTTTGGAGCCTTCTCACTGCCGTCCCTCTTGCATTACACTGCGATTCTGATAGATTCCACTTAGGACAGCATGAAGCACACGAGTTGCGGGACGGTGACAAGAAGATGTGGGGTGGGAAAGGAGTCTTGAAGGCCGTTCAGAATGTCAACGAGACCATTGGCCCTGCTCTTATCAACAAGGGTCTCGACGTCAAAGATCAGCACGCAATTGATGCTCTCCTGAACGAGCTTGATGGAACAAAAAACAAGACCAAGCTGGGCGCTAATGCCATCCTCGGAGTCAGTCTGGCTGTGGCCAAGGCTGGTGCTGCTGAGAAGGTAAGCCGTCCGAGAATCTGGAGGGAAAGAGATAGCAGCTGACACCAATATCAATCAACAGAATGTGCCTTTGTACGCCCATATCTCTGACCTCGCCGGGACGAAGAAACCCTACGTTCTCCCAGTTCCTTTCATGAATGTGGTCAATGGAGGATCTCACGCTGGCGGTCGTCTGGCCTTCCAAGAATTTATGATCGTCCCCGAGTAGGATCCACGCAGAGAATTCGATAAGGGTATGGCTAACATCCTTCCTCAGTACCGCTGAAACATTCACGGAAGCCATGCGTCAAGGCAGTGAGACCTATCAACAGCTCAAGTCACTCGCCAAGAAGAAGTATGGTCAATCGGCAGGCAATGTCGGAGATGAGGGAGGTGTTGCACCGGATATTCAAACCCCGGAAGAAGCCCTTGACCTCATCACCGAGGCAATTGAGAAGGCTGGCTATACCGGCAAGATCAAGATCGCAATGGACGTCGCTTCAAGCGAATTCTACAAAGAAGATGCGAAGAAATACGACTTGGACTTCAAGAACCCGGATTCCGATAAATCCAAGTGGCTCACCTACGAACAATTGGCGGATCTTTATAAATCCTTGGCTGGCAAATACCCCATTGTCAGTATCGAAGATCCTTTTGCCGAAGACGATTGGGAAGCGTGGAGCTACTTCTACAAGACCTCCGACTTCCAAATTGTCGGCGACGACTTGACTGTCACCAACCCGGAGCGTATCGCCAAGGCGATCGAATTGAAGAGTTGCAATGCCCTGCTGCTGAAGGTCAATCAGATCGGGACCCTCACCGAGTCTATCCAAGCCGCCAAAGACTCGTTCAAGGCCGGTTGGGGCGTCATGGTTTCTCACCGCTCCGGTGAGACCGAGGATGTAACAATTGCCGACATTGTTGTTGGGCTGCGATGTGGGCAGATCAAGACAGGTGCTCCATGCCGTTCCGAGCGTCTAGCAAAATACAACCAAATCTTGAGGATCGAGGAGGAACTGAAGAATGCGGAGCCCCACGCCGTCTTTGCCGGCGAGAAATTCAGAACTGCTGTTAACCTTTGAGGTCGTAAAGGGGTTCTGTGGACAACATTTCCTTGGCCAGAAGTCGAGGGGAAAGGAATCGCTGTGAAGAGGATGACATGTTGTTGGAACAGCACAGCTCCCCAGGCACATAGAGCTCGATCCATGAAGTATTTTCCATGATGCTTGTCATTTTGTCTGAAACAGAGTAATGAGGAGTACATAGTGCTACCCTAGTTCACTGTATCCTACCTTATGAGTATAAACAGGTAAACACAGCCAATCAGAGGTCGTCAGGCCTTTTTACGCGAAATTCGCTAGCGCATGTTTCTTCTGCTTGTCCCTCTCTCGACAAATCAAGCCTCTTCTTTCACCTCAGCCGAAGCCAACTCTCTCCAAGGTCCCTGCTTGCTTGTGGGCCATAGTGGCATCGCTGACCATAGTCTGAGTATCGGTGCAAATTTCTATTACCATCGATATGGCTCCACCAAAGAAGCGAGGTACTTGCCCCTCCTCCACAATGCCATGACTCTATCCAAATCTCTCGCATCACATTTGTCTTGTGATCGTTTCCGCTATACGAGGCTTACGCAATCTATGCATGACTAGAAGAAGAAGAAGAAGAAGAAGAAGAAGAGTCGTCTGAGGAAGAAACATCGTCCGGAGAGGGATCCTCGCCCCCCGCCGCAGCTATCGCAAGGCGACCCAAATTTGAAGACGAGGAAGATGACAGCGACGTAAATCTCTTCACTATTCCCTGGTTATACGTCAGGCTTACTTGCTAGGTCGTTGATGACTGGGATGCCGCAGAAGACTCGGAGGTCGAAGCTGAGAAGGCCAAAAAGGCTGCCGAGACCAAAGCCAAGGCAGACGCGGCAGCCGCAGCGAACAAGAAGTCGAAGTCGCAGAGGATAGAAGAAAAGAGAGAGGCGAACTTACGGAAGAAGTCGGAGGAAGAAGATGAGTCAAGCAGTGAGGAGGAGCATCCAGCAGCCCTACGCGCAAGGTTACGGCAAAGGGAGCAGGACGCGGACCTCAGGCATGCCGAAGACCTGATTGGGAATATTGGAATCAATAAAAGCCGATCCGACACGAAAGCCGTCGTCATCGCCGACCCAACGAATACTGGCAGCGTCGTTGACCTTTCCTCCCTGCCGATTTTCAATCCGACCACCAAAGATCAATTCTTAAAGCTGCGCGAGACCCTCACCCCTATCCTGGCCGCCAATTCCAAAAAGGCCCAGTACACGTTGTTCATGCAGGAATTTACCAAGCAGATTGTCAAAGATCTGCCGAGTGAACAGATCAAGAAAATCGCCAGCGGCTTGACCACGCTGTCGAACGAGAAGATGAAGGAGGAGAAAGCGGCGGAGAAGGGTGGGAAGAAGACGAAGGCTGCAAAGAGCAAGGCGACCTTAGTTGCCAACCGTGACGCAAGCTTCAAAGCGGACACGACCTCATATGCAGATAACGACGAGTGAGTGCGGCGGGCAGTGTCACTTGTATGCTTTTTCTAACTGTGCCTACCTAGTGACCTTGACTTCATGTGATGGATTTAGTGCCCAGCATGATTCCATTAGCGAGGACGCTTCATGGCCACTATGCGGCTCCCAAAAGCGTTGCCAGCATACGGCATAGCTGCTATTGATGACGGTTGCTTCCACTATGGCGAAATGATTCACGAGGCATAGCCATAGCATGAGAGTTGGAGCCGCTCAATATCAGCAAAAGGTCTGGTGTATAGCGTTGAACGTACTCGGGCATATTATCAGTGGCATTGGATGATGGAATGCTCACCCAGAGAAATGACAAATAGACATGATTGTGAAATCATTATCATCCTCCCAGAACCAATTCTAGAAGTCCTCCAGATAGATATAGACCAGATCCATGAAGTTATCTAATTATTCCGTTGAATCCGCCTGGGAGACGACACGGACAGAGCTAAGGTACCTAGCTAAGTATAGCTCAGGCTGTTCCGCATATGATATACAGGAGCCTCTAATCTCCCCAAATGTCCCACACTACCATCATCACGCCCTCGTTCGCTAACTTGCTCGACTGTGCTATATCGCCAATTTTTTAATCCTCAAATATTCTCCGATCCATCCCGATGTTACTACTCACGAGACATTCCTTCCGCTTCGACAGGTCGAAAATCCTCGCCGCCTTAGAACCCTCAGAAGCGCACCGAGGCCTTCCGCGCCCATAACGCTCAAGCCTCCAAGTGTAGCGACATATGCCCGCTGCCAGGTCTAAAGCAGAGCTGCAGACTCAGAAAAACAAGGTCAGTGGGCTTCGCACTTCCCATCAAGGACGTGGGAACGCCGTTCGAAAACAAATGTTCCGGCCTGACTTACCGTGAATAGCTCACCAATAGCTATAATGACCTTCTTCAGTATGTATCACTCTGTGAATCACTTCAAGGTTATGCAGACTATGACTGAACAAATTTGTGTCCTTGCAGAGAATTCTCGTCGACAGAACTGCGAACCGTCGGCAATTACACTTTGGGCCGCCTCATAGGCAAGGGGTCGTTTGGAAAGGTCTATCTTGCGTCGCACAAGCTCATCAATGGCTCAAAGGCATGTCCGCTTTCGGACGAATTCTACGGTCCATGGTTGACTCTCACCTAGGTGGTGCTCAAGTCGGCAAAGAAAGATGACTCGAATCTTGCTCGCGAGATTCACCACCATAGACAATTCCTGCACCCTCATATTGCCCGGCTCTACGAAGTCATTGTTACCGAGAATTTGGTCTGGCTGGTCCTAGAATACTGCCCTGGTAAGGACGGAAGGGTTCCTCCACAATGCGGGATGCTAAGGGTCGAACAGGGGATGAGCTATACAATTATCTCCTTCGTCATGGGGCAATTCCCGTGGAGACGGTCCAGAAAATCTTCACCCAGCTTGTGGGAGCCGTCGCATATGTACACAACCTATCATGTGTCCACAGGGACCTGAAGTTGGAAAACATCCTCCTGGACAAAAATGAGAATGTCAAGCTCTGCGATTTCGGATTCACTCGGGAATATGAGGGCAAGCTTAGCTATCTGCAGACCTTTTGCGGTACTGTCTGCTACAGCGCACCCGAAATGCTGAAAGGAGAGAGATATGCTGCCGAAAAGGTGGATGTTTGGAGCCTTGGGATCATCCTCTACGCACTCCTGGCTGGAGAACTACCCTTCGACGACGAGGATGATATAGTGACCAAACACAAGATTCTTACAACCGAGCCAACATATCCCGACCCCATACCTCCTGATGCGAAAGCGCTCATTACCCAACTGCTCTCGAAACGGCCGTTGGTCCGGCCGACGATCGCTGATGTCTTGACGAACCCGTTTTTGGCGGAGCACGCTCCTCAACAGCAAGCGATTTTGAAATTAGCACAACCTCTACCGTTTAGTACAGAGCTGGAAAAGGAGACTTTGGAGCGAATGCGTAGTGCGGGTGTGGATATCGACAAGATCATAGAGAATGTGTTGGCCCAGCGCTGTGATGCTTTAGCTGGATGGTGGGCATTGTTGGTCGAGAAAGAAGAGCGAAAAGAGAAAAGGAGGGAGCGCAAACGGAAAGAAAGGGAATTCGAGGCCAAGAACCTGCGGCGGTTGAGTGCTGCCAGCAGCAGGCTGGAGCGGATCCCCCCTACCCACAAAGAGGTCGACGAAGAGGAGCTGGGTTCACCGACTCCTGATGCATCAAGGAGTCGAGGTAGGCGAGAAAGGCGAAGCATACCGACTCGTAAGTGACACCGAACGTCTACCTATGGCCTTTGTTGACACTCCGACAGCTCAGCTCGTCCTACCCGAGCTTCCCCGATTGCCAGAAGGCATCTCGCTTGATTCGCCCAACTCTCCTCTTCCTCCGCCGCCAATAGAGAAAGACTCGGTACGCCGACGATCCACAAGCTCTACTCGACGGCGTCCGCCTCTGCCACCGAAAGAGATCAGACCGTCTCGTGGTAGCACATTGCACCTAGTATCTACCAACCCAGATCTCCTAACGCCACCGAATGGGATTGCCAAAAGGCGGGCCCAGCAGAAACACCGTGGCAATTTCTTTGGTCAGCTGGCTTCCATCAAGCATTGGTTCAAAGAATCGGCCAAAAGAGCGAAGTCCCCCGCGGAAAAGAGTGACAGCTCTACCCTCAAGAGTTCACCCCAAGACAAGAAACCCACAGCAGACCCTCGCCGGTCCGCCAAGACCTCAAAATCTGTCACTCCGATCTATCGTGTGGGTGCATCAGGAACACCAACTCGGCCACTATCAGGCTCCCATTATCCTCGTCCGAAAGTCCCAACCCCAGGACACCGATCTTCCCTATCCCCAGCGCCCATAACACCACGCTCCTCCTATCGCCATTTGTCAGGGACAGGAGGTCTTCGAGGCCGCAAGTCGACCTCATCATCTGTCTCCTCCATCCGCAGCATCCACCATATACCTAGCCATTCCAAAGCCTCCTCCACCTCCTCCACATCCAATTCCATCCACTCCAACGTCAACTTTTCAAGAACCTCCCGTTCACCCCACTCCTCGGTCAAAGTCCTCCCTTCCACCCCAACCGTCGGAACTTTCCCTTCGAATATTCGGGTGGTCCGCGCCAGTCCTAATTACAATGAAACAGCCAATTTCGCCTCCCCGACGGGCCTCATATTCGCCAAAAGGAAACGCACACCGTTCCGTGGTCCTGCGCTCTCCGTCGGCACCAACACAGGCAGTAGTCCCGCAGGGAGGCCTCGGGATTCGAGCACGGGTGGCAGCCGCAGCGCCAGCGTCGCGGGGCGGGCCAGCGGTGAGATCATCAAGGAGGAAGACGAAGACGAGGTGGAGGAGGTCGATGCATTCAGCCCGGTGCCTCCCGAGGCCGAGGAAACGATTTTAGTTGGCGAGAACGAGGACTGGATCAGAAGGCGGCATGAGTGATTACGTTGTGATGATCTTTGTTCGTCTCCACTTTCTTGTACAACCAGTAATTGTTTTGTTTACTTTTTTCTCTCCAAGCATTCTCAGCCAGTCAGTCGTGCGAATCTAGCGGGACTTTGGAAGTGTATATAGAGACTTTTGGATGGCGATAGACATATCTATTAACAGCATACTCAATTCTGAATCTGTATTTGGACCATCATGATGGAGATGATTCGATTACGAACTGCTGGATCTCTTCCTGAAGAGCTACAGAGACAAGACCTTAATTTAATAAATTCTGGAGATGCAATTCTTGCGATGCTTGCTGTTCTATCTAGCTAGTCCTTCATGCAGCCATGGATCGTGCGATGTCCCCCCTGCGACGCACTCGACACGTTCACTCAAAACAAGCGAATGCCATGCCCAGTACTGTGCTGCGTTGTTAGCCACGCCATTAACGATACAATCAAGACGTAACAGAGGTCTGAGTCGTGTCCCTCAGTCCCACCACTGCCCCTATTCCCCAACCGTTTCGGCAAAGCATCTGGTGCGATGCGAGCCCCTTTCACAGCAGGAAGCATGAAATGCCAGTTGTCGCTTCTCAGACAGGCAAACACTCGTTGGTCCAGCAAGGTATTCACAGGATAAGGTCGGATCTAGCTCCCACGGAACAAAAATTGCATGTCCTCCGGAGTAAGTTTTTCCATGGCGACTTGGTCGTTGTTGATAGTCCCGTTGATCATGTTCGCCTTCTTCTCCTGAAGCATGACCATACGAGACTCGACCGAGTCCTCAATGCACAGGCGAGTGATGACACAGGGGCGCCTTTGCCCAATACGATGACAGCGATCGGCAGACTGCCATTCCGCAGCGGGATTCCACCACCTAAGAGTTGTGTCAGCATGCGCTGGGGCGCCATGATATCACAAGACTTACGGGTCGACGATGAAAACCCTCGAAGCCTCCGTCAGATTCAAGGCTACGCCTCCTGCTTTAAGGGAAACAAGAAAGACTTCGACGTCTGTATTGTTCATGAAGTATTCGATCGACTTCTGACGTTGTGTCGGGCTCATGCTGCCATCCAGCATTACGGTGTTGAAACCTGCGCGGCGAAGACGCCACTCTACCAATTGGAGCATTGAGGTGAACTGTGAGAAGACGATGGATTTGTGGGTTTGCTTCTTGCTTCTCAACTTGTAGAGATCATAGACCAGCATCTCGATTTTGGTTGACGAAGTCCAGTCCTCCATCTTGATCCGGTTGATAATTGAGTTCTTCTTCACGTTATCTTCGTCCTGCTCGATTTCTGGCTGATCGAAGTCAATAGCCAGGGGGATGTGGCATCGTGGGCAGCCTGGTGTTTCGTTTTCAAACGACCTCACGTAGTCTTTCGCACACTTGCGGCAGAATTCGTGATGACAACGCGAGCGAATTGGCTCTTCGGCTGTCTCGTCGCAGATGCTGCAGACTAACACATTCTGCCCGCCTTGAGCATGCTTCTTGAGAATCAGATCAGGGTGGCTATCACCTCATCAGCATAACGCAACATCAAAGTACGGCTTTTCACGTGGCGAAGGGGTAATATACTTAGCCACTTGACGCATTTGCATGATAAGACCGAATATATTGGCGTAGTTGTTCAACATGACTCCTCGGCTGACGTATGTATCGAATTGGCGAGTAGTATTGGACATAATGCTTGAAGAAAAGTCACGCTCAATCTCCCCGAAGAACTCATTGTGGATGATGACTTCTTTGGGCGGAAGCTCCATCGAAGCAGTATGATCCCGCTTCATTCGTCGAAGCATGATACGATCGGTGACCATTCGTAGTTTGCCAAGTGCCTCTCGACGAAGCTCAGGATCCTGGCCTTGTGTGATTGGGTTCAACAGCTCTTGATTGAAGATCGAAACATGTTCAAAGCCTGTGTGATTGCAGCTTGAGCATCGCTTGGTCTCGTCCTGCTGCCAATGAAGCTCCGCGCATGGACACTTTTTGCAGAAGTAGCATGCAAATGGTGTGATTTGCAGAAAGCGAAGGAGGGAAAAGAACTCGCCAATCCGATTCTGGACCGGAGTCCCCGATAGACACCACTTATAGTCTGCCTTGAGCGCAAAGCATGCTTTTGCTACTCCTGTTGTTCGCGTTTTGATGTTGTGAGCTTCGTCCAAAATCAAGCGATGGTAATGGATAGCATGGATCTTGCTATTCTCCTTCACAAGGCCATCATCGCGTTTCCAACCCTTCGACTCCTTGCGGTAAATAGACTCCAGTCCAGCGTAGGAGATCATTATGACATCGTATTTCTTCAGGTCCTTCATCGCCAATTGCTTGACTTTGGGGTCGCTGTTGTGGTAGATGCATACTTTCAGTTTGCCGTCGGTATACTGATTGATTTCGTTCTGCCATTGCATGAGAGCCACGGGAGGAACAACGACCAATGTTGGGTCTTTCGCAGGGTAATCTGACATGATCAATGACACGGCTTGAATGGTTTTTCCCATACCCATCTCGTCTCCAAGGAGACCGCCCTTCCATTGAGATTTCTCTTGCTTCATCATCCAGCCCAGTCCCTCAAGCTGGAATGATTTAAGGGTGCGATTGATGGTTGCAGGCTGCTCTACTAGAGCTGTTGCGATTAAGGGCACGGCCTTCAAGGTGTCCCACATGGTTTTGATCTCTGGATGTGCCTTTTCTAGTTTGCGCCGCTCTCTAGTAGCACGATCATCACGAGCGCCTTGCCAGCCTCTACCACGACGGGTTGCTCCAGCGGCTCGTCGTCCACGGCGAGCGGCTGAAGCATGCGTTTGGCCTGCCACGGAAGCTGAGGCAGTTGGTTGCGTCGTCGCTAAAATGTCACTTGGCCGTTTCAGGTCTTCATCGTCGTCTGAATCCTCGAGGGCATCTGACTCGGCTTCTTCAGGGGCGAATGTAGAAATTGCTGACACATCTGGAAGTTCAGATTCCTCACTATCAAAGACCTGACCAGATCTTTTATCTGTGAGTGACTCTCTTGCACTATCGCGATCAGCGCGCGATGGCAAACGGCTTTGAACGCCTATTCTACGACGCTTGCTTTTCGCCAAGGGTATATCCAAGGAGGAATCCTCCTCTAAAGCGCTCGGCTGAACAACTTCGTTCAAGTCCTCAAGCGGCTCATCTTCGTCCGAGTCTTCGATTACAAGCTTTGAGGACTTCTTAGATAGCGAACCGCGGCTCTTCTCACCTGAATATTCCTGTGCTTGTAGGGCTTGGGCCAGTTTCGCATCTGCTTCCATCAAGACATTCACATTTAAACGTTTGCGCTTTCCTTTGGAAGCCGTGGCTCCAGTAGAACATCTGACTCCACCAAGCTTGCTGAGGGTCATATGCCCGCGCTCAGCCTTTGGGAGAAGTTCGGCAGGTGTCACAGTTGTGCTCGTTGCTGGTGTGTCATACTCGCTCGACAGGTCACGCACACTCGAGAGTGAGGAACCCAAAGGAGAGCGTTTTCTCGCAGGGATGACGACATTTCTGAGCACCTGCGGAGCGGCATGACGACCTGGACATTGTGTAGACACCAAGCCCTCCTTCCAATCCATATTTTCGAATAAATCGTCAATAGCCTCAGGACTCTTCATCGAAGCAGACTTGCGTGAGTGTGGGTTCTGGTGAGGAGAGGAATCAAGACTATTCACTACACAGCTTAAGGTCAGAGTCCACAATAGATGTACACTAAGACATGATGCCCTTGACTCACTGGGACTCTTAGGCGGCTTTACTTTAGGAGGCCTCCCTCTAGCCATGTCTGCGACTCTTCTCAGCTTGAGTCCCGAAGGATATGGACTAGTGTTCTATGAGTGGTGAAGTATCAACAAAGCAATGAGTATCTGGGGAAAGTGACGTGCAAAGGAGTGGAGTTGAGTCGAAATGTTGAATATTGAGTGTTCGCAGAGGGCACAGAGAGAGAAATATTTGCCACTTTCAGGAGACGCGTAAAAGAAATCTAAGCGCGTAAAGTGCTTTTGCCTACAATGAAAGGTAAATGAAATGACGGGGTAAAGCTTTCTACGTAGCACAATACACTTCCTCTTCTACTTGAAAGATATCTACTCCACATTCTGCAAGATTCACCCTACAATGTCAGTGGTGTGAAGTCTCAGTACATACTTGTAAGAGGAGATAGTTGCTTATTGTCAAGCCCCTCCACCATCCTACGTCCGACCATTTATCCATACCGCCTATCCTCAGCATCATGTATGTAACGGTGCACTTCACGCGTTCTATGTCTAATGTAGCATAGGTCGGGGCGGAGGACAGCGACCAACGGAATCAGAGGCCCACAATCAGCTTTGACAGACTTTCTGGCATCTAATAACATTTCCGCCGCTCAAATTCATGCCGACTACGAACGTCGCCAGAGGGAGGCCCAGCAGCAACAAGAGCAAGAAGCTGCTGCGAACGGCGAAGCGACTGTGGAAAACGCAGAGGAGGAGGGGCAAATTATAGAAACAGCGGCTCAGAAGAAGAAACGAAAACGACAGCAGGAAAAGACCTTGGCCAAAATCAAGGAGGGCAAGGGCTCCAGACGCCAGAAGAAAGGCAAGGGCAAAGATGGAGAGTCAGGAGAGGACGATGATGAGGTTGGCTGGGATATGTATACGAAGAAAAAGCCACTACCTGGCCAACTTGAGAACTGCGAACTCTGCGGGAAACGATTTACTGTGACGCCATACAGTAAAACGGGGCCGGATGGTGGCTTGCTGTGTGTCAAATGCTCCAAGGAGCATGAAGCAGGGAGAAAGAAGGACGAGAAAGCCAAGAAACAGATACGGGCTAGAGACAACCGTCGCCAAACCCAAAGTAACCTCCTGGACGGCGTGGTTCAGATTGGATCCAAGTCTCTACAGGAACTTTGCATAAAGGAGGTGGCCAACAATATTCATGAAATCGACGAATTCGGAGACCTGCCCCAATCGCTCCTCAATCGCCTTAGTCAGATCCTATCTAATAGGCGTGCTATAACCTCCAGAACGCTGGATCTCTTTCTTCGTCCCGACCTCGACGCTGTAGACCTCTACGATTGTGGTAAACTTGAAACGGAAGACTACATCAGAATCTTTTCCGTGGTACCGAAAATACAGCACCTCAACTTGCGCGCCGCTGGCCAATTCAAGGACGAAGTTCTTGACTTTATCATTGAGCGAGACGTTCCCATCAAACATCTCCAGCTTGATGCAGCTAATTTGGTGTCCAACGAGAAATGGATAGATTATTTCACTCGATGTGGTGACCGACTCGAAACGTTGAAACTCTCTTGGCTCGACTATTCAATGGATGAGAACGCTTTTGTGCACCTTGTAAGAAGTTGCCCCCGTATCAAACACCTCAAAATCAGAAAATGTTTCAAGCTTGGGGATGCTGCCCTCGGCATCCTAGGAGACTTGAATGAGCTCGAGTGTCTAACGCTACGTTTCTCTGAGAGGACCTCCGCTGATATCATGGCTGGCCTCATACATTCCGTCGGTTCGAACCTGCGAACCCTGTGCCTCGAAGAATTCGCTTCCGCGGATGACGAAGTCCTTGCGGCAATCAAATCATCGTGTACCAGGCTTAGCAAGCTTCGGTTCACAGAAAACGATTTCTGCACGGACGCCGCGTTTGTTTCGCTATTTTCCAATTGGTCGAACCCTCCACTCTCCTATGTGGACTTTCACAGCTGCCGCTCTATCGACTATGATGTACCCGATGGCCCCGAAAATCCCGTCGGTCTGGCGTCTGCTGGCTTCGAAACTCTGATGGAGCATTCTGGCTCGGCACTCACCCACTTAGATATCACCTCGTGTCGCCACATCACTTACGATTCGTTATCAAGAGTCTTCAGTGGCAAATTTCAGTATCCGTTGCTAAAGGACATAAGTGTCTCCTTCTTGACAAGGATTGACACTTCAATCGTCGCTGGGCTGTTCAGAAGCTGCCCCCAAATTGCCACAATGAAGGCTTTCGGTTGTTTCAACATCACAGGCGCTGCAGTTCCCAAAAATGTCGCTCTCATTGGCCTGCCGAATGCTCAGGAATCTCTTGTTCAGGAGGGTGACATGGACATAGACTGTGCGATGGTTGGGAGCTTAGACGGCTTTTAAGGCGGGACTACCAACACTTAATTACAAGGGAGTGCTTGTTTGCATGAGCGTGCTTTGTTTGATGAAACAAATAACCGCCACTTTAAAACCTGCGTTCGTCGCAATGGTGCGTTACTCGAATAATTTCACGAAAGGGAATGCATCAGTGCTACCGGCGCATGCAATACCCTCTCGAAGGAACGCTATCTGTTTCATGTGCCTTGGCATGTAGAGACCTAGAGCTTACCCTTATGCTCTTCTTGACCTTTTTCTCATATTTGACCATGTTCCTCTCGGCGCCTAGAATAAGAGCAATATGGTGGCTCAAGGCAACTAAATCGCCTTGTTCATCCAAGATAATAACCTCAAGATCTATCCGTACATTCTTGATTTGCTTAGCTCGTACCCGAGAGAATAACCACTGCACACCCTCTGAAGGTAATGGTTTCTTTACATCCAACGAAAGACAAACAGTAGGGTACCAAAAGCGTGCGGAGGTTGGTTCACCAGACGGATTCGACGCACTAGAAAGCGAGGTCCGAGTAGCTGAACTTTTAGAAAATTCACTTCTTGTCTGTAATCTTTGCATCTCCGCCTCAACATCGGCAGCGTTCTTCCTAGTCTCGACAAGTTGAGGGAAGGTATCTTTCGCACATGTTGAAGTCAGCATTACTGTTCTGATCCAAGGAACCGAGGGTGAAACATGCCGCGAAAGGGATCCCGGAACGTATCTCAAGACCAACCTGTCATTTGAGGGAGGAGAGAAAAGGCCCCGGAAAGTACGCACCGGCAACGAATCCCAAGCTCTCCGCCGTTAAACCCTCCCCATTCTCGAGACACAGCCATTGATCAATCAATGCCTGGGCAGGTTGCCCATCTCGCGGTAGATACATCCTAGCATGATGTGCCGCTTTGCGGAATCGGCTGAACGGATTCTCGTGCAAGACCCACCGTGCGTCTTCACTATTGCGGAGGGCTCTTGGGGAGGAGATGGGCACTCGGGGCGGGGACAAGGAATATCCTGTTGATAGAGAGATGCCAGACTCGGTATTCAGGTTTGACTGGGTGAATTAACCGACGACCGATGGGGGATTCAAATCATCCTGACTGAGAGCAATATGAATAGCTGAAGTCCGCCGACCCAGTTTTAGTTCAGAGACAGTGAATGTGGCACTCCCGAAATGGATCCTCCGGAGGAAGTTGAGTTGCAAAGCGATTGTGTGAGGCAGATTATATGAGGAGCGTACGGTAGAGAAGTGCAATTTGGCCACGGAGAGAAAGCAGGATGTCACGTAGCCACCATGGGGGACTATCCTGACGCACCAGCTATCATGAACCTTCGCAGTCAGCCGTCTCTTCTTGATTGTGATGTACAGTCGAGGAGGGGTACATGTTCGATGGGAAGAACATGCTTTCAAGATCGCAAAACAAAATCCTATTTCTTTTTTCCTGAGGGGACGACAATACATACTCTGGGTGTAAAATAGCAGTATATGTGTTAGTGTCGATTGCGTGGACTTTCGTCGCCTCCAAGAACGTCGTAGGTAGCATGCTTGTACGAACTCCTATGCCAACGGCTAAATCGGTCGCCTGAAAGCGAGTAGTGAAGAACATGGTGATCGAGGGATCAGGAATGAAATTACGATGTCGTTTTAGATTGTGAGACACGAGTACAGACAGGTGGCTGTAAATGGAATATAAAAAGCGTTGAGCAAAGTCATCTCCAAAATGTCTTCAGGTTCAACCGGGCCTCTAAGGTAATGTTGCGCATGTCGTCCAGAACATAGCACCCCGCCAATCAGATATTCAACTAGTATGTACAAAGTCTGACACGCAGGGAGAATATATAAGGTAGAGTAAGGCTCTTCGAAACTAAACGTAGCGCGAGGGACATTTATTGATTACGCATCTATCATGAGAGATCTCTCACTGACAGCTTGGTACCCCTTTCGAGACTGCGATACCTGAATGAGCAAGCCAATCCTTATATATTTCATAGTCATCCGCAGTTGCTCAAAAGTGCTGCCACTGATATACACAAGCCAGCTATGTGTGTACAAATGACAACGTACAAGTGCACCCACCAAGGATAAGGTATGTTCGTGTGATGCATCAGGCATGACCTCCACAATATATCCATGTGCGCCTACGGCATATGCCTGAAAATCGAAAAGGGTGTATATATGCAAGGCGATAGCCGTTTGTCAAACTCCTCTCCCAAATGCGCGTTCAAATCTCCCTAGAACAATTGATCCCTGTGGCAGTTGATATACCAATGCTGTTGAACTATCAATCAACTGATTAAATTGATTATTTAATGGCTAGGTACATTATTAGCTTAAATAAGTAAAAGATTAGTTAACAAAGCAATCATTAACTATATAAACGATAACATATCGCTAGCTTAACATACTTCCTTAAACAGTTCTTTTTAAATACGTTAGGGGGCTTGGCAGTATGCTTGGAACCGTGTAGATACTGTTACTTCTTAAAAAACCGTATAGAAATTGTTATTCAAAAGTAACGTTTATTAATATTAACGTTATATATTAATTATTATATCTTTATTTTTATAGTTTTAGAACGGAAACATAATATGAATTTTTTTTTTTTAACGTTTAATTTTTTAAACATTAATTTTTTTAAAGTATTATATTTTATTTACATCAGCAAATCCGGAAAAATTCCAAATAGATATTAGCAAGTCGATTTTCTAATCAGCCGCGTTTAGTACGATTAGTACGATTAGTAGGATTTTGCCAATAAAATTTTTTGCCAAGCTTTTTTTAGGGCTGGGAATTAAATCTTTATTTTTAAAACAGCAATATTTTTACGGTTAATCAACATATTTAAAAAAAAATTAATAATTAAATTTTTCGCTAAAAATAGCCTTAGACGAAATTATATTATTTATATAAGTTTAGCGTATAAGCCCTATTTAAACGGGGACTTAAAACAAAAAAAAAATTTTTAATAATATTAAATAACTGCTAATTATGTTCTAATTTGGTATATTTTATATTAAAAAATTTGAATATAAATAGATTCGCTAATTCGGATTTTAATTACTAAATAGATTAACATAAGATTTCCGAATTTGCTAAGTTATAAACTTGGAATATATATTAATTTGTTCAATTGATTTATAAACTTATATAAAACTTCAATTAGTTTTAACTTTCCTTTGGAGCGATATAATAAAAATTATAAAAATTATATTCAAAATTGTAATTATATAACTTTGCAATTATAAAATATTTATTATTATTATTTTAATTTATTATTATTTTAATTTATTATTATTTTAATTTATTATTATTTTAATTTATTATTATTTTAATTTATTATTATTTTAATTTATTATTATTTTAATTTATTATTATTTTAATTTATTATTATTAATAAAGTTTTAATTTTAAAGTATAAATATAATTTAATATATTAATAATCGAATCGCTTCTTTTATATATTTTTAAAAAGTAATAAAAGTAAACGATAGTTTAAAACTTAAATATATATAAACATATAAATTTTCCTTACTTTCTTTTAACTATTATTAAAAGCTTATTATTACTATTTAAAGTATATCGTTATTATTAAAAATATTCGTAATTGCTAATTATAACTAAGGTTTTTATTATTCTTATTAACAATTATATATTATTATTAAAAGACGTAAAGATAATATAAATACTTTTTAAATTTTATTTAAACTATTTTTTAAATTTAATAAAATTTAAAATATATTTATAATTAATATTAAATTTTAATAATAAAAGTAATAATTATTTTTAAGAATTTTCACTTTTAAATCCTTAAGTAAATAAGTATATATAATAATTAATCTACTTCCAAAAGCCTTATTTTTATAAAAATTATTATTTGATTTTTTATTATTCCTTTCTTAAGAAAAAAGCTTTTAATTAGGCTTTTAATAAAACTTTTAATATTAATGTTTAGAAAGTCCGATTATATTAAGAAAATATATTTTATATTTTAAAAAAAGATTTAAAAGAATTTTAATTTTAAATAATAATATATTCTTGCTTATAATTTAAAAAAAAAACTTTATTATATTTAGAATAAACCATTATTTAATAATATATAAATAAGCTCAAATATTTTTAAGTTTAATCATATTATTCTTTTTTAATATTATTCTTTAAATTTAATATTATTTTAGGTTTTACAATTCCTAAAGCTTTATTTAATTTAATAAATAATTATAATTTTCTTGGTTTAATTATAAAGATTCCTTTTCTATTTTTAATTTTAATTTTTAATAACAATAAATTTATTAATAAAGTTAAACTTTATTACCTTTGAAAAAGTAAATAAACTCGATAACCCTTAAGGCTTTATTTTATAAAAGTAAAATATAAAAAATATCCTTAAGTTGCAAAGCTTTTAGTATTAAATTATTATAATTAATAATTTATTTATAAATAATAAAAATTATAAGAAACAAAACACGAAATATAATTTTATATATATTATTATTTATTTTTATATTCAAAATTATATATATAACGAAATTGAAAATTATATTAATATTAATATTATTTAAATTAAGTTCAAGAAACTTTATCAATTTAAAAGCTTTAACTATTTTTTTAATATTTTTGAATATTTTTATAATATTATATTCGTTATTTATAATAATAATTCTATAAAATATATTAATTATTTTTATAAAACTTATAATAAACTTATAACTTTTAAAGTTAAAATAAATTAAAATAAATTAGTTCTCCTTTTTTATAAGAATTTGAGCCTTAATTATAAATTATATATAAAACATTATATTTAAAAATATAACCTTTTTAACATTAATAAGAATTTGAGCCTTAATTATAAATTATATATAAAATATTATATTTAAAAATATAACCTTTTTAACATTAATAAGATTTTTAAATTCATTTTTAATTATATTATTTAATATTTCTAGAACATTATATAAGTTAATTTTAATAATATAATAATAATTTATATATTTATTGTAGTTTCTGTTGAAAGTAAATACAAAGTATTTCGCTATTATATCCAACTGGGACTAATAACTTAATATTTCTTAATATTTTATTAATTTTTATAAATTATAAATACAAATTATTGGGATTACTTTTAAATATATATTATTAAAATATATACTTTTTATATAAATCATTTAGGTTCTTTAATAATATATATATCGATAATAATAATTATATATAATAGCTTTCTTAACTACCGAATTATATAATATTAAATATTTTAAATTATTAATTCTTTAAATATTAAAAGTTTTTAAATTAATATATTTATAAATTAATAAATTAATATTTTTTTTAATATTCGTTCTAATACTTTATATAAGTTTATAAGAATTTTTAATATTTATTTTTAACTTATAATTACTTTGTATATAAATTAATTATTTCCTTTTAAATAATTAATATATTTAAACTTCTTTTATCAAATAAAGTTATTAAAATAAATTTAAATAAAGTTTTAATATTTTAAAATTATATTAATTCTTCAATAGTAAGGATTATATATATTTCCTTTACTATATATTTCCTATTTCTTAATAATATTTTTAAGTTTATAATATTAATAACTTTTTTTAAAATTTTCCTTTATAACTTTTATTATTATAATATTTTTATTATATTTGTAATTTATTATTAATATATTTAATATCTTCCTTTTATATAAAAATTCCTTAAAGCTTATTTTACTTATTTTTAATTATATTAATAATATATTATAAAGCTTTAAGCGGTTTATATATAAAGTTTGGTATTTAAAAAAGATAATTGGAATAATAATAATAAAATATTTTCTTTTTCTATTCTTCTTTTATTTTTTATATTAATATTATTTTTTTTATAATTTTGTTTTATATAAGTTCTATTAATATATTATTTATTACTTTATTCCTTAAAATTCTTATATAATTTAAAATTTAAATAAGTTTTAATATAGCTTTTTAAACTTTAATTATTCTATAAATAGTTTATATATAATATAACTTTACTTGATTTATTATCGAATATATTTTTTATATTATTTTTAATAAAGTTTAATTATTTAAAAGAAACTTTATATATATAATTTATATTTGCTTTAACAATATATTAAATATATAAAATTTTAATTATTATTATTATTAAACTTTTTAGTTTTTTATAATATTACTTTATATATTCCGGTTATAATCCTTAAAAAATATTTTTAAATTAATTTTAAATTAATATATTTTTAACTTCATAAATATATATTATATAATTACGTTATATATAAATACTAATCTTAATATTATAATATATATTTATTTTATTACTTTTAATAATATATTTTAAATAAATTCGTTTATAATATTTAAAGCTAATATTTTTTTTATTAATTCGATTTAAAATAATTTTATATAAAGTTATTATTTTAACTTTAAATCTAATTAAAATTTTTAAAATTTAAAATTTAAAATTATATTAATAATATATTAATTTAACCGGAAGTTTGTAATTATATTAAATTATTTTAAAATTTATATAAAATATATTAATTTATATTTTTTAATTATAAACCAAAAGTTATAATGTTATACTTACATATTATATATATAATAAATATATTTTAATATTTTATAGTTTTTCTTTATAAAAATATTATAAATTAATAAATTAATATTGTTTATAAAATTAATAAAATTAATTTTAAATTATATATTTTTATATATATTTAATAAATTAATATTATAAAAAAGGTATAAAATAAGTAATAATAATAAGTTTTATAATATATTTATATTAATATTCTATTCTATTAACGTATAAGAATTTATTATTAAATTAAATCTTTTTATTTATAAAAAATTATTAATTTAAATAAATAATATTATTAAATACTTTTATAATATTTGAATTTAATAAGCTTATTATTTTCTTTTTATTATTATTTTATATAATATAAATC
>JAABUQ010003546.1_pt1 | contig 28359 bp, 20 predicted proteins | sample 5560001 | NCBI WGS metagenome assembly JAABUQ01 (sample SAMN10711888, study PRJNA513371) | rock metagenome | isolation source: Antarctica rocks | place: Antarctica: Victoria Land, Finger Mt nord | collected 2015-12-18 | reverse complement strand
CAGACGCCCTATGGCCTGCTTGGCCTGAGGGTCCCCGATCTGAGCTTCGGGGAGTTCCTCAAGCTGACCCCGGAGGAATTGCGGAAGGAACTGTCCGGGAAGGAGGTTACGCCGTGAGATAGTGCCGACTGATTGGCTTCGTTCGGCGCCGGCAAACTCGCGGCGCGGCGGCCTCGCCAATAATTAATATTGATGCTGAAGGGGAACGCATCGCGTTGCAAGGTACTTCCCGGATGTTGGCTTCGTTTCGTCACGACGATCATGCCTCTCGGCCCGTGCGAGCCGCGCCCGGTGGAGGAGCGGACGGGGACGACCGGCCGTTCCTCCCTTCGGAGAAAGGATCGCGACGGCGCGACCTGCCGGCGCGGGAAAATTTCCTGGCAGTCGGCCACGGGGCGGGGCCCTGCCCGCAAAATCGGCCACTCCCGGTCGGGCCGCAATATGATATCCTTGCGGCAGGGGTAGGAAGGGTCGAGTTTTCTCGTGGCCCCCGGTCGACCCGGCACGTGATTCTTCTGCGTCAAAGGGGTGGGACCGATGCGTTTCGCACTGCTTTGCCTGGCCACCTGGACCGTGTCGGCGATGGCTCCCGCCCATGCTCAGGACTGGAAGGCGGCGGTCTTCCCGGATCGAGCCTTCGATGCTGGCACCGTCGCCAGGGGCTCCAAGGTTCGACATTCCTTCCGAGTGGTCAACACGACCAACCAGGAGATCCACATCAATAGCTGGCGGACCAAGTGTGGCTGCACCGAAGTCCGCATTGGCGCCCGCGACATCCCGCCCGGCACTCAGACGGTCGTCGAGGCGGTGCTGGATACGACCAAGTACGTCGGGTTTAAACCCTCGGGCCTGACCCTGGTGCTCGACCGGCCGTCGTTCGAGGAGGTCGACCTCAACCTTTCCTGCTTCATCCGGGGCGACATCACGCTGAGCCCTGGACTGGCCGACTTCGGCACGGTGGCCCGGAGCGGCAAGCCCAAGGTCACGATGGTCCTGAACTACGCAGGCGGGCAGCCGAACTGGGACGTCAAGAAGATTCAAACGATCAGCGAACACGTCACCGCCGAACTCCAGCCCATCTCCCGCTCAGGCGGCACGGCGCAGTACCAGCTCACCGCGACTCTGAACCCGACGGTCCCCTCGGGGTTTTTCAAGGATGAGATCACGCTTCAGACCACCGACCCGAATCAAAGCATCCCGATCGCGGTCGTCGCCAATGTCCAGGCGGGCGTGACGGTCTCCCCCTCGGTGATCAACCTCGGGCGGATCCAGGCCGGTACGACGGTCCAACGAACGATCCTCGTCCGCGCGGCCCAGCCGTTCAAAGTCACCGGGGTGACGGCCCAGAAGGATGAGATCTCCCTCAACAAGATCCCCGACTCGGTGCAGCCGTTCCATTCGATGGTCTTGACCGTCAAGGCCCCCGCGACGGCCGGACCTTACAATGCTGCCATCGAGATCAAGACCGATGTTCCGGGAGAGCCCCCCGCCCGTCTCACCGCCTTCGCGACGATTGTCCGTTAAGGTCCCAGTATCGGCCCCTTCTCCCAAAATGAGACGAGGCCCCGGGGACTTCACTGTTCCCGGGGCCTCGTCAGTTGGGATGGGGGGTCGGATCGTCAACAAGGACGACCCTTCCCGATGGCGGGCGGCGCCGGGTCGGACGCGTGCCCACCTCGTAGGCTCAACGACGGGAACAGGTGCCGTTCGGGCACGTCGCGGCAGACGTGCGGTACTGCGTCGCGGCCGGGGCCGGCGCATAGTAGGCGGGAGCCGGCTGAGGTGCCGGAGCGTAGTAGTAGGGGGCCGGCTGTGGCGCCGCAACCCGCGAGTAGCCGCGGGAGTAGGTCAGAGGGGCCGGGGCGGTCGCCTGGACCGGGTAGGAAGCGGCGGCAGGGGTCTGCATCGGATAGTAGACGGGAGGCGCGGCCGGTCGGGTCGCCTGCACCGATTGGACCCGCGAGCAGTTGCCGTTGGGGCAGGTCGAACGGGTGCCGTACTGACCCAGGGCGGCTGTCAAGGCCGACAAGAGGACGAGGTGATGCATCAGGTTTTACCCTTTCGGAGAATCGTGTTGTCAAACGGGGTAAGAGACGCGGGTGGCCCCGCGCCAAAGGTCGCCGCCCCATGCAGGGCATGCGGAACCAAACTAGAGGAACGATTGGCAAGGACCGCGGCACGCAGACACGGTGCCGAGGTCTGACCCCTTCCATCCCAACGGCGATTGGCATCTCAATGGCACCCAACCGGACGCCATCGCCCGGCCGCTCCCACCAAGTTGCGGGGATTGTATGGGGGACCCTTCGCCCCTGCCAACCCCCGAGCCGGCAAAATGCGGGGACTTTGCTGGCCTTCACCCGGTTTTTCTGGGGTTGAATCGTTCCGATGGATGCACCTAAGTTCTTACTCTTGGTAACCTTTCGGCCGAGACGTGGATGTTTCAAACAATGCAACGTCAACCGGTATGGATTCTCGAATTCCACATAAACTTCCGTCACGAGGGCTCAAGGTGGTCAATTGTCTCGGAACTTCGTCTGCAAGAGGGGAGATTGACAGGGCGTTTGAGGGTGGCTTAAGCTGCCGGACGTGGAGGACGGGGGTGGGCCGGGCTTTCCCGGTCGCGAGCGATACCGGGGGCGCGTCCATCCCGGCCGCAATCTCCGTCCGGGGCTGGGGAACGCGATGGCCGCTACTTCCACTCGCCTCAATGGCGGGCCCGAGCGGGTCGAGGACCGGCTCGCGCTGGCGGTGGCCGACGCCAATTGGTTCACGACCGAAAACCTGTTCCGCGAGCTGGAGCGACCCGGCGTTTCGACCCTGCTGCTGAAGTGCGAAGACTACTACAACGCCTGGAATCGCGGCTTGCGCCCCTGGCGGCGCCGTTCTCGAGGATTAACGCTCCGCGGTCCGGGGCTCTGGCAGCGTAATCTCGTGCTGCCCTCGGGCTGGATGAAGAGCTACCCGGCCATCGGGATGCGGCCGATCCGCCGCACGATCGACGACTGGCGAACCCGCCACGCGCCGGGGGCGCGGCTGGCGCTGGTGATGACGTATCCGCACTATCTTTTCCTGCGCGACCTGCTCCGGCCCGATCTGCACGTCTACTTCAACATCGACGACTACTCCCAGTACTGGCCGAGCCGCGCGCGGACGCTGAATGCCCTGGAGTGCCGGGCGGTGCGCGAGGCCGATTTGACCGTCTGCGCCTCGAAGCTGCGGTGCGAGGAACTCCGGCGGGCCGTGCCCGAGGCGGCCGGCAAGATCCGCCACCTGCCCCACGGCTCCCCAACGCCGATGGTGGCCGGCCCACCGCGACGACGGCCCGCCGACCCACCGGCGGACCTGGCCGTCCTACCTCGCCCGATCCTCGGGTATGTCGGGTCGCTCGAAGATCGCATCGACTGGGACCTCTTGCAGCAACTGGCACACGCCCGCCCGGACGCCTCGATCGTCCTGATCGGCCGGCTCTCCCACGCGCGTTCCGGCGCCTGGCTGGCCGAATATCGCGCGTGTGTCGCCCTCCGGAACGTCCACGCCATCGGCTGGCGCCCACAAGAAACCATCGGCGCGTATAACGCCGCGTTCGACGTCTGCCTGATTCCCTACAAGACCGAGCATCCCTTCAACCGCGCCTGCTGTCCGACCAAGATCATGGACTACATGGCGACCGGCCGGCCGATCGTGTCCACCGACCTGCCCGAATGTCGGCTGTATTCCCACCTCTTCGATGTCGCTCCCGACGCCGACGCCTTCCTGGAGGCCGTCGGCGCGATCCTCGATTCCGGCTCCGATGACGGGCTCGCCGCCGCCCGGCACGCCTGGGCCCGCGAGAATACCTGCCGGCGAGTGGTGGATCGCCTGATGGACTGGCTCCCGACCTGATGCGCCGCCACCCCGTAGCGGGGCGCCCTGCCGGTCGTTAGAGTCGGGTTCCTCGAAGGCCCTTCCCGACCGGAACGGGGCCCGCGGCGAACCGAATTGGGAGCCCGGCGATGTCTTTCGGCCTGCGTGCGCGGCTGTCGATCATGATGTTCCTCCAATACTACGTGTGGGGCATCTGGCTCCCGATGCTCACGCAGTTCCTGGGGCCCAACGGCGTCAGCCTCTCCAAGCCTCAGATCGGCTGGGTCTTCACCGTCTACGGCTTCGGCGCGATTCTGGGCCCGTTCGTCCTTGGGCAACTGGCCGACCGCTATTTCGCCACCGAGCGCGTCCTGGCGTTCGCCCACCTCGTTGGCGGCTGCCTGCTGATCGCGACGGCCTCCCAAACGGCCTTTTGGCCGATCTTCCTGCTGATGTTCGCGTATTGCAACCTGTTCATGCCCACGATGAGCCTGACCAACTCGATCACCTTTCGCAACCTGGACGAGGGGCACCGCTCGGACTTCGCGGGCATCCGCCTCTGGGGCACGATCGGCTGGATCGTCGGGGGATTGTCGTTCGGGGCCTACCTCGACAGCGAGCGGCTAGACTTCCTCAAGCCGTTCTTCGAGGTCACTGGCCACGCAGGCGCCTTCCCGGGATTTCTCGACCGCTGGCACTCCATCTCCCGGCCGATCCTGTCGCCGCTCTACGAAGCGGTCGGTCAGCCGGCCTTCCGCGACTGCCTGCGGATCTCTGGGGTCGTTTCCCTGTTCTATGGACTCTTCTGCTTCCTTCTGCCGCACACACCACCGACCCCAGCGAAGGCGACCGACCCCGTCGGCAAGCGCTCGGCCATCCTGGAAAGCCTGGAGCTGATGCGCAACCGATCCTTCGCCGTGCTGATGACCATCTCCGGCCTGATCGGGATCATGCTCGCGTTCTACTTCGAGTGCGAGAATCCGTTCCTGGTGTCGATCGGCACACCCGAGAAGCAGACCGGAATGTTCATGACGATCGGGCAGATTGCCGAGATCGTCGTCATGCTGCTGGTGCCGCTGGCGATCCGTCGGCTGGGGGTCAAGTGGACCATGATCCTCGGGGCGAGCGCCTGGGCCTTGCGGTTCGGCCTGTCGATGATCGGCCACCCCTGGTGGCTCATGATCGCCTCGATCGGCCTGCACGGGTTCTGCTTCGGGTTCTTCTTCGTCCCGGCCCAGATGTACGTGGACCGCTTGGCGGGCGACGACTTCAAGGCGTCGGCGCAGAGCTTCTTCGTGTTCGTCTGTTACGGGATCGGGGCCATCCTCGGCAGTGTCCTGGCCGGCTACATCCGCCACGCCGCTGGCGGCAACTGGTCGATGATCTGGGGCGGCCCCTTCGTCTTGACGATCCTGTGCATCGCCGCCTTCGCCCTGCTCTTCCGCGAGCCGGCGGACCGCAAGCCGGATGCGGTCGCCGGCCCGCTCGCCGCCTGAACCCAAGAGGGACCGATGATCCGACTGGGGATCTGCAACGAGCTGTTCGAGGGCTGGGAATTCGCACGTGTCTGCCGGGAGGTCAAGGCCCTGGGCTACGACGGCCTGGAGATCGCGCCGTTCACCCTCGCGGCGACCGTCCACGAGCTGACGGCCGCCCGTCGCAAGGAATTGCGCGCGATGGTCGAAGACGCGGGGCTGGCGACGATCGGCCTGCACTGGCTCCTCGCCAAGACGGAGGGCCTGCACCTGACGAGCCCCGACGCCCGCGTCCGCCGCCGGACGGGTGACTACCTGAAGGCCCTGGGCGAGGCGACACGCGACCTGGGTGGCACGTTGATGGTCCTCGGCTCCCCCAAGCAACGCGACCTCGCGCCGGGGATTGATGACGACAAGGGTTGCGACTACGCCGCGGAGATCCTCTCGGCGGTCGCCCCGGCGCTGGGATCGATGGGGGTCGACCTTTGCCTGGAGCCGCTCGCCCCGAGCGAAACGAACTTCCTGAACACGCTCGCGCAGGCCGTCGCCCTGATCGAACGGATCGACCACCCGGCAGTGACGCTCCACATGGACGTGAAGGCCCAGAGCAGCGACCCCGGCGGGTCCGTGCCTCAACTCATCGTCGAGTACGCCCCGAGGGCCGGGCACTTCCACGCGCAGGACCCCAACGGCCGCGGTCCCGGCATGGGCTCGACGAACTTCGGGCCGATCGCCAAAGCCTTGGTCGACTCGGGCTATGATCGCTGGGTGTCGGTCGAGGTCTTCGATTCCGCGCCCGGTGCGGTGGAGACAGCGAAAGAAAGCATCGACTGCCTGAGCCGTGCGTTCACAGGGGCCGGGGCCCGCTGAATCAATCGATTCCGCTGCCGACGGGCTTGGCGGGCGGGACGGGGCTGTTGAAGAACAGCATATAGGTCCATCCCGCGAGGACGCCCCCGGCGATCGGGCCGATCCAGTAGATGGCGTGCGGCTTCCAGATGGTCTCGGCGAGCGCGGGGCTCGTCCAGGCGGCCAGGGCCGGGCCGAAGGTGCGGGCGGGATTCATGCTCGCGCCGGTGAGGGGGCCGATGGCCAGGATGTCGAAGGCGACCGTCAAACCGATGCCGAACCCGCCGACGCTCGGGGCCTTGACATCGACGGCCGTGCCGAAGACGGCGATCAGCAGGAAGAAGGTCGCGATCGCCTCCAGGCCGATGGCGACCCCGTCGGAGACCCCCTGCCCCGGCATCGGCACGCCCCCGCCGGCCGCGACGTAGACCGCAGGCGGGAAGGCCGCCTTCGCCGCGAACCCCGCCGCCGTCGCACCGGCGAGCTGCGCGACGACGTAGACCAGCCCCGCGAGGAAGCTGATCTGCCGCGTCGCGATCATCGTCACGCTGACGGCCGGGTTGAAATGCCCCCCGCTGACTTTCCCCAGGGCCGTGATCGCGATCGCGAGCGCCAGCCCATGCGCGAGCGCCACCCCCAGCAGGCCCGAGCCGCCCCGCGACAGTTCGTTCGTGCAGATCGTCGCCACGCCCACGAAGCACAGAAAGAACGTGCCGATCACCTCGGCCAACGCCCTCTTGGGAAGCGAAATCATGCCGTTCCTCGCGCATTCCGATGATGAGGGCGGTGCCGTCTCGCCGAAGGGACTATCATTCCCCCCCGAATCCCTCGCGTCAACCGGCTTCCCACCCAGACCGTTAGAGAGCTTTTGTACATTAAATAGGGTTGTGGACCCGTGAGCGAAGGATTAAAATTGCGCGTCGGGGGAATGTCGCGATCGCGTTCAGGATGGGCCGATGGCACGGATTCGAAAGCATGAAGGCGGCGACGACGGGCCGCGCCGGGTGGGCGTGGTCGAGGACGTCTCGCTCGCCGAGGCGACCCGTTCGCGATACCTCAACTATGCGATCAGCGTCATCACGTCGCGAGCCCTACCCGACGTGCGTGACGGACTCAAGCCGGTACAGCGTCGTATCTTGTACGCGATGGGCCACGACCTGCGCGTGACATCCGACGGGCGTTTCATCAAGTGCGCCGCAGTGGTCGGCGAGGTGATGAAAAGTTATCACCCCCACGGCGACCAGTCGATTTACGACGCCTTGGTGCGGATGGCCCAGTCGTTCAGTCTTCGCTACCCACTCGTGGAAGGTTACGGCAATTTCGGCTCGATCGACGGCGACCCCCCGGCCGCCATGCGGTACACCGAGTCGCGCCTGACGGCGATGGCCGGAGATCTGCTGGGCGAACTGCGAGAGCAGACGGTCGATTTCCGCCCGAATTATGCCTCGACGACCGAGGAGCCGGTGGTCCTACCGGCAGCCTTCCCCAACTTGCTGGTCAATGGCGCTTCGGGGATCGCCGTGGGGATGGCGACGAACATCCCGCCGCACAACCTCAAGGAGGTCTGCGCGGCGCTGATCGTCCTGCTTGACGACCGCGACACGCCCGCGGAAACGCTCCTCAAGTCGATTCAGGGGCCCGACTTCCCCACCGGCGGCGTGATCCTGAATTCCGCCGATGAGATCCGGCGGATCTACACCACCGGCCAGGGGACGATCAAGCTTCGCGGCACCTACGAGCTCGACACCGCGAAGCCCCACGCCGCGAACGTCACGTCGATCCCCTACGGTGTCGAGAAGGACGCCCTGGTCCTGCGCATCGGCGAGTTGATCGGCAAGGGGCTGGTCCCGCAGTTGACCAACGTCAAGGATTTGAGCACCGACGACGTGCGGATCGCGCTGGAGCTGCGCCCGGGTGCGAACCTCGACACGGCGATGGCGTACCTGTACAAGAATACGCCGTTGCAAACGAATTTTAACGTCAATATGACGTGCCTCCTGCCCGCCGAGGGGGCTGAGGTCGCCGTTCCTAACCGGCTCGACCTCAAGAGCATGCTGCAATACTTCCTCGACTTCCGTTTGGAAGTCGTGACGAGGCGGCTCCAGTACGAGCTGGAGACCCTGAGACGCCGGATTCACATCCTGGAAGGCTTCGCGATCGTCTTCGACCACCTGGACGAGGCGATCCGGATGATCCGGGCCAGCGATGGCAAGGCCGACGCCTCTCCCAAGCTGATGACGCGGTTCGGCCTCTCGGAACTCCAGGCCGACGCGATCCTGGAAACGAAGCTGTATCGCCTGGGCAAGCTGGAGATCGCCGAGATCCTTCGGGAGCTGGCCGAGAAGCGGGCGCGGGCCGAGGAGATCGAGTGCCTCCTCGCGGATGAACCGGGGCGCTGGGAGATCGTCAAGGTTGAGCTGAAGAAGGTGGCGAAGCGATTCGGCGACGCCCGCCGCACCAGCATCAAGGGCACGCCGGCGCCGGTCGAATTCCGCCAGGAAGATTACATCGTTGACGAGGACGCCTGGGTGATCGTCACCCGCGATGGCTGGATCAAGCGCCAGAAGTCGTTCGCCGACGTGCCGAGCATCCGTGTCCGCGACGACGACCGCGTCGGCTGGGTGTACCGCGCCCGGGCGCGGCAAACCTTGACATTCTTCACCGACCGCGGCAGCGCGTACACCCTACGCGCCAACGACATTCCAATGACTACCGGCCACGGCGAGCCGATCCAGACGCACTTTGCCTTTGAAGACCGCGAGCACCTCATCGGCGTCCTCTGCCACGACCCCCGCTGCCTTCCCGACCCCTCGGCCGCGCCCCCGCCGACCGCTCCCGTTCAGGGGATGCTGCTGGACGGCGTCGAGTTCCCCGGCAACGGCCACGGCAACGGCCACGTGGTGTCGAGCCTTCCGCCGCCCCCCTACGGGATCGCGCTGACGGCTGCGGGCAAGGTCCTTCGGTTCGCGATGGCGCCCCTGGCCCCGGTCTCGACCAAGAAAGGACGTTCGGTCGTCCGGCTCGACCCCGCTTTCCAGGACGACCTGGTCGTCGGCGTCGAGCCGACCGATGGGACCGAGAACGTCTGCCTCGCCACCCGCTCGGCGCGCGTCCTGATCTTCGCCGTCGCCGAGGCTATTGTCGTCGGCGGCCCGGCCAAGGGGGTGACGGCGATCAAGCTCGATACGAAAGACCGCGTCTTGGGCTTCACCCTCGCCAACAAGATGCGCGAAGGGCTGCAAACCCGCACCAGCCGCGGCGCGACGCTGATCGTCCGCGCCACCAAATACCCGGTCACCGGCCGCGGCGGCCGTGGGTTCGGTGTCCTTCAACGCGGCGCGCTCGAAGCGATCCTCCATGACGACGCCCGCCCCGTCCCGCCCCCCGAAGATGTCGAATTGTAGGAAAGCTCACCCCCCCCAGTAGAGGGTTCTGGCGATGGCGACCGTCTCCGATCCCGGCCTGGCAACGGCCCCGGAAGTCTTCTACCCGGACTCGGACGGTGAACCATTGGGTGAGACCAGCTGGCACGTCTGGGCGATCCTGACCCTGCTCCAGACGCTCACGGAATTCCTCAAGGATCGCCCGGACGCCTATGTCGCGTCCGACATGTTTCTGTACTACGAGCAGGGCAACCCGAAGGCCGTCCGGGCCCCCGACTGCATGGTCTGCCTGGGCGTCCGCGACAAGGAGCCGAGAGCAACGTTCAAGACCTGGGTTGAAGGGGTCGTCCCCTCGGTGATCTTTGAGGTGTCCTCCGTGAAGACGTTCCAGGAGGACCTCCACAACAAGCGGGCCCTCTACGCCCGGCTAGGCGTCCGTGAGTATTTCCTGTTCGACCCGCTGGGTGACTGCCTCGACCCCCGACTCAAAGGCTTCCGGCTCGCCGCGGGCGAGTATGAAGAGCTGCCACTGGAACCTGATGGCGGCCTGACCAGCCAGGTCCTGGCCCTGCACATGTTCGGCCAGGCTCATTTGCTCCGTTTCACCGTCGTGCAAACGGGCCTCCTGCTGCCGGTTTTCGACGATTACCGGGACTTCTCCGAGCAAGAGCGGCTCAACGCCGAGAGGGAGCAAAGGATCGCCGAGCAGGAGCGGCTCAACGCCGAGCAGGAGCGGCTCAACGCCGAGAGGGAACGGGAGATCGCCGGGCAGGAACGCAAGCGTGCCGAGGACCTGGCGGCCGAGGTCGCCCGCCTGCGAAGCTTGCTCGATCAACGAGATGTGGCCGGCAGGGGCGAATCATCGGGGGGGCCGCGGCATGGCGACGGGGACGTATAACGCCGATTCCATCACCGTTCTGGAGGGTCTGGAAGCTGTCCGGCGCCGGCCTGGCATGTACATCGGCGGCGTGGACAAGGCCGGCCTGCACCACCTTCTCTGGGAGGTCGTGGACAACTCCGTCGACGAGGTCATGAACGGCCATGCCACGCGAATCGTCGTGACGCTGGGTGCCGACGGCAAGACCATAGGGGTCGCCGACAACGGCCGCGGCATCCCCGTCGATGTCCACCCCAAGACCGGGCAGAGCGCCCTGGAAACGATCCTGACGACGCTCCACGCGGGCGGCAAGTTCGACAACGATGCCTACAAGGTCGCCGGTGGACTGCACGGTGTCGGCGCCAGCGTCGTCAACGCGCTGAGCAAGTCGCTGGAGGCTCAGGTCCGCCGCGACGGCGTCACCTACACTCAGCGCTATCGCCGCGGAAAATCACTCGGCCCTGTCCAGGCGGGCGAGCCGGCGCGGGGCACCGGCACCACAATCACCTTCACCCCCGACCCCGACGTCTTCGGCGAAATCTCCTACGACGCCGCGCTCATCCGCGAGCGGCTGGAGGTCAAAACCTACCTCAATAAAGGATTGACGATCCAGTTCGTCGACCAGAAGGGGAAGGATTCCGTCGAGTTCCGGCACGACGGCGGCGTCGCCGATTTTCTCGCGGCGATCAACGCGACGCGTCAGGACCAGCGGGTGGCGGCCCTGCCCTTCTTGCTGGAGCGCGACGACCCGGCCGAAGGGCTGCGCTGCAACCTGGCACTGGCCTGGACGGAGGCAACCGACGAGGACGTGCGATCGTTCGTGAATACGATCCCGACCCGCGACGGCGGCACGCACGAGCAAGGGTTTCGCGAAGCGGTTCGCGCGGCGGTGCGGCGGTTCATGGACTCGCACGAGCTGGTCAAGAAGGGGATGGAGATCAAGCCCGAGGATATTCGCGAGGGGATGACGGCCGTCCTGTCCATCTGCGTGCACGAGCCGCAGTTCCAGGGGCAGACCAAGGACCGCCTGAACAACCCCGAGGTCCGCTCGCTGGTCGAGTCGATGGTCCGGCCCCGTCTGGAAGATTTTTTGCTCAAGAACAAGAGCGTCGGCGACGCCATCGCCGCGCGGGTGATCCAGGCGGCCCGGGCGCGCGAGGCCAGCCGCGCGGCGGCCTCGCAGGTGCGCAGGAAGACCGCGATCTCCAACCGCCTGACCCTGCCGGGCAAGCTCCACGATTGCGACAGCACCAGCCCCGGCGAGAGTGAGCTCTTCATCGTCGAGGGGGACTCCGCGGGCGGCTCCGCCAAGCAGGGCCGCGACCGCGACATCCAGGCGATCCTGCCGTTGAAGGGCAAGGTCCTCAACGCCGAGCAGGCCGGCAAGGCCAAGGTACTGGACAACAAGGAATTGACCGACATCGTCAGCGCCCTGGGCTGCGGCATGGACGACCAGTACGACGCCGCTCGTCTCCGATACGGCAAGGTTATCCTGCTGACCGACGCGGACAGTGACGGCCACCACATCGCGACCCTGCTCCTGACGTTCTTCTTCCGACACCTCAACGGCCTCTTCGCCGACGGCAAGGTCTTCCTCGCCTGCCCGCCGCTGTACAAGATCACCGTCGGCCAGGAGACCCAGTGGGCCGCCGACGACGCCTCGCGTGACCGCATCCTCGCCCGCCTGCCGAAGAACGCGAAGCCCAACATCACCCGCTTCAAGGGCCTCGGCGAGATGCCCGCCAAGCTTCTGTACGAGACGACCCTCGACCCCGCGCGCCGCCGACTTCTGCGCGTGGTCGTTCCCGACGACGACCGCCCTTATACCGAGAGCACCATCTCCGACCTCATGGGCAAGGAGCCCGAGCCCCGCTTCAAATTCATCATGGCCGAGGCCTACACGGCGAAGGACATCGACATCTGAGTCGTCTGGGCATCCGCGGCTCGGCTTAAGCCATCTTCTTGAGGATCTGCTTGCCGTAGACCATCCGCATGACCGACTCGACGCCTCGGTTCAGGCCGGCCAGGGGCAAGGGCATCGGTCGGCGCACGTCGACAATCAGGACGACGCGGTCCCCCTCACTCTTGTTGATGACCTCGTGCTCCCAACTGTCGTCGAAGAGGATGCTCTGCCCTTCGCGCCAGGTGTGGAACTGGTCCTTGACGCGGATCGACGGAGGGTTGTCCTCGGGGACGACCAGGCCGAGGTGGTAGCGGATGTAACCTCGATACGGGCCCCGGTGCGCCGGCACCGACTTGCCGCCGTCGAGGATCGAGAAGAACGCTTGAAACAGCCCGGGAATCTCGTCGAGGAGCGCCGCGGTTTTCGGGCAGCGGGCGCGATTGGCCGCGGGCTTCTCGCCCATCGCGTAGAGATAAAAAACCTTCCAGTTCTTCTCAGGGTCGAACCGCCCCGAGATATAGTGCTGCATCGCGTCGACTTCGTGGTACTTCGGGATCGCATGCTTCTCGGTGAGCAGGCCCATTAACTCCTCGCGGATCGCCGGGGCGTTCCGATCGAGCGTCAAGAGCGCGGGGTAGGTTTCCGCGACGTCAAAGAAGACGGGCCGACGCTTGCCCCCGGTGTGGAAGTCAAACACCCAGTTGACACCGTCCAGGAGCCCGATCAGGCTCATGTAGTTAAGACCCACGTCGCGCCTCCGCCGCCACCCCTCAAATCTGCCCAGACGCCCTAGTTTGACATCATTCGTGTCGGACGACAAGGGGGAAGAACCGGCGGTTTCAGTTGACGGCGGGATGACCTTCTTGGCGACCTTCCGGGCGGCGGCGCGGAAGGCGGCCTCGGCGTCGCCGAGCGGGAACTCTGTGCCGATCAGGCGGCGGACATCGACCTCGCCGCGCGCGAGAGCGGTACCGACTTTGGGGAATGAGGCGCAGTGGGGGCCGACGACGCTGACCTTGTCGATGACGATCGGGTCGAGGAGATCTTCAGACAAGCGGTCAAGCATCGCTGTTCCGGTAGCGCGGCAAATCCAATCTTGACGGAACCTCCAAACTCCAAACTTTGTGACAAGATTTTCTGCGGCCTTCAAACTTGGCGACAACTTAGACAAGGAAAGTGTCATGAGCAATTTCGACCGTTTCGGAGTGGTGGTTTTGCTGGGCTCGATCGCGCTTTCGAGCGCGGCAAAGGTATCGCTCGGCGATGTCATCATGGATGAGGATGTGGGGGCCAACGCAATCGCCACTACCACGAAATTCGAGGAAAATCCCGACACCCTCATCCCCTTCGCGGCAACTACAACGTTTCACGAACCTCTCTGGTCGAAGAATCAGAGGAACGATCCCACGAGCGTCGCTCATCATGAATTACTTCATGCAATCGGGTTTGCAAGTTATCACAATATGTTAGATCACTTGCAGCCAGTCAACCCGGCGACGGGCTTTCGAAACTTTGTGCGAAATGCAGATCGAACGGGTGCAACCCTTGCCAAATTTACAGTTCAGGGTAAGCACATCGATCCAAAAGGGGGGGTCATAAATGGCTTCGATCAGAACACCAGCCTGATGGTGCCAGATTCGATCCCCGGGCGTCAGATGGGATTATTCGAGAAGAGCATTCTCGACACGGCCTTCGATTGGTCGCACAAGAATATAAGCATAACACCTAAATTCGTAGGTCCTTTTACGGCGACGGAGATGGGTTCCGTCAATAATGCTGTAAACGCCGCCCATACTTTGTTCAATAGCAATAAGTCGGGCAGTAAATTTACATGGACAGTTACAGTCGATCAAGTCCCGGAGCCCAGTAGCTTCTTCGTCTTTGGGGCCTGCTCTGGAATCGCGGTGCTGAGCAGATTGCTAGCGGCGAGGAAGGCCAGAGCATCAATTTCAACACGGGGAAATTCCTCCGTCGGCCTGTCGAATATGACAGGCCGAAAGTTGGATCGGAGAGTCCCACTCCTCGCGGCCTTCCTCGCATGGGGGGCTATCAGTGCATGGGGCGATCCTGGCGAAGTCTCCCGCGATGACCTGGCCGGACGACCCGTATCGGAACTTCTCGCAGCTCTCGATTCGAAAACCAAACATGCGAGGGTCGCGGCGACTTCCGAATTATTCAGACGCGGTCGTGTCGTTCTTCCTGAGCTCAGGTTAAGCAACCCGCAAGATATCGAAAACTTGCACCCGAAGCGTTCGGATGTCGTCTACCATCTGATTGCGGGGTTCGAGCCGGGCAATTACCTCAAAGACTCTTTCGGCCTCTATGTCGAACGCAACGCCGATCGTCAAGAGATCATCAAAATGGGCCGGCGGCGGGGTTTCTTCCTCGAAGAGAGGGAAGATTTTGGCTTCAACCACAACCCCAATTGCTATGTCAAGTTGCAGCCGGGTAAAGAATTAGAGGCCGTTCTGCGGGACGTTTTATCCCACGAACGGAACGTCATCACCGTAAGCCTGAATTTGTTCGAGAATTGACAGGATAGCGCGGACGCCGAATTCAGAAGAATTTTTCCAAGACGTGTTGGCCAGAACCCTCGGACGCACTACACTCTCAAAGAACGTAGGTCGACCCCCCCCCCTGAGCCTGGCCCGAGCCCCGCGGAATCCTTCCGAAGAGTTCGCGGATTTCGGAGCGATCCGGAGTCTGTTGGCCGTCCTTTAGACCGGAGAGCCGCACAATCGTCCGGAATGCCCGGGACGATCGGCATTCCCACGCTCGATTTTCCTCCGCCGGCGACGCGTCGAATCCTTCCGAGGCGACTCCCAGGAATGCCCCTCGGGTCCGGTGCGGCTCTTCCGTCCGATATCTTACGGGAATCAAGGTTCAGCATGACCACAGCGACATCGTCCCCACCTGAATCCTCCAGCCTCGCATGGCCCGCCTTGATCTGGATTGGCGCCTTACACGTCGGCGCCCTGATGGCCTTCAACTCCGCCTGGTTCACCTGGCAAGCACTGACCCTCTGCGTCTTCCTGCACTGGGTGACGGGCGGCGTGGGCATCACGCTGACTTATCACCGGCTCCTGACTCACCGAAGTTTCGCCCTTCGGCCGCGGTGGCTGGAATATCCCCTGACGATCATCGGCTGTTGCGCCTCCCAGGGCGGGGCGATCGGCTGGGTGGCCGACCATCGCTGCCACCACGCTCACTCCGACCAGGATGGCGACGTCCACAGCCCGAACCGAGGGTTCGCCTGGGCCCATATGCTCTGGTGGATGACCCCCGACGTCACGTCGGTACACACCTCGGAGTATTACGCCCGATGGGCGCCGGATCTCGACAGGGACCCGGTTCATAGGTTCCTCGACAAGGCGCACATTCTTTTCCCGTTGATCTCCGCGGGCTTGCTCTACCTGATCGGCGGGATGCCGTTTCTGGTCTGGGGCTTCTTCGTCCGCTCGGTCGCCGTGCTGCACACGACCTGGCTGGTGAACTCGGCCACGCATCTCTGGGGCTACCGCACCCATGAGACTCGCGACACTTCCACGAACCTGTGGTGGGTTGGCCTCCTGGCGTATGGTGAGGGTTGGCACAACAACCACCATGCCTTCCAGGTCTCCGCCCGGCACGGGATGCGGTGGTGGGAGGTCGACATGACCTGGTGGACAATCTGCGCCTTGAAGGCCGTCGGGCTCGTCTATGACGTCAAGTTGCCCAAGGTCTCCCGCGCCTCGTACGCCCCCGCCAAGGCGAAGGTCGCCGTGATGGCCCGCGACAACGATGAGCAGCCGGAGCTGGTCGGCGCCACGAACTAACCGCGTCGGCGATGCGACGAATTCCAAGAAGCGGGCCGCTCCCCTGGGGATCGGCCCGCCTCTTGTCGCTTCCTTCGGCCGACTTGATGGACTCGCTTCAGCCCATCAGGGCCCGCAGCGCCTTGATGTGTCCGGGGATCGCCTTCAAGGGGTCCGCGGCGGCCTCATATTCGAGCACGACATAGCCGGAGTATTTCGCAGCGCGAAGGATCGCGACGACACGCGCCAGGTCAGCGTCCTCCTTCGGCTGGCCCTTGCGGGAAATCTCCGTCTTCACTTGCACGTTCACGGCGTAGGGGGCGAGCCGCGCGAGGTCGTCATACGGGTCGTCACCGTGGAAGTTGCCGGTGTCGAGGTTGACTCCGAAGTTGGGGCCGTCGATCGCGCGTACCAACTTCAGCAACTGGTCGGGCGTCGCGGTGATCCCCCCGTGGTTCTCCAGGGCGAGTGTGACCCCCTTCTCAGCCGCGTAAGGCAAGACGTCGCGGAAACCCTCAACGACCCGCGCGACTGCCACGTCTTCGGTAATTCCCTCAGGGACCGAGCCCCCGAAGACTCGGATCACCGGGGCATTCAAGAGGGCGGCGCGGTCGATCCAGGCGCGGACGTGCGCCCGATCCTGGTCGCGCTCGGGGCCGGGTGGGAGACAGAAGTCATTGCGAATGGCCGTTCCCGAGATGTCGAGCCCCAGAAGGAACGCATGCCGCCGCAGCCGGTGCAGATAGGCCTCGTTGACGTCCTTCGGGAACCAGTACGAGGTCGGCTCGACGGCGTCCAGCGCCAGTTCGGCGGCCAGGTCCACGTATTGAAACAGGTCCATCTTGGGGTTCGGGCCATCCAGGAGCTGCCGATACGAGTAGGCCGCCAGGCTCAACTTCAAGTGCGCGGGCCGGGTCCGGCCGATCGGCTCGATGGCGGGCGAAGTCCGCGAGAGGGCCACAGCCGCCGGACCGACAAGTGTCGCGATCGCGGCGCGGGAAAGGAACGTGCGGCGGTTCTCTGCGACCATGGAAAGCACCCATCGGGTGGGGGATCAGGTCCGTTCCAATCACTTGTGGGCGTCGGGAAAGAAGTCGTTGTAGTCGGCCTCGCGAGCGCCCTCACGTACGGTGCCACCTTCGTCGGGCCAACTCACGGGCGCGCTGCGGCCGAGCCGGGCTCCAGAGTCGGCCGCGAGGTCGCGGTCCTTGGGGGCGTTGGGGTCGCTCTGCGTGCGCGCCCGCAGATAGAGCTTGATGGGAATGTCGCGGAACGGAAGTTTCTGGCGGAAGACGTTGAGAAGGTAACGTTGATAGGGCTGGTCGAACAGCGACGGACTATTCACGAACAGCACGACCGTAGGAGGCGCGGTGCCGACCTGGGTGGCGTAGTACACCTTGGGCGTGCGATTGCCGCTCATCGAGGGGGGGTGCGCTTCCACGGCCTCGCGCAGGACGCGGTTCAGGGTGCCGGTGCTGACCCGCTGGCTCGCCTGCTTGAACATCGCCTGCGACTGGTTGAGAAGGGCCTTGACGTTCTTGCCCGTCTGAGCCGTGATGAAGGCCAGCGGCATGTAGGCCATCGTGCGAAAGGCGTGTTGCACCGAAATGGCGTACTTGTTCATCAAGGCCGTCGACGCCTCGCCCCCTCCGGCGATCATCAGGTCCCACTTGTTGACGGTGAAGATGCAGGGCTTGTATTGCTTGGAGATATAGTCGGCGAGTTGTTTGTCGAGTCGGGAGATGCCCTGAACCGCGTCGAGGAAGAGCAGGACCACGTCGGCACGCCGGATCGAGCGCTCGGCCCGGTGGACCGAGTAGAAGTCCAGGTCGTCGCGGATCTTGGCCTTGCGACGCACCCCGGCGGTGTCGATGGCGACGAAGGGCAGGCCGTCGAGCTCGAACCGCACGTCGACGCTGTCGCGCGTGGTGCCGGGAATCTCCGAGACGATCATGCGCTCGGAGTGGGCCAGGGTGTTGATGAGCGTGGACTTGCCCGTATTGGGGCGGCCGACGACAGCGACTTTCATCACCGCGTCGGCGGGCCGGCCGTCGTCGGCGGTGTGCGGCAGCATCTCGCCGATCAGCTTCAGCAGCGGCACCTTGTTGCGATTCTGCTGAGCCGAGACGTAGACCGGCTTGCCGCGGCCGAGCTTGTAGAACTCCTCGCCCCGGTTGTCGAACTCGGGGGTGTCGGCCTTGTTGATGACCAGGATCACTGGCTTGTTGACGTACCGCAGGCGCTGGGCGACCTCCTCGTCCAGTGGCATCCGACCATCGCGGACGTCCACGACGAAGAGGATCAGGTCGGCCTCGGTCATGGCGACCTCGATCTGCTGCTCGACGTGCTCGGTCAGGTCGTCGCGGTCGACCATGCCGATGCCGCCGGTATCGGTGAGCTCGAAGAACCGCGGCTCCGGTGCCTCGCCGATCTGCACCAGGGCGCCAACGCGGTCTCGGGTCACGCCGGAAACGTCATCGACGATGGCGATGCGTCGCCCGGCGATCCAGTTGAACAGCGACGACTTGCCGACGTTGGGGCGGCCGACAATGACCACTTTGGGAAGAGGCATGAGGACACCGCCTCCTCGGCGAACCGTGCTGGCTGGGGGATGCCCGCTGGCGTCCCCGCGAAGGTATGATGGACGCGCCAAGGTCATCGCGACGGGCCGGGCCGGATCGGGCCCACCCCATTCCTGCTTCGCGTGGACGCGGGGGCCTGGGGCGGCAGCGATAGCGACGGGTTTCTCAAGGCACGACGATCGGCCCGAAGTTCCTAAGATAACACGCCTCCGGGCGGGAATCCACTGCGGCCACGCCACCCACGCGGGTTTTCCGGGGTGCGGGCTGGCCGGGAGGGATGGGCGGAATGGCGGATCGGACGGGCGACGTGACCCTCCTGGACGGCGCGTCCCTGGTGATCGGGGCGGCGGTGGCCGCAGCCCACATCCGCGGGACCTTCCCCGGCGACCTCACAGGCGTCGGCTGGGGGTTCGTGTGGGCGGTCTTCGGCGGTGTCTCCCTGACGGCCGCGGGTCCTTTCGTCTACGGAGCGAGGCGCTATTGGAGGCGGCCCCTGGGCTATCCCCGCGTGGGAGACCGCCTCTGGGCGATCCTCGGCCTGCCCTGGGTCTTGACCTCGCCGCTGCGGTCCGCCGGCTCGGGGCGGCCGGGGGAACTCCCGGCGGTCGTGCTGGTACTGGGCCTGGCCACGTCCTGTTTGATCGCATCGGTCGTCGTCTGGAAGGCATGGGTCATGACCGATCCGGCGCGTGGCGACCGGCCCGAATCCGGTCCCGCCCCCTGGACCGATCGCGTCGGGCTGGCGCTTGCGGTCGCCTCGCCGCTCCAGTGGGGCTTCGGCCTGGCGGTCGTCAGTTGAGCGACTCGGGAGGCCTGTCCATGAGCGAAACCCCGCGCCGAGGCCGGCTCCGGCTGATCGACCTGACGGGCCTCGTGGTCGGATTCGGCCTGGCATCGTTGCTGATCCGGGGCGTCTGGCCGATGGCCACGACCCCGGACCTCGTGACCGGCGCCGTCCTGGCCCTGGAATACCTCTGGCTGGGCATGGCCATGAGCGGGCCGATCGTCCTGCTGTTCGACGGCCGCGCCAGGCCCGCACCCGCGAATCGCCCGACGCGGACCCTGATCTCCGATCGCAACGCCCTGGCGACTCCGCCCGACCCTCCTGGACGATCGGCGGCCTCGCGAGAACTCCCCCCTTCGCGTTACACCAGGGCCGAGCTGGCCTGGCTGTCGATCGGGGCGTACTGGATGGGGATGGCCGCGTTTGTCGTGCCGAGCCGGACCTCCGTCCTCCCGATGCCCCTGTTCGGCTTCTTTCAGGTCCTGGCCGCGCTGGGGCTGTGGGTGCTCGTCCCGAAGCGTCGGCACGCGCCGGAGGCCCGCCAGGCGTGGACCCACCGGGCGGCAGTCGTGCTGCTGGCCACCTGGCCGCTGGCGTGGGGGGCGATGATCCTCCTGAGCCTGGGTTGAACCTAGGTTTTATTCGGAGAGTTTTGGATGGCGGAAGCGGAAACGGACGGGAGCGGGCGGGTTTATTTCATCGGGGCCGGGCCGGGCGACCCGGACCTCATCACCGTTCGGGGGCGGGCCCTCATCGAGCGCTGTCCGGTTTGCCTGTTCGCGGGGTCGCTGGTCCCCAGGGGCGTGGTCGCCTTTGCCCCCGCGGGCGCGAAGGTGCGGAACACGGCGAGCATGCACCTGGACCAGATCGTCGCCTTGATGGTCGAGGCGACGGCGCAAGGCCACGACGTGGCCCGCGTCCATTCGGGCGACCCGAGCCTGTACGGGGCGGTCGCCGAGCAATTGCGGCGGCTCGATACGCTGGGCATCCCCTCCGAGATCGTCCCCGGTGTCAGCTCGTTCCAGGCGGCGGCGGCGGCGCTCAAGATCGAGCTGACGCCCGCCGGCAAGAACCAGACAGTGATCCTGACCCGCGCTCCTGGACACACCGGCCTGCCCGGTCACGAGGACCTGGGCGCTCTGGCGGCCCACAAGACCGCCCTCTGCCTGTTCCTATCCGCCGCGCAGATGCCCGCGGTCGTCGCCGCGCTGATTCCCCACTACGGCCCCGAAGCGCAGGTGGCCGTCGCCTATCGTGTCAGTTGGCCGGATGAGATCCTCCTGCGCACGACGCTCGCCAAGGTCGCCGTCCGCATGGCTGAGGCTCGGATCGAGCGTACCGCCCTGGTGCTGATCGGCCCAATGCTCGACGACGCGCCGGCCGTCGCCAGCCACCTGTACGACCAGGCGTATTCGCACGTCTTCCGAAAAGCCCGTTCCGACGATCAGAGCCAGGAGTGACAAAACGGACCGGGCCCGTTCCGATTCAGGCGAAGGGACGGAGGTGGTTGCCGTGGTCCAGCGGCTTGGGGAGGTCGGAGCGGCCCATCAGGAACTCGTCGATCGACTGGGCGGCGTGGCGGCCCTCGGCGATCGCCCAGACGATCAAGGATTGGCCACGCGTCATGTCGCCCGCGGTGAAGACCTTGGCGACATTGGTGCGCTTGTCAGCGTCGGCCTTGACGTTGCCCATGCGGTCCATCTCGACGCCCAGACCCTCCAGGAGCTTCGAGCGCTCGGGACCGGAGAAGCCCATCGCCAGGAGGACCAGGTCGGCGGGGTAAACCTTCGAGGTGTCGGGGACCTCGACGAAGCTGGGGCGGCCGTTTTCGACCTTCATCTCGACGTGGACGGTCTCCAGCGCCGTGACGCGGCCCCCGTCGCCGAGGAATCGCTTGGTATTGATGGAGAATTCGCGCTGGCCGCCTTCCTCGTGCGCGGAGGAGACGCGGAAGACGTTCGACCACTGCGGCCAGGGGTTGTAGGACGCACGGTCATCGGGGGGGCGGGGGACGATCTCGAACTGGTGGACGCTGGCGCAGCCGTGGCGGTGGACCGTGCCCAGGCAGTCGGCGCCGGTGTCGCCGCCGCCAATGATGATGACGTGCTTGCCCCGTGCGTGGGAGTGGGCGTCCTCGCGGACGGAGTCGCCCGCGACCCGCTTGTTCTGGAGCGGGAGGAAATTCATCGCGAAGTGGATGCCCCCCAGCTCGCGTCCGGGGATGCTCAGGTCGCGCGGCTGGGTCGCGCCGCCGCAGAGGCAGACGGCGTCGAACTCGGACAGAAGGGCCTCCGCGGGGAGGTCTTCGCCGACGTTGACGCCCGTCGTGAAGACGACGCCTTCCGCCTCCATCTGCTTGACGCGACGGTCGACGTGGTGCTTCTCCATCTTGAAATCGGGGATACCATACCGCAGCAGACCGCCGATGCGGTCGGCGCGCTCGAAGACGGTGATGGAGTGGCCGGCGCGCGCCAGTTGCTGCGCGGCGGCGAGCCCCGCGGGGCCCGAGCCGACGATAGCGACCTTCTTGCCGGTGTGAACCTTGGGGGGCATCGGGACGACCCAACCCTCGTCCCAGGCACGTTCAATGATGCTGGCCTCGACCTGCTTGATCGTGACCGGGTCGGAGTTGATCCCCAGGACGCACGAGGCTTCGCAAGGCGCGGGGCAGAGCTTGCCGGTGAACTCCGGGAAGTTGTTGGTCGCGTGCAGGCGGTCGATGGCCGAGCGCCACTGATCGCGGAAGACCAGGTCGTTCCAGTCAGGGATCAGGTTGCCCAGCGGGCAGCCCTGGTGGCAGAAGGGGATGCCGCAGTCCATGCACCGCGCCCCTTGGGCGCGGAGCGCCTCCACGGGCATCGGGTTGTAGACCTCCAGGTAGTCGTGCAGCCGCTCCGGGACCGGCCGCCGGGTGGGCGTCTCCCTCGGGATCTCCAGGAATCCGGTCGGCTTACCCACCGCTCACCTCCACTTGCAGGCCCACCTGCTTGTTCGACTCGCGCTTCCGCTCTTCGAGGACCCGCCGGTAGTCGATTGGCATCACCTTGACAAACTTTCCGACCGCCCATTCCCAGTCGCCCAGAAGCCTGGCGGCCACCTCGCTGCCGGTGTAGCCGGCGTGCTGGATCAACAGGTCGCGGACCAGCTCGACGTCCTCGGGCTCTTGCAAGGGCTCCAGGTCGACCATCTGGAGGTTGCAGCGCTGGGCGAAGTCGCCAGGCTCGTCCAGGACGAAGACCGAGCCGCCGCTCATGCCGGCGGCGAAGTTGCGCCCGGTCGCGCCGATCACCACGACGACGCCGCCGGTCATGTATTCGCAACCGTGGTCGCCGGTCCCCTCGACCACCGCCAGGGCCCCGCTGTTGCGGACGCAGAACCGCTCTCCGGCACGGCCGCGGAAGAAGGCACGGCCTCCGGTGGCTCCATACAGGGCGACGTTGCCCAGCAGGATATTGTCCTCGGCCACGAAGGTCGACGACTTCGGCGGAAAGATGATGATCTTGCCGCCGGAGAGCCCCTTGCCGACGTAGTCGTTAGCGTCGCCCTCCAGCGTCAGAGTCATCCCCTTCGGAACGAACGCGCCAAAGCTCTGGCCGGCGGAGCCGGTGAAGCGGATGCGGATCGTGTCGTCGGGCAGGCCGGCGGCGCCAAATTTACGCGTCAACTCGCTGCCGAGGATCGTGCCCACGGTGCGGTTGACGTTCTGGATGGCCATCGCGATCTCGACCGCCTCGCCCCGCTCCAAAGCAGGCGCGGCCAGGGGCAGGAGCTTCTGGTCGAGCGCCTTGTCGAGGCCGTGGTCCTGCTCGTGGACCTTCCGCACGGCGACATCATCGGCCACCGGCGGGCGGAAGAAGATCTTGCTGAAGTCGAGCCCCTGGGCCTTGTAGTGCCCGATCGCCCGCTTGACGTCGAGCAGGTCAGAGCGGCCGATCATCTCGTTGATCGTGCGGAAGCCCAGTTCGGCCATCAGCTCGCGGACCTCCTCGGCGATGAACCGGAAGAAGTTGACGACGTGCTCGGCCTTGCCCGCGAACCGCTCGCGAAGCTGCGGGTTCTGCGTGGCGATGCCGACCGGACAGGTGTCGAGGTGGCAGACCCGCATCATGATGCAGCCCAACACCACCAATGGCGCCGTGGCGAAGCCGTACTCCTCGGCCCCCAGCAGTGCGGCCACGATCACGTCGCGGCCGGTCTTGAGCTGGCCGTCGGTCTGCACGACGATCCGGTCGCGCAGGCGGTTCAGCACCAGCGTCTGCTGCGTCTCGGCCAGGCCGAGTTCCCAGGGGACGCCCGCGTGCTTCAACGAGGTCAGCGGGCTGGCACCGGTGCCGCCGTCGTGGCCGGAGATCAGCACCACGTCGGAGTGCGCCTTCGCGACGCCCGCGGCGACGGTGCCGACACCGACCTCGGCCACGAGCTTGACACTGATCCGCGCCCTCGGGTTGGCGTTCTTGAGGTCGTGAATGAGCTGCGCGAGGTCCTCGATCGAGTAGATGTCGTGGTGCGGCGGCGGGCTGATGAGGGCCACGCCCGGCGTGGAGTTGCGTACCTTGGCGATCCAGGGCCAGACCTTGTGGCCGGGGAGTTGCCCCCCCTCGCCCGGCTTGGCCCCTTGGGCCATCTTGATCTGGATCTCATCGGCGTTGACCAGGTATTCGCTCGTCACGCCGAAGCGGCCCGAGGCGACTTGCTTGATATTGGAGCGGCGGCTGTCGCCGTTGGCGTCGGGGATGAATCGTCCCGAGTCCTCACCACCTTCGCCGGTGTTGCTCCGGCCGCCGATGCGGTTCATCGCGATGGCCAGAGTCTCGTGCGCCTCGCCGCTGATCGACCCGTACGACATGGCCCCGGTGGCGAACCGGCCGATGATCGCCTCGACCGGCTCGACCTCCTCGATCGGCACGGGAGTCACCGCGTCGCGCTTAAAGTCGAACAGGCCGCGAAGGGTGCAGAGGCGTTCGGTCTGCTCGTCGACGAGCTTGGTGTATTTCTTGAAGATATCGTAGCGGCCCTCGCGCGTGGCGTGCTGGAGGCGGAAAACGGTCTCGGGGTTGAAGAGGTGGTATTCCCCCTCGCGGCGCCACTGGTACTGCCCTCCCCAGTCCAGGATCGCCGGGCCGACCTCGCGGTCGGCGTAGGCGCGGTGGTGGTGGTACAGGACCTCCTGGGCGATTTCCTCCAGGCCGATGCCGCCGATGCGCGAGGCGGTCTTCTCGAAGTACTCGGCGATGAACTCGGCGTTCAGGCCGATGGCCTCGAAGATCTGCGCCCCTCGGTAGCTCTGGATCGTGCTGATGCCCATCTTGGACATCACCTTCACGACCCCCTTCTTGATCGCCTTGCGGTAGAGCTTGACCGCCTCGGCGTGGTCGAGCCCCGCCTTGACGAGCCCTTGCCGGATCATGTCGTCGAGCGTCTCGAAGGCGATGTAAGGGTTGATCGAGCCGGCGCCGTAGCCGAGCAGCAAAGCGAAGTGGTGGTTCTCCCGCGCGTCACCGCACTCGATGACCAGTCCGACCCGCGTTCGCAAGCCGCGCCGCACGAGGTGGTGATGCAGGCCGGCGCAGGCCAGCAGCGAGGGGATCGGCGCATTGTGGGCGTCGACCCCGCGGTCGGACAGGATCAAGATGTTGCAGCCGTCGTTGATGGCGGCGACGGCCAGGTCGAACAGCCGCAGCAGCGCCCGCTCCAGGCCGAGGTGCCCCTCGGCGGCGCGGAAGTGCATCGGCAGCGTGGCCGACTTGAACCCCCTCCAGCCGTCGAGTTGCTTGAGCTTGGCCAGCTCGTCATTGTCGAGGATCGGCGTGTCCAGCGCGATCTGGCGGGCACACTCGGGCGTCGGCTCCAGGAGGTTCCCCTCGGCGCCCGCGGCCGTCATCACCGAGGTCACCAGCTCCTCACGGATGGCGTCCAGCGGCGGGTTGGTGACCTGCGCGAAGAGCTGCTGGAAGTAGTTGAAGATGGGCTGCGCCCGGTCCGACAGGACCGCCAACGGGGTATCGGTCCCCATCGAGCCGATCGCCTCCTCGCCCACGGTGCCCATCGGCGCGAGGATGTACTTGAGATCTTCCAGGGTGTATCCGAACGCCTGCTGCCGGTGCAGCAAGGTATCGTGGTCGGGCACGGGGGCCGGCGGCGCCTCGGGCAGGTCGGCCATCGGGACGAGGTTCTCGGCCAGCCACTTCCCGTAGGGCTTGGCCGAGGCGATCGAGTGCTTCAACTCCTCGTCGTCGACGATGCGCCCCTGTTCCATGTCGACGAGGAACATCTTCCCCGGCTCCAGCCGTCCCTTTGACACGACGTCCTCGGGCGGGATCGGCAAGACGCCCACCTCCGAGGCCATGATGACCATGTCGTCCTTGGTGATGTAATAGCGACCGGGGCGCAGACCGTTGCGGTCGAGCAGGGCGCCGACGGTTCGGCCATCGGTGAAGCCGACGGCGGCGGGGCCGTCCCAGGGCTCCATCAGGCAGGAGTGGAAGGAGTAGAAATCCTTCTTGACCTGCGACATCGTCTCGTGGTTCTCCCAGGCCTCCGGGATCAGCATCATCATGGCGTGCGCGGGGCTGTATCCCGACTTGATGAGCAACTCCACGGCGTTGTCCAGGCAAGCGGTGTCGCTGAGCCCTTCGCGGATGATCGGCAGGAGCTTCGCGACGTCGCCAGGCTCGTACAGGCCCGACTCGAACAGCGACTCACGCGCCCGCATCCAGTTGATGTTGCCGCGCAGGGTGTTGATCTCGCCGTTGTGGGAGATCATGCGGTACGGGTGGGCCAGCTCCCAGCTCGGGAAGGTGTTGGTGCTAAACCGCGAGTGGTACAGGCAGAGCGCGCTGGCCAGGCTCGGGTCGCCCAGGTCGTCGGCGAAGTACGCGGGCACCTGGTGCGGGGTGAGCATTCCCTTGTAGACGAGGGTCCGGCACGAGAGGCTGGCGAAGTAGAAGTACTTGTGGTCGTCGAGTCCCGACTTCTCGATGGCCGACTCGAACCGCTTGTGGATGACGAACAACTTGCGCTCGAAGCGGTCGGTGTCGTCGCCGTAGCCAGAGGCGATGAGGGCGTGGAACATCCGGGGCTCGACGGCCTTGGCGATGTCGCCGAGCATCGAGTTGTCGGTTTTCAGCCGCCGCCAGCCCAGGACATGCTGCCCCTCCTCGGCGGCGATGACCTCGAAGAGGCGGCGGCCGTAGGCCTCCTGCTCGGGGTCGGGCGAGGCGAAGAGCGCGCCGACGCCGTAGCGGCCGGGCTCGGGCAGGTCGATCCCCACCTCGCGGCAGCGGGTCGCGAGGAACTTGTGGGGAATCTGGATCAGGATGCCCGCGCCGTCACCGGTGTTGTCCTCGCACCCGCAGGCGCCGCGGTGGTCGAGATTGATCAGCGCGGTGATGCCGTCGCGGACGATCTTGTGCGAGGCGGCCCCCTTCATGTGGACGAGGAAGCCGACGCCGCAACCGTCGTGCTCGCGCTGGGGGTCGTACAACCCCTGGGGGCCGGGGAGGCCGGGCTTCTGGTTCTGCATCACGAAGGGTCCTTGACGGCGAGGTCCGTCGGCTGGAGGCGTGATTCCGCATCCGCGTCGTCGTCGGCAGTCAGTAATTCCAGGAACCGCGACGCCGTCAGTCCGAGGCGGCGGTTCTTGCGATGGAGAATGGCCAGCGGCCGGGTCAGCCGGTGGTCACGCAGTCGGACCGCGGCGAGCGTGCCCGCGAGCACTTCACGGGCGACGGTCGGACTTGGCAGGATCGCCACGCCCGCGGGAATTTCCACGGCGCGCTTGATGTTTTCGATGTTGTCGAACTCCAGGATCGTCTCGACCTGCACCCCGTGCCGGCGGAGGAACCGGTCGATGACCCGGCGGATCGACAGGTCGGCGTCGAAGCCGACGAACTTCTCGCCATCAAGCTGCCCGACCTCCAGCGCCGGCAACCTGGCAAATCGGTGGCCCGGGTGGACCGCCACGATCATTTCTTCCTCCCGCCAGGGGATGGCCGTCAGCTCCGGCCACTTCCTCGGGAAGGAGATCAGCCCGAGGTCGGCCTCCTCGCGCCCGACGGCCTCCACCACACGTGTCGGGTGCAGATACTCCAGGCGGACACCGGCCCCGGGGTGCTGGTTCTGGAACGTCTCGACGTAGCGGCTCATGTGGTGGAGACCGACCGAATAGATCGACGCCACCCGCACCGTCCCCACAATATTCTGTTCATCGGTCAAGGTTTGGACGCGGGCCTCGATCTCGAAATAGCGTCCGACCAGGTCCTTGCAGCCCTCATAGTAGACCCGCCCGTGCGGCGTCGGGACGAGGGGGCGTTTGGAGCGGTCGATGAGCTTCACGCCCAGCCTGGCTTCCAGTTGTTGCACCGCCTGGCTGGCCGAGGATTGGGAAATGCCGTTCTCGGCCGCCCCACGTGAGAAGCTCGCCCAGCGGACCACGTCGCAAAAGATTTTCAAGGCTTCCAAATGCATGAAGGGCCCGCCCCCCACCGGACTGCGTCAACTGCCCGGATGCTTGGATGTCTGTCTTCTGCCCATACTGCGCCGATAGCGGTATCGGGAATCCGAATAGTAGACGCATGGTCCCCTCTTCCCGTCAAGGGGAATTTCGAAAATTTCTGATCGGTTGCGAGGCCCTCCGGCCTCTCCTGATAATCCACCTGACTCTTGTAAATTCGGGGGAAAGGGTTAAATTACCATGTGGACTCGGCTTCGACCTCGCGCGACTCTGCTCGCGAGGGGCACATCCTTTTCTTTCTGAAGGAACAATCCATGCTAATCAAGGCTCGCTGTTCACGGGGGGGGTTCACGGGGGGGGTTCACGGGGGGGGTTCACGGGGGGGGTTCACGGGGGGGGTTCACGGGGGGGGTTCAC
>JAABUQ010003545.1_pt1 | contig 28361 bp, 7 predicted proteins | sample 5560001 | NCBI WGS metagenome assembly JAABUQ01 (sample SAMN10711888, study PRJNA513371) | rock metagenome | isolation source: Antarctica rocks | place: Antarctica: Victoria Land, Finger Mt nord | collected 2015-12-18 | reverse complement strand
TTTTTAAATAAAAAAAAATAGTTTTTAAATATTTTAATTTGAATTCTTTATTAAATTAAACTTTTAATTTATTTATTACCTTTTTTATATATAAGAATATTAATAGATTATTTATATAAATAATTATAATTATTCTTTTATTATTAATAAAAATAAAGTTATTTTTTTAAAGTTATTTAAAGTTAAAATTTTTTTATTTTATTATTAATATTTCTCCTTATTTTTTAAATAATTATTTAAGGCTATATAAAGCCTTTTTTAAATAATATATATTATTTATATTATTAATATATTTATAAAACTATTTTATTTATATTTCTTTTTTGAAAGTTGCTTTTAAAAAGGCAATATTAATATTAGAATATTTTATTTTTATATTATATTTTGTTCTTAAAGTTAAAAGTATTTTTTAATTTAAAATTTTTATAATTAATAAAAAAATAATATTATAATTCATTCCTTTTATTTATTTGAAGCCTTTAACAATTTATTAAACTTTATATTTAACGATTTCGCCTTTAATATTTAGCTTAATTAATAATACTTATTTTCCTAAGAATATTTTATATTTTAATAATAATTTCTTAATTTTTTATATTTTTTAGATTTTATTATATTTAATTTTATTTAGAATATTATATTTTATTATTCTTTATTTAATTTTAAAAGTACTTCTTATTAATTTTTAAAAAGGGTAATATTTTTATTTTTAATTATTTAAAAATTTTATATAAAGGGAAATCCTCCTTCCTTTATTCCTTTTTGAAAATTATAATAATTTATTAATAAATAAAGTCTTATAAACCGTCTTAATTAATATTCTAATAATATTAATAGCCTTTAATAAATTTGAAAAGGTATTTATTATATTCTTAATATTTATTATTTATTATATAAAGATAATATATTATCGATATAAATTACGATTTCCTTATTTAACTTTATATTTAATATTTATTTAATATTTAATTTATTAAGGTTAAAATTAATTATTTTATTAAGTTTAACGTTTTGAATATTAACTTCTTTAAATCTATTTTATATATTAAAACTAAAATTAACTTCTTTATTAATATTAATATTTTAAATATTTGTTTTTATATTTATAAATTACTTATTTATTAATATATTATCTATTTTATTAAGAATATTAAGAATAATTTCTTTATTATTCTTTATTTTAAATAAAAATATTTTTATTAATATTATTTTATTAAAAATAATATAAACTGAAAGCTTTAATTACTTAGCCTTTTTATTTTATATTTAATACCCCGGAATTTGAATTTCTGTTTATAAATATTTTTATTATATATTTAATAAATATATCCGAATAATTTTATATAATTAATATTTAGTTTTTTTTTTAATTTATTCTTTATATAATATTTTTTTATTAAATATTATTATAAAAAGCCTTTCTTTAATATATATTATAAAATTTAAAGCTTTCCCTTAAAAATCTTTATTTAATCTTAAATAAAATAATATTATTTTAATTTATTTGAATAATATTTTATTATTTTACTTAATAATACCGTTTTAATAAGGGTTATATAATAATATTAACTTTTATTAAATATTAACCTAATTAAGAGTTATTTATATTTACAAATTAATAAATTCTTTTATATTAATTCTATATAAATAATTAATAATGTATCCTTTAATATTATTCTTTTTAATATAATTTTTAATATAATTATTAATAAGGTTTGCTTCTTATAAAGAAAGAAGATAAGTAATTATTATATTAATATATTTATTAATAAATATTAAAATATCTCGTATTATCTTTTATAAAAATAATTTTTTTATTTTTAATAATATTTATAAATTATTATTTGTTTAAAAGTATTATTTGTTTATTCCTTATTAATTTATAATTAAAAATATAAGATTATTTTCTTATAATATAAGTTTTATATTATTATTTTAATAATATTATATTTTTAAGTTTATTATTTTGCTTAATATTTATTCCGGTAATTACTTTTATTATACTTTTTATTGAAGTTATTTTAATATACTTAAAATATATATATTAAAGCTTTTATAAGGCTAGAACGTCTTTTATTCTAATATTCTTAATATATTTTTAATATTTTAAAGGAAATTAAAGAATAAAATAATTATTATTTGTTTTTTAATTTAAAAATAATATTTTCCTTATTTTATCCTTAATATCAAAAAAATTTCTTTTAAATAATATTATATATCTTTTCTTAGCTAGCTTTATTATTAAAATAATATTATATTAACTTTCTAAAACGTAATATATATTTATTAACTCGATTTCTTTATTATTATTAATTATAATAATAATAAAACCTTTCCTTTTTATTATTATAATAATATCGTTAATCTTATTAATAAGGTAATTATATATATAATAAGAAATAAAATATTAATATTTAAAATAAATATAAATCTTAGTTCCTAAATCTAAATAAATATTTAATTTTCTAAATATATTATATATTAATCGTATTATTAATACCTTTTTAAAATTAATAATTGTTTTAAAATTATATATTTTTAAAACTTATTTTGTTTTCTCTTTATTATTTTTAAAGAAGAATTTCTTATTTTTTAACTTTTATTAATTAAAATAGAAATTATTATTTAAATAATAATATTTTTCCTTTATATAAGATCCTTTGCAATAGGAATATTTCGCTTTAATATTTTTACTATTTCCCTTTTTGTTATTATTATTATTATTACTTTTTATTTTCCCTTGTTTTCTAAAGTTCCTTATTTTTAATATTTTCGAGGAGCTTTTTTAGTTTCGTTATTTATTATAAATAAATATTATTTTAATAATCTCTTTAAAATTAATATCTTTATTAATATTATTTATTATTTAAATAATTTAAATTTAATATTATTTTATTTTATTTAAAAAACCTTTTAGGAATAAATAAATTAATATTATTTTATTTATAATTTATATTATTATTATTAAACAATTATTTTAATAATATAAATAATTAATATATTTACTAGTATTTTTGAAAATAATAGAATTTATATTAATTAAATATTAAATAGTTATATATATAATATAATTATTCTTCTTTTGGAATTTATTCTTTAGAAGCTTTTATATTTTTATAATATTTTTTTTATTAAAGAAAATTTTAATATATAATTTATATATTAGAATAATAATAACCTAGGCCTTCTTATTTATTAAAGGTAAATTATTATTAATATTATTTTTATTTTTATTAATAGTTAATTAGAATTTTTCTTTAATAAAAATAACTTATATTTCAGGGACTTAATTATAATAATTTTTTTATATATTACTTTTATAATTTGATATAAAAGTAAATAAAATAATAATATTTATAAATTAAAAACTTAAATATTTTTCTTTTTATATAAATATATAAACGTTAACCAGGCTTATAATTTGTTAATTATAAAAGATTTTATTTATTTTATTTATTTAAAAATATAAACTTATTTATATATTCAGCTGATCAATCTAGGCCCTATAAATAATAAGGTATTTAGTAGAGCTAATATACCCTGAGTATAGCCCTTGTTGTTCGGCATACAGCCTGGCTGACAGTAATCCAGGATTGCGATACGCTAGACCTGATTTGGCTTAGTGCTGCTGGAGAGACTGCCCCAGCCATTCTCCAACAGCATTTGATGTGTTCGATAGATGGCGATCGTTTCGAATTTCCCTGTCTCCGACGGTACCAACCTCAAAGTAGCTATCTAAATCATTATTCTAGGTCTGACTCGCTGGAGTTTATATGTAACATCCCGTTCCGTGGCGATCTCTGCATTGATACCCCCCCGACTGTCTCCGAGAATACGACTCTCGGCCATCCAAATCCTTGTTTTCGGTCTGGTTCGGTCGGACCTGCAGCTTGCCACTCCCCAAGTGGACCCGCGACTGTGTCCCGGAGCACCGCTCTTCGCCTTTCAAACCCACTTCTTGATCAAAGACAGTCGAGCCTGATTGTAGCATGACGATGGCCACTCTGGGTTATGAAGGAAGCACAGCGTAGTGCCATGGTTGACTACTTTAGTCATTCCCAGTGATCCCCTTTTCCGGCTCCATGGATAGTCCAACGCCGAGTTGCCACTTTAAATCCGGGCATGGGGTGTGCCAAGCCGGCTACTCTTCGGAAACTAAGGTACCTAAATTATCCGGGTCTACTTAGCCACCATGGAACCAGAACGAGGCTTAGTGTTTGGCAGATTCGACCAGTTCAACGAGACAAAGGTCGAGCCCATTTTTATCAACGATGGAGATGTCTGATACACCTCGTGTGCGGGGTCGAGTCGACTTGGTCGGCATGAGCGAAGCATGTGCAAAAAAAAACAAACTCCCAAACTCCCTGACTGACTTAAGATGGGTACACGCTTTATAATGCTAACCATGGTCAATCAGTGCCATTCCTCTCGCTTCCACTCGCTTCTGGCCCTCCAGTATGTTGCACTTCTTGTACAGCAATAGGCTTCCTCGGCTTTGCTACGCTCGTGCCCGGCTCCATACTCTTACACTTTAACTACCTTTAGTCTATGCAACAAACCCTTTGCAAGCTCCCTGGAGCGTTAGCATTAGTGAAGTACATCCTGTATGCGTCACGTACGAACAACAAGCGCTCCATTCAAGAAGCTCTCTAAGTTTTCGTGAAATGAGAATGGCTCCCAAAAGCACTGGGTTAGTGATGGATCTCACCGAAAAGGCCTCACGTTCTCAAACATACTTCCAAGGATCTGGATATCTGTCTCTCATTCAACTGATTTTGCAACAGAGCTCAACAGTCTGCGTTTAGCATTCTCGTTTCGTAGCCAAAGAAATCTCGAGCTGCCTCTAAGTTAAAGTACTTCGATCAGCTTCCCCACTTTCTCATGCTACTTCAAAAACATCCTTGCCGCTAAGGCATCGTGATCTGGCAGCCCCTCACCACAGTACATGATCTGAGACGAAGACTGAAAACCGAACATTTCCGTTCGCCGAACATTGCCGTTCTCTGTAGCCAGACGGAACAATGGTTGAAGGATATCCTTGCGTCTGGGTTGAGGGAGGGGAAATTTATGCGATCCCTTATAAACTGGTTGGGACTGTCTGAGCAAGTTTGAGAGCATTTGAGAGCATTTGAGAGCATTTCCCATCCTCCTACTTCTTCTGGCCTCTGACGGCCTATCATGAAGTTCTTCCAAGGTCTCTGCGAGACCATCACACAGGCTCTTGGCCTGTCGGCCTTTTCGTCGTGGGATCAAGACACCAGTCTACGCCAACCCTTAGGCCACCCTTACCATGCTGTGAAGCCAATTCAGGGGAAAGAAACCCTTAGATATGAGCCACCGCAAACGCACGCAATTCAGGCATTAGAGACGCTCTTCCCTCCCAACCCATCCGGTGCTTCCAGCGACCAAGATGACTCTTTCAACCAGAGAGAACAAGAAATCTCTCTGCAGAATCAGAAGCTTCCCGTCGGTAAAAGCCCGGATTCCAAGCTCCCACCGGGTCCCATCTTCTCTCCGCCGAATGCAAGGACGGGTTTCATGTGCGATTACTCAGCAATGAGAGGATGGAGGCACACTGCAGGCAACAACATGCGAGCTAACTGGTTAGAGAAGCCCATCATGGACTCGGACACCACTGGTGGTATCTACAATATATTCACTAATTACGATCAATATGCACCTATTGGCACGCTTCGAAAGGTACGTCTCCTCTCAATGGCTCCTTCCGTACATGTGTAAAGCTGACTTGAGAAACAACAGTATCACCTCAATGTCACGGACCAAAACATTAATGCTGATGGTATCAACCGTCCAGACGGTGGAAAAGTCTTCAATGGTCAATACCCAGGACCTTTGATTGAGGCTTGCTGGGGCGACACCCTCGAAATTACAGTGGAGAATCATTTGAAGTATAATGGTACAGCTGTGCACTGGCACGGTGTTCGGCTGCTTAACGCGTTCGAATATGATGGTGTCAACGCTATCACTCAATGTGCCATTGCTCCAGGAGATTCTTTCACATACAAATTCGGGGTCACTCAATACGGTACTTCTTGGTACCACAGTCATTACTCTCTCAAGTATGCCGATGGCCTTGCCGGCCCAATAGCCTTCCATGGACCCAGCTCAGGCGATTACGATGTTGCTCTTGACCCTTACCTGTTTGGTGACTGGAGTCACAATAGCGCGTTTCAGGATTACACATTGGAACTCCACAAACCTCCAGCCATCATGAGGACAGTCATCCTAAATGGCAAAGGTAAAGACCATTAATGTTCAATGGATTTCTTCACTCTTGACTGACCGCTCGTAGGTTTTTATAATTGCACGAACAATCCAAACCCTGACTGCCAGAAGGCTAAGGTTGACCCGCCATCGATCTATGAGCAAGTATTCGAGAGGGTAAGTCAGTTCATAACGAATGGATTGGACTCTTTCAGCTGAAATGATCGGATGTCCAGGGTCGAAGGTACATGCTGCGCTTGATCAATACCTCAACCGCCTCTACATTCATTTTCTCCATCGACAAGCACATGTTACAGGTTGTTGCCGTGGACTTTGTGCCCATCGAACCTTATGTGAGTCTCGCAACCTTGTCGATACTCTCGCTCTATGCTGACAGGACTATAGTATCGGGACTCAATCTTAGTTGGAATCGGTAAGATCCGTCGAGTTCCTGCCTGATATCGGTTTTAATATTCATAGGACAACGTTACCACGTCATTGTCGAAGCAAGACCATCGAATGACTTGATTCCGGTTGAGGACCAGAACTACTGGATTCGAATAACAGGTGCTGATGGCTGCTTCGATATCGAACCAGGTCAAGAAAACGAATTGCTCGGCATTGTCCGATACAACGCTGGTAGCACGAAGAAGCCTACATCTGTTGGCTATCAATTTGACAAAACATGCCGAGATGAGCCGTACGAAAGTCTAGTACCCGTAGTCCCAATGGAGGTGACCGCACGCGAGCACCCCAAAAACAACCGTGAGTATCTCTTCCCAACTTCATATACCATTTTCAATTCCGCTGACGATCCCTCCCTGCAGTGGACGCTGACACAGGCGATAATTTCGAAGTTGGCCTCGAATGGGCCGATGCAAAGCACACTATCCCACATGGCAACTTCACACGGTGGGATCTTACCGACTCAATGATGTGGCTCAACCTCACCGACCCGACCATCGATCATCTCGGCGACACCAAGTGGAACCCTAAGGAGTACGCTCTCATAACCGAGGACTACGCCAAAGAGGACTGGGTCTATATCATCATGACCGCACAAGGCACCATGAAGGAAATTGCAGAAGGAAAGGTCTACCTGCCTATCGCCCACCCCATGCACCTGCACGGCCACGATTTCGCGCTGCTCGCACAAGTAGATCGGCCCTTCCATCCCGACGATATCAAAAACGGTACTTTCAAATACGATAACCCACCCCGCCGCGATGTCGCTCTGCTACCTCGTCACGGTTACATGGCCATTGGCTTCCGCACGGATAATCCGGGGCTGTGGATCTTGCATTGTCATATTGCATGGCATGCTTCTTCGGGATTGGCGCTTCAGATTAGGGAAAGCGAATCATTGATTAAGCTTTCGAAGGACGTGGTAAAGGAGAAGGACCGTGTTTGTAAGAACTGGCGGAAGTGGTATGGGGATGCTAAGCATTGGTATAACATAGCGGAATTCCAGGAGGACTCAGGCGTTTAGACGTCCTTCATCCGTTCGAATCGAGGATGAGGAGAGGTGGGGAGGAGAAACGGATGCGCAGGGTGTGAGTAGAGGAATTCGGGGTGCGTTGAGGGTTGGCGGGTATGTGGTGCGTCTGTCGTTGGGTCGGTCGGGTGCTGTGCAGTGCATGCTCAACCATGCTCCCACACACAACTTGCTGTAGCCGTGTTTGCTCTGTTCTCAATCCTTCTGTTTTCACTCTTTGATAAATGCTCTGAGTTGTGGATCAGATCGTGTTCCGTTTTTGTAAAGCGTGTGTGTCGAGAAGCAGCTGTTTGAGTGTGGTAAACAATCACGAATTAGGCCTCAACGCTCTGTCGTGGACTCTATCGCGGGATGTCGAATAGCGCTCTTAGGGAATATTGAAAATGTGTCTCCCTTTGGAAATTGTTTCTGAAGTATCTTGTTGCGAAGCCAGCCACCCCAGCTCACTCAGTACCTCCATCTATCGGCACCAGCACAATCTTAATAGTCTCTTCTATGGAATTATACTAGCTGGGAAAGCTACAGCAAAAGGCGTAGGTGAAGGTTGGCAATGTGATTGCCATTTCGGTGAAAAGAAGGACTTGGCCACCAATTTGGAAGGGAAGACTATTCTCGATCATTTCGTCACCTACGCGACTCCTTCATGGCCATCAGCACTACCTCCAAGTTAAGCGGATCCGCTTACCATTCCCGAATAAAAGTGGCAATTGACAATCCTGAATCTTGAACGTGTACGATGCACGTATGCACCCCCCAAGGATTGTGCTCCCCACTGCGAGCTCTAAGTAGCATCTCGTCTGTTCGCATTTTCGTTCTTCCATTTTCCTTTCTTTGCTTCCTCGTGCTCGCAGTGAGAGCATTTTTCCCCTCGTTTTATACGTACCGCGAGGCACCGATATATGTGTCCAGTTGTGATGCCTTGGAAGCATATGCTATATACTCAAGAAACCTAGCAGTGACATCTCCCCAGCCACCCAGAATGCCTATTCTGTTGTACTAGCGATCGATCAAAGCTGGGAACAGGCAAGCTGAGTCAGAGCGTCTTTACAGAACCACCACGATGGTGTCTTCGCAGTCTCACCATCGTCCTAGTGCTTAAAACGGTGCCCCTCGGTGGCAATGTCAGTAGCCAAATCCAAGCGTACTCCGGATCAGCGCTTTGAGCAAACGGCGCAAAATTGACATCGAGTACATCCTCGTTTGCCCCAACACATGTGTAGATAGATACCGTCGAACAGATACTGAGGAATGTAGCTACAATAGCAATTGCGCAGGCACCATTGAAGCTTGAGGATTTTCACCAGTCTGTTGCTTCCCCCACTTCTGACCAAGTTCGCTGCTAGGCTCCACATACCGTCATAACCATGTATGTATGTGAGGCATTTGGACCAAGAAGGGAATCGTCAGATGCACCCGTAGAATTTATTTCCCTCATTTTTCTACATCAGGGACAAACTCATCATTCTGCCGTCCCTCTGGTTTGTATGGACCCCTTTTCTCCACTTAACACGAGGCGCTAAATATAGTTTGAGACACACCTAGTTTTCTTCACGAGGCCTGATTCAGGGCTCCAGACTCATGTGTATGAGGGCCTTATGCCCCATCATTTAGCAATCAGACGAGTTTTCCCTGAATGCATCTTGATTGCTTTCGGATATAAAAGAGGGTCGATGAAACGCAAGCAGATTTCATCGCCTTACTTCATCATTTTAGAACCAAGGCCCATAGAGCCACCTTGTGTAAGATAGCAACATTGATCGTGACCCAAATCTACTAGGCGAAGCTCAAATGTAATGTCATCGGCGGTCTAGAGGCCCTAGGTTGGTGTCGGGCGCTGTATCCGTCCCCTTTGAGCCCCATGTGTTCCAAAAAGCCACCTTTTCTTTAGACGGCAGTTTTAAACACTGTCTCAAGGTTTGGCGCATCTAGATACCGGGACGGCTTTCCTTGAATGCCTTAGGAGTCAGTTTCCATTACAGCAGGTACCATGGCTGAGGCTTTTGCTCAAAGGGTCGCGCCTGAGTCGACAACTAGCGTATTGTTAGCTGAGGTGGAAATGACGAGAACAGATATTGGTTGGGAATACTGGGAAGTGATAAGCCAATTGCGCCTTGGAAGTACTAAAAGGCTTAATGATGTACCCATCTGATATCCTATAGATCAGGACCTCCCGTTCGAGAAAAGGGTTGAAGGTCCGGTAGAAAGATTCGAGCAGCTGAGTCTCTGTTGACAGCTCTTCTGGGCCCCAATGCGTCACGGCGATCAAATTTCTGGAGGGCGTGACGATTAAGGTAGACTTTAGACAGCGTATCCCAGAATCCTGATCCGTGGTGAATTGCTGTTGAGTTTCATTGAGATTTTGTAGGGCGTCTCTGTCCTTCAGTAGGGTGCTCCTGAGACGGCGCCACAGTCCCTCGTTTGCATTTTCGTTGAATTGAGATATAGTCCTTTAGCATGGTTAAAAAGGGACGACTACAAAGAGTGCGTCAGGATGATCGACGGCCATGTCTGTAATTTTCAAAACCGTGCATGTGGTTAGGGTTCCGTCAGGACTGGACGAGCTGCCACGAGCGATTGCTTGTCAAACAATGTGAAACGCGTTTCATCAAGGTGAGCGACTTTGAACTCGGAACTAAATAGAGCTGCTGCTTGCTCGAGACTAATCATGAAGCCTTAATCTTTACGACATGGGTCACCGGAATAACCTGATGCAAGGCTTAGCGATATTCGCAGAGAATTGTTACATCTTGTTTCCAACATCAGCTGTTGCGGTTGAAACACCAACCCTGGCCAAAGACCAATCGACTGACTAAATTGGCTGTTCAATCGCCAAGCTGGTTGCTATGGTTGCCGTCTTGGTCCAGCTCTCGACTGGTTAGTGGCGAATCTCCGAGTGTGTGTTGCAGGCAGAGATTTGTCGCTCAGCGTTGTCATCAGAGCAGCTCTTTGGCAACTTTATACCAAGTCGACTCACATGCTTTCACATAGAAGAGATGATGATGAGCTAGGTGCTGTTCACGACACTGATAGTGAATTCAACCAACTTCAATGCTTTATCGTTGCTTGCATTACGGTTGGCGGTTCGCGAAATGGCTTCCCCTATCACCAATTCTATATTAAAATCTAAGGTCGGCTTAGCAGCCAGCGTATTAATATGTACAAATCGATATTTTATATATCGGATTTCCCTGGCCATATATATATAAAGATAATGTATATAATAATTAAAACATATTTATTATTATTTATAATAAAAGTTATAAAATTAAGAATCTTTAAGATTTTAAATAAGATTTTATATTAAATTATTTAAAATTATTTAAAATTATAAAGGGCTTTTTTTAAATAATAAATAAAGTTATATTAATTATATTTTTTAAATATTTTATAATAAAAACCTTTTTCGAAACTTTTAAATTATTTTATATAAATTTCTTTTTTTATATTTTTATAAAAGAAAATAATTTTAATATTTATTTATTTGAGTTTCTAATTTAAAATTATTATAATAATAAAAATAATTTATAAATTTATAAATTTTATAATAAAAATAAAAATTTTATTAAAATTTAAACTTTTATATTATTTAAATCTTTATATTATTTAATATATTTTATAATAATATATTAAATTATTTAAGCTTCTTTTTAATTTATAAATTTATTTATTATTTAAAATATAATAATTTTTAAATATAAGAATTAAAATTTAAATATTATTTTTAATTAAAAATTCGAATTTTTCTTATATATTTAATTATCAATTTATTTTATAATAATTATTAATTATTAATTATAATTTTAATTTATATTTTTAATTTATAAAATTTAAATATTTTTATATAAATAAAGAATATTTTAATTAATTATAATATAATTAAATCCGGAATTTTAAGGATTTATAATTCAAAATATTTAATAAAAATTTTAATAAATTTATAATAATAATAATAATAATAATTAATATTTTCTTATATTTATAAAATTAAAAATATAAAAGATTTTTTATTATTATTATTTTTTATAAATTTCTTTTTTATAAAAATTATTTAATATTTAAATATAATATCTTTGGCTTTTAATATATTATTAGATTTCTCTCTTATAATATAAAATATAAATATTTATATAAATATTGATAAGGGGATTAGGATTATAATTTTTTTTCTAAATATTAAAAATTCCTTATTATTATTATTATTATTTTTATTTATTTCTTTAATATTATACTTTTTTTAAAAAAAGATATTAAAAAAGTATATAATTTTACTGGCAAAGTTAATAAAATAATAAATTTAATATTTTTAATATTTTTTATATTTTATAAATTAATACTTTTTCTTATATTTATAAAATCTAAATAATTTTTTAATAATATTATTAATATATATTTAATTTATAAAGCTAAATATATAGAAATAAAAGAAGTTTAAAAAGTTATTATATATTTTTTTAAAAGAAATAATATTTATAAAAGAAATAAAATAATAATTATAAATATGATTTATAATATATATAAATTCTAATTATTATTTAAATTTTATTTTATTTTTAATAAATATTAAATAAGCTCTTTTTATAAAGATTTAATTTAAATATTTGCTTTAATTATTTAATTAAAAATTCTTATAAAAAATATCAAATATTTCCGATTTAGATTTTCTTTTATTATTAATATAATAATATTTAATAAATTATTTATAAACTTTCTTTTTATTATAAATTTTAAATTCTTTAAAATAATCAAAATAATCGCTTTTAAAACGGATATGATATAGTTCAAAGAATATTATAAATATATATAAGAATATAATTATATAAATAAAGTTATTATAAATTATTAAGAAATTATTATAATATTTCTATAAAAATATATATTCTTTTTAATAATCTTTATATAAAAGGAAGCTTAGAATATAATATAAATATATAATTTATAAAAAATAATCTTATTCGAATAAATAATTAAAATTAAAATTCTAAATTATACTTATAAAATAATCGAATATTAAAAAAGCTAAATAATTTAATTTATTATATTAAAACTTTTATATTAATATAATTCCAATATTAAATATAATTAATATAACTTATAACTTATATATAATATTAAAGATAAAAAGATTATTATAATAGAAAAGTTAATAATAAATTTTGCTTTTATAATAAATATATAACTTTTAAGGTTAATATCGACTTTATAACCTTTTAATAAAAGGCGAAAAATAGAAATAAAGCTAATTGTAATTCTAAAAATATAATATATATTAATTAAAAGAATATTTAGAAAGTCGTTATTATTATTAATATATAAAATAATAATAATGTTTTTGCCTTAAAAAATTATATTTATATTTAATATATATAACACTTTAAATAACTTAATTATTATTAAAAAGGCGATAATTATTTATAAAATAATTATAATTCGATATTAATAATTAAATATAATTAATATTTATTATTTAAATATATATTAAATTAAATAATCTATTAATAATAATTATAAAAATCATTTAAAATTTATTATTAATATTAATTTTAAGCTTTTTCGAATTAAGTTTATTTAAAATACTATTTCGGCTGCTTAAGTAAGTTTTCTCTAGTTATAAAACTAGGAAATATTAGTTATAATATTAGTTTTGGTTTTATTAATTAGAGAAATTTAATTATTTAATTATACAATTAATATTAATATTAATTATATAATTAAAATTAATATTATAATTATAATATATAATATTAGAAATTAATTCAAGCAAGGCTTTAAATACTTGAATATTATAAAATATAAAAATATAAATAAATAAAATATTAATTATATTAATATATTTATAATAATTAAAGCTTTTAAATTATCTTCCCAAATAATATTAATAAAGTATTAATTATAGTGTTTATATAATTCCCCTAATAATATTATTATTAAAGCTATTACTTAATATAATAATATTATTAAAATAATTATTAAATATATAATCGGAGCCTTCGAATAATATTTCTATATTATTAATAAAAATATTATTTAATATATAATCGGAGCTTTCGAATAATATTTCTATATTATTAATAAAATTATTATTTAATATATAATCAGAAGCTTCGGATATTTATTAGCTTTAATATTAATATTAACAAATCCGTTATTAAATTAAGCAAAGGCTAATATTTTATTATTAATTATACCTTTCAATTATCGGAATCTATATTTATATTCCTATTTATTTTAGATTTATTTTCCTTTTTATTCTTAGTCTCGATAAGCCCTCCGTCTACCTTTGTTAATATTTCCTTTTTATTTAATAAATTATCTGAGTTATCGTTAAGGTTAAGCTTTATATATTTTATTATATATTTTACTTTAGGGTATAGGCGTATAAAGAAGGAGTTTATTATTAGGTTTGCGAATTCCGCTTTTATATATAAATTATTAAATATATTAAGCAAATAATCTCGAGTATATTTAATATATTATAAATTATAAATATCTTATTTATATAAATAAGTTATCTAATAATAAGTTATTAATTATATAAAAGTATTTAAGATTATTAATAATTAATCGAAATCTTTATAAATATTTAGATTTATAATAAAATTAATAGTTTCCGAAATTATTAATATTAGCAAAATTTACAATATTTATTCCAAACTTGAATATATCCTCGATTTAAATAACTTTGTAATTATTTAATACTTCTTATCGGAAATTATCGATCGATATAAGGAATATTTATTTGCTTTTATTAAAAATATAAATAAAATATTTTATTTATTTAACTAATTCCTTCAAAATTATCCCTTTCCAAATCTTATAAGTATAATATATTTTTATATATATATTATAATAGCTTAAATAAGAAGTTTTTATACCGGGATATATAATAACAAATAATATTATCAAACGATATTATTTAGCTTTTTGATTATAATAGCTTCTATTTTAATTATCCTAATTATAAATAAAATAGGGAATATTACGCTTTTGCCCTTTAGTTTTTATAATTATAATTATATTTAGAATTATAATTAAGATTATAATTAAGATTATAATTAAAATAATAATTACAAAACTTTATAAGAAGTTGCTTATAAAGGGTTTTTTATTATAAAAAAGGAAAATATTAATTAACTTATTAATAATAACCTTCGGCGATATTTTTTGGTTTTTTCTGATACCTTGCCTTCGCTATCGCTATTAATTATTATTTTGCTTATTATACCCTTCCTTTTTAATAGTTATATAAAGGTAATAACAAAAAGCTTTATAAGGCAGATTTTAAATTATTATAAAAGGCGGATCTTTAATAGCTTTATAATTTTAAATATAAGGGTATTAAATAATTTAATAGGCTATATATCTGAAGCCTTTAATAAAGTTATTTTATAAATAATTATTAATTTTAAAAAAGAAAGTTTAGATTTAATAAAAAGAAAAAAATATAAAAATTATAATATATAATATATTTTTTATAAAATAAATTAGTTAATACTTCGCTATTAAATATAATAAACTAATACCTATTTCTTTGGAAATATAATAAATAAAATATTTATATAAACCTTATTCTCCTTATCGTTATTTTCTATTATATATTTATAATATCCCTTCTTTTATAATAATATTATTAAACCTAATTTATTGCCAAATCCCTTGAAAATAGATTTCTTATAATTAAATATAATATATAATTAATTTCTTTATAAACTATTCTTTACTTAAAATATATTAATATATTTCTAAAATTAAAAAAATATTATTATATTAAAATTTTTAAAAAATAAAATAAAATTGGAAACAGGAAAAGAATTTTCGATTATAATATTAAATATATAATTTAATATTAAACTTTTTTTATTAAGATATTAGAAGATTCCTAATTCAATTTAAATCAAAAACTATTTTATATAATTTAATAATAATTGATATAAAATAAAGTTATAAAAGGCTTTTATAGGTATTAAACGATTATTAAAATATTATATTTCTTTAAGATAAGCTTCCTTAAACAAATATAAACAAAGTATAAATAAAGTTCCTATTATTTTCAATATTCGGGAATATTTAAAAAGCAGAATAAAATTATTATTTATATATTTTTTTATTATTTTACCCTTTTTTATCTAATAAATAGCCCGGTAGCCTAAAAAAAGCTTTATTATATTTTTATATTTTTATATTTAAAATATCTCCTTTTATTTTAAATCTCTTTTAAACTCTTATATTTAAATTTATATAGCCTTTTATTAAAAGCTTTATAAGCTTATATTCTTTATTTTATATTATATTAATATTAAATCCAATTTCAAAGCCTTTTAATATTTTATTTTATTTACGACTTTTTATTAACGACTTATTATAAACAACTTATTATTATAACTATATTTATATTTTATAAGGTCTTATAAAAGGATATTCAAGTATTAATAAAAGAATTAAACTTTGCTAATAAAATAGATTTGAAAGATTTTATAACAAATTTATATAATTTTAAATTTTTCTTTAAGAAATTATTTAATTATATAATTATATTAATATAAATTAAAGCTAAAAACGAATAGAAAGCTCGACCCTAAAACCTTAACCTTATTACTATTTAATATACGATAACCGTAAATAAAAAAGGTAGGTAATATTAATACTTATATTTATAATTAAACCTCGATAATTATAATAATATTAATTAATATATTTAATTCCTATTTTAAATAAAAGAGAATAATTTCAATTTAATATATAATATATTTTATAATAAAGGATTATTTATAATAGAAGTTGAATTATATATTTAAGCTTTATTTAAAAATATAATTTATAAGATAATATTAATTTGAAAAAAGAAAAGTAAATTAAATATTTTAATATTTATTAGCTTTTATCTTTGAAGCCTTCGAATACTCTCTTTTTTATAAAGGATAATAATAATAATAAAATAAATATTAATACTTTTTCGCCTTTTTTATTTCCGGCCCTATTACTTATTAGCCCTTTATATTTCGAAAACCAAAAGGATTAGAAACTAGTTTTATTTATAAACGAAAGATCTTTATAGATTTCAAACGCTTAAAGGATATATACGGAGTATATTTTAGCTATAATAAATCTTAACGAAAAATATTAGAGATATATATTAATTAATACCTTAATTAAAAGTAAAAGAAATTTATTAATATTTTATAAAGTATTAAATTATATTTATAATAATAATTGGATAGCAAATATTATATTTTAATTATAAAAATTATAAATTTTTAAAAAATAATAAAATAATTTAATTTTTTATAAAAATTTAAACCTTAAAATATTTTCTGATTTTGATTATAAATAAGCCTTCTTTAATAATATAAAATATTAACGAAAAGATCTCGATAAATTATATTTAAAATTAATTATTATAAATAAAAAATAATTTAAAATTTATAATATAATTTAATTAAAAACCTTAAAATTCTAGCAAATAATAATAATTAAAACTATTAAAGAATTCTACTTTAATACAAAAACTTAGGGATATTTATTTAGAAATATAATAAATTTTAATAAAATTTAAATCTTAATTAAATAACTATTTTATATAAATTATTAATAATTTCGAGTTTTTGTATTATTTAAAGCCTTCTTAAAGCCTTTAAATAAATATTAATTTCCCTTAAATAAAGAATTACTATTAAGCTATATTAATAAAAAATAACATATTATTTAAACTTATTCTTATAATAATATTTTTATATTTCCTTAATTAATAGATTAAGATATTTGATATAATAATACTAGTTTAATTCAAATTATATAAGTATTATAATCCCTATAAAACGTAATTTAAATAAATAAGTATTAAAATTATTATCGATTAGCAGTTTTTAAAATCTTATAATTTATTCAATAAAGATTATAAGAATAATATTTCTATAATAATAATTATTATTTATATAATTCTAATAACCCGAAATAGTCTTATAAACTAGAATAAATAATATATAAATTATAATATATTACGTATTAAAAAGAACTTTGGTAAATTGAATTAAAGTTAAAATTATTAATTAAATAAAGTTTTTTCAATTATTATTTATAATAAAGTTTATATAATTGTTTTTAAGCTTATTATAGCAATTATTATTATTATTATATAATTTTAAATTCTATTTTCTGTCTTTATAATTATAATATTATTACCGAATAAACTCTAAGATTTCCGAACTTATATATCGTTTATTAAGCTAATATATATAAAATTATTATAGGAACCAAATTTATTAAAAGACTTAGGAGTTTATAAGAATATACAAAACCTTTAGCAATTTAATTTTATTAAAAGTTTTTATTAATTATTATATTAAATAAATCTTTTTAATTTATTAGATTTTTATCCTAGAATATAATTCCGATATATATTAAAAACATATAATTAATTTATATTTTATAATACGATTGACTTAGTATTTTAAGGATTTTGTTTAAATTAAGTATTCAAGTAATATATTATTAGAAAAATATACTCTTTTATTATCCTATTTTATAATAAGAGGAGAATCAGAATTAAGATTTTAAAATTTAAAAAGTATATAATTGATTATATATTAAATATAAAAGAAAAATCCGAATATAAATTATTAGAAAATAAATTATTAAACAAAATAATTATTCCTGAAACTAACTTTTATAATTTATAAATAAAATTTAATATATTCAAAAAAATTATTATATTTTTATTATAATTTTCGTTTTATTAGATTAAGAAACAACTTTTATTAAAAATAACAAATATATTAATTAATATAAAAGGCAAAAAAGACTTTATTAAATAATAATTTATAATTTTAAATATTAACTTTCCTAATATATTTCCTAAGGAAAAAAATATATATAAATTATATTAATTTTTTAAAGGTATTTTTAAAATATATATATTTTTATACAATCTTCGATTATATATAAATATTTTTTTTAATAATTATTTAATAAAAGTTTTTACCTTTCAAGACTTATATAAGGAATATTTGAAGCCTTTATTAACCCTTTTTTTAAATTATCCGAAATAAAGAAAAAATATTAATTTAAATATATAATCTGGTTATATATTTATAAAATATTAAATTTCCTAAAATTTTAACTTTTAATATTAATTATTTTTATCTTTTAATTAAATCGCTCCGGTATTTAAAATAAATTTAGAAAAAAAATATAATTAGGGAAATTATAGAATATAATCCTTATAATATCTTATACTTATATTAAGACTAGCTTAAATTTATAAAACAATTATTAGCAATTATATTTATATAAAATAGCTTTTAATAAAAAGGCGTAAGAACAAGCTATTAAATAGTTATAATAATATAATAATTTTAGCTATATTATTTATATTTATAAATATTTTATTAATAAAACTTTTTCTAACTAATAAATATAATTAAATATTTAAAAAAATAATTCTTAATATTATAGCCGAATTAAATTAATATATATTTAAAGGTACCGAAAAAAATATTATAAGAGTTAACCTTAAATAATAAATATAAATAAATTATAATATTATATAGATTAAAAATATATTAAATTATAAAGTTTTAAGGAAGTTTCTAATAATTATATCAAAGCTATTAAAAGCCCTATTATATTTTTAGAAGGGGGAAATAATATATTTGTAAAAAAAAGGGTAAAAAAGGGTAATAAAAGGTTTTAATAATAAACGGAATTTAAGGGCTAAGCTAAAGGTTAATATATAATATAATAAAAGGCTTTGGCTATATTTAATTTAAGGGAATAAAATACTTATTAAAAAGATAAAATAGTTATTAAAGTAGAATAAAATATATTTCTTTTATTATTATATTTAAATATAAGTTTTTCTAATTCTGAAAGAAACTTAAAAATAATATTAAAAATCTATTTATAAAGAAATATTAACTTCGACTTATAAATTAAAACTTCTAACTTATAAATTAATTTCCTAATTATTAAATATTTATAATTAATAATTATATTTATAAATTTATATTATAATATATAATAAGCTCCGAAAGCTTGATAATTTATACGATATTTTATAAGGATTTAATAAGGAAGAAGTTCCTTAAATAATACTTTTTTATTATATATTTTAAAACAGGTTATTAAGCCCTAATCTTAATATTATATTTAATAGAATAGCTTATAAAAGCTTCTAAAAGGATTTATAAAAGGATATTTTTATATAAATTAAAGAGTATTATATATAAATTAAAGTAAATAATAATAATAACTTTAAAAAAATAAATTATATCCCGGTTAAATTAATATATAATAAAAACTTTAATAAAGGTTTTTTATATAAAAACAATAATATTAAAGTTTTTAAATAAGATAAATTCGATATTATAAACGAAAATAATAATATTATTATTAATAAAGATATTAAAAATAAATATAATAAGGATAATATTATAATTAATAATAATAAAAAAGACTTTTTTATTATATTTTATATTATATTTTAAAAATTATTTTTTAATATTAAATAAGTAAATAATAAAGCTTTTAACCTCCTTTAAGAAATATAGCCTCTTATAACCCTTAATTACTTAAAAGATTTTATATTTATCAAGGAGGATAATAATATTATAATTTTTTTTATTAATATTATTATAAAAATACCTTTTCCCGATCCTTTATCTCCCTTTTAGTAGTAACAAAAGTAATTGCTATACCTTTTTAAAACCCTTTCTTTCGAAGAAATTATATAATAAAAAAGAAAAAATATAATAATATTATTTTTTTATATAATATTTAAATTATAATTTGAAAAAATAGGCAATTCGAAACTTAATTATATTAAATTACGAAAAGTCTTATAATTAATAAAACCTTTAATAAATTTTATTATTAATAATATTAATAATATCGAAGTTATATAAAATATTAATATTATTATATTCCTTTTAATAAAACTTAATATTTTGAAAAGGCAAATAAGACGGTATATCCTTTTTTTAAGAGCAATAAGGAAAATATTTAAGGTTATTATTAAGAAATAGCCTTCCTTCTTCGTAAATAAAAAGGGTATTATTAAAGAATATATTAAATAGTTAATATAATAATATTAATATAATTTTATCAATTTAATTAATATTGTTTTCTTAATTAAGCTCCGAGAAAAAATATTCTTTAATATAATATAATATATTAATAAGCTAACCGAACTTTAACAATTAAATATATAAATATTCTTAATTAAGTATTTATTTAATAATATATATTATTTATAATAAAGAAATCTTATTATCCTAAAAGATATTATATATTTTAAAGGCTTTAATAATTTTATTAAAAGCTAAGTTATTAATTATAAGAGAGATTTAATATTAATTATAATTTTATAAAAGATAATTATTATTAAATTATAAATTATTATTAATAATATAAGTTCTTTACTTAAGCTTTTCAAAGGGATTTTTATTAATAATAATTTTAAATATTATATATTTAAAGATATTATTATTAAAGCCGATTTAAATATAATTAATAAATATTTTAATATTTATTTAAATTATAATTTTAATAATAATATTAAAATAAAAATTATTTTAAATTAATATTTCTTTATTCAAAGAATATTAAATTAAGAATATTATATAATTAAGCTAATTTCTCAATTCTATTAAACTTGTAAAAAGTTAGAAATAGCTTATTTTAAATATAAATACTTCGAATAAATTTTTATTAAACTTTATATTTCTTTTCTTTATTTTATTTTTATTAATAATTTCGGTATTTATCGAAATATATACTAAATATTCAAACCTTTTTACCTAATTCCTATTAGTCTTTTATAGGAAAATAAAAAGAAAATTACTAATTAATTTATATTAATATTAAATCCTTATAATACTAATTTCGTTAATATAATTAAAGTTTTTAATAAACTTATTTATTAATTAAATTAAAATATAAATATTAATATTAATAATAATATAGAAACAGAAATAGTATATATTTTTGTTATAGGCTTTTTCGATAATATATTATAATAAATAGATAATAGGGGTTTTTTATACTATTCTATAACCAAAGGTTATTGAATATACTATTATTTAAAGAAAAAGAAAGAGGATTTAATATATAATATTATTAAGAAAGGGAAATATTATTATAAAACTATATAATAACGAAAAAAAATAAGAAATATAATTATTTTTAAGCAAAAGAAAAAAAGCAATATAAATTAGAATTCGAATAAATAGCTTAGTTATTACCTAGCTTACTTTTATACTGAATTTCATTTAAATAAAAACTTATAATATTTTATACTTAAAGTAAAAAGGCCTAAATAAATTTTTATAAAGCTTTTTATTCTTATTTATATTTAATAAATATAATCAGATAATATATTTCAAAATATTTTAAACCTTTTAATTCCTACTCTAATAGCTAAAAATATAAAGCCTTCTTTTTTATATTTAATTATAATCGTTATTTAAAGTTATTATTTTTATTATTTTTATTTTTTATAACTTTATATCCCCAACTTAATTCAGAATACCTTTCTTATAAGTTATAAAAAGGCTTTTAGAAAAAAGGATATTATTATTAATATAAATAATTATCAAAGCCTATAAAACGATTATATATTATAATATTATTATAAGATTTTAAATTATTATAAAATTTTAATATTTTATAAAATTAAATATCTTTTATAATTATATTATTATAATATATTAAGTATATTAATTACTTATATAATATATAAATAAGGTTAGCGAAGGCTTTATTAGAAAAGAAGAATTAAAAGTTATCGAAAATTTATTAAATACCGAATATAACTCCGACCTTAATAACTTTATTATTTATAAGAATATTAAATTTAATAGCCTTTTTAAATATTTATATTAAACTATATTTAACTAATAATATATACAAATATATTATAATAATAAATATAAATATATTAATAAGCGAGCTAAAATATAAATTAATAATAATATAAAACCTTTAATAATTATTAATTATAACTTTAGATTATTTAAAAATATAGCCGATACTACCTCCCTTCTAAACCTAATAAAATACCTATTTGCAAAGGATATTATAAATTAATTATTAAGGTTCGGTTTAATAAATATATAGAATATTTACTTAGAATTAATAGAAGCTTTATCGCTATTTAATATTAAATATTTTATATTAATATAAAGTTTTCTTCCTATTAAAAAGTAGCGATTTAAGGATAAGGAAAAATTAAATAATAAAAAACTTTTATTAATTATTAATAACAAGTACCGATATATATACTTTTTGTTTATAAAATTTATATTAAATCCTTTTTTCGATATTAGGCCTAAAATCGATATAATAAAATTTGACTTATAATATCCTTTTATTTAATATTTAATCGGAACTTTTCGCAATAAATACGGCCTATATATTATTCAATTTAAAGCGAAAAAATTGAAATAATATTAATAAATTAATTATACAAATTTCTAAATAAAACCTTTTCCAGAAGATATATTAATACTTATTAATAACGGCTTTATTTAAAAAACATTATTATTATATTTATAAAATTAGAGACTTTATCAAAATTGATAATATAAAATATCGCTTAAGCTAATATTTCTTATATATTTACCGATATAAGAAATATATTTTTGTTATTATTAATTTATTTTATAATAAATTTCAAATAGATCCTGTACTAGACTTTTTTATATATAATAAAAAAAATATATAACAAATCTATAATTTATTTATTATATAATATAAAATATTATATTTTATCTTTATAAATTATAGTTAGATAAAATAGGATAACGATAAAGAAAAAGAATATTTATTAGAATATATATAAAGGGTAACTTATTTATAACTATACTAAATTTCTATTATAAAGTAATATATTATATAAAAGCTTTAATATATAATATTCAAAAACTGTTCTGATTTTAAGTATTAAATAAAATTAATAATATAATTAATAATACTGCTAGTATTAAGGCTAATATATACCTAGTTATAATTACAATTAACCAAAATAATTACGGTTTTAATAAGACTTTTCTAGACCCAGAGTTAGCCTCTATTCGGTTGTCGTACTAATTGAAACTTTTTAAACAGTACGACTAGTAATATTCTTATAAATATTTAGCTTTAAATAAAATATATAATAAAAGTATTCCTAATAAATATAAAATATAAAATAAAATTTTATATTTATTAATATTATTAATTAATTTAGTTTATTTTAATAAGTTCGGAATATATTTCTAATAAAGTTTATTCTCTTATAGAATTATAATTATTATAATAATAATATTTATTTTATTAAAAGCTTAATATTTTTCTTTATTTATAATAATTAAAGTTAATTTGTTAAATAAGATAGTTTTAATTAAGTTTTTAGTTAAAATTATATATATTTAAATAAAATATTTAAAATATATTAATTATAAATATATTTAATAATTTATAATTAAACTTAATAAAAGTATTTTAAACCTTATAAAACTTCCTAATATATTTATTTATAATATTAATATATTATAAATTATTAAATTTATTAAGAATATTGGCTTTTTAAAGCTTATAATTATTCGAGAAAATATCTTAAATATTTTTATTAATATCTTTTTCTTTAATAATAATATAAATAATAATATAATAATAAAATTTAATAGCTTTATAAATATATTCTTATTTATTATCTTATTATTCTTTAAGGACTTCTTCAGATATATTAATAAGGAGACTTTTTTATTATTAATTATTTTAAATTAGCTTATTAATATAAAGTGTATTTTTATATAATGTTTAAATAAAAGTTAATTCTTATTTATATTAAAAATAAAAATTAAAGTTAATAGGAAATTACTTCTAATAATACTTTGAATAAATTCTGCTTTAATAGCTATTAATACTTAAGATATAATAAAGTTATTTATAATTAATAATTTAAAAAGTATTCGTAAATAAGAAGGAGAAATAAATATATGTTCGTCCAAAAGAAATAAGGAATTATTATTAAGAATAATTAAAAACTTATAAATCAAACAGAATTAAAATCTTAATTTTAAATTAAAAAAATAATTTGATATTAAAGGTAAAATATAAAGATTTAAAATTATTTTTATAAAATATTTCTTTATATATATTTTCGAAGTCTATTTTGTTATATATATAATAATAATTTATAAAAGCCTTAAATTATTATATATTAAAAAACATTAAATTTAAATATTAAATTTATATTAAAATAAAAATCTTTTATTAAATAATATTAAAAGTTTTAAATATAATATTATTGTAAATATTAAGGCTTTTGTATATTAATATAGTTTATAAATAATATATAATTAAGAAGGCTAAGAAAATTAAAAATATAAAATATAAATAAATATTAAGGATTTTTGTTTTATAAATTTCTTTGATATAATAAATATTAATAAATAATAATATAAAAAATTAATTAATTAAATTAAATATTAATATATTATTTAATATAATTAATATTTTATTTTTTAAAAGCTAAAAATAATTAAAAAATATAATTAATTAATTTAAAACTTTAATAAAATATAAAAAATATTTATTATATTAATTTAAAGGTTTTTAATACTTAAAGAATTATTATTTTAAAATATTTAATATTATATAATTTAATAATTAAAAAAGTTATTATATATTATTAAAGAGCCTAAATAACTTATATAAAAAGTATATATTCTGATAATATATATTTAAAAGTAAAGTAATCCCGGCAATCTGGACTTATAATTTATAAGAATTAATAAAGTAGTAATACTTATTTGATTGCTATATAGAAAGGTAAATTATCAAAGAACACCAAGCCGCCAGTCCCGATTGGGCTTAGTAGCAAAATTATTCTCTTTCAATACTAACAAGAAAATAGTCGATAGGCTTACTAAGGCGCTCCTGAAGGACAAATTTTTAGTTTTCAAAGCAGTATTAAGCCTAGAAGAGAAAGCTATAATATTTATTACTAAATAAAAATCTTGAATATTATATAAGAATAACAGAATAATATTATTTATAAATAATATATAAATATATTTTAAGAAGAGTTTTTTATATTAAAATATATATATAATATAATTATACAAATTATATAAATTTATATTTAAGTCTTTAATAATTATATATATATATATTCCCTTCTTATTAATTACTTCAATATTATTATATTAAATATTATTAAACTTTCTAAAGCTTTTATATATTTTATAAATAAGTACTTTTTTAATTTTGAATATATTTTTATTAGTTATATATTATTTTATAACCTTATATTAATAACTACTTTAAAGCTTTGTATATATTAAATAACTTATATATATTTTTATTATATATAAAACCTTATTTTAAAGATAATACCGAGCTTAAGAATAACTTAAGTTAACTTTAGAACTATTATTTAAGGCTTTATTATTATTTATTTAATTATTTATATCCCCTTAGAGGCTTATAGAGCTCTTTAAAGTTATTTTATATTTTTTATATATTTATATTTTATCCTTATAAATCCTCTTATCTCTTCTTAGCCCTAATATTAATATATATATAAGAAAAGTTTTAAAAATATTATATTTAACCTAAAAATAATCTTATTATTATTAAAACGATAATACTTTATTAAAACAATTAGAGTTAAGTACTAATTTGGTTATTTTGGGAATTCTGGTTTAACTATTTCTATTTATTTATTTGCAATATTAATATATTAAAATAGGAATATTGAAAGGGAATGATTTTGCCACTAAGCCCAATCGGGACTAGCGGCTTCGTATTCCTTGATAGTTTACCTTTCTACCATAGCAATCAAATAAGTGTTACCACCCTACCAATTTTCATAATAACTTCGCATTTCTAAAGATCTACTTTACCTTTCTATACAACAAATAAATAAATATTATTATTTACTTAATTAATGTTTGAAAGTTATAAATTCAATTTATTAAAATTCAATTTAAGTATAACATATTATTAAGAAATATTTTTTTATTTAAAATATTTAAACTTAATAATATATTCTTTAACTGATTATAATATACAAAATAGAACTATTTAGCGGAATATATTTATATTATTATTCTTATTATTCTTTATTCTTATTTTATTATAATTATATTATAAATAAATAATAATAAAAATTTATAAATAACTAAATCAGAATTCCCAAAACGATTAAGTTAATAACTTTGACTATTTTAATACTATTATTTTAATAATAATAATAATATTTTTAAATAATTATATATATATATATTAATATTAAACAAATTAGGAGTAATAGAAAATAACAATATATATAAAAATAATATATATACTTTATAAGTATATATACAAAAGTTTTGAATAAGCTTTTAAATAAAATAATAATTAATTAAATAATTAATTATAAAGCTTAAATAATAATTCTAAGGCTAACTTATTAGTTTCGGAATATAATATAAAATATAAGAAATATATTTATAAACTTATTTAATACATATATAATTTTAATATATTATTAATATGAATATTACAATATAATATATAATTAATAAAAAATAATTAAAATAAATAAAAAATAATATATAATTCCTTTAAAGCCTTTTTAAAGTTTAAAAAGTATTTATAAAATTATAATAAAATAACAATTATTATTAAAAGAAAATAATATATTTATAAAATACAAAAAATATATATTTATATAATTTATATTTATTAAAGTAATTAAATAAAGGGAAAATTAATATACTCTTTTATATATAAAATATATATATTAAAATTTTAAATTAACTTTTATAATATATAAATTAATATAAATCTTATTTTAAACTTGAAACTTTATAAAATATTTCGATTAAAACTTTCAAAATTTTTTTAACAAAATTATTAATTATTAATTATTTATTAAAAATATATATTAATTTTATTCTATTTAAAGTTATTTTCTCCTTTATATATTTATATTAAATTTTAATATAGTTAATATATTTATAATTAATAAAGTTTTTAATAAAAATAATTGCTTTTTGATTATTATAATAAATTATTATTATTTAAGTATAAATAATTTTTATAATATTTAAAAGTATAATATAAATAATATAATAATTTTTTATAATATTATTTTAAATAAAATAATAAAAAGGGAATCTTTAAAGATAATTTATAATTAAAAAAAAACTTTTTTAATAATTTAGGTTTAAGTTAAAATTTTAACTTTATAAATTAATAATGTAATTATAAATTAATATTTAAAAGATTAAAAAAAATTTTATTCGATATATTACCTTGTACAAGTTTATGCAAGATTAAATATATTTCCCTATTTAATATATATACGCTTTCCTAAAGGAGCAAATATTACCGAGGAACAAAAAACTATATATATATTAAGTATTTATAAGAAAAAATATTTATATTATTAAACTTCAATTATTATATTATTCAGTTATTGTTTTTTATTTTATAATCTTTCTTAATTACTTATTATAATTTTATTATTTATATCCTTTTTTAATATTTTATTTGCAATTGGATTATATACCAAGTATATAATATTTATATTTATATTTATATTTATATTTATATTTATATTTATATTTATATTTATATTTATATTTATATTTATATTTATATTTATATTTATATTTAT
>JAABUQ010003544.1_pt1 | contig 28367 bp, 21 predicted proteins | sample 5560001 | NCBI WGS metagenome assembly JAABUQ01 (sample SAMN10711888, study PRJNA513371) | rock metagenome | isolation source: Antarctica rocks | place: Antarctica: Victoria Land, Finger Mt nord | collected 2015-12-18 | reverse complement strand
ATTCTCCAAATCTTCAATGGTTTCAAAAAGAGGCACCACATCCACGCGGCTTTGTACCCCTTCCTCGCCATTTTGAGGATTGTAATCGGCGTAAGAAACCAAACCTGCTTCCTTGGCGAGCAAAAGCACGGCCAAAACATCGCTCACAGTCCCGGCCATGGAAAGAATAAACGAGCCGAAGGCGTTCTCGCCGTACTCATCTTGCCGCGCACGCACCAAACGAAACAAAGAAAGCGTGGTATTTGCCTCATCGCCGTAAGCGAGGGTGGGGGAAACCAGCGGGCGATTGCTTTTAATCTCAGCTTCTAGCAATTGGACGCGCTCTGCCTCGCTCATGCCGTCAAAATGGACGCCTTGCGAAGCCAAAACAGCGGACAACGCGCCAAGATACTTGTCGCGGTGCTCGCGAATATCCAAACGGGCCAGATGAAAGCCAAACAAACGCGCCTGCGCAATCAAAGGGGTGACGGCTCTTTTGGCTGCAAAGCCGCCTGCATTCAGTTCCAGCGAGCGTTTAACAATCTCTAGGTCGGCAATAAACTCATCGGCCCGCGCATACCCATTGTTTTCTGTGGGACTTACTTGTGTCAAGCGAAGGCGTTCCCAGACAAACTCCATTTTCCTGCGATACGGCTCAGTGGCGGAGCGATTGCTGGCGGCTTCAGCGACATGCGGCAGGGCAATTGTGTCCTGGGCCAAACTTTCGGTGAGTTCCTCGGAAACTTGGGCGTAGTGCAGGCTCTCGCTGAGCCTATCCGAGAGAGAACGCACGGCGGGGATGTAAAAGTTAAGGGCGGTTTCGCGGTGCATCCGCAAAATCTGCTCGGTATGGGCCAAAGTAATAGTGGGATTGCCGTCACGGTCGCCGCCCACCCAACTGCCGTACTCCAAGAAGAGAGGAATGTCAAAAGTTTGGTTGGGGTAATACTGCGCGAGGGCATCTTGGAGGTCGTTGTAAAGGCGCGGGGTGGCGGCGAATAAGCTGCGGCTGAAATAAAGGAGAACACTTTGCGCCTCGTCAATGACACTCAGGCGGCGCTGCCTCACTTCATCGGTCTGCCAGAGGGTTTCTATGTCGGCGGCGATGTCTTGTTCGGTAGTTTTCCGCTCGCCTTCAGACAAAAAGGGACGCTCCAGGGCTTCCAAAGCGATATTAATGCGGGCAAGCTTCTGCTGAATGCTGAGTCTTCTAGCTTCCGTGGGGTGCGCGGTGAAAACAAGCTGAATAGACAAGTGCGAAAGCATGGCGCGCATGCTGTCCGCGCCGACATTTTGCCCATGCAAGGCGCGCACGGCATCACGAACGCTTTCCGGGCGGGGTTTATCGCCGGATTGGGCATTGCGCCTGCGGTTTACCCGGCCAATCTCGCGCTGCTCGGCCAAGTTGACAAGCTGAAACCATGTCGTAAAGGCTTTGAGTACGGGCAAGGCCTCGGTAAATGTCATGTTTCCGAGCAGAGTTTCAAGTTGCCGCTCGGCATCATCTTCCCCCGCCGTCTCGCGGGCGGATTTGGCAAGTCCGCGTATCTGCTCCACGGTCGCGAGCAAGTCCGCGCCGCCCTGTTCGCGCAAAACATCGCCGAGAAGCCCGCCCAAAAGCCGCACATCACGGGAAATCTCGTGGCCGGTTTCGCTGGGTGCGGGAGTTTGTGTATGCTGCGCGGGGGTTTGTATTTGGTTTGCTTTCGTCATGGTGTCAGTGTACCCGCCAACAGCAATGTTGGCGCGGCGTATCCTCATATCGGCGGCGGGTGGGTTGATATATGTGGCGTGCGTTTACCAATTGCCCGTGCGTGTTTCAGCAACGCGCGCGGAAGTATCAATTATGCTCAACAGAACGGCGTGTTTGCTTCTTAGAAAAGCAAGGGTACAACGGGGCGTGATAGGATGCACACGCGTTTCTACACGCAAGGAGGACGAAACAACAATAGCATTCAGCCCCACTCGATTAATCACCCTGGTTCCCTGCACCGCCGCCGTCTTAGGGATGCTCTTTTCGGGCTGCCATAACAGTTCGTGCTAAACAGATACAACGCCGGGCAATCCCACTCCGGGTTTGGTAACAAGCGATACGAAAACCGCGACGCATGTTCCAGGTCCCGACACGGCTGGCCCCAACGGAACGCTGGGAACAGCACCATCGGCGGCAGGAAAAGGGGCAGCGGCGGTGACAAATCAAACACCACCGACAACTCCGGGGGGCCAGGCAGGACAATGATGAACAAACCCACCACAAATCCCGCAGGTGTCCTGGGAAATGCGGAAATTACGTTGCGCGTCAAGAACGCGCTGATCGCCGACACCAACGTAAAGGCAAGTGCGGTGAACGTAGACACGAAAAGCCAGATCGTGGTGCTGCGCGGTTCACAATCTTCGCAGGCAGCGATCACAGCGGCGCAAAATGATGCCAAGCAAATCAAAGGCGTCAAACAAGTCATCAGCCAATTAACGGTCAAACCGTAAACATCTTCACCGAAACCATTAAAACAAACACACAAAGCAAGGGAACTCTTATGTCTCAAACACTGGTCGCTCTCTACGACACCTTTCCCGAAGCGCAAACCGCCGTCCAAAACTTAACAAATGCCGGCATTCCTCAAGACAACATCAGCCTTGTCGCCAACAAAACCGGCAGCGGCTACAACGATGACCAGATTGACGGTATCCACCAGAGTTCTCCCGCCGCAGACGCCGCCGGGCGCGATGCAACCAAGGGAACTGTTATCGGCGGCATCGGCGGCCTTCTTGTCGGCATGGGCTTTCTCGCCATTCCCGGCGTCGGCCCCCTGCTTGCTGCCGGGCCGATCCTCGCGGCTCTGACCGGCGCGGGAGTGGGCGCAGCGACAGGTGGAATTATCGGCGCGCTGACCCATGCGGGCGTCCCTAAAGACCATGCGGACTACTATGCGGAAGGAATCCGGCGCGGCGGCGCGCTCGTCACCGTGCTGGTTGACGACACTGCCGTCAGTTCTACGCAGGCAATTCTGGACGGTCAAGCCCCGGTTGACATCCAGAGTAGAGGACAGAAGTACCGCGATACCGGATACACGGGCTACAGCGAAACTGCGCCCGCCTATACTCCCGAACAGATTGATAATGAGCGGCTTACCCTGCGCGAAGAGCGTCTTTCCGCCACCACGCGCAATGTCCAGGCCGGCGAAGTCACCTTGCGCAAGGCGGTTGTCACCGAAGAGCGCAGCATTGACGTCCCTGTCACTCACGAAGAAGTGGTGATTGAGCGCCATGCCGTCACGGGCCGCGCTGCGGACAACGCTGACTTCCGCGACGAGACCATCAGCGTGCCCGTGTACGATGAAAAATTGGTCGTGGAAAAGAATGCCGTCGTCACCGAGGAGATTTCTCTTGGCAAGCGTGCCGTGACTGAGACGCAGCATGTCACCGACACCGTCCGTCGCGAAGAAGCTGTTGTGGAAAACTCCGGAAACGTGGACGTTCTCAACCGCGACGACGTTAAAAAGTAAGTTTCTCGGCGCAATGGTTAACACACCGGGTTTAGACCCGGTGCTGCTCACAGAAAACCCGCCTGCGCGAGTTGGGGACTCATTATTCCTCACCTGCGCAGGCGGGTTTCCCCACGTCTGCACCGAGTTTCAGCCTGGTGTAATATCAACGCCACGCAAACAGAGAGATTAGTCCAGCGCTTTCATCTTCTCCCTGTAAAAAGAGACGCTGGAAACAAACTGCGCATGCGACCAGGTGAGAGGCGCTACGGAAAGCGGCGCACCCGTGAAGGGATGCACCTGCTCCGCGAGAACACCCGTGGGCATTGCATTCAAAGCGGCCCATTCCAGCATATCCAAAGCGCGGCGAAGATCGCTTTTATTGGTAGCAGTCGCGCAGTACCAGTCGGCAAGCCACAAAGTGCAGATGATCCAGGGGTTGCCGGGCACAAGGCTAAAGTCTTCGGTGGTGCGAAAATAGTAATCTTTCTCGTAACGCGCCAAACCCCCGACAGGCGCTTTCACCCAAAGCGCGCGTCCGATAGATTCCATAGTGGCTGCGAGACGATTATCATCGGCAGGAAGAACGCCGAACAGGAATAAAGCGGACGCGCTGCTGTCCACAGTCATATCCTGGACTAGAGACCCATCACTGGAGACACTTACCATGCGCGCATAGCGGCTCTTTTCGTTGTTCCAAAAATGCTCTTGAAAGGCGGCCAGAGTTTCTTCCCCCGCCCGCGCAAAACGTTCGCTGTTTTTCGCGTCGCCTTGATCCTGGGCGTAAGAAGAGGCACCGCGCAGGGCGGCTATTACGCTGGCAACAGTCCAAACATGACAGCCGCGCCGCTCTTCCCACAAATCCCACGAAGGCAGGGGCAAGCGCGTCTGCGGATGGACATACTCGGCCAGAAAATCGGCGCAGGGGCGCGCAAATTGTCTCCACAAACGCGCGGCAAACACGTCATCCTTGTGGGTTTCGGTGTGCTTTGCCAGGGCATACACAACAAGGGCCGTGCCGTCCTCCTGAAAAGGCACTTCGGCAACACCATCCACGACCCAGGAATGCCACGATGCGCCAATTGTCCCATCAGGGCCGTACTTGTGCATCAACGCGGCGCGGTCTTTGGGGAGAACGCGGGCGCAGAACTCAAAAAACGCGCGGCTGATTTGGGGCTGCCCGGCGGTATCCAGGGCTAAACTGACCAAAGCGCCATCGCGCGGCCACAGATACGAGTAGTGGGCGCGGGCGGTTTCAAAAATATCGGTGTCGTTGGCGGCAAGAATGGCCCCGCGCTTGTCGCATTGCGTGCGGATGATCAGCAAACTGCGCGTATACAGCTTCGCCACCGCATCGGGGAGATTATCCAGACCGCGCGGGGTGTGAGAAAACCAGTAAAGGGCGGTCTTGTCCAGGCAAAAATCAAAGCCGTCGGCAAGCAGAGTGTCCTGCGCGGCGGAAACTTCATCCAATGTCTCGCCCGCGACAATCCACGCGCGGATTGTTTCATGCCCGTGCGCGGGAACAGTGACATGGTAGGCGGCAACACTGTCCACTGCCCCCTGCGCGATAGCGTTCATGGACAAAACTCCGTCTTCGGCGTCGCGCCAGGCACCCTCCGCGCCGCGAAACCCTTTCTCGCCGCAGGCATATTGGTTAGGGCCAAGGGAGACAGTGTTTGCTGAGGCAGTTTCTGCGTGCGCGGGAACCAAAAGAAAGATGGCTTTGATCAATTTCTTGTCACGCTGCATGAACACTTGAAAGCGTGCCCGCGTTTGCAACGCATACTCAAAGCGTAATTGCCCCTCGCGCTCAAAAGTGTGGATTTGCTCGTCAGTTAACACGCCATAAAGCATCTGCTGAGTATCAAGCGGCGTCGGCGGTAAGTAGGGTAGGAGAGCAGAAGTGCCGTAAACGTGCGTTGTCGGTGCAACGCCCGGCCCAAGGTGCAAATCGCTGCCGTTGAGTTCCAGCAAACTTTCCAATAAATCGTCGATGTGAACGTTGTCCATTGGTTTTCTTGGCCCGCCGTGCATCATCTTCAGCGCAGGAACGTGAAGCGGCAGGGGAACTACTTTGCCCGCGTACCCGCCAAACAAAAAGTAGCGGTCGCGCTTGTAATGCACCAGGGCATGCGCGTAGGGCGAGTAGAAAACTGTGTCCCCGATGTCGCTTTCATCCACGCGCAGGTCTTGGGCGAGGAATAAACGCACCTCGCGCGCCTTGTTCTGCGCGTTTTCAATGCGATAACGCACGGCAAACACGTTGCGGTCGTGCAAAACAGCGTGCGCTATCTTAATCGTGATGCCAAACCCGTGATGGGTCGCGCGGCAATCGGTGACCAGGGTATCATTTTGGTAGGCAACTTTGCGCTCCCACGTCTCGTCTACCCAGCAGAAGCCGCTATCTTCCACCCAAACGCCGATTCGGCACTTGTGGCCGCCGATATGATTGGCCCAGCCGACATAAGGATAGTACAAATCACGGATTTGGAAGCTGCTGTCCAGGTTGACAAGCACCTCCCCGTTGCCCAGGACAATCTCGCGCGGCATAATAGGTGGGTTTCTTTCAGCGGCAATAGCTTAAAGCGCAATAAGATCGTGGCGGGCGTCAATGGGTATGAGACGGGCATTAAACACGGGGTTGAAACCCCGTGCTGTTTATAGAAAACCCGCCGTCGCGGGTTAAGAAACATCCATTCCTAACCCGCGAAGGCGGGTTTTCTATAAACAGGCCCGCATTTTAATGCGGGATGCGTCAACGCGCACGCCAAATATGTCAACGCCTATGCCAACCACGGCGGCGCATACGCCAGAAACAGAACGTTCTCAGTGCTTGGCGTAAGGCGCACACAAAGGATCGCCTAGCACAACGTCTTTCCAATGGGTGACTTGCGACGCGGCGTAAAAAGATTCGGCCAGGTTCCAGCCGCGCGTGTAACGGTCAAACAAAACATCGGGGTGGGCCATCGCAAGAGTGTATGGCTCGTCCACATAGCCCTTAACACCCGTGACTTTATCTTCAACCAGGTCAGCAATCAGGGACTGCCACCAATTTTGGCGCAGCATCGTGTGGGCCGAGGTGGAAACCACGGTCTCGGCGATAGCACCAGGGCGAAAAGTATTGCCTTTATACAGCGCCGCATCGTAATGCGGGTCGTTGCTCCCCCAACTCCAGTAGCCCATGAGATTAGGAATGCGGCCCACAAACGTCTCCGACTGGTCTAACATAACACTCAGGTGACGCTCTTTCAAAATAGCGGTGGCCGGAACACAATCGTCGTTGAGATGGGTAGGGTCCTGGCCGCCGGAACGGGAAGGGCAGGCGTCCAGAAGGAACAAACCGGGGGCAGGTTTGGCAAGCAAGGCGCGATCTACCAAACCCTCGGCCTCGGCGACATTGTAGCCGTCCAAACGGGTGGTTAAATACAGGCTAAACTTCTTATGGCTGAAGCGCACTTCAGACTTAAAGAAAGGATTAGCGGAAGGCGAACCCATTCCAGCCATATCCTGGGTCACTAACCTGCCGTCCACGCTGTCGCCGTTGGGAGAAAAGGTAGGGCTTAGACTGGGGGCGGTGGAATGAATACGCAGCGGCACGCCTTTAGTCAAAACAATATAGTCCACAGTGTTGGACACGGGCGCGCGGGCGAGACTATCAGCGACCGGCGTAAGAATGGCAAGATCAAAAGCGTCTTCCTCAATCTCTTCCTGCTCAGCGCAGCGGATATGGCAGATGTAGGCGGCGGGAATATGCCGCTTTTTGGCATAATACGCGCCAATCTCGCGACTCGCTGCACTGTTATCGTTGACTACCACGAGCACCCGTCGTTCGGGAACGCCTTTCGGCTCGGCAGCAGCCTGGTGCGGGACGGCTTTTCCATGGGCGCAGCCGGGAACAGTGAGAAGCGCGCAAAAAAGCAGCAGATTGGGTTTGGTCATGGGATGGTTTTCGCCAATAACAGTAAAGTTCTCGCCAAGAATAACGAAGTTCCTGGCAATAATGGTGAAGTAATTGGCAAGAACTTTACTCTGGTTTAGTGGTGAAAGAAGAGAAGCCAGACCATAAGTGCGGCAATTGCTAGGAGTATTAATCCACCGATAATTTGCACTGAGCGCCAATCACGCTCACTAACAAGAAAAACTTGCCGAAGCACCCACCATACTGCCGATCATAAGCTATCTTCCGCCGGGCTGCATCGCGGGCTTGTTCTTCTTGATAGATACGTTGCTTATCTTCAGGTGTCATGCCGCCTTCGTTCGCTGCTCTGCCCTACAAGTCCTGCCAACAAAAAAGACCCTGCCAAAGCAGAGCTTAATTCCCATGTCTACGTCAAATGCTCATATCCTAATTATTGAGTAATTAGGATATGAAGAAACTTGTCTCGCCTTGCTTCGTTGGTTTACCCATGCAGGTATTTTCCTAGGCGTGCCAGGTAAATCGTTATATCTGTTGATGTTGTTCCACTCATGCAGCCTTAGCACGAAACGATGGAAGAAAAGCATGGACAACATTATGTTCAGCTTCGCGAAAACTACGCCCATTTCGCATTTCTTGAATTATACTCGGAAGGACAAACGGAAACCAAATAATAGTGGTAAGAGCGAGTGCAAAGGCAATCGCAAAAATGACCATCATGACAACTGAGATGCCAGCAATTATCTTTGTAACCTCATTGTCAACGGCTAAACGGGCCTGCTTCACAAAGGAAAGATAGGGGATACACCACAGCGTAGTAGTAGTCGCCACGATAGAGGCAACGGCGATGCAGAGAGATGTTCCTGCGCCAAAATGCTTGGCAACGGCTAACCAGAACACTGTGCTGACAGCCAATCCTGCTCCTAACCCCCAGACAGTCACAATGCGAAATAGACCACTCAAGTAAAATACCTTGTCGTCAAAGGACTGCCGCTTTTTTGTCGCTTGCTCAGTTTTAATAAGCATTATTCTTGCCTCAGTCCTACTTAATCATTGGGGTTCTTCCCCCAATGTTCCTTTAACTTGTCGCGTGTCTCAGAGAGTTGCTCGCTGGCATCGGGAATTAAGAGCCACACTACAAAACAGAGATACGCCAACGCAACGATTAAAATCACAGCTAAATGCAACAAGTGGCCTGTGTGAGACTTCCCACTTATGGCTAAGACATTGAGCATCCAATGAATGAGACGATCAACAACAAAAAAGAACGCGCTGCTGGCAACAATCTCAAACGCCTTGCGTCCATACCTCGATAGCGAACGTACGTAGTATTTCTTATCAGACTCAGGTTTTTGCCGACGGCGGCGCGCCGGAGGCGAACTGCCTGTCGTCATACGGCATCAGTTTTTGGCACAGGTTTGCGTGGCCTACCTACCCCAGCTCGCGGCTGATAGACAGCTATCTCCGCCTTTTCAAGAACTACACGCCCGAACTGCTCATGCCGCGTTAGCTTTCCTTTCGCCAAAAGGTAATAAATCGCCTTAGGTGAAACGTTTAACATGACTGCAGCGTCTTGGACAGTCACAAACTCCATGCCTTGATTATAGCGCCTTATTTTGATTGTTGTCAAATATATTTAGAACAAAATCTAAAATATATTGACTATTATTGCGGGTTTCTTTAAAGTTTTTCGCAATATCCCCGCTAAAATCAACAAAATATCTCTTGCTTTTGGCGGCAATAACGTTGTTTCTGCGGCCCATATCCCCGCATGATACCCGTTATTGGGGTAAAGCGCCGGGGCAAACAAACTTCCGGCGTCAACTCACCGATGCAGGCTGACCTCGGTCTCGCTTTGCACGGTGGTGGTGTCATCGGTGTTTAATCCAATGCCGCCGCGCTTGGAAAACAAAATCGCGCCGGTGAGAAGTATCGCCATCAGCGCGCAAATAACAATGCGGACGGTAAGAGACAAGTCAGGGACGACAATTATTCCCGCAATCAAGACGCCGACTAAGTTCATCACTTTGATAAGAGGGTTAAGCGCAGGCCCCGCCGTGTCCTTGAACGGGTCACCGACAGTATCCCCGATGACTCCGGCTTTATGCTCATCGGTTCCTTTGCCCCCAAACAGGCCGTCCTCAATCTTCTTTTTGGCATTGTCCCACGCGCCGCCGGAATTGGACAAAAGCACGGCCATGAGTTGACCGGACACGATAGCTCCGGCGAGATAACCGCCAAGCGCCGAGGCCCCCATGCCGAAACCGACTAAAATCGGCAGGCAAATAGCGAGAATGCCCGGCCCTAACAGCTCACGCTGGGCGGCGGCGGTGGAGATGGCGACGCAGCGGGCGTAATCCGGCGTCTGCGTATAGTTCATAATGCCGGGCATTTCGCGAAACTGGCGTCGCACTTCAGTCACAAGCTGGAAAGCGGCACGGGAAACGGCATTGATAGCGAAAGAGCAGAACAGATAAGGGGCCGCGCCGCCAATAAGCAAACCGATAAAGACGCGCGGATTACCCAAACTGAACGCGGCGGGGCTGAGATGCGCGTCTGTCATAAAAGTGCGGAACAAAGCAACAGCCGCGATGACAGCCGTGGCGATAGCGAAGCCTTTAGTGAGCGCTTTGGTGGTGTTTCCGGCACTATCCAGCTTGGCAACAACTTTATCCCCGGCGAATTGGGCAGGAGCCGCACCGTTGAGATTGGCATGATGCTCCTTCATAGCCCCACTCATCTCAAAAATCCCCTGCGCATTGTCGGAAATAGGGCCGAAAGTGTCCATCGCGAGCACATAGCCCGTAGTTGTTAAAAGACCCAAACCGGCAAGGGCAATGCCATAAGCGGCTAGGAGCGCATTGCCGCCGAACAACAAGACAATCGCCAGAAGCGCAACAACAATGGCACCAGCTCCCCACGCCGCGCTTTCAAGTCCCAATGAGAAACCCGAAAGAATAAGTGTTGCGGGGCCGGTTTGGGCGGCATGGGCGACTTCGGTGACGGGCCGCTTGTCGGTTCCGGTAAAGTGTTCGGTCAGTTTTCCAATGGCGAGCGCAAGCACAACGCCAATCACCACGGCACACACAAAGTACCCCGGCCCGTAGGTGCGGCTGCCAACAACAACCCCATCGCGCAGGCCCGGCAGCACAAACGCGGCGACAGCCACCCCAACAGTCGCGATAACCGCAGTCAGCCAAAAGCCTTTGTTGATGGGAACCAGCGGGTCCAGAGTCATATCCTCGCGCCCTCGCATGCTCGCGATGCCAAGAACAGATGCCAAAATGCCGACCGCGTGAACAACTAGCGGGAAAAGAATAAGCGGCAGCGCAAAAGACACGCCGCCCACGGCAGCGCCGAGAATAAGCGCGGCGACAAGAGTAACCAGATAGCTTTCAAAAACATCAGCCGCCATGCCCGCACAATCCCCGACGTTGTCCCCGACGTTGTCCGCAATAGTGGCGGCATTGCGCGGGTCGTCTTCGGGGATGTCCTGCTCCACTTTCCCGACTAAGTCCGCGCCCACATCGGCGGCTTTGGTGAAAATCCCCCCGCCCACGCGCATAAAGAGAGCAGCAAGGCTGCCGCCGAACCCAAAACCCACCAGAACTTTCATCGCCTCGGCCTGAAAGATGTAAAAGAACACGGTCGCGCCGAGAAGCCCCAGCCCAACAGTCATCATCCCCGCAACCGCCCCGCTTTGGAACGCCGTTTCTAACGCGCCCTTGTAAGAAGTGAGGGCTTGATTGGCAGTTCTTTGATTGCCGTTGACAGCCATCCCCATCCCGATATAACCCGCCGCGTAGGAAAGCCCGACTCCAACCAAAAAAGCAACGCTCACCCCCAAAGCAGTCGCGTTTGTGTAGCCGCTTTGCCCATGAAACAAAAAGAACAGGGCAACCGCGAGAATAGCCACCAGCGGAAGCATAGTACGCACCTGCTTGGAGAGATAAGCATACGCGCCCGCCCTAATCGCCTCGCCGACTTGCTGCATCTTTTCGCTGCCCGGCGATAAACGCAGCACCTGCGCCCTTAAGACAAAGCCATAAACAAGCGCAATAATTGCCGCCAGCACGACAAAGCCCAGAGTTTGGTTGACGCTTTGGGTGAAAGGGGGCAACTGCACGGCATCCGAAGCCGCAAAACTCGCCCGTTCGGTAAACCCCAGCAGCCCGATAATAGCCAAACCGCGCGCGATAAGAATGTTTCGCACAACAAGCCTCCTGTGCGGGCCTTCAGCTGCGAAGTGTCCGCCAATGAATGTAAAGTGTCCGCCGATGGATAGTGAGTGTTGCGCTTATTATAAGTTATCGGGGTAGGGTTGTCAACAAGAAGGCGCGGGAAGATGGCCCCCCCGCCCCAATAATGGGGAGCCAGAGCGGAAAAGGACGTTTTGCCGTGCGGGTTCTGTCAAACGAAGGGGAATGAATACTCTTTGTCTTTCATTTTCCTGCTCCCCATTATTGGGGCGGGGGGGCCTCTTGGCTTTTTTCTACTGCAAACCCGCGCAGGCAACCCTTTCGCCCGCCAGGTATACTCTGAAGCGGAGGGTTTATCTATGCTGGTTGTGACAGGCGGGGCCGGATTTATTGGAAGCTGTCTTGTGGCCGCGCTGAACGAGAGGGGCCGCGACGATATTTTGATTGTGGACAGCCTGGGCAGTGAAGGCAAGTGGAAAAACTTGCGCGGCAAGCGCTTTTTGGATATACTTCCGCCCGTTTTCTCTATACGTGACATGCCCAAGAATTACGGCAGCATTGACGGTATCCTGCATATTGGCGCGATTACCGATACTTCTGCCACAGATTCCGACGCGCTTTACAAAAACAACACAAGTTATACCAAGCACCTTGCGAAGTGGGCCATAGACAACAACATTCGCTTTGTGTATGCCTCAAGCGCCAGCGTCTACGGTGACGGCGCGCTCGGCTTTTCCGATGACGACGCCCTCACTCCCCAACTTCTCCCGCTTAATCCCTATGCCTTCTCCAAATGGCTCTCCGATATGGACGCCATTCGCAACAACTGGACAGAAAAGATCGCTTCTCTGCGCTTTTTCAACGTCTTCGGCCCCAACGAATACCACAAAGGCTTCCTCGGCTCTGTCCCCTGGCACGCCACCGAGCAAGTGCGCCAAACCGGACGCATCAAACTCTTCCAATCCCACAAAGACGGCTGCGAGGATGGCGAGCAAGCCCGCGACTTTGTCTATGTCAAAGACGTCTGCGACATGGTTCTTTGGTTTTTAGACCACCCCGACGCCAGCGGCATCTTCAATTGCGGCACGGGCCATGCCAGAACCTTCAACGATCTCGCCAGAGCCATCTTTTCCGCCCTCAAGCTTCCCGCCGAGATTGACTATATCCCCACGCCCGAAAGCATCCGCGCCTCCTACCAATACTTCACCCAGGCCGACTTAACCAAGCTTCGCAGTATCGGCTACGCCCGCCCCTTTACACCCCTAGAAGACGCCATCAGCGACTACGTGGGCCGCTATCTACTTAACGACGCCAACCCCTACTTTTAGAAGCCCACCGGGACAGATAAAAGCGCACGGCAGCCGCCCATCGGCTTTGGAAAGAACTCTCTTTCTGCCGGTGTGCCGCTGCCTGTTTGCGCCCATAGCAAGCGTGTTCGTCTAGTTTTGCCCACTCACTTGCAGGATAATCTTGCCGCGCACATGGCCCGCTTGGCTTGTCTCCTGCGCCGCGCGCGCTTCCGCGAGCGGGAATGTGCGCTCTACGTGCGGTTTCACCTTGCCCGCATCAATAAGGGACGCAATTTCGGCAAGTTGCACGGCGCTTGGCTCGGCATGCATGTTGACGCCGCGCCTGCCATGCGCCTGCGCCTGTGTTTCGGTGTCGGGGCTGACAATGCTGACCAAGATGCCGCCCGGTTTGAGAACGCCCCACGAGCGCTCCTGCGTATCCCCGCCCATTGTGTCAAAGACCACGTCCATGTCATGCACCACGTCTTCAAACTTTGTGGTGTTGTAGTCTAGGACTTCATCTGCGCCCAAGCTTCGCACAAAGTCATGGTTGCGCGCGGAGGCAGTCGCGACAACATGTGCGCCTTTGTTCTTGGCAAACTGCACGGCAAGATGCCCCACGCCGCCGGATGCCGCGTGGATGAGAACGCTCTGCCCGGCTTCCAAGTGCGCATGGTCAAAGAGAGCCTGCCAGGCCGTGAGGGCGGCGACGGGCAGCGAGGCGGTTTGCACAAAGTCCAGGGTTTCGGGCTTGCGGGCGGCAATGCTGGCGGGGAACGAGGCATACTCCGCGTAGCCGCCGCTGGGCACAAGCGCATACACGGCATCGCCTGCGGCGAACTCGGTGACGTTCGCGCCGACTTGTTCCACTGTCCCTGCCACATCGCAGCCGAGTATCAATGGGAACTGCGCAGGCCAAACATCTTTCATGTAGCCTTCGCGCACCTTCCAGTCTACGGGATTGATGCCGCACGCTTGGACGCGCACCAGTATCTCGCCGTCCTGCGGGGCAGGGCGCGGGGCTTCTTCATACTGCAAAACTTCCGGGCCGCCGTAGGCATGGATGCGCACGGCTTTCATGTCTGTCATTGGGTAAGGTTCTCCTTGAGGCGATCTGCCTGCTGCGGCAACCGCGCAGAGCCAGCGGGAGTTCCCGGCCACGCGGCAAAAGGCCGGGGAAACAGACACTGTCTCCCCGGCCTTGAGCTTTTTGTCAGCGATGGCTGTTTACTGACCCGGTGTGGCTGTGCCCGTGCCGCCGGTCACGCCTGCTCCGCTGCCAGCGCCCGTGCTGCCTGTCGTGCCGGTGCTGCCCGCACCTGCCCCGCCGCCGCTTCCTATGGTACCGGTGCTGCCCGCACCTGCCCCGCCGCTCATGCCGCCGTTGCCATTGCTCATGCCGGGCATGCTGTTCATGTCAGCCATGCCGGCGGGCGCAACGCCTGTCACCATGGGCGGCGCGGTGGGGCGCAGATTGCTGTCGGGTGCGCCCAGGCTCAGCGCAGCCTGATAAATGAGGGCCGTATGCCCTTCTACGCCAGGCAGGTACTTGGCGGCGAATGCCTTCACCTGCGGGTCTTGTCCCTGGCTGAGTTCCATGCCATAAAGGGCAACGGTGTTCTCGTGGTCTACCTGCTGGCCCGCGAGATACTGCTTATCAAAGTCCTTGCCGCTGAGCGACGACAGCTTCTGCGCCATAATCATGTCGACCACATTGGGGCCTTTGGGCGACGGCAGGCCGAGCAGGACTGCCAATCCCATGCCTTCTTTCAGCGATGCGCTGTGCCCCATGATAATGGTCTGTGCAACCTGTTTGGTTTGATCTGACTTGGACTTCTTCAGAGCCATCTGGCCCGTGGAGATTTCTGCCATGTCGCCCTGCGCCGAGCGCAGCATAAACAGCTTGTCCGTGTCGTTGAGGGTTGCGCTTGGCGTCATCGCGCCTGCGCTTTGCGCGCCTGTGCTCATGCCAGGCATAGTGCCCGTGCTCATGCCAGGCATAGTGCCCGTGGTCTGCGAGCCTGTTCCCATGGTCTGCGTGCCTGGCCCGGCGGTTCCTGCTGACGATGGGCTGCTTGGGAGAGCCGTCTGTGCGAAGGCAGCCGAGCCGCCGATGAATGCTAGCGCCGCGCTCAAAGAAGCGGCACGGCTGATAAAGCGAGAGGTGGTCATCGTGATTTTCCTTGCTAAAATGAGAGTTGGCCTGTTATCAACACTTCTTACTGCACAAGGATACCAACACTAAAACCCGAACAAACGTACCAGGCGCGCAGTTGTACTGTTTATGTTCAGCGACTGCCCTTATGGACAGGCAGAGGCTTTATTCTTTCCGCGACGCCGCTTTCCCGGTCAGCCTCTGCGACGATGCCGCACCACGCGTCCACCCAACAGCAAGCCGCCTAGGGCAAACACCGCCCACGGCGCGGGTTCCGGGGCAGGGATAGGCACAAAGCCGCCGAGAAAGCCGGTATATGCCGACACCACCACCCCGCCGCCCCCCGACCCAAACAACGGAAAGTTCGGGCCGGGATTGGCGTCCGTGCCATATTGGATCAGGAAGTTGTTGATGGCGGCTATCTCATACTGCCCGTTCACCAGCACAAAGCCCGGCCCGCCCGAGTCGCCGTTGCCCAGTGTCGCCTCCACATCGTTGCCGAGCGACGGGCTGCCAATTACATTTGGGGCCGTGGCCGTATCGCCGTCCGGGCTGTCAAAGTCAAACAAATACACGCCGTCGCCCGGCTGATAAGTCGTGTCGTAGCTTTGGCCGCCGGGCAGCAAAAATGCATCGGCATTGTTTTTCCCGACACGCCGCGCGCGGGTGCTGCTGTCATACCCGGTCACGCCGTTTCCCGAGTCGCCGTAGCCCACCATCGTCAAGGTCGTGCCGGAAGTCAGTGCCCCCGTATACAAGCCGTAGGTGCGATAGGTGGCCGGGACAGGCGCGCTCAAGGTGACAATGGCAATATCGCCCGCATCGTCCGGGTTGACCCCATGAAAGTCCGGGCTGACATCCACGCGCGCAGCGTCAAATAACACCATTCCATTTCCGCTGTCCAGGCTGAACCCGACCCCGGAAAGCGTGCCGGATGCGCCGAACAAGTGTGCCGCCGTCAAGACATGCGTCGAATCTAGCAGCGTTCCCGTGCCGCCGTCAATAGCGCCCACGCCCGAAAACGGTGACAACAGGCCCAGGCTGTCCAGCCGCCCGGTCTGCGTCACAGGGTTGTACGGGTTATTGGGGCTGTCGGCGGGATAAAGATTATTCCCATTGCTGTCCTTGGGCGGGTTGGGATTGCCCCCCACGATGGCGTGGGTGGGCTGTATGAGCAGGCACACCAAGCCTGCCGCGCATACGGCTCCGAAACAGCGTTTGGCAAGTAGCATCATGAGTGTGTCTCCAGCGAGCGTAACGTGAGTTTCCACACATCGCGGCTTAAGAGCGTGGATGGGATGACATGAGGACGAAGAATGCCCCCCCGCCCTAATCACGCACTGGCGTGCCCGGAGGGCGGGGGGCCTCTTAAAGCCTTTCGGGGCACACTCTTAATGCGCCGTAGGAATGCCCGGCAGGCTGCGCGAGCCGCTTGTCGATACGGAGCGCACAGCGAACAGATAACCGTCTTTGGACAAGGGCAGCGTGACGGTTTGGGTGCCTTGCACAAGCTGCACGCCCTGCCAATCCGGGGCATTGTTCACGCGCCATAGCACTTCGTAGGCTGCCGCATCCGCCATGTAGTCCCAGCTGAGTGTGGTAACAGGGCTGAGGTTGGCAGTCAGCACAACGTTTGTCGGCGTGGTCGGCGCAGACGCCTGCGTCGCTACGGTCGCCGCGTTGACGCGGGCGACGTTGGCTAAATAGCTGAAGTCTACAAATTGGGGCAGGTCGCCGTACTGGACGCCGTTGACCACGACCACATCCTGATGCTGATGCCGCCAGTCCTCGTTCGGCTCGGTCAGGCGCACGGCAGCATAGCCCTTCTGGACAAACGGCTGATGGTCGCCGCCCCGCAGGAAACGATCCATCCGGTACATCAGGGCTGTGCCGAAGCCGGGCACGTAGCGCCGGTCGGCATCCAAAATGGCGCGCCCCAGGGTGCGCGCCGGCGTGTCGGCGTCGGTGCCCGCCGACTGCTGATTGGAAACCTGTGTCGCCGTTGCCGCCGGGTTTGTCGGCGCGGCGTACACGCTGATCTGGGACGCGTCATAAACACCGCTTTGCCCGTGCGAGCTGCCGACAATGTCATTGTTGACCATGGCGATTACGTTTTTGCCGCCGCTGGACATCTGCTGCGCGAAATGGGTGGAGCCGTACAATCCCTGCTCTTCGCCGGTGAAGGCAACAAACTTGATCGTCGCCGGATAACGCCGCCCCGCCATCACGCGGGCCATTTCCAGGGCGACGGCAACCCCGGACGCATCATCGTCTGCGCCCGGCGCGTTGCCTGTTGCGTTCATGACGTTGGAACAGCGGGTGTCGTAGTGGCCGCTGATGATGACGATGCGCTCCGGGGTGGCGGTGCCTGGCAGCGTCGCGATCACATTGGTCATGCTGACAGGGGCAGACAGGCGGCTGTCTGCGGGCTGCGTCCAGGTGTCAAGCGCTACCTGCAATCGCCCGCCGGTGCTTTGGGAGATGGCGTTGAACTGCGCGGCGACCCAGTTGGCGGCCTGCGCGCTGCCTGTCGGGGACAGTGTGCTGCGCGTGGGCATCGCCGCCAGTGTCTGAATGGTGTTCTGCAGGGAAGACTGAGAAATCGCGCTGACGGCGGCTTGTACCCCGGCATCGGTGTCCGGTGGGACGGTTTGGGCCGAGGCTCCTGCGGAGAGCAGCAGCCAGGCGCCAGCCGCCAATGGCAGCAGGGCAAGCCGCTTGCGTGTTGTCAAGGTCATAAAGAAACTCCTGATGATTTCATTTTGCGCCTGAGGAGGCGCAAAGCACACTGCGGCATTTGCGTGCCAGGCAGTTTGTTATTGTGCTGCCGTCATTATATCACAGATTTTGCAGCCTCGCAAATGCGTGGCAGGGGAGCCGCCCTCCCCCTGAGCAGCAGGGGAGCCGCCCTCCGCCTCTCGCCCCTTTGCGCGAAGCGCCGGGTGTGGCTTGTCTGCGCTGTCGTCATTTATCCCGCTTGCTGCCGCAGTCGGCACTGCTCAGGGACTAGGTCGTGACCGTGTCGTGATCGTGTCGTGACCGTGTCGTAGCCGTGCCGGGGTTGTTCCTACGGCGGAAGGGTTTGTTCCGTCGTTGCAACGCGCTTTCTACGCCTGGAAAACGCCGAAGCAACGCACGATGGGTGCGTTGCAACACCTAATGTTTACAACATTGCGCCGCAAAGGGCAAGTAAAGTGCAAGCAGAGCATAGCGGCAGCAGGCAGGCGCAGGAAAAAGCGTACCCGTCGGAGAATTATCGTTTATCGCTGCCCGTTCGCTCAAGGAGAGTGTGCCATGAACCGTGTCCTGTGTTTGCTGCCCGCCGCCGCGTGCCTGCTGCCGGTGTTCGCCCATGCCCAGGCCCAAACTAGCCCGCCCTCCCTGCTGCCGGTGCGCTCGGTTTCGCTGTTTACCAGCGGCGTGTCTTATATTGAACGCGGCGGCACTGTGGACGGCAACGCGGATGTCGCGCTGCTGTTTCCCACCGACCAGGTGAATGATTTGCTGAAGTCACTGGTGCTGATAGACGGCGGCGGGCAGGTGCAGCCGGTGACCTACGGCACGCGCGACCCGGTCAGCCGGACATTGCAGTCGTTCGCGATTGACGTGACGCAGCCCACCTCGCGCGCCGACTTGCTGCAAAAGCTGCGGGGCGCGCGCGTGTTGGTCACGCCGAACACGGGGCCAGCACTGACCGGACAGATTGTCGGCGTGGAAACCCGCACCGAACACCGGCCCGACGGCACGGTGACAGACAACATCCCTACGCTCAATTTACTCACAGACGCGGGCCTGCAATCCATTGACCTGAACACGACCCGCGCTGTGCAGATTTTAGACCCGCGCCTCAACCAAGAGTTCAAGCAGGCCTTGTCGGTGCTGGCATCGGGCGCGGACAATGCGCGTCGTCCCGTGACGCTGCACTTTGCCGGGACAGGGCGGCGCGATGTGCGGGTGGGCTATGTGGGGGAAGCGCCCTTGTGGAAAGTCTCCTACCGGCTGCTGCTCGGCGGGGCGGGGGCGGGAGCCTCGGGAGCAGGCGCGGCAGCGAGCGCGTCCAACTACCTGCAAGGGTGGGCGATGGTAGAGAACACCACTGACGACGATTGGAACGGCATCCACCTGTCCTTGGTATCGGGGCGTCCGGTCTCGTTTATCCAGGATTTGTACCAGCCCCTGTACCTGCCGCGCCCGGTCGTGCCCCCGGACGTAATTGCGTCTCCCTACCCGCAGACGCACGGCGCAAACTTGCAGGAAGACGCGCCGCGCGATCTGAAGATTACGGGTAACCTAGACAGCCTCTCGCGAAGTGGAGCGGTTGACACAAACGGCGTTGACGGGAGCGTTGTCAACGGCGCGGGTACTGTCGGGGGGCGGAGAGAGCCTGTGGCTCCGTCTCCTTCGTCAGCACCTGTAAGCCGCGCATATAACTTGCAGGGTGACAACAGCCTGTTTATCGCAGAAAACCTGAAGCAATCGGTGCGGGCGCAGGCGCAGGGGGCAAGCGTGGGGGAGCAGTACGCCTATAACGTCGCCATACCTGTGACCCTGCCTCGGCAGCAAGCGGCGATGATTCCCATCGTCGCCCAGGACATCGGCGGCGACAAAGTGCTGCTCTACAACGCCGACACCGACCCCAAGTTCCCCCTGGACGCCGTGCGCCTGCGCAACACAACAGGCCTGCACCTGAAAGGCGGGCCGGTCACGCTGTTTGACGGCGGCACGTATGCCGGAGACGCGCGCATGGAAGATGTCTCGCCTGGCGAAACGCGGCTGATCTCCTACGCCGTAGACTTGTCCGTACAAGGCAGCAAAGACATGCGTGGGGGAGGCATCGTCCAAACCAGCTTGTATCTGCATCGCGGGGTGCTTTCAATCACGCGAAGCGAGCGTATGGAAGCGCTTTATCAATTCAAGAGCCAAGCTGCGGGGCCGCGCACTCTGGTTGTGGAGCAGCCTTTTCAGGGCGGCACTGTGCTGGTTCAGCCCGCCAAGGCGGATGAGCGCACGCCTGACGTGTACCGTTTTGACCTGCCTATCCTGCCAGGCAAGACAGCAGCCTTGACGGTTATCACCGAGCGTCCACTCTATAGCAATATCACGTTGATTGACAGTGATTTGGATGCCATCAGCGTGTATGCCAACGACACCAGCATTCCGGCAAAGCAAAGGGCTGTTCTGCAATCCATCGTTCAGCAGCGGCGCGAGATAGACACCCTGCGCGGCGGGGCACAGGCGCGCACCCAGCGCGTCGCATCGTTCACGTCAGACCAGGAGCGCATCCGCAAGAACATGCAGGCCCTGGACAAAGCGTCCCCGCTGTACAAGCGCTACGCGGGTGAACTGGACGCGCAGGAAACGCAAATCCAGCGCCTGCGCACCGAAGCTGCCGCGCTGTCAGCAAAGGCCGATGCCGCCGCCGAAGCGCTGCACGCCCGCCTGGACACCTTGACGCTATAGGCGTGGACTACGCCTCTTAATCCAATCCGGCTGCGGCCCCGTCTGGAGTGGTTTCGCGCAGGGCTTGAATGGACTGTTCAATCCGGGCAATCTCCTCGGTGCTCAACTCGGGAAATAAAGGCCGTTTTGCCTGCGATAATCGGCCCCCGTTCTGCAGGCAGAGCCGCACGAGCAGGGATTCGCGACGGTTCGGCATGTCCACGACGGCGCGGACGGCGGACAAACAGGCATCGTAAATGCTTAAAAAGTCCAACTCTTTTTTCAAATCAACTTCAATGGCCTCAGCAATGCGGTCGTATAAAAACTCAGCCTACGGGGTCGCGTCAAAGTATTGATAAAGTGGCGCGGTTTGGTTGAAAACCTCAATTCCACCATTAGGAGTAAACGCCCACTCAATGCCTGCCAAGATAGGTTTGGAGAATGCCTCCAAGGCTTGATCGTACAAGTGGCGCTGACGCAAAATAGCCGCGCTGACGGGCAGCACGACACCGCGTGGGCCGTACCCACGGCGGGCAAGGGTGGAATGCAGCAGAAATCGGTGGATGCGTCCATTGCCGTCCTCAAAAGGATGAATAAAAACAAAACTGAAGGCACTGACAGCCGCTGCGAGAACGGCATCCAAGTCGCTCATAAGGAGGCGCTCGGTCATATGCATCCATCCCTGCATCAGCAGCGGCACATCCTGGGGGCGCGGGCAGATGAAGTGAACACGCTCTTCATAGCCATGTACTGTTTCGCCGACAAAGTTCTGAATGTGCCGCCAATCCTGCTCGGCGTACCGTGGGTCAACGATGCTGTTTTGCAGATGAACAAGGGAGCTTTTGTCAGGGCGAAAGGCAGCGGCTTGCTGAAGCGCCCGCAGGAAGCGCTCTTCGCGCTGTGGCCCCGGCGCTTCTCCTTCCAAAGCAAACGAAGAGCGGGTTTCTTTGGTGTAAAGGTAGCTGACAGCGCGGGCTAAGGTTTCCGGGTCATAGCGCTGCGTAAGAGCAACGGCCTTCGCGTCCAAATGCGCCGCCCGCATAGCCTCCAGGCGGGGCGTTCGGCGCAGCGTTGGGCAGAATGCCGCGGAGCCGAACAGGTTGTTGCGAACGCGATGCCGAGCTGAGTTTTGTCCGCTCGCACTGTAATGACGCTTTTCATCTAAGGCATCGACATAATTGCCTGCTGCCGTGTCCGGCAAGTCCAGCGTGTTTTGGAGCAATGTTTCATAGAGGAACCAGGCGCGGCGGCTGTATTTGCCGGTCGGCTCGCGCCGCACCCATTCCGTGAGCTGCCTCGCCCCAATAGCGGCCAGCGTGTCTGTGATGATTCCTAGGTACAGCGCTTCATGCTTAAGCGCAAACTTGAGATGTCCAATGAGCGTATCGGCGGTGCGGTACTGGGGAGGATAAAACTCTTCGGTTCCCGCGTCTCGTTCGTGGGTGCGCCTGCCGCTTGTAGCAACAAAACTTTGTACGGACGGCAGCGGCTGCTGTGTTTGCAGTTTTCGGTGCAGAGCAATTTGCCCAATGGGTGCGCGTGATCGGTGTGAACTGGATTGCATACAAATCCTCTATGCTAAAATCGTGATGCCCATGATAAAACGATTATGTTAAGCCTATTGTAGACGCAACTGTGTAAAAACCGTGATTAACATATTAAAACGGTATCTAAGGATGAACGCGAAGTGAACCGCTTCGCGTTGACTTTGGCCGGGGGCCGGTGCTATAATCACGGGTTGGCTGAGGGGCCAGGCAGGAACGAGCAAAACAAGGGCAGGCAACAGCGCGTGTTGAACGCGCCCGGCCCAGGCTAAAGGACAGGCAAGATGGCAAACACAGTCGTTGTCGGGGCAATGTGGGGCGACGAATCCAAAGGCAAGCTGATTGACTACCTCGCGCATGACAAAGACGTGGTCGTGCGCTGGGGCGGCGGCTCCAATGCCGGGCATACAGTCGTTGTGGACGACCAGGAATACAAGCTGCACCTGGTTCCCGCCGGCATTCTGCACCCGGAAACGCTGTGCGTTGTCGCCGATGGCGTAGTGCTTGACCCCGCCTCGTTTGTGGGGGAGCTGACGTACCTGCAAGCACGCGGCGTGTCCTGCGAGAACCTCAAAATCAGCGGCAACGCGCACATCGTGCTGCCGTACCACCAATTGTTAGACGAACTGGAAGAAAAGCGGCGCGGAGCCAGAGCCTTGGGCACGACAGGGCGCGGCATCGGCCCCGCCTACCAGGACAAAGCCGCCCGCATCGGCATCCGCATGCGCGAGTTTGTAGACCCCGCCCTGTTCGCCGAGCGTTTGACGGAAGTGCTGGAATTTAAGAACGAATTATTAACAAAGATTTATGGCGTGCCCGCCCTGAGCGCGCAGGATATTTTAGACAAACTCCTGCCCCACGCCGACGCCCTGCGGCCCTATGTGGACGATACGGCTTTGCGGGTTGCCTACGCCGCGAGGTCCGGCAAGAAAGTGCTGTTTGAAGGCGCGCAAGCCACGCTTTTAGATATTGACCTGGGCACGTACCCCTATGTCACCTCGTCCCACCCGTCCGCAGGCGGGTCGTGCGTCGGCACGGGCCTGGGGCCAACACAGATTGACCAGATAATCGCTGTCTCCAAGTCATACACCACGCGGGTCGGCGCAGGCGCATTCCCCACCGAACAAGACAATGCCTTGGGCAATCTGATCCGGGAGCGCGGCGCGGAATACGGCACCACCACAGGCCGCCCTCGCCGGTGCGGCTGGCTGGACGGGGTGGCCCTGCGCTACTCCGCTTTGGTCAATGGCCTCACAGACCTCTACCTCGGCCACTTAGACGTGCTATCTGGCTTTGAGGAAGTGAAGATTGCCACCGCCTACACGCTGGATGGGCAGACTATTGAAGACTTTCCCAGCGACCAGGCCCGCCTTTGCCGATGCCAGCCGGTCTACGAAACCCTGCCTGGCTGGGCGGAAGATGTCAGCGAAATCAAAGCCTACGAGGACCTGCCGCTCAACGCCCGCCGCTTTGTGGAGCGCGTAGAAACACTCATCGGTGTCCCCATCACGACTGTCTCAGTGGGCCGACGCCGCGACCAGACCCTTTTTCGGCCCAAGCCATCGGCAGACAAGAGCAATCCATGAGCGATTGGATACCCATGCAGCCCGGCATCCAGCGCCGCACACTGGCGAGCGGCGAACACCTGATGCAGATGATGGTCACTTTGGCGGCAGGCAGCACCCTTCCCGTCCACACGCACCAGAACGAGCAGATGGCGCACGTTATCTCCGGGCGTTTAATTCTTACTCTTGACGGCACGCCCCATCAATGCGGGCCGGGTGAAACGCTTGCCATTCCAGGCGGCGTCCCCCACAGCGCCGAAGCGCGCGAAGACACTGTTGTGCTGGACACATTCAGCCCCCCGCGATTTGACCTGCTCGCCGAAGATGAGCAGCACCAGAAAGAGCAGCAAGACACCCATGCGTAAACCCATTATCGCCGGCAACTGGAAGATGAACAAGACAATCAGCGAGTCGCTGGCATTGATAGATGCCCTCAAGCCACTCGTCGCCGGGCACGATGCCGCCGACATTGTGGTGTGTCCGCCCTTCACCGCCCTCCATGCAGTAGGGCAGGCATTGGCAGGAACACCAATCCGCCTGGGCGCGCAGAACACGTTTTGGAAGCCCAGCGGAGCCTACACGTCGCAGGTTTCCGTGCCCATGCTTGCCGATGTCGGCGTGCAGTATGTGCTGGTCGGACACTCGGAAACACGCGGACGATTTGGCGTTATGGAACCCGATATGACGCCTGACCTCGTGAACACGCTGGCCGAGACTGATACTGCCGTTAATGCCAAAGCCCGCGCGATACTTGCGGGCGGCCTGCGCCCCATCATCTGCATTGGCGAAACCCTCACCGAGCGGCAGAACGGCCATACGGACACCGTGGTGCAGCACCAAGTCACGCGCGCCTTGGAAAGCATTGACCCCGCCCATGTCGGCAGTGACGTTGTCTTTGCCTACGAGCCAGTGTGGGCGATTGGAACGGGTGAAGTGTGCGCCCCCGACGAAGCAGGCCGCGTATGCCATGTCGTGCGCGAAGCCGTGCGCGCCCTCTGCGGGCCGGGCGCTGCCGACGCGGTGCGTATCCAGTACGGCGGCTCCATGAAACCCGACAATGCTCGCGAGCTTCTCGCCCAGCCCGACATTGACGGTGGACTGATTGGCGGGGCCAGCCTTCAGGCCGCCGACTTCGCCGCCATTGTGAGGGCGGCAGGCTGACGCGTGCTTGCTTGCGCTTTCACGGAACTTGTTTGTGCGTGGACGAATTGGGTAACAATATAAACAGCCTACCCAACAGGAGACCTGTTTACCGTGAAACTTTGTTCCCTCAAATACAGCCTGCCCATCGCCAAATACAGCCTGCCCGTCGCCGGGATTGCCCTGGCGCTGGGAAGCCTCGCCCATGCTGCCCCCTTAGCCGTAAACTCTGCCCCTGCCACCGATGCCGCCACGCAGCTTGAGGACAAGTACGGCATCCATATCATCTTCAAGGGCGACTTTAATGCCCAAAGGCCGGTCACATTCTCGCTGGCCGATGCTGATGCGCCCGGCGCGCGCCTTCAGGCCGTCAATGCCCTTGCCAATGCCGCCGGTGCTGACTTCCAGAAGACTTACGTTGTCAGCAAAGCGCCCCCGAGCAGCGCCAATGTGCCCTCCGAGCAGATTGACAGCAATGCCACTGTGGCGTTCCCCCAGCCCAAGCTTTCTGCCGAAGATGCTGTCCGCCGCATCGCCGGGGCAGACAATGCCGTCGTGCATTTCTCCGGCTCTATCGGCGATACGGTAACCATGAGCGCAACCAGCCTCAGCGCAAAGCAAGCCGCCCGTGAAGTCGCTGCCCAGACCCACACGCAGTGGAAAACATTCTACGCGATGACCCCGCGCGGGCAGGGCCACGCGCTCGCAGGCACGGTGATTGACCGCACTAACAGCGGCTCGCCGATCATCGAAGAGCCTTACGTCTACTACCAAAAGCAGCCGGTCGCGCGGACCGCGCCTGCCCGCACCGCGCAAACAACCCCGCCCGGCGCTTCTCAAAGCCCCGCCCCGCCGCAGGTTACCGCACCTCAGACCGCAGGCAGCCCGTTCGGCTATGGGCCTGTGCCCTATGGCGACCCGAACAGCGCCTACGATTTCCCCTCTGGGTTCAGCACCTACGCGGGAAACAACCCTTACTCGCAGAACATCTACACAGGCGGCGGCATGGACGGTGGCCCGTATGGCTATGGCAACAATGGCGGTGGCTACGACTTCGGCAGCGGCCTTGGCGTTTCCAATGGCTTTGGCGGGCCGGTTGTCTTTGGCGGCGGCTACTGACACGACACGCTGAAGGAGCCTTTTTTGCCTGAACTGCTTGCCGCAAGCTTGGTGCGCGACATCCCCGACTTTCCTCAGCCTGGCATTTTATTCAAGGACATCACGCCCGTTCTTGCCGACGGCGCAGCGTTGCAGGAAGTGGTGGACCGCTTTGTGGAATGGGCGGCGGAGCGCTCGCCTGATGTTGTGGTGGGCATTGAGTCGCGTGGGTTTATCTTTGGCGTCCCGATAGCGCTTGCTTTAGGCGTGGGCTTTGTGCCTGTGCGGAAAGCGGGAAAGCTTCCGTTCCACACGGTTCGCCGGGAATATGCGCTGGAGTATGGCTCCAATGTGGTGGAAGTGCATCAGGATGCGCTGCATCCCGGCCAGCGCGTCCTGATTGTGGATGATCTGCTCGCGACCGGCGGCACAGCGGCGGCGGCGGCGGCTTTGGTGGAGCAGCTTGGGGCGAAAGTGGTTGGTCTGAGCTTCTTTGTGGAGCTAGGCTCTCTGCCGGGCCGCGCGCTTCTTTCAGGCTACGACCTGCAAACTTTGATTACTTACCCTTAAGATTTAATTACCTACCCCTAAGACGGTACCCGGCAAAGCGTGTCTGCGTGGCATCATGGCTTTGTTTTCGGGTGCGTTAAATCCCACTGAATGGCCCATTTGGAACGGCGCACCAAGCGTCCGTTGCGCAGTGTAAACAGCGCGACGGCAGGCTTGGGCGCTGTTTTTTTGGCGATGGGCCGCGCGCTCAGGGGGGCAGGCGCGCCGCCCAATGGCACTTGTTTCGCTGAGCGAACGCGTCTCGCGGGGTGGGGAACAGCAAGCGCTGGCGGAGCCGCTTGGGGCAGGGCGGCGGGTGCCTCTGTCGCAGGCCCTTGCTGTTGTGCAGGCGCGTTAATCACGGGCGGCTGTTGTGCGGGCGTCTGTATCGTGGGCGGCGGCTGTTGCGCAGGCGCATCTCTGGCAGGCAGCGGCTGGGGCAGTGCAAAAGCCCCTGTTGTCTCAGCAGCAGGCACGGTTCGCAAATGCTCTGTCCACTCGCTCTGCCCGCGCAGGCCGAGCAAAGCGACAACGGCCAAAGCGGCCAGCCCGTAGCGCAGGGCGGGAATATCCCCGGCAATCGTTGGCATCAAGCGCGCCAGCCCGCCCGCCGCCAGCACAAACACAACCGGCATCAGCGGCAGAGCTGTGTCACTCAGGCTGCCCATGTGCAGGCAGAATGTCAGCGCGAGATACAAAACGCCCCACCATGCCGCAGGCAGCCAGCGCCCGCGCCGCGCCGGGTCAGTCAGCTCGGCGCAAAGCGGGACAAGCAGCCACAGCGCCAATGCCTGTGCAGGGCGGCCCAGCCAGAAAGCCGCGCCGCCTCCGAAACCAAGCGTTGGCGCGGGAAACGGCGCATGCAAAACAAGCACGCGCAGGCTCCCGCCCGCCAGGGCTGCCGCGACAAACCCCCCCAAGCTCAGCGGCAATTGACGGCGCGCGCGTGCCGCGATCAGCGCCAGCAGCAGCACGCCCAGCAGCGCGCCGTCAAGTCGCAGCGCGGCGGCAAAGCCTGCCAAGGCACAGGCCGCTACGGGTGCTTCGCAGGCGAAGGCGAACAATGACGCCACAATCAGCAGCGTCAGCAGCGCCGTATCCGCAGAGACACTCGCCTGGGCAAAGCCGAAGCTCAGCGCGGTCAAGCTGCCTGCGATGATGCCGCACGTCCGGCCCCCGCAGCGCCATGCCAGCAGATAAGCCATTCCTGCCGTCAGGGCCGAGACAAGCGAAGCCGGGGCAAGTTCGGCGTGCCCGCCGCGTCCGAGTGCGCCTATCGCCAAAAACAGCATCGCAAACAACCCTGCCAGCGCGCCGTCGGCGGCCTGAAAGCGAGGCCGGGGCGCTTTGGCAGCGCCCGTGCGCTTGCGCTCGTAGCGGGGCAGGGGACTGGAAGGGTCGGGCGCTGGCGGGAGTGTCTGGGCCATAATCGTTTTCTTGGCGAGAGCAGGCAAACTATGCAAACAGAACTGCGGCATGGTAGCATACGCCCCAAGTTTCTGTCAAGAGAACAGGCCGGGCGGACGCAGGCCGTTTTGCATGGGTTTCGCGTTGTTTTCACCGCCGTGGCCCCCGCGAGGCATAGGCGTTCTCCGCGCGTTGCGGCAGCGTTTTATGGGCATTCTCCGCGCCTGCCAACGACGGAAGAAACCCGTCCGTCGTTGAAACTGGCTGGCAAAGACCCTAGCACGCGCGGGCAACGCGGGCGCAAAGCGGGGGAAAGCGCAGGCGTTTGGGGAGGCTCTGCCCCTTGTCATAACACGCAAACAGTCGGCCCGCTTCTTATTTGGCGGCGTGGGTGGGTATAATCGCCGGTATCTACCTGCAAAGGCATCAGGAACGGCAACTTTGTGGTACTATGGATTGTTGCCAGAAACAGGGCATGTCTGCCCGAGCGGCAGGACAACGGAGGCAGGCTGCATTGGATGTTGCGTTGAAACGCTTTCCCATTGGTGGGCTAGAAGTGGAACTGGAAACTGGCCCCGAGGTGTTTTACCCCACCTCGACCA
>JAABUQ010003543.1_pt1 | contig 28368 bp, 27 predicted proteins | sample 5560001 | NCBI WGS metagenome assembly JAABUQ01 (sample SAMN10711888, study PRJNA513371) | rock metagenome | isolation source: Antarctica rocks | place: Antarctica: Victoria Land, Finger Mt nord | collected 2015-12-18 | reverse complement strand
GGGGGCGATGCGGATCGCCCCCGCGGGATGATCGACGAGTCCGATGTCCATCATCCGCCGCCTTCCCCGGTCCGGCATGGCTGCAAGGAGAGGATCGCCGCATCTCTCCGCGCGGCGTTCCCCCTGACGAAGCTCACGGCCACACCGTCCATCATCCGTCGATTCATGGATCCTCCCCTCGCCCGTCGAGTTCGCTACGTCTACGACGAGACCCTCATACACAACGTTAGGACACGTGAATGAAGATCGGGTGAAGATTGGATGTGAAAACTCTTATGAGCCGAACGCTATAGGACGGCTGGAGTCCTTGCCGCGGCGCCGTCACGCTCCACCTCGGTCACCTCGGTCACCTCGGTCACCTCGGTCACCTTGGTCACCTTGGTCACCTCGGACTCCCCGGTCACCTCGGACTCCCCGGTCACCTCGGACTCCCCGGTCACTCCGGGCAACGCGACGATGAAACGCGCGCCGCGTCCGCGTCCGTCTACCCCGTGGGAGGGGGCGTCGTCGACGGAGATCCGTCCGCCGTGGGCGGTCACGATCGCCTTGCAGATGGCCAATCCCAATCCGCTGCCGCCGGCGTAGCGCGTGGCGTCGACAGACGCGTCCTCTTCGCTGTCGCGCACGCGGTGGAAGCGTTCGAAGATGCGCTCCCGCTCCGGCGCCGGGATGCCCGGTCCGGTGTCGCACACGCACACCTCGACCTCCGGCTCCCCGCGCGGCCCATCCCGACGGTCGCGGACCGTGAGCGCCACGCGGCCGCCCGCGGGAGTGTAGTGGAGCGCGTTGTCCAGCAGGTTGCGCACGACCTGCCCCAGCGGCGCCTCGTCGCCCATCACCAGCGTTGTCCGCGCGGGCAGGTCGACGGAGAGCGCGACGCCGCGTTCCGCTGCCAGGGGTTGTAGCGACCGGGCGACAGCGCGGCAGACCTCGTCGATTTCCACCAACTCGCGCCGCAACGGCAACCGGCCGCCATCGGCGCGCGCCAGCAGCAGCAGGTCCTCGACCATGCGGCCCATGTGTGCGCTCGCGTCCAGGATGTGCCGCAGCGTCGCCTCGTCGTCGTCGGCGTCGCGCCGCCGGCGCAGCGCGATCTCGGCCCCGCTGGAGATGATGGCGATGGGCGTGCACAGCTCGTGCGCCGCGTCGGCGGTCAGGATGCGGCGGCGCTCCGCGGCCTCCTCGAGCCGGCCCAGCATGGCGTCGAAGGTGCGCGCCAGGCGCCCCAACTCGTCGTCGCGGACCGCCTGCCCGGCGGTAGCCCGGGCTCCCCACACCTCGACGCCGACGCGGCGATGGAGGTCGCCGGCGCCGATGCCGGCGGCCAGGCGCGTGATGCGGTCGACCGGCCGTAGCGCGCGATCGGCTACCACGAAGCCCCCTACCGCGGCGATGCCCAGGATGGCGACGCCGGCCAGACCCATGGCGACGAGCAGCTGGCGGCGCTCCGCCTCCAGGGCGTCGGTCGTGGTAATCAACTGCACCGTCACGCGTCGTCCGTCGCGACGCAACAATCGGACGAGCAGGCGCACATGGTGGTCGCCCGGCGCCTCGACGGTGCGTATCCCGGACCTCGTGTCGGCCAACAGAGCGGCCGGCAGCCCCGTCAGCGGCGGTCCCTGCCGCACCGCGACGCGCCCCTGCTCGTCGAGCACGCGCACCCACAGGGCTGGCTCGCCCGGCCGCCGCTCCCCTTCGTCTGGCGCGTCGGCGTGCAACACGATGGAGCGGCCGATCTGGAGGTCGCCCGCCACATCCTGGGCGCGGCGTTGCAGGGTCTGGTTCAGCGCGTCGCTGGCCGCTTGCCCGTCCTGCCACAGCACCGCGCCCGCGAAGATGCCGAACCCCAGGCACAGCAGGGCGACATACCACAGCGTCAGGCGCATGCGCACGCTCAGTGCGTTCAGCGCGCTCACGGGGCCTCTCCGAGATCCCGCTCTCCCGCCTGTCGAGGGGGGCGTAGGCTATAGCCGACGCCCCGCACGGTGTGGACGAGCTTCACCGCGTGCGGGTCATCGATCTTGCGCCGTAGGTTGCGCATGAAGACATCGACCACGTTGGACGCGCGCTCGGCCCCCAACTCCCACGCTCCCGCCGCGATCTGGTCGCGGGTCAGCACCTGGCCCTGATGTCGCAGCAACAACTCCAGGATGGCGTATTCGCGCGCCGTCAGCTCGACGAAGCTGCCCGCCCGCTCCACCCGGTGTGTCACCGGGTCCAGCGTCAGATCGCCAACGCGCAACGGCCCCACGCGCAGCCCCGGCTCGCGTCGCCCCAACGAGCGCAGCCGCGCCAGCAGCTCGGTGAAGGCGAACGGTTTGGTCAGGTAGTCGTCGGCGCCCGCGTCCAGGCCGTCCACGCGGTCCTCCACCGCCTGCCGCGCCGTGAGCAGCAGGATCGGGACGCGCGCGCCCTCCGCCCGCCAGCGCCGGCACACGGTCAGCCCGTCGCACCCCGGCAGCAGCACATCGAGGACGACCACGTCGTACCGCCCCTCGACCAACTCCGGGGCGAGGTCGAGCGCCGCGAGGCCGTTGGCCGCCAGATCGACCATATGCCGCTCTTCGCGCAGGCCGCGCGCGACCTGCGCGCCCAGCACCGGTTCGTCTTCAACTACCAGGATTCGCATCGACAATCGCTCCGCTCATCTCCAGACACGCCAGACACGCGCGGACACGTCCGCGGCGCACGGGCGCATGGTCTGTGAATTGCCCGCTACAAACGCCGGTCCCAGTGGACACGCTCGTAGCAAACTTTTCACAGATCCTGCGCGCGGGCGCCGTCCCCGTACCCACCGCTGCCCTTATGCTAGCGCATCGGCGCTCTTGCGCGCGATCTTCATCGGATCTTCATTTTGACGCCCTACGCTGAGCAAGAGATGAGAGAGGGCGACCCACACAATTCGTGTGGGCGACGCCCGCGTTAGACACGGAGACCTCGTCACATTCACATAAGGAGCCCGGATAAAGATGTCGACCACCACTATCGGATCGGATAGATGCGGGAGGGACGTATGAGAGCGGCCTATCTAGCACGTGCCCTTGGCGTGGACCGCGCGCCCGGCTCCATTCCCGCCTGGGCCATCTTGCCCCTGCGCCTCTTTTTCGGCGCGACGTTCGTCTACGCGGGTCTGCAAAAGCTGACCGACCCGCAGTTCTTCAGCCCCACCGCTCCCGGCTTCATCGGCCGCCAGATGAGCGGCTTTGTGCGCAGTGGGTCGCCGCTCTCGCCGCTGCTGACCCACCTGGCCATCCCGCACGCCGCCCAGTTCGGCGCGCTGATCGCTCTCTGTGAACTCTGGATCGGCCTGGCCACGCTGTTGGGCCTGATCGCGCGGCTGGGCGCGCTGGGCGGGCTGGCCATCAGCCTGACCTTCTATCTGACCGCCTCCTGGACTGTCCAGCCCTATTTCCTGGGCGCGGACCTGCCCTACGCCCTGGGCTGGCTAACGCTGGCGCTGACCGGCCCCGGCCGCTACAGCCTCGACGAGTACTTCTTTGGCGCCGCCCTACGCCCGCGCGCCACGCCCGCGCCGACGATGCCGCAACCCCGTCCTGGCGGGGGACGCCGGCCCCGCCCCGCTCCCGCCCCAGCGCCGCTCGCGCGGGATGTGGCCGCCCGCGCCACGGTCGTGCGGGGGCTGGCCACGGCCCTCTCCGTGGTCGTGGGCGGCGGCATCGTCGGCGCCATCGCCAAGGCGCTGACGCCCTCCCGGTCGTTCGCCCAACCCGGTCAGGCGCTGGCCGGCGGACCGGCGGCGGGGGCGCAACCGACACCGGCCGCCCCAGGCGTGGGTGGGGCGCCGGCCGCGCCGCCCGCGCCGGCAGGGACTACCTTCCTGGGCAGCGTGAAGGGCTTGCCGGTCAACAGCGCGGGCCAGTACACCGACCCCATCTCGGGCGATCCGGCTCTGCTGGTGCATCTTCCCGGCGGCCGGTTCGTGGCCTATGACGCGGTCTGCACCCACGCCGGCTGCACGGTGCAGTATGACCCGACGCAGCAACAACTGGCCTGTCCCTGCCACGGCGCGGTCTTCGACCCGGCGCACGGGGCGCAGGTCCTCGCCGGCCCCGCGCCGCAGCCGCTCGCGCCGCTCCAGGTGCAGATCGACGCGCGGGGCAACGCCTATGCCAGGGGCATCGCTGGCGCGCCCGGCAATCCGACCTCCGCCGCGCCCCCCGGCAACAATTAGCGATCGCGCATCATGCGTCATGATCTGTTGCTGGTCGGTCGGCGACACGGCATTGACTGGGGCTGGACGCGCGCCCCACGACACGGGCATGCTGCAAGTGGTGGACAGTGACGGCGCGAACATGGCACCGCACGGCGTCAGACACGAGCGTGGTTCATGCGCTGCCTGTACGCGTCGTGGCGTGCGGACGACACGCGGCCGACGGTCGATACATGAAGGAGGAGGCCGGGATATGCAGACAACGAACAGCGTGACGACATCCGCACAAGACGAGGGCGGCGCGCAGCTCTTCGCGGAGAAGGGCCGTATCGAGCGCCTCGGGCGTGTCCGTGAACTCGTCTTTGGCTCGCTCGACGGGCTGCTCGTGCCCCTTGGCGTCGTCAGCGGCGTCGCGGGCGGGACGGGCAGCAGCCGCGCTGTGCTCGTAGCCGGCCTCGCCGAGGCCTTCGCCGGCGCCCTCTCCATGGGGGCGGGCGAGTTCATCGGCGCGCGGTCCGAGGCCCAGGTGCAGCAGACGGAGATTGCCAAGGAACTGGAGGAGATGCGCCAGCATCCCGAGACCGAACAACGCGAGATGGCCGCCTTGCTCGAGCACGAGGGGGTCGCCACGGACGACGCGGCGCGCATCGTCGCGGCGCTGGTGCGCTACCCGGAGTCCTATCGCAAGACGATGGTGGAGAAGGAGCTCGGCCTCCAGATCGAGACGGGCGCGGTCAAAATCCCGGAGGCGCTGACGATGGGCGTTTCGTACATCGTCGGCTCGATCTTCCCGCTGGCGCCCTACTTCTTCCTCGCCGTGCATACGGCCCTGCCGCTCTCGATCGTCTTGACCGTGGTGGCGCTGGTGATCGTCGGCCTCATCAAGGGCAAACTCGCGAGCATGAATATGGGGCGTAGCGTGCTCGAGATCGTGGTCGTGGGCGGGGTGTCGGCGGGAGGCGGGTACCTGCTGGGGACCGTCGTGCCTCAATTGCTGGGCATGAAAGCGTGAGACGTGTGGTGGATGTGAGGACAACCGGCTGTCCGTGACCACCCCCTTCAGGGACGTAGCGAAGGCTGGCATGCCTTCGGAGCGCCAACCTTGTACCGTCGAGCAGAGACACCTACCGTAACACAACCCCACAGTATCAATAAGGAGACACCTCCGGGGACCGCCGACGGCTAGCCGTCGGCGGTCCCCGGAGGTGTCTTGACTGACAAATCTACCGCAACTCTTCGCTGCTCATCGACACGAGCGGCAACGCCACGATGGTTAGACGCTCATCGCCGGCTGCTTCTGGGGCGACTGTTGAGACGTCAGGGCCTCGATGGTCGGGCATAGGATCGCGGCCGCAGCGGCCTTATCCACACCCTGGGCTGGAGCGGTCGTCCCGGTCCGCTTGGGCAGCGGCGCGTCGCCGTCAGCGTTGGCCTCGTCGCCCAGGGCCTGCGCGCGCATAGCCGCCAGGATCTCCGGCTCCCGCTCCGGGACGGCGATGCCCAGTCCATCGGCGACCCGCTTGCCGTAGTCGGCGTCGGCCTGCGAGAAGTGCCACAGCATACGCTCCTGGATGTCCGGCCGGCACTCCTTGAGGTTGGCCACCAGGTTGTTGATCAGGTCCTCGCGCTCCCAGTCCTCGAAGGCGCGGTAGCGCAGGCCGGCCTGCGTATAGTCGTCCGCGCGCTCGATGCGCGCCCGTTCCGCCTTGCCGCTGACGAAGGGAGCGTAGAGATCACCGGCGCTGGGGGCCTCCTGCAGGCCGCCCAGCGCGCTGGGCTCGTAGTTCACGTGCGGGTTCTCACCGCCTCCGTCCACGTAGTAGGTCATGACGCTGTCCCGTTGGTTGGTCGCTACGTGCGTCTTGGGACGGTTGATCGGGAGTTGCAGGTAGTTCGGTCCCACACGGTAGCGTTGCGTGTCCGAGTAGGAGAAGGTACGCCCTTGCAGCATCTTGTCGTCCGAGAACTCCAGGCCGTCGACCAGCACACCGGTCCCAAATGAGGACTGCTCGGCCTCGGCGAAGAAGTTGTCCGGGTTCTTGTCCAGTACCATGCGGCCAATGGGCCGCAGCGGGAACCGGTCATAGGGCCAGATCTTGGTGTCGTCGAGCGGGTCGAAGTCCAACTCGGGATGCTCGTCGTCCGACATGATCTGCACGCAGAACTCCCACTCCGGGTAGTCGCCGCGCTCGATGGCGTCGTGCAGGTCCTTGGTGGCGTGCCCGAAGGTCTTGTGCCCAAGCAGTGCGTCGGCCTGCTCCTGGGTCAGGCCCTTGACGCCCTGCTTGGGTACCCAGTGATACTTGACCAGCACGCTCTTGCCCTTGGCGCTGACCCACTTATAGGTGTTGACGCCGGAGCCCTCCATGTGCCGGTAGTCGGCCGGGATACCCCAGGGGCTGAACAGCCAGGTAATGGTGTGCGTCGACTCGGGGGTCAGGCTGACGAAGTCGAACTGGCGGTTCGGGTCCTGCTGGTTGGTGATGGGATCGGGCTTGAAGGAGTGGATAAAGTCGGGGAACTTCTGGGCGTCGCGGATAAAGAACACCTTGAAGTTGTTGCCGACGAGGTCCCAGTTGCCGTCCTCGGTGTAGAACTTGACGGCGAAGCCGCGCGGGTCGCGCAGGGTCTCGGGCGAGTCCTTGGAGTGGATCACCGTGGAGAAGCGCACCAGCACCGGCGTGCGCTTGCCCTTCTCCTGGAAGAGCTTGGCGCGGGTCAAGGTCGCGATGGGCTCATCGCCGACCGTGCCGTAGGCCTCGAAGTAGCCGTGGGCCACCGTGCCGCGGGCGTGGACGACGCGCTCGGGGACGCGTTCGCGGTCGAAGTGGGCCATCTTCTCGAGGAACTGGTAGTTCTCAAGCGTCGCCGGCCCGCGCCGGCCGATCGTCTTCGTGTTCTGGTTGTCGTCGACCGGGCGACCCTGCCGGGTCGTCAAGGTACTCTTGGGCTGTATGTCGTCGCTCATCTCTCCGCCGTTCCTTCTTGTTCGTCTTGTTTCGCTCGGCGCCATCAGCGGTGGGTGCAAGGGAGCGGGTCGTGATCGCGATCACGACCCGCAAACCGCTCACAGATACAGCGGGCAAGGGTCGTGCCACGTTGCGCTTCCTGCTCAAGTAGTCAAGGATGCGCCGACAGCAATCTCTACAAGGTAGGCGCAATCCGGCTATTCAACCTTGCGCGAACACGGTTTTGGACCGCGATACAGGGCTCGTGAAAAGGCGTAAGCGCGCAGAAGCACTGGGAGCGCGGGCATTTCTCCTACTGGGTCCAGGCGGGCGAGACGCCCGCCTGGACCCGGTCGTCCCAGACCTTCTGCGCGCTTACGAAAAGTCGGCGACTGGCGGTCCTAGTGGGTGACCGGCGTGCGCGGCGGACAATTCACAGACCTTCGACCGCGATAACACGGCAAGAGCGGGTACACGCGCCCTATCGCTACCACAGCGCGCTTTGACGTGTCCGCCTTATCTGAACCATAGCAAGGATGAAGAGGAGGACCTCCACGATGAGTGACGCCACGCCCAGCGGCTCAAGCCAATTGCCGACGTCGTCGGTGGCGCGGGGCAGGCCGGTGGTGCGGTTGATCACGTAGCTCACAAAGGGCGCGGCCGCCAGGAGCGCGGCGGCGGCCCACACCAGACGCGTATTACGCAGGATCAGCAAGCCCACGCCAATCGCGCAGCCAAGGATGAGGGCAACGTAGAGCCAGAAGATGTAGCGTGCGTCGGCGGCGGCGTACTTGCTGGACGCGTCCGCGTAGTGGATGAGCGCGATGGCGATCAGGCCCACCGCGGCCAGCGCCCGCTGGGGCACGTCCCGCTGCGGTAAGGAGCTGAGCCGAGCGGCTCGTGTCTCGGTTGTCATCTGTTTCCCGCGCGGTTCCTGTGCTGTTGCCATTTGTTCATTCCATCCATTCTCGTCACTATGCCGTACCGGTTGCCGCGGCATAGGCCCGGACGAACGGTTGCACGCGTTCGGCCGCGGTGTTACCAAGCGCAACGCGGTACTGGCGCGCCGAGGGGACGTGGACAGGCCCATTGAAGCCGGCGCCACCCGCGAGGAACGGCGCGAGCACGGGCGTCGCGTCGGACACGCGGCGGAAGCCCGCGGCCGGGAGCGTCTGGCCGCGTGGCGTCAGCCCGGCAAGCCCGCCGATTAGAGTTAGGTGCTGCGCCGCGCTGGCGCCGAGTTGCGCGGCCGTGGCCGCTAGCAGCGGCTGGCCGAGCGCGGCAAGCTGGTGCGTCGCCGCCACGTACGCGCCGGCGAGCGCGGTTTCAATCGTCAGGCTCGTGGCCACGAACACGCTGGCGTCCGCCAGCAAGCGATCCGGCAGATAGAATTGCTCCCTCAGCGACGCGCCGCCTAGCGACCGTACGATGTCGAGGTGGTGCAGTTCGGCGTCCATCGTTAGTTTGAGGTGTGCGAGGGCCCACTCGTCGATGCGGAACGTCGCTCCCGTGATCGCGGTGTAGTAGAACGTCGCGGCCAGCGTTTCCGCGGTCGCGGCCAGATTGAGGATGGCTGCGCTATCCTCAGCGTGCGCCTCCGTCAGTCCGAGGCCAAACAGGCCTCCAAAGCCCGCCGCCGTGATCCCGGCGCTCGCGGCGGTGATCCCCGCGCCTGCCTCGACGGCGCTCTGTAAAAAGCCGCGCCGCGTGCTGGTCGTTTGAGTGTTGTGTTCCGGTCCCATGCTGTCTCCCCTTGTGCTGATTTTCCGCCAGTTGCACGGGATGACCGTGCGTCGCGGAATCTCGGCCATAGCGCACCGTGTTAGCCTCGTGACGGCAGGGGCATGTCGTTCTCGATCGCGCAGGCGATTCCTGGGGGTAGGGGCGTATTGCATACGCCCGGTGGCGTCGTGGCCCTGGGGCGTATGCAATACACCCCTACCCCTCGCCTGATCGTCCTAATCCCAAGAACGATATAGGCCTACCTTGTGCCCCCGCACTTACGCGGGCACCTGCTCCAGGTTTGGGCGGCCCCAGAAGCGGTGGTGCGCGATAGCCGCCAGGAATTGCGCGGTGAGACTCTGCAGTTGGCTGCCCTGGCCGACGATGATCCCATAGGCGGCAAGCGGCGCGCCGCCCGCCGTTATGGCAGCCGCGCTCTGCACGCGCCCAACCTCCGACAGGTTCTGCACGTCGGCCGCTCCGGACTTCTCCGGCTTCTTGTCCGCGCTGCCGAGGGCCGCGGCCCCCGCGAACGCGCCGCGACCGAGCGCCTGCCCGATCGCCGTGGCGGTCAAGAGTTCCACGCCCGCGGCGGTCGCCGCGATCGGCTTGGCGTGCTTATAGGCTTCGTCGACGAAGACGCGCGCGTCGCCCATCCCGAGCAATGCCTTGACGCTCTCGGCGCCGCCCGGCACGTACACGGCGTCGAACAGCACCGAGGAGGTGTTGGCGAAGGTCATGGCCGCCTCGACGCCGTTGCCGAGCGACCCCAGGTGCGGCCCGACCACCGCGCCCTGCGCGCCGGCGGCGTGGAGAGCCTGGACCATCGCGGCAACCTCGGCGCCGGCTACCCCGTCGGCGGCCAGGATGGCCACCTTGCGCCCCTTGGGCGATCCCGGCTGCCCCTCGACCAGGCTCAGGCCCTTGGTGCGCTGCAGTCCGCCGGACGCGGTGGTCGGCGAGGTCGCGTTCGCCAGCACCGCCGTCTGCGCGGCGGAGTCGGCCGTGCCGGGCGGCATGGCCGTGGCGCTGCTCACATGCACCGGCTCGCCCAACTCACGGGCGACCTGCGCCGCCAGCACCGCGTTGATGCGCTGTAGGTGGCCCAGCATGCGCAGGCGCACGTCGCGCGCGAGAACCTTGCTCAACTCGAACTGCAACGCCTTTGTGATGTGCTCGCGCTCGATAGGCGTCATGCTGTTCCAGAACAGCTTGGCCTGTCCATAGTGGTCGCTGAAGGTGGCGCTGCGCTGCCGCACCTTGGGGCCGGACACCTGCTCCGGGTAGGTGACGAACCCGCCCTGCGCCGCCTGGACCCCGTTCGGGATACCCCCCTGCAGCCCGTTCGGCTCATAGGAGACTTGCCCCGCGTCGATCGTGGCGCGCATGTGACCGTCGCGCTGGTTGTTGGAGACGCGGGCGATCGGGCGGTTGATCGGCAACTGCGGCCAGTTGGGGCTGCCGAGGCGGCTGAGCTGCGTGTCCAGATACGAGAAGTTGCGGCCCTGCAGCAGCGGGTCGTCGCTGAAGTCGATGCCCGGCACGATGTTGGTGGTCATGAACGCCACCTGCTCTGTCTCGGCGAAGTAGTTGTCGGGGTTGCGGTCGAGCGTCATGCGGCCGATGCGCCGCACCGGCACGAGGTCCTCCGGGATGATCTTGGTGGCGTCGAGGATGTCGAAGTCGAACTTCGCCACGGCGCCCTCCGCGATGATCTGCACGCCCAGCTCCCATTCGGGATAGGCGCCCTTGTCGATCGCGTCGCGCAGGCCGCGGCGGTGGAAGTCAGGGTCCTTGCCGGCGATCTTCTGGGCTTCGTCCCAGACCAGCGAGTGCGCCCCGAGCACGGGCTTCCAGTGGAACTTGACGAAGTGCGACACGCCCTGTGCGTTGACCAGGCGGAACGTATGCACGCCGAAGCCTTCCATCAGGGGGAAGGCGCGCGGGATGGCGCGGTCGCTCATAATCCACATCAGCATATGCATCGACTCGGGCGTCAGCGAGATGTAGTCGTAGAACGTGTCGTGCGCGCTCGACGCTTGCGGGATCTCCACGTCGGGCTCCGGCTTGACGGCGTGGATCAGGTCGGGGAACTTGATAGCGTCCTGGATGAAGAAGACCGGGATGTTGTTCCCGACCAAGTCCCAGTTGCCTTCACCGGTGTAGAACTTGACCGCGAAGCCGCGCACGTCGCGGGCCGTGTCGGCCGAGCCGCGCGAGCCGGCCACCGTGGAGAAGCGCACGAACACCGGCGTCTTGACCGATGGGTCGGTGAGGACCCTGGCCATCGTATAGGGGGCCAGCGACGTATCGTAGACCTGGAAATAGCCGTGCGCGCCCGCGCCGCGGGCGTGGACGACGCGCTCCGGAATGCGCTCGTGGTCGAAGTGGTGGATCTTCTCGCGGAAGTGGGCATCCTCCAGCAGCGTCGGGCCGCGGCTGCCCACGCGTAGCGAGTTCTGATCGTCGCCGATGCGGTGTCCGAGATTGTCCGTCAACTCCGGCGCGGCATGCACCGTGGCCGCGGCCAGATCCTGGTCCTTGCTATGCGCGTTAATTCTGTCTCGATCCGACATCGTGCTTCCTCCTTGACGAGTGATTAGTGGCTAGTGGCTAGTGGCTAGTGGCTAGTGGCTAGTGGCTAGTGGCTAGTGGCTAGTGGCTAGTGGCTAGTGGCTAGTGGCTAGTGGCTAGTGGCTAGTGGCTAGTGGCTAGTGACCGGTTCTAGTCACTAACCACTCGCCACTCGTCACTACATGGGTAGGCCGTTGCCGCCGAAGTTGGCGCAGGCTCCGGACTGCAGGTTGCCGGCATGCACCTGCAGGTAGCTGTTGGCCACGTTGATGCGGCCGTTGAAGAAGGTGCCCGAGACGCCCTCGCCATTGGGGTCCGTCTCCATGTAGTAGAGGTCGTAGCGCACCTGGCCGTTCTGGTCGGGGATGCACTGCCCGTTGTGGATGTGCTCCTCGTGCAGGGTGCTCGGCTCCAGCCCTTGCGCGAAGACCACCACGCTGGTGCCCCGCGCGTTGGGGGTCCGGAAGAGCACCTCGTTGCCGGGCACACCGTAGGTGATGTAGCCGATGCCGCCGGCGTTGCTGACCACGCTTGTCTTGACCGAGTGCAGGTGGATCACCACGCTGGCCGGGTAGATGGCGCCGCAGGCCGCCGTGGGCGCGCCGGGCATGGCCTGGACCATGTCGACGTGCAGGGCGCCGGCGGGCAGCGCGGAGGGGGCGATGGTAGTGACAAAGTTGATGCTGCCGTCGGGGTCGGCCTGATTGAGGCCCAGGTCGATCACCATGCGACCGTGGCTGCCGCAGGCGCCGGTGACGACGTTCTCGTGGTAGATCTGGCCCGGTTCGAGGTAGCCGTCATAGAACTTGACCTTGAGGCCGTTGACATCGGGCAGGGTAGCCATTGAGCCGTGCGAGATCGACTTACCCTGTGGGTAGATGACGCTGGAGTAGTAGGAGGTCCGCGCGGAGGAAGGCCGGGCGGGGGAGGCGGCGGGCGCCGGGAGCGGGGCGGCCGCGAACGCGGTGGCGCCGGCGAACAGCGCGGCGAGCGAACCGGATAGGATGCGTGACATCAGGCTGGGATTCCTTTCGGCTTCTACTATAGGTGAGCGTGTTGGGGGCTCGACTACAGGAGGCTCAAAAGGGGGCGTAGCGATACCGCCAGCGCGCGGTGGCGCGCCGCCTGGCAGGGGGATGAGTCTATGGCGTGTTGAACGAGTGCCGATCCTCCTTTTCTTGCTGTCGGTGCGGAGCCGCGGGGCGTGTTGCGCGGCAGGCATCGTGCCCGCACCCCATTTACTGTACCCGTACTGTACCCGGCGAAGATGAAGATTGGCTGAAGATCGGCGGCGGGATCGGGATGATGACGGTACGCTACGATTAAGAGAAAGGAAAGGAGGCCGGGACGATGCATATCCTGGTCGTGGAAGACGATCTCGCGCTGGGCGACGGGATCGCGCGCGGCTTGCGGGAAGAACGGCACATCGTCGACCTCGTCGCCGACGGGCTGGCGGCGCTCGACCGCGCGCCCGATCTGCGCGACGGCCTCTACGACGTAGTCGTGCTCGACGTGCTGCTGCCGGGCTGCGACGGTCTCACGGTCTGCCGGCAATGGCGGGCCGGTGGGCTGGGCGTGCCGGTCCTGATGCTAACGGCGCGGCGTGCCGTCGAGGACCGCGTGCGGGGGCTCGACGCGGGCGCGGACGACTACCTCGTCAAGCCCTTTGCCTTCGCCGAACTGGTGGCCCGCGTGCGCTCACTGGGTCGGCGCGAGACGGCGCTGCGCCCGGCCGTCCTGGGCGTGGGCGGCCTGACGCTCGATCCACTCACGCGCCGCGTGGCGCGCGCTGGCCGGGAGATTCGGCTGACGGCGCGCGAGTACGCCATCCTGGAGCTGCTGCTGCGCCATCCGCGCCAGGTGCTGACGCAGGACCAGATTGCTGCCGGGGCCTGGGAGCGCGGCATGGAGCACGCCTCGAACGTGGTCGAGGTCTTCGTGCGCAACCTGCGGCGCAAGATCGACGACCCCTACCCCGACAAGCTGATCCGCACCGTGCGCGGGGTCGGCTACACGTTGCATGCCGCGGACGCCGAGACGACGCCGGCAGCGAGCACGCCTGGACGCGTAACCGCGCCATGAGTATCCGCCTTCGCCTGGCTCTCTGGTACGCCCTGGTGCTTGTTGCGGGCCTGGCCCTGTTCGGCGGGGCGGTGCTGTGGGAGACGGCGCAACTGGCTAGCTCCTCGCTGGACCAGACGTTGCAGCAACGCGCCGCCGACGTGCGCGACGACCTGCGCATCGGCCGCGGCATCACCTTACGCTTCGACGCCCCGGATGAGAGCAACCGCCAGCTCGGCGAGGCAGTACTTTGGATACGCGTGCTCGACGCGCGGGGGCGGGCGGCCATCCGGCAGGGACCCCGGCTGCCCTCGTTGCCGCCGGGGGCGCTGGGCGACCTCCGGCCGGGGTTGCGCACGTGGGCGGCCGCCGACGCGGATCCGCAGGCGTCGGCGGTGCGCATCGACACGCTGCCGGTGATGGCGGGAGGCCAGCGCGTGGCCACGATCCAGGTCCTGACCACCACGCACGGCGTGGAGGAGGGCGCCGCCAACCTGCTGCGGGCGATGGAGCTGGCCGGGGCGGCCATCGTGCTGCTGGGCGCGCTCAGCGCGCTGTTCCTGGCCGACCGGGCACTACGCCCCGTCGACCGCATCACGCGGCTGGCCGGCGAGATCGGTGACGATGACCTGCACCGGCGCGTCAGCGTCGAGGTGTGGGGGCCGGGGCGCGAGGTCCGCGACGAACTGGGCCGGCTGGCGCGTACCTTTGACGGTATGCTGGATCGCCTGCAAGAGGCGCGCGAGCGGCGACGGCGCCTGACCGCCGACGTGGCCCACGAGTTGGGCACGCCCATCGCCACGATCTCTAGCGGGGCCGAGATCGCCCTGCGGCGCCCGCGCGAGGCCGACGAGTATCGCGCCGCGCTACGGCATATCGTGGACGAGAGCCGTCACCTGGACCGCGTGGTCGACGACCTGCTGACGCTGACCCGCGCCGACGCCAACGCTCTGACAACACAGTGTGAGCTCGTGGAGATCGACGAGGTCTGCCGGCAGGCCGTTGCCGCCCTGCGGCCGCTGGCCGAGGAGAATGCCATCGCCATGGACCTGGACCTGCCACCGCGGGCCGTGCTGGTCATGGGCGATGAGTTGCGGCTGGGGCAGGTCGTGCGCAACCTGCTCGACAACGCGCTGCGCCACACGCCGCGCGACGGACAGGTCACGCTGACGCTACACCAGGATCGGGGGGAGGACGCGGCCGGCGCCGGTCCGATCGTGGTTATCCGGGTCGACGACAGCGGTCCTGGCATCCCGGCGGATGAGCTCGACCACATCTTTGAGCGATTCCATCGCGTCACAACGGCGTCGCGCCCCGAGCCCGACGGCAAGCGGCGTCGCGCCGGCAGCGGCCTTGGGCTGGCCATCTGCAAGGCTATCGTCCGGGCGCACGGCGGGCGCATCTGGGCCGAGCGCGACTCACGGCCCGGCGCCCGTCTCATCATGGCGCTGCCCGGCCTCGCGGCCGCGGAGTCCGCTCCATCGCCCATGGACGCTTTGTCGTAGTACCGGAACAAAAAACAACGTTTAGGTCCACACTCGGCCAATATTAGCTTGACACACATGTGCACTCAGTGGTTGGACGCTGCTATCGTGAGAACACCAAGAGAGGGTTGAGGGGTGGAGAGGAGCGTGTATCGTCCCATTTGAAAAATGTAGGACGACGCGTTACGACCCTTCCCGTTGATCGGTTAGCGTTCCGCTACACAGCAGTAGAACTTAGTGAGGGACTTATACCGTCGGTTGCGTCGGCTCGAGGAGCACCCAATTATGCGATACATAGGGTTCGGTACAGAGGTTACGGTTAAAACAACATGGTCTTCGCGCTCCGGCCGTGAGCTTCGAGCAGGCAACCTCAATGCGTCGCCGACGCGTTTCCGGTTGGTTCGTTGCACGTATCCAGCGAATCCAGTCCCACTGCGCCTTTGGCGTGATCGTCATCCATAGAGCATATGCCTGTGGAACGGCCGCAAGAGCGTTCTTCAAGTCTGCTGGCGCCTCGGGCTCCGGCCATTCTTTAGCCGGCTCAATCACGAGCGTTACCGTGTCGCCTGCGTCTGCTCCCGCGGCGTCGCGCATGGTTTCGTCGACCCTGAACCAGTGGCTTCCCTTACCGTCTGGTTCGAGTGGCGCTTGAAAGCGGGAACCATTGATGGTTCCCTCAACCAGTGTCATGCCTCGTGATGGAAGCTGCGCGCTTGCACTCTTAGGCAGCCTGAGAAGGATCCATGAGCCGATTTTAAACAGTGTAGCTTCAAAACGGATTGTCGACATAGTTCCTTGCTCCTTATCCGCTTTCGGCATCGCGGCGATCTTCGCGCGCACGGTGCTGTCCCCGTCCGCCGTGCCCGCGCGCGGGCCGCGGCGCCCGGCCGCCTTCTGCTCGGGGGCGCGCTCCCGCAGCGCGGCGCGTTCCTCGTCCGTGACTCCCTGGGACGCCGTGCCGATTGTCGTGACTCCCGATTCCACGCGAACCTCCTTCTCTTGACATTCTGTGTCACACAGACCGAAGCGTACCGGTCTCATCTATATGACCGGCGACAGAACAGGAATGTGACAGATGGATCAGCACGAGACCGTGGCGGCGCAATGTGATGCCCACCGTACCCGCTTGCAAGCGGTCGCAGACCGCATGCTCGGCTCCACGAGCGAGGCCGCGCACAGCCACCTCTTGCGTCTAGCCGCTGACTGCACATATGTGTCAAGCTAATTGTGGCCGAGTGTGTTAGGTCCAAGGGTTGCAGACGGCCATCTCTTCTGCCTTAATTGAGCACTGCGATCATGTGATCCTTACCTTTTTCCCGGGCGATGTCCCCATCGGTCACGGCCTTATGGATTCCAGTCGCTAACATCGCGTCCTCACCGCTTCTGATAACTGTACTAAGACAAGGTTCGTGGGCACTTTACAGTTCGAGCCTGTCACAGGCGTCAAACTGTAAAGTCAGAATGGGCCGAGAAGAACCTTGTCTAATCAGCAGTGGGTGCCGTGCTACACTACCTGATAACGCGCTTCTAGCGTACCAGTTACGGGCGAAAAGTGCTTCTGATAATAGGGTATTGGTGCGACGCGGGGAGTCACCGGACATGGCAATGGAACATGACGTGCCCGTTGCGTTCGCGCCGACAATCAAAGATGTTATCCACCGGCTGGTCTCCGGTGACTACACAGGCTTGGCGCCGGAGTGGGGAACGACAGCGGCAGGTGCGCTTGCCGAGATTGTCGCCGAGATCGTGCGGACGGAGGGCGCGTCCCTCGTGGACATCCCCGGCACCGCATTCATGACCGCGGTTCGGGGCGCCGTCCCGTATGACGACGGGACAGGGTGGGGAGTGGACGTCCGTCTGTGGAGCGCAGCCGGCCCGAGTGCGTACACACTTGTCCTCGATATCGATACGACGGGAGCCACACCCCTCGCCCATATCGAACAGTTGGAGATTATGTGACTGATGCGGAATCCTGATGGGTCACTGGACCACTGGGACGACATGCTGCGCGTCGCCGCCTCGCTCAAGCGGGGCTGGGTCACCGCCTCCCTATTCATCGCCAAGCTCCAGGCTTATCCGCGTCAGAACGACCTGGCCCTGGCCTTACAGGAGTATGGGTGCCTCGTGCGCACCATCTTCATCCTCCGCTACCTCCAGAGCGATACCTATCGCCGTCGGATCACGGTCCAACTCAACAAAGGCGAGACGCTCAACGGCCTGCGGCAATTCATCCTGTTCGCCAACGAGGGCAAGATCCGCCACCATTACTCGGACGATCACGCCAATCAGGCCAGCTGCTTGACGCTGGTCACGAACATGGTCGTGGTCTGGATGACGGTGTACATGACCGAGGCCATCGCGACGCTCCGAGAGGAGGGATATACGGTGCCAGAGGAGGACCTGGTCCACGTGTCGCCGGCGCGCTCCGGGTCGATCAACCGCTACGGCAAGTATCGCTTCAACCTGCGCGAGACGCAGGAACGGACGGGCTTGCGCCCCCTGCGGACCCCAGGCCACCACCAGGCCGAGAGGCCGCTATGAGGCTCATGTTCTCGTTCTCGTACCAACTCGGGACAGCGGGCTGGAGCACGGCCGCCGTCTCCGATGGCGAGCGCACGGTCGCGCTCACCGCCTCCTACCTCTCCGACGCGCTCGGCGATCTGACGCGCGCGGTCATCGCCCTGCTGCGCGGAGCGGAGCAGGCGACACTTACCTGGCACGAGGAACCCGGGGTGACCGCGTGGCGCTTCGAGCGGCAGGGCGATGACGTCGACATGCGCATCACACAGTTCGACAACTGGAGTGGCTCCCGCGTCGTCCGAGCGCGGCCGGTAGAGCCGACCTTACCAGATGCGTTGCTCCCTCGGCCGTCTAGCGGGCGAGATCCTCGACGAGTTATGGCAGGTCCAGGAGACAATTGGTATTGACGGCTACCAGGAGAGATGGAAAATGCACGCCTTCCCGCTCCAAGAGTATACGCAACTACGGGAACTGCAGCGAGAGCGTACGAAGCAGCCCCTCACCCACGGAAACGCCGCTCCCCAACCCTAAACGTTGTTTTTTATTCCGTTACTACGACAAAGCGATGGAGCAAGTCGCCCATTCCTAGCTAATGGGGCAGCGGCGCTACTTTCAGGGTCACCTCATTGAGTTGGCCGACGTGCGCGCCGCCGATGTAGAGGCGCTTGAGGTCGTAGCCGGCCACGTCCTTGACCGCGCTGCTGCCGAACCGCACCGCGTGGCCCTCCGGCAGCGTGGCCCCGACCGCCAGGATACAGTCGCGCACGGCGACGCGCTCCGGCCCTGTCGCCGAGGACACGACGGCGCCGAGCGGCCGGTCCAGGCCGCTCCCGTTGGCGGTCAGCGCGCACTGTAGCCGCCGCTCGGACAGCCGGTCGCGCAGGTCGGCCAGCGTGACGCCCGCGGATGCGGTGACGGTCAGATTCTCCTGGTCGACGGCGACGGAGTTGTCCGCCGTCGGCGCCACGTCGGCGTGGGGCTGCGGCGCCACATGTGGCGGCGCGGCGAGGTCCGCGGCGCCTTGCCTGTCGCGCGCGGTGGCGACGGCGGCGCGGGCGGCCGCGGCAAAGAGGGGCAGGTGAGGTTCGCCGGGCAGGGGATCGGGCAGCAGCACGCCGGGATTGAGGATGCCCGGCGGATCGAACGCGGCTTTGACCGCGCGCATCGCCGCGAGTTCGGCGGGGTTGAAGCGCCGCGCCATGAAGCCGCGCTTCTCGCTGCCCACGCCGTGCTCGCCGGTGACCGTGCCGCCCAACGAGAGGGCCGCGGCGATCAGGTCCTCGCTGGCGCGGTGCATGGCCGCGACCGCGTCGGAGTCGTCCTTGTTGTAGAGGATGGTGGGGTGTACATTGCCGTCGCCGGCGTGACCCGTGGTGGAGATGTAGACGCCGTGCGCCGCGGCGATGCGGTAGACCTCGCGCTGCATGGCGGGGATGCGCTCGCGCGGCACCGTCGTATCGCCGATGAGGTAGGCGAGGCCGCTAGCGGCGATGGCCTGGCCCGCCAGCAGACGGCCGCGCCACAGGGCGGCGCGCGCCGCCTCGTCGTCGGCCCGCCGCACCTCGGACGCCGTGCGCCTCAGTAGCGCCTCGATGGACGCGAGGTCGGCCATGACCGCGTCGGGCTCGCCCTCGACGTCGATCAGCAGGGTAGCCTCGGCGTCGAGTGAGTAGCCGCTGGGCGCGAACCGCTCCATACCCGTGGCGGCGGCGCGGTCGAAGAACTCCAGCGCGGCCGGGACCACGCCCGCGGCGATGACCGCCGAGACGGCCTCGGTGGCCTCTTCGACCCGCGCGAAGGAGGCCAGGAGGCTACGCGTGAGGGAGGGCAGCGGGCGCAGGCGCACGGTTGCCCGCGCGACCACGCCGAGCGTGCCCTCGGAGCCGACCAGCACGCCCAGCAGGTCGGGGCCGGCGGCAGTGGCTTCTAGCCGTACCCCGTCGCCGCCGGGCAGCACGCAGTCGACGGCCTCGACGTGGTGGACGGTGACACCGTATTTGAGGCAGTGCGGCCCGCCGGCGTTCTCGGCGATGTTGCCGCCGATCGTCGAGATGGGGGCCGAGGCGGGGTCGGGCGAGAAGCACAGACCCAGCGGCGCCAGCTGCTGTTGCAGAGCGCCGTTGAGCACCCCCGGCTCGACTACGGCCAGCCGTCGCGCGGGGTCGATGCTCAGCACGCGGTCGAGCCGGCGCAGGTCGAGCATGATGCGCTCGCCGCTGGGCACGAAGCCCACGCCGATGTTGGTCCCGGCGGCGCGGGGCACGACGGGGATGCCGTGGGCGGCGGCGAAGCGCAACGTCGCCGCCACGTCCTCGGCGCCGGCGGCGCGCACCACCGCGCCAGGAATGCCGCGTTGGTCCCAGAAGTCGCGGCCGCAGGCAGCGCGCTCGTGCTCGTCGGTGACCAGCGCGCCGGGAGAGAGCAGGGCGGCAAGGTCGCGAATCAAGGCGTCCGCGATCGTCGTCGTCACCATGGGTGTCGTCCTTTCGACGGCCCACATCTCGCCATGCCGTCATCGCCACGGATTGCACAAAGGCGCCTATGCGGGTCATCCGCCGTTCGTGTCAAGCGCCTGGATACGTCTATCGGTATGGTACCGCTTTCCTTGCCGAGGGTAAGGCGAGCGAGGGGCAGCAGCATGCGTCGTGTTCCCTCGCCTAACCTACCGCGCGCTCGCCACGACCGTCGTGCCCGCAACATGGTCATAGGGCGTCCGCCGGTCTCCGACAAACAGCGAGACCGCGTACCAGGTTGCGCCGCCCAGGGAGAGGGCATACCCTGCCACGTTCCACGCCCCTGGAGGAGAGACGAAGGGTTGGCCCGGCGTGTGCCAGATAGCCGTGTGCGCCAGTTCCCAGGGGACAAACTTGACGGCCGATCGGACCATGCTATGCCCCAGCGGGACACGTCCCCCGTCCGTGGTCGTTACGCGCAGTCCGAGCGCCCGCTTGCCCAGTGTCGCCTGGGAGCGCGAGGCCTCGGACAGCGCGACATAGAGCGCCACGGGAAGCGTCAGAGTGAGGAACGCCACGGCATGGCCCCGCAGCTTCTCGGCGTCTGTGCGCGGCAGCCCGAGATGCTGGTGCAGCGCCGCGCGACCGGCAAAGCTGGCTCCGGTGAGTACCCCGATGTAGGCGGCGATCACCGCGTAGTCGATGGCGAAGGCGGCGACCCGCTACGCGCCCCTGACCTCTGCCGTGCGTTTCTGCCTCCGCATGCGACACCTTTCCCCGACACTATAGGCGTTGTGAGCGCCCATTGTATCACACCTGACCGCGGTTGGCCGGTCGTTTGCCGTACAGCCGTGCGATTCTCCCGTGCGAGCGTCGCAAGCCCGGTGTACATCCGTGCGGTGCATGGTAAGGTGGAGCCGCTGTCACAGCCGGCGCGCTAACGTGATAGTATAGAACATCACACACCGCTCTGCTCTACCCTGGATGTCCTGCATTGCCCTTGCTAGCAGGTCTGGAGCGCGCCTCAGTGTCAGTCATGGGCCGCGCGTTTTCTTCCACGGGGCGGGCGATGATGTGATCGCAAGCACGGCGCTTTGACCGAGAAGCGCATAGGGAGGAGGTGGAGACGGAGGGCGACCCAGTGACCCAGCGGCGGGCGCGTCGCCGCCGCATCGATGGCAGTCCAAACGACCATCGCCGGCGATACTCTCGTGTGTCGATGGCCTGTTGACACAAAGATGATAAGACAGGAGCAATGACCATGCGACGAACTCTATACGCGGCCATCATGGCCGGCATCTGCCTGCTGACGGTCGCGCCGCACGCGTACGCGACGACCCCGGCGGGGCACGCCCGCGCGGCGGCCTGCACCGCCAAGGGCAACGTCTCGTTCATATTCTGGGGCGACAAGGGCGAGTTCAAAGAGCAGACGGCCGTCATCAAGCAGGTCGAGGCCGCCTGCCCCGGCATCACCGTGACCGCCATGTGGGACCAGGGCAACTACGACCAGGACCTCGCCACCAAGATCGGTTCGGGCAACGCCCCCGACATCTTCCAGCTCGACGGGTCCAAGCGCCTGCCCGAGTACGTCACGCAGGGCGCGCTCAAGGACGTGACTCCCTACATCCAGAAGGACGGCATGAACCTGCAAACGACCTTCTGGCCCGCCTGCCTGCCCGAGACGCAATACAAGGGCAAGACCTACGGCCTGGAGCGCGACTGCGGCAACCAGGGCATGCTCGTCTTCAACAAGGACATGTTCGACGCCCGCCACGTCGCCTACCCCACCTCCTCCTGGACCTACAAGGACCTGCAGGCGGCGGCGGTGAAGCTCTCGGGCAACTATAGCCTGCCCACCGACGCGGCGAGCAAGCTGCGCTTCGGCATTGCCATCCGCACCGACGACTACTACATCCAGCAGTTCATGTGGAACTGGGGCGGAGACTGGCTCAGCCCCGATCTGCACACCTGCACCATCAACAGCGCGCCGTCCAAGGCCGGCCTGCAGTGGTGGCACGACCTCGCCTACCAGCTCCACGGCGCTCCCACGCCGCTGCAGCAAAAGGCCGTCTCTCCCGACGCCGTGGGCGGCTTCCACGACCAGCGCTACGCCATGGCCTTCGTCGGCCCCTGGGCGCTGAACTACCTGCTCAAGCCCAGCGCGTACCTCGGCACGTCCGCCGTGCCGTTCAAGTGGGGCGTCACGATGAACCCCGGCGGTCCATCGGGCCATGCCGCCCTGGTCTCGACGGGCATGGAAGTGATGTCGGCCCACAGCAAGAACCCCGACGCGGCCTTCCAGGTGATGAAGTACGTGACGACGGGGACGGCGACCAACCTGCTGGCGCAGTACGGCATCGGTATCCCCGGCAACGTGGCCGTGTCCAAGACCTCATCGTACACCAACGAGTATCAGCCGTACGCCGAGGTCTGGCTGCAGGGCATCAACGCCGGCCGCGCCCCGCGCCTAATCCCCCAGTACGACAACTTCAACGACAAGATCAAGACGGCGCTGCTGGCTTTCTGGAACGGACAGGCCTCGGTCGACAGCGCGACGAACGCGGCCTGCAGCAGCGTCAAATCGCTGCTGCCCTAACCCCCCTCACCCCCCGCCCCCTCTCCCGTGCGCGGGAGAGGGGGAGCCTCCTTCTCCTATGGTGTGGAAGAGGGGGAGCCTCCTTCTCCTATGGTGTGGAAGAGGGGGAGCCTCCTTCTCCTATGGTGTGGAAGAGGGGGAGCCTCCTTCTCCCCTGATGTGAGGAGAGGAGGAAGCTTCTTTCTCCCCTGATGTGGGGAGAGGAGGAAGCTTCTTTCTCCCCTGATATGAGGAGAGGAGGAAGCTTCTTTCTCCCCTCTCCCGCGCACGGGATGAGGGGCCGGGGGTGAGGGCTGCCCGCGACTACATCGCTTGAGGAGGTAGGAGGTACGTATGAGCGTCGTTACAACGCCGCGGGTTCGACCGCGAGCTCAACGGGGTGCGTCACGCACCCGGCGCCAGGAGCTGCGCTGGGGCTACGGGCTGGTCTCGATCTGGCTGATCGGCTTCCTGCTCTTCGGCGTGGTCCCGCTGGCCTCGGCCATTTTTATCAGCCTATCGAGCTGGGACCCCGTGTCCGGTCCCTTCTGGCAAGCCCAGTTCGTCGGCCTCAACAACTACAACCAGATGCTCTTCCATGACGGACGCTTCTGGCATTCCATCGGCAATTCGATCGCCTATGCCCTGGGGACGGTCGCCATTACAAACGTCGTGGCCCTGCCGATGGCGCTCGTCCTCAACCGCAAGATTCGGGGCCTGACGTTCTTCCGCACCATCTTCTACCTGCCCTCCATCCTCCCGGCGGTGGCGGCCACCCTTATCCTGCGCCTGATCTTCCAGCCGGGCACGGGGGCGCTCAGTTGGTTCCTGACCACGATACACGTGCAGTGCGATCCCAACACGATCACCTGCACCAGCATCATCAACTGGTTCGACGACCCCAACCTGATCATGCCGGCCGCGATCCTGATGGCGGCCTGGTTCGTGGGCCAGCCCATGCTGATCTACCTGGCGGGCTTGCAGGGCATCGACCAGTCCTTCTACGAGGCGGCGGCCATGGATGGCGCGGGGGCCTGGGCGCGGTTCCGCAACGTGGTGCTGCCGCTGCTGACGCCGACGATCTTCTTCAACCTGATCATCGGCCTGATCGGCGCGTTCCAGGAGTTCGGCAAGCTGCTCATCCTGGCCGGCGGCGAGAGCCTCAACTCGGGCGGTCCCAACGACGCCATCCTTACCACGCTGCTCTACGTCTGGCTTGACGCCTTCCGGTACCACTTCTTCGGCTACGCCACGGCGATGGCCTTCGGCCTGTTTGCGCTGATCATGATTTTCACCGCGCTCAACTTCGCGGGCCAGCGACGCTGGGTCTTTTACCAGGAAGAACGGAGGTAGCAGATGGCAACGCAGAATGCTCTCCCCGGCGCCAGCGCGGGGACGCCGATCGTCGAGCTGCCCCGCGCGGGGGCGGGGGCGGGGGCGCGGCCGCCGCGGCCGGGCGGCCCGTTGCGCGGCGTCATCGCCGGGTACGCGGTGGTGGCCGTCATCTCGGCCATCTCGCTGTTCCCGCTCTACTGGATGATCGTCAACTCGCTGCGCAAGGACGCCGACATCGCCAGCGGCATCGCGCTGTGGCCTGAAACGTTCAACTGGAGCAACTACGCGACGGCCTGGAACGCGCTGGAGTTCCCCTTCCAGGTGTTCGTCATCAACAGCTTCGTGCTCTCGCTGCTGGTCACGGTGGGCGTCGTCATCTCCTGCCTGCTGGTGGCCTACGGCTTTGCCCGCTTCCGCTTCCCCGGGCGAGAGTTCCTGTTCGCCTTCGTCATCGGCACCACCATGATCCCCTACGCGGTGATGATGATCCCGCAGTACGCCGAGTTCATCAACATCTTCCACTGGGGGCAGGGCGGCCAGCTCTTCGGGCACGCCAATATTCTGCAGTTCCTGCCCATCATCGTGCCGGCGTTCTTCGGCTCGCCCGTCTACATCTTCCTGCTGCGCCAGTTTATCCGCGGCATCCCCTACGACCTCGACGAGGCGGCCAAGATCGACGGCGCCGGACCGCTGCTCATCCTGCGCAGGGTCATCTTCCCGGCCGTGCGCCCGGCGCTCGCGGCGGTCATCGTGCTGCAGTTCATCGGCACCTGGAACGACCTGCTGGCGCCGTTGATCTACCTGCAAGACCCGCAGAACTGGACCATCGAGATCGCGCTGCTGGGCTATTTCTCGCGCTACACCAGCAGCATCAGCGGCTCGAACTGGGCCGAGTTCATGGCCATGGCCCTCGTCACCATGACGCCCATCCTCGCGCTGTACTTCGTGGCTTCCAAGCAGATCATCCAGGGCGTGACGCTCAGCGGCGTCAAAGGCTAGAAGGAGAGCTGTCATGCCGCTCGACCCACAGGCGCAGGCGTACCTCGACCAAATGGCCGCGATGCAGGTTCCCCATATCGCCACTCTCACGCCGGAGGTCGTCCGGGCAGGCGTCGCGGCGCAGTTTGAAGCGGAGCGCCAGCAGACCCCGCCGGAGCCGGTCGCTCACGTCGACGATCGCGCCATTCCGGGCCCGGTCGGCGAGATACCGATCCGCGTCTACACGCCGCACGGCGACGGTCCGTTCCCCGCGCTCGTCTTTTTCCACGGCGGCGGATGGGTCATCTGCTCGCTCGACTCGCACGACGGTATCTGCCGGGCTCTGGCCAATGGCGCGGGCTGCGTCGTGGTGTCCGTCGACTACCGGTTGGCCCCGGAACACACGTTTCCCGCCGCGCCCGACGATTGCTTCGCCGCGACGCAATGGGTCGCCACGCATGCCGGGGAGCTGAATGCTGATCCCGCCCGCCTGGCCGTGGGGGGCGATAGCGCGGGAGGCAACCTCACCGCGATTGTGACCCAGATGGCGCGCGCGCGGGGCGGCCCGGCGCTGGCGTTCCAGTTGCTCATCTATCCGGCGGTCGACTTCAGGTCCGACGCGGGGTATCCCTCGATGACGGACAATGCGCAGGGCTACGGGTTGGACAAGCAGGCGATGGACTGGTTCAGGGATCACTACCTACGCGACAAGGCGGACCGGAGGAATGTCCAGGCGTCGCCGATGCTGGCCTCCGATCTGCGTGGTCTGCCGCCGGCGCTGGTCATCACCGCCGACTATGACCCGCTACGCGATGAGGGCGAGGCGTACGCTCGGCGGTTGCAAGAGGCGGGCGTGCCGGTCACGGTGCGGCGCTATCCCGGCATGATTCACGGTTTCTTTGGCATGACCGCCCTGTTTGACCGGGCCAAAGACGCGCAGGCGGAGGCGGTCGCGGCTCTACGGGCAGCCTTTGCCTGATGGACCTCGTCGGGATCATGAACTCATGCTTGATCCTGCCATAACCATAATGCGTATCGACATCTACATCGTACAACACGGAGAGAAAGAGACGACGGGCAGCGATCCCGCCCTGTCCGCTGTCGGCGTGACACAAGCTCAACTCACTGGGGGCTACCTGGCAACGCGCCGCATTGAGACTCTTTACGCCAGCCCCTTACGGCGGGCGCGGCAGACGGCCACGATGATAGCTGATGCCTTGGATTTGGTTGTGCGGGTCGACGACCGTCTGCGCGAGCGGATGAACTGGGGGGACAGCAGCGCGCCGCAGACGCGCGACGACTTCCTTGCCGAGTGGGCGCGGGCGACACGGGACCGTGATTTCGCGCCGCGCTCGGGCGATTCCTCGCGCGTTGCGGGGCAGCGCGTCCTCTCGCTGCTGGACGAGGTGGCGCAACGCGGAGGCGGGACCGTCGCCCTGGTCGCGCACGGGGGCGTTACCGTCGACCTGCTGCGCAATCTGTTCCCCGACGATGCGCTCAGAGCGCGCCATCCCGACGCCGACATCATCGCGCACGGCGTCCCCGGCTGCGCCATCACCCACCTGGTTCAGCGCGGCCACACGTACGACCTGCGCACCCTCGCCTCGGTCGCACACCTGCCCACCGCTCACCACACGGGCCACCGCCGCTGACCGGCGGTTAGACGCGGACAAACAAATCGGGACGGTTGCTCGTGATGCCGTCCACGCCCCAACTCAAGAGTTCGCGCATGCGCGGTAAATCGTCGACGGTCCAGGCCAGCACCGCGCGCCCTGCCGTATGGCAGCGTTCGATGAAGGATGGATCGAGGAGGGTGTGATCGACCGTGAGGGCGGGGGTGTCGGCGCGCTCAACGATCTCTGCCCCATACGCTTCCGGCCAGCCTTCGAGGAGGGTGAGGGATGTGCCGATCGCGGGATCGAGGTGCGCGACCGTCGTCAGGGTCTCCCGAAAGATACCGCCGACGATGAGCGGTGTAAAAGCGAACTGTCGCGCGGTCGTGACGATGGCCCGCGCCAGGCCGTCCGCCTTCACATCCACGAAGAGGCCAGCACGGCCACGGACGATGTCCATCGCCTCGGCCAGGGTGATGATGTGGTCGTCCTGCCCGAGGTCCACGGCCTTGAGTTGGCGCAACGTGGCAAGGACAATAGGCATGGGCACAGCGCCGACGCGGACATCGCGATCGTGATGGAGCACAAGCTGTTCATCGATCGTGCGATGCACATCCACCTCGACGATATCGACGCCAAGGGTGATAGCGGCCACGATGGCGCGCCGGGAGTTGGCAGGAGCAACGGTCGTCAGTCCTCCATGCGCCGTACCAAGCCAGCCGCCGCTATGCAGCTTCGAGCGGAACGGCTCCGGCAGTCCCTTCCCCGGCGCTTGATTCACCTGGCGCACCTTTCATGCCTTGACCTTGAGGCCGCCGCTGCTAGGCGCCGGGCCAATATCGCCCTGTACTCTCCTTCGTGGCCTCCAAACAGATCATACAGGACTCTGCTGGCTCTCAGTGGCGTCAAGGGTTAGGAGAGCGACGTCGCAACCCAATGCGGGACAATAGGGACAGGCAATGGGCACAGTGAAAGGGCGGCGTGGTGATGGCGCAACAAATACCTCCGGATCAACCTAAGCGCGGAGACACAGGCGGCCAGCCCACGATTATCCGCGGGGCCGAGGATCAGGCCGCAGCCTACGAGGCATGGCAAGCTCAATGGGCGAGCGCAGACCTGCCCGAGGAAGAGCGTGAGTGGAACACCATTAAAGAGAATCTGCAACAAACGCGCCGAGACCTTGGTCAACGTCTACTGTTCCCAGAATGAAGAGTGACATGCCGGGCGCACCCCGAGATTGTGATCGCGCGTGCCGTGGGCCTGACCTTGAAAGGTCATGGCAGGAGACGGACCTTAAAAGGTCGACGGGAAAGCGCCAGGCACACGGTGTTCGCGCCAGATGATGGGCCAGGGGAGACCCTTCAGGGTCCGTGCCCTGCCATGACCATTTATGGTCAGGCCCACGGCACGCACGATCGTAGGGTGCACCCGGACATGCCCAGGTAGGCTGGCAGGAAGCGCGGATTGTGCGCGAGTATCTTGATCGGCGTGGCCTCCTGGCCCAGGATGCGGCGGCTCAGGGTATTGATCAGCCGGAGTAACGGGTAAGGGGTCTGCCCCTCGACCAGTGCGACGCGTGCCATTTCCTTTTCCTCGCGTCTCGGTGGGACCTGTTAGGGGGCAAGCGATTGCGGAGCGGCGCCCGACGCCGGGCCCGGCAGCCGCCGGAGTTTGTCAGGGTTGGCGACGATGCGGACGGCTTGGACGCGCCCGTCGGCGATGTCCAGGACCGTCACGTTGTTGAGGCGGCCGTCCACCTCGACGATGAAGCCGGGCTGGCCATTGACCGGCGCAAGGCGCGCCGTCAAGCCGGCCGGCGGCGTGGTACTGGCTGACCAACCGGGCCTACGACCCGCTGCTGGAGCGGTTCCTGCAGCCGGACCCCTCGGGGCAGGACGGGGTGCGCTCCTACGCCTACTGTCACGACGACCCCA
>JAABUQ010003542.1_pt1 | contig 28371 bp, 26 predicted proteins | sample 5560001 | NCBI WGS metagenome assembly JAABUQ01 (sample SAMN10711888, study PRJNA513371) | rock metagenome | isolation source: Antarctica rocks | place: Antarctica: Victoria Land, Finger Mt nord | collected 2015-12-18 | reverse complement strand
GCTCGGTGAGCGAGCTCAGATCGCCACTCGATGGGCTGGACCGCCTAGAGGGGGGTGACGTAGGCCCCGGTGATGCCCCCGTCGACGAGGAACTCCGCGGCCGTCATGAAGGACGAGTCGTCGCTGGCCAGGAACGCGGCGGCCGCGGCGATCTCCTCGGGTCGGGCGAAGCGGCCCATGGGGATGTGCACCATCCGCCGGGCCGCCGCGACCGGGTCGGCCGCGAACAGCTCGCGGAGCAGCGGGGTGTCCACCGGGCCCGGGGACAGGGCGTTCACCCGGATGCCCTCGCGGGCGAACTGGACACCGAGCTCCCGGGACATGGCCAGCACGCCGCCCTTGGACGCGGTGTAGGAGATCTGGGAGGTCGCCGCTCCGAGCCGGGCCACGAACGACGCGGTGTTGATGATCGACCCGCGCCCGCGCGCCTGCATGTGCGGGATTGCGTGCTTGCAGCACAGGAACACCGACGTCAGGTTCACCTCCTGCACCCGGCGCCACGCGTCCAGGTCGGTGGTGAGCACCGAGTCGTCGTCCGGCGGGGAGATGCCCGCGTTGTTGAACGCGACGTCGAGACCGCCGAAGGCGGCCACCGCGGTCTCGAAGAGCGCCGCGACCTGGTCCTCGTCCGTCACGTCGACCCGGACGTACAACCCGCCGACCTCGAGTGCGGCCGCCTCGCCACCGGCCGGGTCGATGTCCGCGACCACCACGTGCGCGCCCTCCGCGGCGAACCGGCGGACCGTGGCCAGGCCGATCCCGCTCCCGCCGCCGGTGACGACCGCCACCCGCCCGACGAGTCGGCGAACGGTGCTCTGCTCGCCGGGATCCCCTGCTGTCGTGCTCACGCTCAGGCCTCCGACTCGATGAAGACGTTCTTGAGCTCGGTGAACCCCTCCAGGGCGTCCGGTCCGAGCTCGCGGCCCAACCCGGACTGACGGAACCCACCGAACGGCGTCCCGTACCGGACCGAGGAGTTGCTGTTCACCGACAGGTTCCCGACGTCCAGGGCACGGACCACCCGCAGGGCCCGACCGATGTCGCGGGTCCACACCGACCCGGACAGCCCGAACGGGCCGGCGTTCGCCAGGCGGACGGCGTCGGCCTCGTCGTCGAACGGCACCACCGCGACGACCGGGCCGAAGACCTCCTCGGTCAGCACCCGGTGGCCGGGCTCGACGCCCGCCAGCACCGTCGGCGCAAACCAGAAACCCGGCCCCGCCGGCACCTTGCCGCGGAAGGCCACCGAGGACTCGGGGACGTAGGAGTGCACCCGGTCCAGCTGCCGCCGGGAGATCAGCGGCCCCATCTCGGTGCCGGGTAGCGACGGGTCACCGACCCGCAGCGCGGCGACCACCGGCTCCAGCAGCTCCAGGAACCTGTCGTGCACGGACCGCTGGACGAGGATGAGCGAACGGGCACAGCAGTCCTGTCCCGCGTTGTCGAACACCGCGGACGGTGCGGCCGCCGCCGCACGCTCCAGGTCGGCATCGGCGAACACCACGTTGGGGTTCTTCCCGCCGAGCTCCAGCGTCACCCGTTTCACCGTGGCGGCGGCTCCGGTGAGCACCGATCTCCCGACGGCCGTGGACCCGGTGAAGACGATCTTCGCGACGTCGGGGTGCTCGACCAGCCGACGGCCCGCAACCGGTCCCTCCCCGGGCAGGACGGTCAGCACACCCTCGGGGATGCCCGCGGCGAGCGCCAGCTCACCCAGGCGCAACGCGGTCAGTGGAGTGAGCTCCGCGGGCTTCAGCACGACGACGTTCCCGGCGGCCAGAGCCGGCGCCATGCCCCAGCCCGCAATGGGCATCGGGAAGTTCCACGGCACGATGATCCCTACCACACCGAGGGGTTCGCGGAACGTGACGTCGATCCCGCCGGCCACCGGGATCTGCCGGCCGGTCAGGCGTTCCACGGCGCCCGCGTGGTACTCCAGCACGTCCCGGACGTTCCCGGCCTCCCATCGCGCACTGGCGATCGGATGTCCGGCGTTGGTGACCTCCAGGACCGCCAGCTCGTCGACCGCCGCGTCGACCGCATCGGCGAACCGGCGGAGCAGCCGCGCCCGGTCCGCAGGTGCCACCGCGCGCCAGGCGGGGAACGCCCGCCGGGCGCGGGCGACCGCCGCGTCGGTCTCGGCCACCCCGGCCATCCCCACGGTCGTCACAACCCGCTCGGTCGTCGGGTCGATGACGTCGTACCCCGTGCTCACAGCCGCTCGAACCCCCGGTGTCGCTCCCAGTCGGTGACGGCCGCACCATAGGCGGCCAGCTCCACCCGTGCTGCGTTGGCATAGTGGTCCACGACCGCGTCGCCGAACACCGACCGGGCGAACGCGCTGCCCTCCCACAGCGTCAACGCGGCTACCAGGGAGTCCGGCACGCGATCGCCGTCGGAGAGGTAGGCGTTGCCCAGGAACGGGTCCCGCAGCTCCAGACCGGCCTCGATCCCCGCCAGCCCAGCCGCGAGCAGGGCCGCCACCGCGAGGTAGGCGTTCACGTCCCCGCCGGGGATGCGGTTCTCCAACCGCAGCGAAGCGCCCCGACCGACCAGGCGCAGTGCGCACGTCCGGTTGTCCCGGCCCCACTCCAACGCGGTCGGGGCGAACGAGCCCGGGACGAACCGCTTGTAGGAGTTGATGTTGGGCGCCAGCAGCAGCGTCAGCTCACGGACGTGCGCCAGCTGTCCGGCGACGAAGGACCGACCCAGCGCCGACATGCCGTCGGGTGCGTCGGGGTCGCTCATCACCAGGCCCCCGTCGGGGCCCCGGACGCTCGCGTGGACGTGACAGGAGTTGCCCTCCCGCTCGTCGAACTTCGCCATGAACGTGAGCGCGTACCCGTCCTGGGCGGCGATCTCCTTCGCGCCCGTCTTGTAGACGGTGTGGTGGTCGCACGCGACCACCGCCTCGTCGTAGCGGAAGACGATCTCCTGCTGGCCGGGGTTGCACTCCCCCTTGGCCGACTCCACCGACATCCCGGCGCCGGTCATCTCGGTGCGGATCCGGCGCAGCAGCGGCTCGACCCGGGCGGTCCCCAGCAGCGAGTAGTCGACGTTGTAGCGGTTCACCGGCGTCAGCCCGCGGTAGCCGGAGTCCCACGCCTGCTCGTAGGTGTCCCGGAACAGCAGGAACTCCAGCTCCGTCCCGACGAACGCGTGCAGCCCGGCGTGCGCCAACCGGGCCGTCTGGGCAAGCAGGACCTGCCGGGGCGAGGCGACGACGTCGGAGCCGTCCTCCCCCACCAGGTCGCACAGGACCAGAGCGGTGCCCTCGTGCCACGGGATCCGGCGCAGCGTCGTCAGGTCGGGACGCATCACCATGTCCCCGTAGCCGGAGTCCCAACCGCTGCCGGCATATCCGGCGACGGTGTTCATCTCCACGTCGACCGCGAGCAGGTAGTCGCAGCTCTCGGTGGCGTGCTCGAGCACGACGTCGAGGAAGTACTGCGCGTGCAGGCGCTTGCCCTGCAGGCGCCCCTGCATGTCGGTGACGGCGACCAGCACCGTGTCGATGACACCGGCGCCCACGTCGGCGCGCAGTCGTTCCAACGTGAGCACCGCTCAGCTGACCCGGTTGAGGTCGGCCTCGATCGCCGCGAGCTCCGCGGCGTCGCCCTGCACCTTCGGCCCGGTGAACCAGCGCCGCGCCGACACCAGCCAGTACACACCGGCGAAACCGATGACCACCAGCATCACCAGCAGCGCGAAGTTGAAGGCGTTCACGGCGAACTTCCCGTCCGGGTAGGGGTTGAACTGCGGACCCAGCAGCGGGAACAGGATGAGCACCACCCAGACGACCGCGGCCCACCCGATGACGGCACTGCCCCGGCCGAGGTGCCACGGGCCCGGACGGAAGTCACGGTTGAGCCGGCGCAGCAGCACAGGGATGACGTAGGAGACGTAGAGCCCGACGACCGCGACGGAGACGATCGCGAAGAAGGCGACCGCGTAACCCTCGTTGGTGTACAGCGAGGGGACGCCGAGCACGGCCGCTCCGACGACGGCGAACCAGATGCTGTTGGTGGGCGTGCGGGTCCGGGGATTGATCCGGTGCCACAGCCGTGAGCCGGGGATCGCACCGTCCCGGGAGAACGCATAGATCATCCGGCTGTTCGCGGTGACCGAGGCCATCCCGCAGAAGAACTGGGCCACGATGACCGCCAGCAGCAGGAGCTTGCCCAGCGTCCCGCCGAGGGCGTCGACGATGATGGTGGGTCCGGCGAGGATCCCACCACCGGCGAGACCGGCGTACTCCTGGGTCCCCGCGGCGTAGGGGACGGCCACCGACAGCCCGACCATGAGGACGAAACCGGCCACCACCGACACCCAGATGGCGGTCACGATCCCGCGCGGCCCGCTGACGGCGGCGTCACGCGTCTCCTCGGTCATGTGGGCGGAGGCGTCGAAACCGGTGATCGTGTACTGGGTGAGCATCAGTCCGACCGCGACCACCCACACCGTCGCCAGAGCGCCGCTCCCGAAGCCGGTCGTGTTCGCGTAGTCGGTGAACACGTGGCGCAACGGTGTCGTGGTCTGCGGTGTCAGGAACAGCGCCACCACGACGATGGCGGTGAACCCCAGATGCCACCAGACGCTCACGTCGTTCAGCCTGGCCACGAGCTTCACCCCGAAGCTGTTGAGCAACCCGTGCACGACCAGGATCGCGACGTAGACCAGCAGGATCTGCCTCGGTGACGCCCCGAAGCCGGGTGCGATCGTGAGCTTGAGGAAGAACCCGACGATGGTCGCCAGGCCGAAGTCGATGGAGGCGGTGACGGCGACCTGTCCGACGAGGTTGAACCAGCCGGTGAACCAGCTGGCCACCGGGGCGCGGCGTGGCGTCGCCATCTTCGCGGCCCAGTAGTACAGGCCCCCGGCGGTGGGGTAGGCCGAGCAGACCTCGGCCATCGCCAGGCCGACGAGGGTGGACATCAGTCCGACGAACAGCCAGCCCCAGGTCGCGGTCCGCGGCCCCCCGGCGTTCATCGCCAGGTAGTACGTCGTGATCCCGCCGGTGAGGATCGAGATGACGGTGAACGACACCGCGAAGTTGGAGAACCACCCCATCCCTCGGTGCAGCTCCTGGGCGTAGCCGAGCTCGTTGAGGCGGCGGCTGTCGTCATCGGCGTCGTCGACGCGGGCGGTCGTGGTCATCGGCCTGCCTTCTCCCGGCCTGCCGGCGGGCGGGGCCTGCCGGGTGATCAGGTGCGGAACGTAAGCCGCGCGGCCCCACCGGGACAAGCCCCCACGACTGCCGGACGGCGGCCGTTCCGGCCTCCGGGCGCTGGGAAACCGCCGCCGCCGCCGAGCTGCTCCCGTCAGCGTCGACCGGCCGCCGCCACCAGGGCGCGGAACAGCCGGCCGTCGGTGCCGGCCTCGGGGTGCCACTGCACGCCGAGCACGAACTGCTCACCGGGCCGCTCGACGGCCTCGACGGTCCCGTCCTCGGCGGTGGCGGCCACCACCAGCGACGGCGCGAGGCGACCGACGGCCTGGTGGTGATGGCAGTGGGCCCCGACGCGCCCGCCCAGCAGAGCCGCGACGACGGTCCCCGGGACGGTGGCGACCTCGTGGTCGGCGAACGAGCCGGTACCCGGGTCGTGGGTGCCGACGCCGGGGAGGTCGGGCAGGTGCTGCACCAGGTCGCCGCCGAGCACGACGTTCAGCAGCTGCAGGCCACGGCACACCGCGAGCACCGGCACCCCGCCGTCCAGCGCGGCCCGCAGCAGCACCGACTCGGTGTCGTCCCGGTCCGGTCGCGTCATGCCGGTGTGGGGACCCGGCTGCTGGCCGTAGCGCGCCGGGTCGACGTCGGCTCCACCGGTGAGCACCAAGCCGTCCAGGCGCCGGACGACCGCATCGCTCGCCGAGCCCGTGGGCAGCAGCACCGGCTCACCACCGGCGAGAGCGATCGCGCCGGGGTAGCTGGCGGGGAGCAGCACCGCGCGCTCGTCCCAGCTCCCCCAGTTGGCGAGCTCGCGGTAGGTGCTGATCCCGATCAGTGGCCGCACGTCCCCAACGTAGAGGGCCGGGTCGGTCGGTCGGTCGGGCAGGGTGGGCCGGTGCAGAGTTGGCCGGTGCAGGGTGGGCCGGTGCCACGACGCCTGCTGCCGGGACCGGGTGCCGAGCTGGACCCGGCAGACCTGGCCCGGCTGTACGAACACCCGGTGCCCGGTGACGGGTCCGCGTGGGTCCGGGCCAACGTGGTCGCCACCGCGGACGGCGCGGCAGCCGGGCCGGACGGCCGGTCGCGCAGCATCTCCTCCCCCGCCGACAGAGCACTGGTCGTGGTCCTGCGGCGAGCCGCCGAGGTGGTGCTGGTCGGTGCCGTCACCGCCACCGGTGAGGGCTACCGACCCGTGCGGACACCGATCGCTGTTGCGAGCACTGCTCTCGACCTCGATCTGGACCTCCCGCTGTTCACCGCCGCGTCGACGCTGCTGCTGACCAGCGAGGCGGCGCCGGAGCACCGGCGGCGGGCGGCGCGGTGCGAGGTGGTCGTGCTGCGCGGGGACCACGTCGATCCGGTGGCCGCGGTCGCGGAGCTGGCCGGCCGCGGGCTGCGGCGCGTGCTCTGCGAGGGCGGCCCTCGGCTGCTGGGGTCGGTGATCGTCGCGGGGGCGCTCGACGAGCTCTGCGTGACGGTCTCGCCGCTCGTCGCCGGCGGCCCCGCACCACGGGTTGCCTCGTCGGCCGCCGCGGCCCCGGCGGCGATGCGGCTGGCGTCGGTCCTCGACCAGGACGGCACGTTGTTCCTGCGGTACGTCCTGGACCGCCCGGATCGTGTCGTGCGCGACTAAGTTCGCACCCATGGGAGACACACGCCAGAAGGTGCAGAAGTCCGACGCAGAGTGGCGGCAGGAGCTGAGCCCGCAGGAGTACGCGGTGTTGCGCAGGTCCGGCACGGAGCGCCCGGGCACCGGGGAGTACGAGAACACCACGACCGAGGGCGTCTACCGCTGCCGGGCGTGCAACGCGGAACTGTTCCGCAGCGACCAGAAGTTCCCCAGCCACTGCGGTTGGCCGTCGTTCTACGCCCCCACCGACTCCGACGCGGTGACGCTGATCGAGGACACGACGCTGGGGATGCGCCGGGTCGAGGCCCGCTGTGCGACCTGCGACAGCCACCTGGGACACGTCTTCAGCGGCGAGGGCTACGACACCCCGACCGACGACCGGTTCTGCATCAACTCGATCTCCATGACGCTGGAGCCGGCGAAGGGCTGAGGGCGCTCCGGACGGAGTCGACCACCAGCGCGCGGGCGGCGGCCCGGCCGGAGGCGATGCAGGCGGGCACGCCGACCCCGTCGTAGGCCGCGCCGCACAGGGCGATGGTCGGGTGACCGGCCAGGGACGCCCGGACGGCGGCGATCCGGTCCGCGTGACCGACCCCGTACTGGGGCAGGCCACCGCCCCACCGGACCACCCGGGAGTCGACGAGGTCGCCGCGCCGGAGACGAACGCCGGTGACACGGGCGAGGTCGGCGGTGACCAGCGCCACTAGCTCCCCGTCCGTGCGCTGCAACTCCGCCTCCTCGCGGTGCCGCCCGACCGAGGCGCGCAGGACCGTGGTGTCCGGGGCGGCCGACGCCTGCCAGGCCCACTTCGACGAGCTCCAGGTGGCCGCCTTCACCGTCAGCCCCTCCACCGGCGGTACGAGGACGCCGGACCCCGTGAACCCCGAGCCGAGGGGGGCCGGGACTGCGAGGTGGACCAGCGCGACCGACGCCGTCTCGATCCCCGCGAGACCGTCCGCCGCGGATCCCAGACCGGCCGTGCGCAGCAACCGGGCGGCTGCCACGGCCGGGACAGCCAGTACCACCGCGTCGGCGGTGACCGACACCGGGTGCGGGACCGGCCCGTACACCAGCTCCCAGCCCGTCGCGGTCCGGGTCAGCTGCCGGACGGTGACCTCCTCCCGGATGGTCGCGCCGCGATCGCGCAGCGCCTGGGCGACCGCGATCGGCAGCCGGCCCATCCCGGCCCGGAGCCCGGCGAACACCGGTGTCCCCACCCTCCCCACGCTCCCCGGACCCGCCGGCGCGGCGCCACCGTCGCCGCCCACCGGCCCACCCGCCGCCGCGACCCGCGAGCGTCCGGACACGGCAGCCGCCGCCGCGAGCAGCGACGTCTCGCCCCGCACCGCGTCGGCCAGTGCCGGACTGGTCAGCCGCAGAGACAGTTCCCGCGCGTGCCCGGCGTAGACCCCACCGAGCAGCGGCTCCACGAGCCGATCGACGACGGCGTCCCCCATCCGGGCCGACACCAGCTCCCCGACCGCCACGTCCCCGCCCGCGGCCACCGTCCGCAGCAACGGGTCGGGGCCGGCCGTGGTGTCCTGATGGACCCGCGCCAGCTCGGCAGGGCTGAACAGCCCGTCCGCGGCCAACGCCGCCGGGTCCGTCGGCACCCCGAGGACCGTCCCCGTCGGCAGCCGGTGCAACCGACCGCCGGAGAACACCCGGGCGTCCGCCGTCGCCGGGGACACCAGGTCCGGGCCGAGGCCGACCTCCCGCGCCAGCGCCGTCCCCTCCGGCCGGCGGGCCAGCATCGACTCCGCGCCCGCGTCGACCGCGACCGGCCCCGACACCCCGGACAGCTCGGTGACGGCGAGCTTGCCGCCGACACGCTCCGACTGCTCCAGCACCGTCACGTGCGCCCCCGCCGCGCCCTCGGTCACCGGTGCGGTCACCAGCTCCCAGGCGGCCGCGAGTCCGGCGATCCCGCCCCCGACGACGACGACGTGGGTCACGCCGGCAGGCTGTGGACGAGGTCGACGACGCGGGCGAGGACGTCCGGGTCGGTGCCCGGCAGGACGCCGTGGCCGAGGTTGAACACGTGCCCGGAGGCGGACCGTCCCTGGTCCACGACGCGCCGCACCTCCGCCGCCAGCACCGGCCAGGGCGCGAACACCAGGGTCGGGTCGAGGTTGCCCTGGACCGCCACCTGGTGCCCGGCCGTCCGGAGACGACCGGCCGCGGTGTCCAGCGGGGTACGCCAGTCGACGCCGACCACGTCGGCCCCGGCGTCGGCCATCGAGCCGAGCAGTTCCGAGGTGCCGACGCCGAAGTGGATCCTCGGGACCTCTGGGACGGCGGCCAGCACGGCCCGGGAGTGCGGCAGCACCATCGAGCGGTACTCCACGTCCGTCAACGTCCCGGCCCAGGAGTCGAACAGCTGCACCACGGACGCACCGTGGTCGACCTGGACGCGCAGGAACGCCGCGGACACGTCGGCCAGGCGGGCCAGCAGGGCGTGCCAGGTGTCGGGGTCGCTGCGCATCAGCGCCTTGGTGCGGGCGTGGTCCCTGGACGGGCCGCCCTCGATGAGGTAGCTGGCGACGGTGAACGGTGCCCCGGCGAACCCGATGAGCGGCGTCCCGCCGTTCACGGCCGCCAGTTCCGACACCAGCGCGGTGATCGCATCCGCGACCGGGACCAGGTCGTCGGGGGTGGGGACCGGGATCCGCTCGACACCGGCAGTGTCCCGGACCGGCTCGGCGACCACCGGCCCGGTACCCGGCTCGATCGTCACCCCGAATCCCGCGATCGCCAGCGGCAGCACGATGTCGCTGAACAGGATCGCCGCGTCCACCCCGTAGCGGCGGACCGGCTGCATGGTGGCCTCGACGATCGTGGCCGCGTCCGAGCAGGCGGCCAGCATCGCGGTCCCGCGACGCATCTCGCGGTACTCCGGCAGGGACCGCCCGGCCTGACGCATGAACCAGACCGGGGGCCGGGCCGACCCGGACCCCCGGGCGGCGCGGACCAGCGGCGAGTCCGGCAGCCGACCGGGGACCTCCGCCCGGACCGGCCGGACAGGTTGGCCGGGACACCCGACACGGGACGGGACGAGCGGCTGGACGGGGGCGGTGGGAGCAGGGGACACGTTCGATCGTGGCACGTCAGACCGCGTGTCGCCGACCCTGGTGGCGTCCGTCCCGGACGTACGCTGCCGGGCATGGCGACCTCGCGGGAGACCGGTGCCCGGCCGTCCGGGCCGGTTCCGGCAGCGTTCGCCACAGCACTCGCCGAGGTCGCCCGGGCCCGCGCCCGCCCGGAGGTGGTGGTCACCGAGGCGACGGCCCCGACCCGCCTGGCGCCTCATGCCGTCGCACTGACCGCCAACGTCGTCCTGGGTGGGGAGGACGTGGGGACCGGGCGCCTGGTCCTGCTACACGATCCAGCCGGGCACGAGGCGTGGGAGGGCACGTTCCGGTTCGTCGCGTACGCGCGTGCCGAGGTCGAGCCGGACATCGCCGCGGACCCGCTGCTCTGCGAGGTCGCCTGGAGCTGGCTGACCGACGCCCTGGACCAGCGTTCGGCCGAGCACGTGGCCGCGAGTGGCACCGTCACCCGGGTCGCCTCGGAGGGCTTCGGCGGCATGGCCGGGGACCCGGGCCGCACCGAGGTCGAGCTGCGCGCGTCCTGGTCCCCGGTCGGTCGCTGCACCCCGCACGTGGAGGCGTGGTCGGACCTGTTGTGTTCGGCGGCCGGCCTACCGCCCGCGGAACCGTCCGTGGTCTCCATCCGCTCCGTCGGCCGGACCGGACCGCGGCTGAGCCGCACCCGGTGACCGCCCGTACGGACGCGCCGGCGACCCCGGCGCCCGATGACCGTGCGCCCGCGGGCGGGACCGCCGACGACGCGGTCGAGGTGCCCGTCCCCGACGTACCCGTGCTGGCCGCGCCGCGCGAGGGGGTCCCACCCCTGGTGTCGACGGCCGCGGAGCTCGCCGTTCTCGCGGCGAGCGTGGCCGCCGGGACCGGGCCGGTAGCCCTGGATGCCGAGCGGGCGTCGGGCTTCCGGTACTCCCAGCGGGCGTACCTGGTTCAGCTGCGCCGGGCCGGTTCGGGGTCCGCGCTCGTCGACCCGATCCCGACCGGCGACCTCAGCCCCCTGGGCGCGGCGATCGGCGACGCCGAGTGGGTCCTGCACGCCGCGAACCAGGACCTGCCGTGCCTGGCCGAGGTCGGCCTGCACCCGACCAGCCTGTTCGACACCGAGCTCGCGGGCAGGCTGCTCGGCTTCCACCGGGTGGGGTTGGCCGCCATGACCACCGAGGTGCTCGGGGTCAACCTCCGCAAGGAGCACTCCGCGGCCGACTGGTCGACCCGCCCGCTGCCCGCCGACTGGCTGGTCTACGCGACCCTCGACGTCGAGCTGCTGCTGGACCTCAGCGACGCACTCGGCCGGCAGCTGGAACGGGCCGGCAAGGCGGAGTGGGCCCGCCAGGAATTCGCCGCCCTGGTGGCCGCCCCTCCGATGCCGCCGCGGGTCGACCCGTGGCGGCGGACGTCGGGACTGCACGCGGTCCGCCGCCCCCGGCAGCTCGCGGTCGTCCGGGAACTGTGGCAGGCCCGCGACGTCATCGCCCGGACCCGGGACGTCGCCGCGGGGCGGATCCTGCCCGACCGTGCGATCGTCGCAGCCGCAGCCGCGGCACCGACCTCGGTCGCTGAGCTGACGACGCTGCCGATCTTCAGCGGCCGGGCGAACCGGGCGATCGCCGTGACCTGGTTCGGCGCGGTCGCCCGGGCCGCGGCGCTGGCCGAGGACGACCTGCCCCCGACGTCGCTGCGGACCGGTGAGCCGCCGCCGATCAAGGCCTGGGCGGACCGGGAGCCCGATGCGGCCGCCCGCTTCGCCAGGGCGCGGCCGGCGGTGCTGGCACTGGCGGACGAGCTCGCTGTCCCGGTGGAGAACCTGATCAGCCCGGACCTGGTCCGTCGGTTGTGCTGGGAGCCCCCCGAGGGTCGTTCACGCGAGGCCGTCGCCGCCTGGCTGGCGGAGCGGGGCGCCCGCGCCTGGCAGCTCGACCTCACCGGGGACCTGCTCACCGACGCCGTCGCGTGAGCCCCGCACCCGTCCCCGCACCCGTCCCCGCACTCGTGACGGCACGACTCGAGCTGCCGGCCATGACCGCGGAGGTCGCGCGGGCCGTCCTGGACTCCGACGTCGACCACCTCCCCGACGGCCTGCGCGCCGGTCAGGGGTGGCCCACCCGGGACACCGTCGACGGGGTCCGCCTGTCGTGGGATGTGCCAGGTCGGGAGCAGGACGGCCAACCGGCGGGCGGGTCCCGCCTGGTCGTCGTCCGGGAGACCCGTGAGGTCGTGGGGGACCTCGGGTGGAAGGGGGGACCCGGCCCGGACGGCGTCGTCGAGATCGGCTACGGGCTCGCCGCCCCTTCCCGGGGTCGGGGCTACGGGACCGAGGCGGTCCGGGCCTTCGTGGACTGGGCGCTCGGGCCGGGCGGTGCGGGCACGCTGACCGCCGAGGTGCTCGCCGACAACATGCCTTCCCGCCGGCTGCTGGAGCGGCTGGGGTTCACCGTCGACCGGGTCCACGGCGCCGCCGTCTGGTACGCCAGCTCTCGCTGATCCGGAGGTCCGGGATCCGCCTGGTCCGCGGATCAGGCGGCGGCGGGGAAGCCGGCCGCGGTGGCGCGCGCGAGCCCGTCCAGTGCCGCCGGCCCGAGACGGCGCGAACGCGGGATGGCGAGAGCCGCGGTGCGGACGGCCCGCATCGACACATCGGCGGCGATCTCAGCGGCGCGCGACCCCGGCAGCCCGTAGAGCCGGCGCGCCCAGCCGGGCAGCGCGGCCAGCCCGACCGACGCGATCGACGTCCACGCCGGCCGGAGCACGTCCAGTCCGCGGGGCAGCGGGGCCAGGAGCAGCCGGGCCGAGGCCGCGTCGGCCACCCGGGAGGACCGCAGGTCCGGCTGGACACCGCGGTAGTACTCCTGCACCTCCGCATCGGTCGTCGGCACGTCCTGGACGCCGATCAGCCGGGCCGCGACGACCTGCTCGGCGTAGAACCGGTCCACGTCGGCGGCGCTGAGACCGGCGCCGGCGCGCCGGACGCAGTCGACGAAACTCTCCATCTCGGCGATGTGCACCCAGCGCAGCAGCTCCGGGTCGTCGGCGCGGTAGTGCTTCCCGGTGACCGGGTCCGTGCCGCGGACGTGCGGGTGGATCCGCCGCACCCGGGCGGCGGCCGCATCTGCCTGCTCGGTGGTGCCGAACGCGACGGTCAACACGTAGTCACCGGTCCGCTGCATCCGGCCCCAGAAGTCGATCGCGAACGTCGAGTGCTCGTCCACCCCGGCCATCGCCAACGGGTGCAGAGCCTGCAGGAACAGCGACCGGATGCCGCCGATACCGGATGCCGGGTCGGTGAGCACCCGCCACGTGACGCTGTCCGGGCCGAAGTATCCGAGGTCGCTCATGGACCGATGGTCCCGCGGTCGCCGATCGGACCGTACGCCGGGGTCCTCCAGACGATCAGTCCGTCCCGAGAAACCTGCCGGTCGTCGTGCGCGAGGCCGCCCTCGACTCGGGCTCCAGGGCCGACACCCAGCCGGCGACGTCGCGGGCGATGTCCTGGGCGGTGAGCCCGGCCTCCGCGAGGACCAGCGCCCGACCGCCGTGCGTCGGGAACACCGGCGGGAACCCGACCACCCGGACGCGGGCCGCCACCCCGTCGTCCGTACAGCGCATCGCGACCGCGCCGCCGACGCCCCCGGTGCGCACGCCGTCCTCGACGGTCACCACCAGTCGGTGGTCCCGGGCCAGCTCGACGACGGCGTCCGGCACCGGCCTGACCCACCGCGGGTCGACCACCGTGACGCCGATCCCCTGTGCGCGCAGGCGCTTCGCGGCGTCCACGCACACCCCGACCATCATCCCCACCCCGACCAGCAGGACGTCGCACTCCCCCGCCGGGGCCTGCACCAGCACGTCGACACCGCCGACGGACCGGACCGCCTCGACCTCGTCCGGCAGGGCGCCCCGGGGGAACCGGACCAGCGTCGGCCCGTCGGACACCGCCACCGCCTCGGCGAACAGTTCCCGCAGTCGTCGGCCGTCCCGCGGCGCGGCGACCCGGAGGCCGGGGACCAGCTGGGTGACGGCCAGGTCCCACACCCCATTGTGGCTGGGGCCGTCGTCACCGGTGACCCCGGCCCGGTCCAGCACCACGGTGACGGCGCAGCCGTGCAGCGAGACGTCGAGCAGCAACTGGTCGAACGCACGGTTGAGGAACGTGGCGTAGAGGGCGACGACCGGGTGCAGACCCGCCAAGGCCATCCCCGCGGCCGAGGTCAGTGCGTGCTGCTCGGCGATCCCCACGTCCACGACCCGGTCCGGGTGCAGCGCGGCGAACGCGTCCAGGCCCGTCGGGTAGAGCATCGCCGCGGTGATGCCGACCACGTCGGGCCGGGAGTCGCCGACCCGGACCATCTCCTGGCGGAACACCGAGGTCCAGTCGGCCGGGGCGGTGGACCGGGCCAGGCCGGTGACGGGGTCGAACGGCTTCGGGGAGTGGTAGTTGTCCTCCTCGTGGGCCAGGGCGAGCTCGAACCCCTCGCCCTTGTGCGTGACCACGTGCACGATCACCGGTTCGCCGAACCCCTTGGCGCGGCGCAGCGCCCGCTCCACGGCGGGCTCGTCGTGGCCGTCGACCGGTCCGACGTACTTCAGGCCGAGGTCCTCGAACAGGCCCTGCGGCGCCAGGACGTCCTTGATGCCCTTCTTCGCCCCGTGCAGGGCGTCGAAGACCGGGCGCCCCACCATCGGGGTCCGGTCCAGCACGCCGCGGACAGCGCCGAGCGCCTGCTCGTAGCGCGGGTGGGTGCGCAGGGTCGTCAGGTGGCGGGCCAGCGCGCCGACCGTCGGCGTGTAGGAGCGGCCGTTGTCGTTGACCACCACGACGACCGGCCGGCCGGAGTCCGCGATGTTGTTCAGCGCCTCCCAGGCCATCCCCCCGGTCAGCGCGCCGTCGCCGATGACCGCCACGACCGTGCGCGGCTCGCCCCGGACCGCGAAACCCCTGGACAGCCCGTCCGCGTAGGACAGCGACGTCGAGGCGTGGGAGTTGCCCATCACGTCGTGCTCGGACTCGGCGCGATCGGGGTAGCCGGACAGTCCACCCCGGGTGCGCAGCGTGTCGAAGCGTTCGGCGCGCCCGGTCAGCAGCTTGTGGACGTAGCTCTGGTGGCCGGTGTCGAACACGATCGGCTCGCGCGGGGAGTCGAAGACCCGGTGCAGGGCGATCGTGAGCTCGACGACGCCGAGGTTGGGGCCGAGGTGTCCGCCTGTGCGGGACACCGTCTGGACGAGCGTGTCGCGGATCTCCCGGGCGAGCCCGGGGAGCTGGTCGGGCCTGACCGCCCGAAGGTCCGCCGGTGACGAGATCCGGCTCAGCACGCCCATCCGCTCAGCCTCCCGGTCCGACGTGTCCCCGAGGTGACGACACTACGGCTCAGGGCCCGCCGCGCCCGGCCGACACCTCCCCCGATGGGGATGTCGAGGCCCGGGTGTAGGAACGGCGGGTGATCTCGGGACCGCGCGCGGCTGACCAGGACTGCCTGTTCTGCGCCATCGTCCACGCGGGCGCGCCCTCGTTCCGCGTCCTGTCCACCGAGCACGTGGTCGCCTTCCTCGACGTCCGCCCGCTGTTCCCCGGTCACGTCCTGGTGGTCCCCCGCCAGCACGTGGCCACGCTGGAGGACCTCCCCGACCGGCTGGTGGGACCGCTGTTCCGCGCGGTGCGCGAGGTCACCGGGGCCGTGCGCACCGGGCTCGGCGCCGGCGGTGCGTTCGTGGCCACCAACAACCGGGTGAGCCAGTCCGTGGCGCACCTGCACGTGCACGTCGTGCCGCGGACCAAGGGCGATGGTCTGCGGGGGTTCTTCTGGCCCCGGCGCCGGTACACCGACGAGGCGGAGGCCATCTCCTACGCCGCACGCATCAGCGCGGCGCTGCCCGACTGACGCCGTCCGAGCGGGCTCCGCCCGCCGAACCGGACACTTTTGTACACGAGTTGCTTCCAACGGTCCGACTGACGAGGGAGAAGGCGATCCGGCCGCCCTACTCGTGCACGAAAGTGTCCGGGAACTCGCCCGAGCACCTGAGTTCCGGCCGGTCACGCGCTCATCGCCGGGTCGGCCGCCCGTCCTCCTGCTCAGCGGGCGGCGAGCTGACGCAGGACGTACTGCAGGATCCCGCCGTTGCGGAAGTAGGCCGCCTCCCCCGGGGTGTCGATCCGCACGACCGCGTCGAACGTCGACCTCGTCCCGTCGGGCTTCGTCGCGACCACGGGGACCGTCGCGGGCGCCGGGCCGTCGGTCATCGCGGCGATTCCGGTCACGTCGAAGGTCTCGGTCCCGTCCAGACCCAGGTCCGCCGCGGACCGTCCCACCGGGAACTGCAGCGGCAGCACACCCATCCCGATCAGGTTCGACCGGTGGATGCGCTCGAAGCTCTCGGTGAGCACCGCTCGCACACCGAGCAGAGCAGTGCCCTTCGCCGCCCAGTCCCGCGAGGACCCCGACCCGTACTCCCGGCCGGCCAGCACGACCAGCGGGACCCCGGCGTCGACGTAGTGCTGCGCCGCGTCGTAGATGCTCGCCTGCGCGCCGCCCGCGGTGAAGTCGGCGGTGAACCCGCCCTCGACCCCGTCCAGCAGGCGGTTGCGCAGCCGGATGTTCGCGAACGTCCCGCGGATCATCACCTCGTGGTTGCCGCGCCGGGACCCGTAGGAGTTGAAGTCCCCGCGCGACACCCCGTGCTCGGACAGGTAGGTCCCGGCCGGGCTGTCGGCCCTGATCGACCCCGCCGGGCTGATGTGGTCGGTGGTCACCGAGTCCCCCAGCAGCGCCAGCACCCGCGCACCCGTGATGTCGGTCAGCGGTGCCGGCTCGGCGGTCATCCCCTCGAAGTAGGGGGGGCGCCGGACGTAGGTCGACGCCTCGTCCCAGGCGAAGGTGTCGCCCGTCGGGGTGGGAAGGGTCTGCCAGCGCTGGTCGCCGGCGAAGACGTCCGCGTAGTCGGTGGTGAACATGTCAGCGGTGATGCACTCGTCCACGACCGCCTGCACCTGCTCCGCGGTCGGCCAGATGTCCGCGAGCAGCACCGGGGTGCCGTCCGCCCGGGTGCCCAGCGGCTCGGTGGTCAGGTCGAGGTCCATCGTGCCGGCCAGGGCGTAGGCGATGACCAACGGCGGGCTCGCCAGGTAGTTGAGCTTCACGTCCGGGTTGATCCGACCCTCGAAGTTGCGGTTGCCCGAGAGCACCGCCGCCACCGCGAGGTCGTTGTCCTGCACAGCCGCGCTGATCTCGGCGGGCAGCGGCCCGGAGTTGCCGATGCACGTGGTGCAGCCGTAGCCGACGAGGTTGAAGCCGAGCTTGTCCAGGTAGGGCGTCAGGCCGGCCCGGTCGTAGTAGTCCATGACGACCTTCGAGCCCGGGGCCAGCGAGGTCTTGACCCAGGGCCTGCTGGCCAGACCGGCGTCCACGGCATTGCGTGCCAGCAGCGCCGCCGCGACCATCACCGACGGGTTGGACGTGTTGGTGCAGGAGGTGATCGAGGCGATCGTCACCGCGCCGTGGTCCAGGACGAAGGAGGTCCCGTCGGCCGTCGTCACCGGCACGCGGTGGCTCGGCCGTCCGCCCGTCCCGTCGCCGGGCCCACCAGCGGTGGGGTCCTGCACCGGGGGTGCCTCCGGGTCGAGAGCACCGCTCCCCGGAGCCGGGGGGTCACTGGCGGGGAAGGACCCCGCCGACGCCTCGTCCGACGCGGAGAGGACGCCACCGGCGCGGGCGGGGGCAGCGACAGGGAGAGCGGCGGCCCGGCGAGCAGTGCTGACGTAGTCGGGCAGGACTGTGCGGAAGGCGGCCTTGGCGTCCGTCAGGTCGATGCGGTCCTGGGGACGCTTCGGGCCGGCGATCGCCGGGACGACCGTGCCCAGGTCCAGTTCGAGGTACTCCGAGTAGCGGGCCTCCCGCGCCGGGTCGTGCCACAGCCCCTGCTCACGGGCGTAGGCCTCGACCAGTGCCACCAGCTCCGGCGGGCGACCGGTCAGGCGCAGGTAGTCCAGCGTGACGTCGTCGATCGGGAAGACGGCGCAGGTGGACCCGAACTCCGGGCTCATGTTGCCGATCGTGGCCCGGTTCGCCAGCGGGACGGCGGCGACACCTTCGCCGTAGAACTCGACGAAGGTGCCGACCACGCCGCGGGCGCGCAGCAGCTGGGTGATGCGCAGCACCACGTCGGTGGCGGTCACCCCGGCCGGCACCGCACCGGACAGGCGGAACCCGACGACCCGCGGGATCAGCATGGAGACCGGCTGCCCGAGCATCGCCGCCTCGGCCTCGATCCCGCCGACGCCCCAGCCCAGGACACCCAGGCCGTTGACCATCGTCGTGTGGGAGTCGGTCCCGACGCAGGTGTCCGGGTAGGCCTGCAGGACGGTCGCGCCGGTGCCCCCCGACGTCGCGGAGGCGCCGGCGGCGGGGACCTCGCGGGTCATCACCGTGCGGGCCAGGTACTCCAGGTTGACCTGGTGGACGATCCCGGTGCCCGGCGGGACGACGCGGAACTCGTCGAAGGCGCCCTGACCCCAGCGCAGGAACTGGTAACGCTCGCGGTTGCGGTCGTACTCCACCGCCATGTTGAGCTCGAGGCTGTCCGGTCGGGCGAAGGACTCGGTGACCACCGAGTGGTCGATGACCAGCTCCACCGGCGCCAGCGGGTTGACCCGCGTCGGGTCCCCACCCAGCGCCGTGACCGCCTCGCGCATCGTGGCCAGGTCCACCACACACGGCACGCCGGTGAAGTCCTGCATCACGACCCGGGCCGGCGTGAACTGGATCTCGGTGTCCGGCTCGGCGTCCGGGTCCCAGCCGGCCAGCGCCCGGATGCCCGCGGCTGTCACGTCGGCACCGTCCTCGGTCCGCAGCAGGTTCTCCGCGAGCACCTTGAGGCTGTACGGCAGGGCGTCCGCGCCGGGAAGCGCGGACAGGCGGAACACCTCGTAGACCGTGTCCCCGACCGTCAGCGTGCTGCGTGCCCCGAAGCTGTCCAGGCTCATCGTCGATCCCCCACCGTCGGAAAGTGTCTTGACGTCAAGATACCTCGGGCAGCATGCCGGGCTGGTCGTGCCCCGTCCGCTCGAGGGTGGCCACCACCTCGACGTGGTGGGTCATCGGGAACAGGTCGAAGGCGCGGAGACGGGCGAGCGCGTACCCGTCGGCTGCGAACGTCGCCACGTCCCGGGCCAGGGCCGCCGGGTCGCACGCCACGTAGGCCACCCGGCGCGGGGCCAGTGCCGTGATCGCGTGGACCACGGGCGCCCGCGCGCCGGTCCGGGGCGGGTCCAACACCACGAGGTCCACGTGCGGCGCGCCGCCGTCGGGCGACGCGGGCAGGTGCCCACCGAGGGACGCGTCCACCCGGGCCGGGACGACACGGGTCCCCGGGAGATCACGCAGGTTCACCCGGGCGTCGGTGACGGCAGCCCGGTCGGACTCCACCGCGGTGACCCGGCCCCCGGGGCCGACCGCCGCGGCCAGCACGCCCGCGAACAGCCCGACCCCGGCGAACAGGTCGAGCCCACTCTCCCCCGCCTTCGGCTCCAGGCCCTCCAGCACGGCCTCCACGAGCGCGTCCGCGGCACCGGGGTGGACCTGCCAGAAACCCGCTCCGGTGACCCGCCACCCCCGACCGCCGGCTCGATGCACCAGGGCCGGGACGTCGTGCCCGGGACGGGTCCGGGTGGGGTGGCCGCCGCGCCGGGCCGGGCGCGCACCGAGCACCAGCCGGGTCCCGGCCCCGTCGACGACCACGTCGAGCTCCGACCGCGGTGCCCACGACCGGGACGCCAGCTCGGGGACGTCCATGTCGGCGTGCGAGATCGGGCAGTCCCGCACCGCGACGACGTCGTGGGAGTGGAAACAGCGCAGGCCGAGGCGGCCGCGAGCGTCGGCCACGAAGCGCGACCGCGTCCGCCAGCCCAGGCCGTCGTGGTCACCGGCCACCGCCTCCACGACGACGTCGCGCTCGATCCCGGCCAGTCGCTGCAGCTGCTCGGCCACGACGGCGGCCTTCAACTCCCGCTGGGTGGCGGGCTCGGCGTGCTGGAAGTCGCACCCTCCGCACAGCCCGGGTCCCGACCACGGGCAGGCGGGTTCTCGACGGCCCGGGGCCGCGGTGTGCACCCGGATGGCGTCGGCGGTGAGATGACGCCCACCGCCGCCGATCCCGGTGACCGTGGCGGTGACCCGCTCACCGGGAAGTGTGTGCCGGACGAAGACGACACGGCCCTCGTGGCGGGCGACACAGTGCCCGCCGTGCGCCACGGCGCCGATCTCGAGCTCGAGGCTGTCCCCGACGTCGGTCACCGCGCCCCGTCCCTGTCCGTCGGCTCCTCGGCTGCACTCGCGCCGTGGGCGGGGCGCGCCCGGGTACCGCTGCTGCGGGCCTGGATCGCTTCACTGACGTCAGCCCAGTGCTCCGGGTTGAGCGCCCGCCGCAGGTACAGGTACGTCACGATGATCGTCAGGGCGAACAGCGGCCACCCCATCGCCACGTCGGTGAAGGCCAGCCAGCCGACCAGTCCGGCCCGTTGGAGCGGGTACCGGATGCCGAGGCGCAGCGCGAAGAGCAGCACCCAGATCCAGGTGGCCCGGCGGTAGGCCCGGAGCTGGTGGGCGTCGTCGCGGAACCCTGTCGGCCGGCCGCGGGCAGCCCCGACGATCAACCCGATGACCGGGTAGCCCGCGAGGATCGACACCGTGTACCCGGTGAGCAGGCCCGCGCTTCGCAGCAGGCTGATCAGGTAGTAGTCCTGGGCGCGGCCGGTCACCAGCGCGAGCCCCGCGGCCAGCACCACCGCGAGGAAACCGCCGACCGCGTTGCGCGTCGGCTCCCGACGGACCAGCCGGAGCACCAGCAGCGCCACGCCGACCCCGACCGCGGACCAGACCGCCGTCCGCACCGACCGGCCACTGGTGGCGTAGACGACGGCGAACGCGACGGCGGGCAGGGCGGAGTCGACCGCGGCGCCGACCCCGCCGACCTGGTCGAGCATGCTCAGCAGGACGTGCCTGTCCTTCCGCGGAGCGGTCCTCACGCCGGCTGGCTCGCGGTGGTCGGCGTCATCGGATCTCGGTGATCTCCGGACCGCGTTGGAACGGGCTCAGGGGCTGGCGACCGTCCGGGCCGGCACCGTCCGCACCGCCGGGGAGACCGTCCCGGAAGGACTCGCCGAGCGGCGACGGGTCGCCCGGCTGCTGGCCGGGGACGGTCAACGGGATGGCATCCCGCGGGGCCATCGGGCCGTCCCCGCGGACGACCAGGATCTGCTCGACCAGCGTCTGGAGCCGACCCGCGGTGTCCGGTTCGATCGCGGCCCGGCCCAGGAAGGTGGCGCGCACGAACCAGCGCGGTCCGTCGATGCCGGCGATCCGGCTGACCTGCAGTGCCTGCTGTCCGTCGGGCAGCGTCACGGGGACCTGGACCAGCAGTTCCACGCCCCATGCGCCGAGCGCCTCAGCCGTCTGGCCACCGGCGGTGCGCGCCCCGTCCGCGATCTCCGACCGGACCTGGTTCCACAGTCGTTCCCGTCTCGGGGCGGCGAACGCCCGCAGCTCCACGGCGGACTCCTCGCCGTCCAGGACGAGGACCGCGAGCACCTGACCGGTGGCCTCGTCCGCCTGCAACTGCACTTCGAGGCCGTCCAGGATCCCGTCGGCCGAGGGCAGCAGCAGTGCCCCGAGGTCGAGGTGGTCGACCCGCTCGTGGGCCGGGACCGTCGAGGCGTCGGCGGGGCCCGCGGGCGGCGGAGGATCCGGCACCGGCTCCAGCCCTGCCGTGGCACCCGTGGCATCTGCCGGCTGGGGCGTCGGTGCGGTGGATTCGTCCGCGTCCGACGGGTCCGGGGCCTCCGGGGCGGGTCCGGGGTCCGGCTCGCGACGACGACGGAACAACGGCACGGCGGGGCCTCCGGACGGCGGGGCGAGACGGGAGAAGTGGAACGGGACGGGGAGGAGTGGAACGGGACGGGGAGGAGTGGAACGGGACGGGGAGAGGTGGAGGGGGACGAGCCGCAGGTGTCCCGACTGGCCCGCTCGACGGGCGCCGATCACCGGCAGGGTCGGGGCTGCGCCGAACGCTGGCGACCCTACCCGCGGACCACCTCTGCGGCCGGGGCGGCGGCCGATCCCGTCCGGCCGGCCCCGCCCCGGTGGGCGGCCAGCACACCGGCGACATCGGGAGGTGTGTAGGCGGGACCCTTCAGCACCTTGCCGTCCGCACGGAGCACCGGTCGGCCGTCGGCGCCGAGCTTGGACATGTTCGCCCGGTGCACCTCGGCGAAGACCGCGTCGAACGGGATGCCGAGCAGGTCCGCGGTCCCGCACGCGACGTAGACGATGTCCGCCAGGGCGTCCGCGACCCCCACGAGGTCCCGCGCCGCGACCGCGTCGGCGAGCTCCCCGACCTCCTCCTCGACCAGGCGGCGGCGCAGCGCCACCTCCTCGTCCGGCGCCCCGAGACCCGCTTCCGCCGTGGGACTGTCCCGCGCGGCGACGCCGAAGACCCGGTGGAACTGCTGCACCTGCTGGAACGGCGTCATCGGTGCAGTGTCACGCTCGACGCGTGGACGTCCTCTACCGCGAGCGGCTCGCGCCGCCCTTGACCTGGTGGTTGCTGTCGGTCGCCGCGGCCGGCACCGTCGGTTGGGTCGTATTCGTGGCGACCGGGCCGGTCCCGGCGGTCGTCACGGGGGTGATCACCGTCGTCGTGCTCGCGGGGGCGCTGGTCGCCGCCGGACGGACCTGGGTCACGGTGGCGGAGGACGCCGCCGGCGGGCTCCTCACGGTCGGGCGGTCCCGCCTGGAGCTGACGGCTGTCGGCCGGGCGAGCGCGCTGGACCGCGACCAGGCCCGGCTCCTGCGCGGGCCGGCATTCGACCCGTTGGCCCACCACGTCCTGCGGGGATGGACATCGCGCGCGGTACGCCTGGACCTCGCCGACCCCCGCGACCCCACTCCGTACTGGTTCGTCTCGTGTTCGGCCCCGGAGCTGGTCGTGGCCGCCGTGGCTCGCGCGCGGGGCGCCGTCAACGGCTGACGGGCACCCGCGCGCGCCTGTCAGGTCCCCGGGAGCCGGTCTGGCGAACCGGGCCGGAGGACCTCGTCGCGGGATCAGGCCGCGCAGTCACGGCAGATCAGCGCGGAACCGTCGGTACTGGCCAGCTGGCTGCGATGGTGCACCAGGAAGCAGCTCGAGCAGGTGAACTCGTCCGCCTGGCGGGGGATCACCCGGATCGACAGGTCCTCCCCGGACAGGTCCGCGCCGGGGAGCTCGAAGCTCTCGGCCGGGTCCTCCTCCTGGTCCAGGGCGTTCGACCCCTTGTCGACCCGTCGGGCCTTCAGCTCCTCGATGCTGTCCTCGGAGAGGTCGTCGTCGGTCTTGCGCGGTGCGTCGTAGTCGGTTGCCACTGCGGTGCGTCTCCTGATCTGTGGTCGTCCCGGGTCGCCGGCACGCGCCGGGATGCCGGCCGGACGACGCCGTCCCGGCCGTGTCCCGGCGGAGACACCCCGTCGGTCGGCCAGGACGGCGCAACGCGCGGCACCGTCGCTTCATGCCCGCACGTCGTGCCCGCGCCATCCCGGCCGCGCGAATTGTGCACCAGTCCCGCAGCGTGGGCGACCACCACGGGCCGGTCAGGTCGGCGGCCGCGTCCCGCGGGGGTCGTCGAATAGGGTCGCCAGCGTGTCGTGCAACGCCTCCCACAGGCCGGACGGGGCCGCGAGCAGGAAGTCCCGACCGCCCGGCGCGCCCCGCAGACCGGCGACGGTGTGGCCGGCCTCCGCCGCCACCAACCCACCTGCCGCGTGGTCCCACGGGTTGAGTCCCCGCTCGTAGTAGGCGTCGAGCTGTCCGGTGGCGACCATGCAGAGGTCCAGGGACGCCGAGCCGATCCGGCGGATGTCGCGCACCCGGGGCAGCAGTTGACCGGCCACCCAGCCGTCGACGGCGCGGTTCGCCGCGGTGTAGCCGAAACCGGTGCCGACCAGGGCAACGGCCAGCTCCGGGACCTCGACGCCGCGGTGCAGCGGGTCCCCGTCCAGGCGCGCGCCGGCGCCCGCCGCAGCGGTGAACACCTCCCCGGTCGACGGGTTGACGACCGCTCCGGCCACCACCCTCCCGCCCACGGCCGCGGCGATCGAGACCGACCACACGGGGATGCCGTAGACGTAGTTGACGGTCCCGTCGATCGGGTCCACGACCCAGGTCACCGCACCGTCGGTCCCGTCACCGCTGCCGAGCTGTTCCCCGCCCTCCTCCCCGAGCACGGAGTCGCCGGGCCGGGCGGCCTCGATCCGTTCCCGGACGAGGTGCTCGACGGCGAGGTCGGCCTGCGTCACGACGTCGGAGCGACTGCTCTTGGTCCCGGCGATCTCGATGCCCCGTCGGCGCTGTGCGAGTGCCAGGTCGGCGGCCTCCCGGGCGACGGACTCGGCGAGCGCCTCCAGGTCGGCGGGGACGGGGGCCGGGGGTGTGGTCACCCTCCCAGCTTCCCCCGGGACGCCCGTACGACGTCCCGGTGGAGACCGTCGGGCACGATGCCGGAGCCGTGATGTCGGAGCCGTGATGTCGGAGCCGTCCGGCGCCGGAGCCCTCAGGCGGCGGCGGAGTCCATCCCGCACAGCGCCGGCTTCGGACCGCGCGGGTTCGGGCAGCAGCCGACCGGGCACACGTCGTAGGACACCGGCCACGCGCCCTCGGCCGGCCGGGCCGGGGGCGTCCCGGCTCCGACCAGCGCCCGGTCCGCGGCCACCCGCTCCAGCAGCAGCTGCCGGGGGACCGCCACGAACCGTGTGTCGGTTCCGACGGTTCCCGCGCGGACGTGGGCCACGCCCAGCTCCGCAGCGGTCGCCGCCGCCTCCTCGTCGATGTCGTAGATGACCTCCATGTGGTCACTGACGAACCCGAACGGGACCGTGACCACCGCGCGCGTGCCCGCCGCGGAGAGCTCGCGGAGGTGGTCGTTGACGTCCGGCTCCAGCCACGGCTGCGTCGGCGGGCCGGATCGGGAACAGAAGACCAGCGCGTGGTCGCGCTCGATCCCCGTGACCTCGGCCACCCGGGCGGCGACGAAGCCGGCCATCACCCGGTGCTGCCCCGAGTAGGCATTGCCCATCGGGCCGGCCCCGTCGTCCATCCCGATCGGGATCGAATGGGTGACGAAGGCCAGCGGGGCGCTGTCGCGGACGTCGGCGGGCAGCCGGTCCAGGGCGGCCAGCACCAGCTCGACGGTCGGCTCGACGAAGCCCGGGTGGTTGAAGTAGTGCCGCAGCTTCGTGAGCCCCGGCACCGGGTGGGAGTGCGGGCCGGGGTCGGCAGCCACCTCGGCGGTCGCGGCCGCCAGGTCCTCCCGGTACTGGCGGCACCCGGAGTAGGAGGCGTAGGCGCTGGTCGCGAAGACCGCGGCGCGGCGGACCCCGTCCGCGCGCATCGACCGTAGCGTGTCGGCCAGCAGGGGCGCCCAGTTCCGGTTGCCCCAGTACACCGGGAGGTCGACCTCGTGGGCCGCCAGGTCGGCGCGGATCGCCGCCAGCAGAGCACGGCACTGGTCGTTGATCGGGCTGCGGCCCCCGAAGTGGTGGTAGTGCTCGGCGACCTCGGCCAGCCGTTCGTCGGGGATCCCCCGACCGCCGGTGACCTTGCGCAGGAACGGCATCACGTCGTCGGGCTCCTCCGGTCCGCCGAAGGACAGGAGCAGCACGGCGTCGTACGGATCGGTCCCGGCCCGGGGGCCGGACGGGGTCTCGGTCACCGGTTCATCGTCCCCCGGGCCCGCGCGGCGTGCCGGGCGGGATGGCCCCGCGGGATCGATGAGACTGGTCCCGTCGGTCGTCGGTGGAGGGGTCGCATGCGCCAGTTGTCGCTCGTCGGGATCAGCGAGGACGGCTCGCGCCTGGTCCTCACCGCCGGTCCGCCTCCCGCGGGGACCGATCCGGCCGGCCCGCACCCCAGCGGCGCGGACGGGGCGGGCGCGGACGGCGCGGGCGCGGACGGGGCAGCGGTGGGTGGGGCAGCGGTGGGTGGGGAGCCGGCCGGGGAGTTCTCGGTCGCCCTGGACGACCGGCTGCGCGCGGCGACCCGGGGGGACCGCGCCCGGCTGGGGCAGCTCCAGATCCGTTTCGAGTCCTCGCTGCGCCCGCGCGACATCCAGGCCCGCATCCGCGGCGGCGAGACCCCCGAGCAGGTGGCTCGGGCCGCCGGAATCCCGATGGACAAGGTCCTCAGGTTCGCGACGCCGGTCCTGGCCGAGCGTGAGCACATGGTGACCGAGGCGCGGCGCCACCCGCTGCACCGCAGGTCCGAACCGGGTGGGACCAGCCTCGACGACGCCGTCACCGCCCGGCTGACCGACCACGGGGTCGACCCGGCCGTGGTGGCCTGGGACGCCCACCGTCGTGACGACGGCGCCTGGGTCGTGACGGCCGGCTACCCCGGCGGGACGCGGCCGCGGACGGCAACGTTCCGCTTCGACCCGGCAGCGCGGCGGACCGTCGCGCAGGACGACGACGCGCACTGGATCGCCGGTGAGGCGGCCGGGCCGACGTCAGGGGGCGGCCGCCCACGGCTGAGCACGGTCGACCCGGCCGGAACCGCTCGACAGCTCTCGGCGGCCGACGCCTTCGACGCGGCCGTCGCCGACGAGCTGGCGGCCGCGGCGGCACCGCGGGGCCCGGAGGGGTTCGGGCGTGACGGTGCACCGGAGCCGGACGCGGCGCGCCCGCCCGGGACCGCGGCCACCCCGGGAACCGCGCCCGGCATCGCGGCTGCGCCGGGGACCGGCGGCGTCCCGGACGAGGAGACGATCGACGTCCCGTTCGCCGGCAGCTGGCCGGAGATGCCGGGCTGGCCGGCACGAGCCGGGACCGGGCGTGACGCAGGTACCGAGGCGGGGCTGGGCGATCAGGACGGGGCGAACCGGCCGCGTCCCCCGCGCACCCGCGCGTTCGCGCGCCGGGAGCGGACCCCGGACCGCCCGGTCGAGGTCCCGGCAGCCGCGGGATCCGTGCCGGCGGCGTTGGTCACGCTGACGCCGTTCCCACGCCGGCCCGAGGACCCACCGGCCGCAGCCGATCCGGGCCGGCGGGAACCCGCTGCGGCGGACGACCGGCCCGGGGAGGGGACGCACGACAGCCCTCCGGCCGACGAGAAGGCGTCGCGGCACACCGGGGCCCGGAACCGCCGTCAGGCGGTCCCCAGCTGGGACGAGATCATGTTCGGGCGCAGGAGCGACTGATCCGCGGGTGGTGGTGGGGGTGTGGGGTCGGGGTCCGGTGTGGGGGTGGTTGTCGACGGCCAGGATCACGTCGTCGATGGTCCAGCCGCGTTCCAGTTAGGGCCGGAGCAGGTGTCGGACCAGGGCGGTGGTGGCGACCCGGGCCAGGTCCGGGGCGAGGGCCTGCAGACGCTGGACCAGGCAGAGCCGGTCCCGTCGGGTCCGCGCGGGTTGGGCCCGCGGCCAGGGGACCGGGCAGCGGCAGCTGACCCCGGCGTGGCCGGTGGTGTCGGACCTGGCTGGTGGGGTCGGCTGGGTGGTGCGGGACTGGGGTGGCGGTTCCGCCTCGTCCGGGCCGGCCGGAGCCGGGGTAGACGCGGCCGAACGAAGTGCCGTGTCCGGTGGAAAAACGGCGCGCGAAGTGGCCGAACAGCTAAAATTGATAAGCTAGGCGGTGCTGACAAACTACTGAACAAGGTGAATCCCATCGGTCGAAAGAGGTTTCATCTATTACACCCGGATACCAGCGACCGTGACAGAAGGGGACGGATGATTGCTAATGGCTGCCAAGAACTCTTACATTGGTGAGACCGATGGTCGTCGCGACCTAGTTGTCACCGGCGACTGGACAGAAGACATTGCGCTGCTGTTGTCGAGCGGCAGCATACAATCACTGGCCTTAAATTACGCACGAGGCTTCAAGGAACGAACTCTGGACTTCATCGACGACTGGCCAATTACCGGTCTGGACATCTTGGCTCGGACAATCACTTCCCTCGGACCGATCTACCGACTGAAGCGATCACTGAAAGCATTGGCGGTCCAGTCCTCGGAACGGTCGACATCGACCTGCTTCAGCTCCCCCACCTGACCAAACTGGTGGCCGAATGGGCACAAGTTTCCGCAACTATAACTGTGACGGCTGGACTTCGCGATCTCCTTCTACTTTCCTACGATCCCGACGAGCTGGTACCTCTTTCCCGCCATAACGAATTGCGCCGTCTCGTTTTTAAACACCGTCCCGCCGTCAGGTCGCTAAGCGGCCTAGAATACTTTCCCCACTCGCAACACTCGAGGTACTGGGAGCGGCGAAGTTATCCGACCTTGACGGGGTAAGTAACCGGAACCTGATTTCATCGCTCACAAGACTTAGAGGCTTATTCAGAACTGGGGCGCAGGACCGTTGAGATGAGCCCTGGCTTGGGCGTGTCGCAGTGAGCTGACGGCCCGCTTCTCGAGACGATTGGGTTACCACACTCAATAGTCGAGAAACGGACCG